>Ga0160472_100019_pt1 | contig 338828 bp, 276 predicted proteins | sample HID1973M_E11MG_FD_108267 | JGI IMG/M metagenome (GOLD analysis project Ga0160472, IMG submission 108267) | Enriched mosquito-associated microbial communities from UW Madison campus, WI, USA - HID1973M_E11 MG | ecosystem: Host-associated > Arthropoda: Insects > Digestive system > Unclassified ... | reverse complement strand
GGTCAGCCTGCTGTGGCCGCATTACCTGCGTACAATTCCGTCAATGTCGGTGGTGGAGTTCACACCCGACTGGCGTGAGATGAAAGAGCAGATGCGCATCGTCAAAGGTTTCGAGGTGAACTCGCGGCCGATCGGTGAGAAAGGCACGCGCTGCCGGTACACCACCACTAAAGAGATTACCTTGCAGCCGTTGTCGCTGGAGCACGCCCGCCTGTCGACTGACCCTGACGGGCGTTCGGTTATCAGCCTGCGCTTTAACTGCAGCAAGCTTGCGGACTGGAGCCGTATCGATCTCAGCCATATTCCGTTTTATTTCACTGCCGATGCACCGCTGGCTTGTGCCATGCATGAAGCCTTTACCATGAATGTCGCCCGGATGTGGCTGCGAATGCCCGGTGATATGGACAGAAGATCGCTGGAAGGGCATTTCACCGCACTCGGGTTTGGCGATGACGATGACCTGTGGCCGAAGGGAAGCAGCAGCTTTAGCGGCTATCAGCTGCTGCTGGAGTACTTCACCTTCCGTGAGAAATTCATGTTCACGGGGTTGCGTGGGCTGGAGACCGTGACCTTTCCGGCTGAGCTCCCCTGGTTTGAAATCGACGTGGTCCTGGCGGAACGCTGGGAGCATGACTTCAGCTTTACCGGGAAACATCTGCGCCTGAACTGCGTGCCGGTGATTAACCTGTTCCCGTTAGAGTCCGACCCGCTGACGCTCAACTCGCTGCAGACCGAGTATGTGCTGCGTCCGATGCGGGTACAGGATGGCCATACCGAGATTTATGCCGTGGACTCGGTAATGTCATCAAGCCAGCATACTTACGTGCCATTCTCAAGCTTCCGCCACAAAGGCGGGATGATGCGTCATGAAGCCCCGGAGTATTACTACCACACCCGCGTGCGCCGTGGCCCGTCCGGGCTGCATAACACCTGGCTGATACTCGGAGGAGAAGCCTTTGATAATCACACCGTCCCGGAAGATGAAAGCCTGTCGCTGACGCTCACCGGCACCAATGGTCAGCTTCCACGGCGCGCGCTGCAAAGTACCGTTCTCGATACGGTGATGAAAACCACCTCAGCCAGTATTGCCGTGCGTAACCTTTGCGCCCCGACGCTGCCCTGTTATCCGCCCGCGCAGGACCGTTTTCACTGGCGCGTGCTGAGTCACCTCGGCAGCGGTTTTCTGTCGATGATGGACAACGCCGACGTGCTGCGCGGCACCCTGGCGTTGTATGAGTGGACGGACAGCGAGATGAATCGTCGTCGCCTGGAGGCCATTATCGAGGTGAAGCACAGTGAAACCGAGCGTTTTGAGCAGGGCTATCTGGTGCGCGGCGTGCAGATTGAGGTGACGCTGGACAGTTACGGCTTTGCCGGGCGTGGCGACATCTGCCTGTTTGGCGAGATGCTGAGCCGCTTCTTCGCGCTCTACACCGATATCTATCTGTTTAACCGCCTGATTATCATCCTGCAACCGACCGGAGAGCGCCTGGAATGGGAAGAGAAGCAAAACCGCCGCATTCCCGGCTGACCCCGCGACTGGAAGCCGACCTTCACCGCATTAACTTTTACCGTTTCTGCCAGCTGCTGGAGAAACTGAATCTGGACCGGCCGCTGATGGGCTCAACCAGCCATCCCGGTGACGACCCGGTGCGCTTTGTGCCGCATCCCGGGATGGGCTTTCCGGCGAGCGAACTCAAAGCCGTTGAGTATGACGAAGAGGATGACAGTAAACCACCGCTCATCCGCGCCACGTTTATGGGGATGTACGGCGTTGATTCGCCGCTGCCGACCGCCTATCTCGACGATATCACCCAGCGCCGGGAAGGGCATGAGGCGCTTCAGGGTTTTCTGGATATCTTCAGTCATCGCATCCTGACGCAGTTTTACCGTATCTGGAGGAAATACTCCTACCCGGCCACATTCGAGCCCGGCGGGACCGACAGAATCTCGCAGTCGTTGCTGGGCCTGGTGGGACTGGGTATTCCCGGTACGGCAAACCATATTGCCACCCCGGTATCCCGATTTCTGGCGCTGCTGGGTGTGCTGCAGCAACCGGGCAAAACCCAGGAGGGGATGCAGGCAATGGTGAGCCTGCTGGCGTCTGACACCACGGTGAAGGTCAGCCCGTACTGCCTGCGGCCGGTGGAGGTCAGTCGGCCTCTGGGCTTTTACGACGATGAAGATTTCCTGCTTGATGGAAATACACCGCTGGGTGACGAAGCGATGGATACTGGCAGCCAACTGCTGATTGCGCTCACGACAGATAACGAACAGGAAGCGCAGGGCTGGAAGCCGGACGGTCTGCTGTATCAGGACTTTCTGGTGATGCTGCGGGTTTATCTCGGGTGGCGCTTTAAGGCAAAAATTACCCTGACCACCCAGACCTGCCTGCTGGCCGCTCCACCGCTCGGCGAAGGCCCCTTCTGGCTCGGCATGAATGGGGTACTGGGCGCGGCGGAAGAAGCGCTTTCTGATGATATTCCGCAAACCTTTTCGACGGAACTGGGCTATTACACCGGCCTGCACCCCGCAACACCACAACAAGGAAACCGACGTGTTACGTACAAGTTTGATTAAAATCACATGCTGGCTGCTGCCGGTGCTGGCTTTCAGCCTGACAGGCTGTGGCGTGACGCAGGGCGTCGCAGATGGCAGCAAATCAGCATTTAACGCCGTGTTCTATAAAAAGATTAAGGTACTGCACCTGGATTTCACCGCCCGTGAAGCGCTGAACACCGATTCCCGCGAGAGTAACTCGCTGTCTGAGCCGGTGGTTATTCGTGTCTATCAGCTGAAAGACCGCAAAACCTTCGACAAAACGGTCTACCAGCAGTTGCTGAAAGACGGGGAGGCCATTCTGAAAGCTGACCTGCTGGCGAGCCGTGATGTGGTGATGAAGCCGGGCGGTGATGCGAACCTGAATATGCCGATGGAGGCCGATGCACAGTTTGTGGCGGTGGTGGGTCTGTTCCGTCACCCGGATATGGTCGACAACACCTGGAAGCTGTTGATAGGGCGCGAAGACCTTGACCCGGATAAGCCGCGTATTCTGGAAGCCGGTAACAATCATCTGACACTGCAACCGCTCAAGGACGACTGATGCCCCAGGGACACAACACACCTTCACTGTATGAAATACTGACCGGGAACTTCACTGGCGGCCTGGATCTCCATCAGGTCAGCGAAGAAAATCAGGTCATTCTGTCCGTGCTGGACAATATGCAGCGTATCCTTAACTGCCGTGCCGGCACGCTGGCACATCTGCCGGACTATGGACTGCCCGATATGACTAAAATCCTGCAGGGCATGCCGGGTACTGCCCATGAGCTGATGGGCACCCTATCTACTGTTCTGCTCAAATATGAGCCACGCCTGAAAAAAATAACGGTTGTCCTGCTGGAGCAGAACGTTCCCGGTGAACTGCGCTATGCCATTGATGCCGAGCTGAAGGGCATTGGCCTTGTGTGTTACGGCACCGAGTTTATGCCCGAGGGACGAGTGATGCTGAGGCATCTGAAGCAACAGCAGTATCTCGACACGACAACCCGTCTGTAAGGCCAGATAACACCATGTCAGTAAAATTACAGTTTCTCGAAAAATTGCAGGCCAGACAGCCCGCTCCGGCTTCATCTGTCAGCAAGACTCAGGATGATATTGCAGAGTTTCGCCTGCGAATGACGCAACTTCAGGAGCAGATGGACGCGTGGCTGGTGGGTACCGGACTGAATGTGGAGACGCTCAGTACATCCGTTACGGACCTGCTAGTTGATAGCGGGGCTTTTGAGATTGCAGCTATCTTCCTGCGTATCGACGACCGGGCTGTAAAATTTATGCCGGTATTCCTGTATGGTCAGGGTGTGGCCGGGTGTGTGGAAACGGCCTTCTATGATGGAGGGCTCATAACGCCTTTGGGCTGATTATCGCGCTTCTCTCACTGCGAAACCGGAATGAGTAATAGTTATTTTTTTTGCCTGTTAGTTGTTGCATATTCAACTGGAGAAACACTCAAAGCTGAGGGGGAAAAATCCCGAAATAACGAAATAACGAAATAACGAAATAACGAAATAAATCACGGATCTGGAAGTGCAAAAACCCGACAGCCCACATGCGCTCCTCTTTTATATGACGATCAAGCCCGAATGAGGGGTTGTCGGCGTCAATCGATACTTCTGAGATATTAATTCCGTTTATAAAAAGGAATGATTTTGAATAATTTTGCAAAAAGAATGGTTAATGGTCTTTCGTTAGTGCTGACCGTACTGGCTTTATCGGGTTGTGCAACAAAATAACTGAAAAATGACATAAAAGACCATGAAAATGGCCGGGCGTTATATAACAATGATGTGATCACTGCAGCAACCATCACCGAATCGGGAAAAGAAAATTATAGCTGGGTGTTTATTGGCAATAATTTTGATTATGCCCTTACCTCAGGCGCGAGTGATTTTTTTTTCGCGCACTGGTGTCTGGTAAAATTGATAAGATCAGGGTCAGGGTATCTGAAGATGGTACATTCACGCTGAATAAAGAAAAAGATCATTTCAGCGGGGAGGTTACCCTGAAATATAGCTATCGGGATCAGTCTGAGAAAATGCTAATATTAAATATCCTCAAACTATCAGAGTGGTATTGCACCGGTAATAATAAAGATGCTGGTGAGTGCGAAATCAAACTCTCTGGTCTGCAGGGAACCAGACATCAAAAAGCGCATGTTCCTGCTGATGTCTTCCGGTTTGACCATCCGATTAAGGTGAAATTCTATACCCGCCATACTCTCTTAGCGAAACGACTTCTCTATCCGGCTGCAGTGGCAACGGACGTTGTGCTGTCTCCACTGTACCTTCTTGGCGGTGTCGCTGTTTTATCTGTCTACGGCATTATTCTGCTGAATTGATATTTATCCAGTATTTTTGTGGGAGAGAGCTCAGCGGTTTGAGTAATAAAGGAACTATCGAGGAGGGTTAATAAGGAAATATGCAGGTATATCTGCGCGCCATTAAATTGATGGTGATGTCATCAGGCGCCATGGCTACCATATTTAAAACATGCGGGAATTTCGCTGTATCTTATCATTGGCAGTGAACATTGAAATGCCAAATAGTGAATTTTTTTCTGATAAATGGACTATCAAATTACAATATGACTCTTTACGATATTAAACCAAAATTTCAGGATTTATTACGGCCATTAGTCCGCGTGTTTTTTATTCGGGGCGTAACGGCCAATCAGGTGACCGTCAGTGCGGCAATTTTCTCGGTGATACTTGGCGCAGGGATGATGCTATTTCCCGACCCCCGTCTTTACATTTTACTACCTATCTTTCTGTTTATTCGTATGGCGCTGAATGCGATAGACGGCATGCTGGCGCGCGAGTTTAATCAGAAGAGCCAGCTTGGGGCCATTCTTAATGAGGTCGGAGATATCATAGCTGATGCAGCGCTTTATCTGGCATTTGCATTTTTGACCGGTGTATCGCCATGGCTGGTTGTTCTGGTTGTGTTGCTGTCGTGGCTGGCAGAGTTTTGTGGTGTTATCGCTCAGACGCTTACGGGCATACGAAATTATCGGGGGCCGATGGGCAAGAGCGATCGTGCTTTTGTGCTGGGAGCGTTAGGTTTATTTATCGCTCTTTGGCCGCAGTACACAGGTGTGGCTAATATCGTGTTTGGTGTCTCGGCACTGCTGCTGGTGTGGACCTCAATCAACCGCTTCCGCAGCGCGCTGGAGGTCGAAAATGCCTGATTCCATGCACACGTTGTATTATTGCCTCGGAGGGATCTTCAGTGTTTTAGTGCTGGCGACCCTTTTCATCTTCATCTTGAAAAAATGCCGCCCGCAGCGTAACTGGTTGGAACTTCAGCAACGTATCAACAGCTGGTGGGTCATCGTTGGCTTATTTTCGCTGGCGATGCTTTCACCAAAGGGGCTGGCGCTGACCTTCTTCGGATTTCTCAGCTTTCTTTCGCTGAAGGAATATCTGACGCTGGCACCGACTCGCCGCTCCGACAGCGTGCCGTTGCTGTGGATGTATGCCGCGATCCCACTGCAATATCTCTGGGTGGGAATGTCGTGGTACGGGATGTTTATTATCTTCATCCCGATTTACGTCTTTTTATTCCTGCCCGCGCGCATGGTGCTTGTCGGTGATACGAAAGGGTTCCTGCATTCTGCGTCGGTCATGCACTGGGGCATGATGACAACCGTCTTTGCTTTAAGCCATGTCGCGTTTTTGATGACGTTACCGGGCGTGAATTCCAAAGCAGGCGCATTGCTGGTGATATTCCTGGTGGCGACCACTGAGCTTAACGATATTGCACAATATCTCTGGGGGAAATCGCTGGGCAAAATCAAGGTCACGCCGAAAGTTAGCCCGAATAAAACGCTGGCTGGATTATTAGGCGGCGTGCTGACTACCATGTTGCTGGCGGCCATTTTCGGCCCGCTGCTGACGCCGATGAACTGGATTTATTCCCTGGGGGCCGGGGCGATTATCGGTCTGAGTGGGTTCTGTGGCGATGTGGTGATGTCGGCGATCAAGCGCGATTTTGGTGTGAAAGACTCCGGCAAATTACTGCCGGGGCACGGCGGTATTCTTGACCGTCTGGATTCGCTGATTTACACCGCGCCGCTGTTCTTCCACTTCTATTACTACTTCTACGTATAAGGGGCGCAGATGAACCGTATTCTGCGCTGGATCTTTACGCTATGCATTGCGTACCCCGTGGTCTGGATTTGGCTGGGCGTCCGCGTGTCTGGCCGCAAAAAGCTGCCTGTGGAAGGCCCGGCCATTATCGTGGCGAACCACAACAGCCATCTGGATGTGCTGACGCTGTTCACGCTATTTCCACTTTCAACGCTGGTGAACGTGCAGCCCGTGGCGGCGGCAGATTATTTCCTGCGTAACAAAGTGATTGGCTGGTTCGCCCTGAAGGTCATTGGCATCATTCCAGTTTATCGCGGAGCCCATCAGGCAAATCCGTTACAGGCCAGCGTCGATGCGCTGGCGGCAAAGAAAATTGTGATTATTTTTCCCGAAGGCACGCGTGGCGAACCGGGGCAATTTTCAGAGATCAAATCCGGCATTTGGCATCTAAGCCAGCAGTGTCCGGAGGTGCCGATTATCCCTGTTTACATGCACGGCCTGGACCGTTCGATGGGCAAAGGCCAGAGGATCCCTGTGCCGTTTTTTATCGATATATTCATCGACGAACCGTTGTTTTACGACGCGGATAAAGTCGCCTTTAAACAATCGTTATTCACTCGCTTCGTCACATTACAACAGCAGGTGACAAGGAAAATCACATGAGTCAGGAAGCGCGTTTATTTCAGGAAAGTACATTCGCAACCAGCGATGGAGAGTCGCTCTATTTTCGCCACTGGCCAGCAACGGAAGGCAACGGTAAGAAAGTGATCGTGCTGTTTCACCGTGGGCATGAACACTCCGGGCGTCTGCAGCACATTGTCGATGAACTGGTTATGTCCGATACGTATTTCTATGCCTGGGATGCTCGCGGTCATGGTCAGTCGCCGGGCGCTCGCGGTTACAGTCCGAGCCTGGCTCGCTCTGTTCTGGATGTGGATGAGTTTGTACGTTTTGTGGCGAAGGACGCGCAGGTCAGCCTTGAGGATATCGTGGTGATTGCGCAGAGCGTGGGGGCGGTGCTGGTCTCCACTTGGGTTCATGACTATGCGCCGAAAATTCGGGGAATGGTGCTGGCTTCTCCGGCCTTTAAGGTCAAACTGTATGTGCCGTTTGCCCGCACGGGTCTTGGATTGATGCAGCGGATCCGTGGCCTGTTCTATGTCAACTCCTACGTGAAAGGGAAATTCCTCAGCCACGATCCGGAGCGTGTCGCCAGCTTTGAACAGGATAAGCTCATCACGCGGGCAATCGCTGTAAATATTCTTCTCGATCTCTACAAAACCGCCGAACGTATTGTTTCCGACTCTGCCGCCATCACGCTGCCCACTCAGTTGCTTATCTCAGGCGATGATTTTGTGGTGCACGCAAAGCCGCAAAAACAGTTCTACGCCGGTCTGCGCAGCGCCATCAAAGAGCAGCATATTTTGCCTGGCTTCTACCACGATACGCTGGGTGAAAAAGACCGCGCCCTGGCCTTCGATAAAATAAAAACCTTTATCGATAAACTCTACGCGACAAAGCTTTGCACCTTCGATTACAGCCATGAAGACCAGTGGAGCCCGAGCGCCGACGCGTACCGGGAGTTGCAGGCACCGCCAAAAGCACGCTCGCTGGAAGGGATGTTCTATTCCTCGTTAAGCTATGGCATGAAAACGGTCGGCAGACTGTCAAAAGGGATGCGTCTGGGCTACGAGACGGGCTTTGATTCCGGCAGCACGCTGGATTATGTGTACCGTAACTACCCAGAAGGCAAAGGTATTCTGGGGCGCATGATAGACAGACACTACCTCAACAGCATTGGCTGGCGGGGGATCCGGGTACGAAAAATCAATATTCAGCAGGTGATAGAACAGGCTGTTACAAGCCTGAAAGAAAGTGATATGCCGATACACGTGGTGGATATTGCGGCCGGGCACGGGCGGTATGTGCTCGACGCACTGGAAAAACATCAGGATATCGAAAGCATCCTGCTGCGAGATTACAGCGACCTGAATGTCGAAAAGGGCCAGGCCATGATTGAAGGGCGGGGGATAAGCCACGTCGCTCAGTTCAAAAAAGGCAATGCCTTTGATTATGAGTCCCTTGCCACGCTTGATCCTGCTCCCACTTTGGGGATTGTTTCGGGGCTGTATGAACTCTTCCCGGATAATACTTTAATCAAAGCCTCGCTTGCCGGGCTGGCTGCGGCAATACCGCCTGGCGGCATGCTGGTCTACACCGGGCAGCCGTGGCACCCGCAGTTAAAAACCATCGCTTATACCTTAACCAGCCACCAGAACGGCATTCCGTGGATGATGCGTGTGCGTACCCAAAAAGAGATGGACAGGCTGGTGGAGCAGGCGGGCTTCGAGAAATGCCATCAGGTGATTGATGAGTATGGTATTTTTACCGTCTCGATGGCTGTGAGAAAGCCGCATGACTGAGTCCGTGCTCATGCAAAACAAGTACAGCCTCTGGAAACAGGGGCTGTACTGGCTGATGCTGTTGGGACCGCTGTTCTTCCTCAGCTATGGGCAGGTGAATCAGTTCACGGCCAGGCGTCATGACGTCGGAAGCATGGTTTTTGACTGGGAACATGCGATCCCGTTTATGCCGTGGACCATCGTGCCCTACTGGAGCATCGACCTGCTATACGGTATTTCGCTCTTTATCTGCACTTCAAAACAAGAGCTGACACGCCATGGCTGTCGGCTGTTTGTCGCATCGCTAATTGCCTGTGCTGGTTTTCTTCTTTTTCCGCTGAAATTCACCTTCATTCGTCCGGAAACGCAAGGGATGTTTGGCTGGCTGTTTCGGCAGCTTGAACAGTTTGATTTGCCTTATAACCAGGCTCCGTCATTGCATATCATCCTGACGTGGCTGTTGTGGCTGCGTTTTCGTCAGCATCTTGGGAAAGGCGCAAGGCTGCTTTCCGGCGCATGGTTTCTGCTGATTGCGGTTTCCGTACTTACTACCTGGCAGCACCATTTCATTGATGTTCTCAGTGGGATCGTGGTCGGCGTGATGATTAGCTATGCCATTCCGGTTGAAGGTCATTGGCGATGGAAGCGTCCGTCAGCGAACGCCTTGCGGCTCGCCACGAAATACTGTGTTAGTAGGGTTATGCTTTTACTGGCGGGATTATGCATCCCACACGGTTTTATTCTTCTGTGGGCTGCTGCGGCATTATTGTTGGTGGCGGTAGGCTATGCCGGGCTGGGTGTGTCTGTGTTCCAGAAAAATAGCCACGGCGAGTTATCCCTCTCTGCCCGCTGGATTTTATTTCCGTATTTAGCCGGAGCATGGCTTTCAAAAGGTTGGTTTTCCCGAAGAATAGCCATGAGCAACGTCATTTGTAGCGGCGTAGCACTGGGCCGCTTTCCAGATAAAGCTGTCGAGCAGGCGGCAGTCTTCGATTTGACGGCGGAATTTCATAAAAATAGCTGCAAAACAGAGGCCTGGGAAGCTTACCCTCTGATGGATTTAATGGTGCCGAGCGTACGGGACATCAGGCAAGCTGTAATGAATCTCCAACACCTGCGCAAGTCACATGACACAGTACTGGTATGCTGTGCTTTAGGTTTATCCCGCAGCGCATCGGTTGTGGCTGCCTGGTTGATAAGTGAAGGGTATGCCGCATCGGTATCGAAGGCTGTGTCGTTAATCAAATCTCAACGTCCTCAGGTTGTGCTTACATCCGCCCACTTGCAGGTTCTGGAATCGTTCAGCAAGGAACTTTAATGTCAGACATCATAATGACCTGCCGAATCATGCAAATTCATCTCTCGAGCTGGCGCTACTTTGCGGCACTGACGCTACCACCGCTGGCTCTCGTCTTTAACCTCTCATTCTCAGCAGATTGCGCGGTACTGACAGGACTCTTTTTACTGACTCACTATTACTGCTGGCGTCTGTGGTTAGATGAGCGACTTTTTCAGCTCATTGGCTGTGACAACGACCTCATTGAGTTTGATAACGGGATGGCGCATTTATGGATAAAAAGAAGGGGGAACACTCGCACTCTTGTTGAACGTTGGAGTGGGGCAAAGGTTATATTTTATAAGGCAATTTTTTCTTTATTGGCGCTGTGGTTTGTTTCATCGTGCATGGCCCTTTACAAGACTCTTGGTTAATCAGGCAGAAAGCGAAGCCGCATAAACGATAACCTTCAATAGCTCCTGGTACGTCAAATGGACAACTGGTCATGAATGACATCCCCCCACGTAAAATAAAAACCGGTGGCGACCCACGCACGCTTCCGGATTATACCGCCCTGCGCGAAGAACTGAGCAAACTGACGCATCCGGCGCGCCCGGATGTGAACTGGCGTTATGCCGAAAAACTTTGTCTTTCACTGTTTGAACAAAATGGTGTGGAGTTACAGACAGCGGCCTGGTACACGCTGGCCCGTACGCAACAAGCCGGTCTGCTCGGTCTGAACGAAGGTCTGGCGATACTGGAGGCGCTGATAAGCCATCAGTGGGGGACGCTGTGGCCGCAGCCAGTACATGCCCGCATGGAAATCCTCAGCAGTCTGAGTCAGCGTCTACAGCAACTGATGCGCTCGCTCCCGCTAAATTACAGCGACCTCAGCCAGTTGTATCGGGTGGAGCAACTGCTTACCAGTCTGGGGGAGGTGCTGCAGCGCCTGGAGCTTAAGCACCTGAGCCAGTTCGACACGCTGCGTACTCTGATGCATAACAGTGCTGTCCGGCTGGAAAACAACAGTGTCGGTGCATCCGGTACTGGTGCACCCGGTGTTGTACTCCCCACAACGGGTATAAATAGCCCAGGAACATCCGTTGATACACTGCCAGGCATTCCAGATGCAGAGAAAAACGTGCCGAACAATGCGGTGAAGTGGGTGTATGTGGCGGAGCCGGAACAACAGCTAAATATGGAGGTACTCTCGGCAATACCTGCACCGGTAAAAAAGTGGAAATCTTTCACTGCCGGGATGTGTTCCATGCTGGTGATAAGCATAGTCGCAGTGTGGAGCTGGCAGTATCTTCACCGGTCAGACCCGCTACAGACTCAGTTTGCTGCTTCACTGGCTCCGTTACCCGCAACACTCACGCCTGCACAGTTGGATGTGATACGTCATCAATCGCCGCTTCCACAAACAGTAATAGCACAAACACAGCAGAAGCTTGCCCTGCTGGACCAGCTTCCTCCTGACTGGAATATTGACTACAGTCGACAACTTGTAGAACAGGCTCAGACTCTGTGGCCGGAACAGGCTAAACCCCTGATACAGCATTGGCAACAACAGCTTAGTGCTGTCGCATTGCCAACAGAGCAGCTGAATGGCTGGTATCAGGGAATGACAATGCTACAGAAACTGAGTGACAGGCTAAACGGGCTTGATGAGCAGAAGGGTAAATACATGACGGTCAGTGAACTGAAGTCAGTAGTATTTTCAACTATGCAGTCGTTTAATCAGGCCATACCGGCTGAGGAGCAACTGCGGGTATTGTCAGAAAACCCTGCTGGAGTACCTTTACCTGCTGCTGCCAAGGCTCAACTGGAGATGCATCTGAAACAATTGACTGCCCGTTATGCTGAGATAAAACAGAACTTATCGGAATAAAAACGGTGCTAAGAATTATCAGTGATTCAGTTCGTTATTTTTTTGCCTGATGCAGACAAATACAGGTACAGGCCATTACCGTCTGAAACCCTGTAGGGCTTATCTTTCGACTTAGCCGCGTCTGTCTGTTTAATGGTGAGCAATGGGTAAAATTTCTTACCCAGGATTTACCCAGGCAATAGCCAGGCTGTCAACTAACTATGGCGAACTGCTATTTATTGGGGAGTGCTTTGTGAGTAGGGTTTGGCAAACGACTTCGGAAGGTGGCGAACCGTGGTATGGCGTCCCCTGCAGGGATCGAACCTGCAACTAGCCCTTAGGAGGGGCTTGTTATATCCATTTAACTAAGGAGACGTCGGCGGGCAGTATAGCGCAGTTATGCGCCAAATTAACCACGCCGAGGTGCGTTTGCTCATTCCATCGACAATTAGCCTTCAGACTGCTGTTTCTGGCGACGCTTCTCCTCTTTTTTCTTTTCTGCTCGCATCTTAGCTTTGGCTGTTTCGCTCATATCATTACGAATCTGAGCATGACTGATCAGGGCGAAAATCAATGTGCCGCCGGTAATATTGCCCAGCAGGGTAGGTAAAGCAAAAGGCCAAAAGAACGCTTGCCACTCAATAGCGCCGCTAAACACTAAATAAAGCACTTCAACCGAACCTACCACAATGTGTGCCAGGTCGCCGAGCGCCACTAGCCACGTCATCATGACAATCACAAACAACTTAGCCGCACCTGCATAGGGAAACATCCATACCATGGTGGCGATGATCCAACCGGAAATAACGGCATTGGCAAACATTTCACCCGGCGTATTTTCCATCACTTTTTGACTAATGACGGTAAATGCCTGACGCGTTGCATCATCAAAAATGGGCATTTCGGTAAAGGCTAACGCACCTAATGCTGTGCCAATCAGATTACCGAGCAACACGATGCCCCACAAACGCAGCAGCAGACCAACATTGCTCATCGTGGGTTTGTGCATCACAGGCAGAACAGCGGTAACGGTGTTTTCAGTAAAAAGCTGCTGCCGCGCCATAATGACAATCACAAAACCGAAGGTATAACCCAGATTCTCGAGCAAAAATGCACCCGGTACGCCGTCGAGATGGACCTGAAAAATCCCTTTGGCCATCAGTGATGCACCCATTGATAAACCGGCGGCAATCGCTGACCACAACAAGGCCATACCGTCGCGTTCTAGCTCTTTCTCGCCATCCTGACGTATCTCTTCGTGAATGGCGGCGGCGCGGGAAGGGAGTGCTTCTTCATCTACTTCAATATCGGTGCCTTCTTCTTTTTCATCGCTATCAACATCGTTATGGCCGTGATCTATACCTGATGAACCCTTCATATTTTCTCCTGGTGACAATGCCAACGCGTAATAAGCGTAGACGTTTTTTGATAATCAAAAATGTAACTGCATTCGCGAATAAGGGTAACAAGGTTTTAACGTTGCTGGATTTTTGGGCAGTTATTGATCTGATGCGCACGAATACGCCCTTTGAGGTAGGACGCGGTGGCCGCTCAGACTTCGGCCCACAGCATCATTGTGGTATTATTCGCGCCTCATTTATCTGGTGCGATTCCCCCTTCATGTTGGAAGTCATTAATCTTTCTTGCGTCCGCGACGAGCGTGCTCTTTTTCATGGGCTGACGTTTTCCGTGGCGGCAGGCGATATCGTGCAAATTGAAGGGCCGAATGGCGCGGGTAAAACTTCTTTGTTGCGTCTGCTGGCGGGATTAAGCCGCGCTGAGCAGGGCGACGTAATGTGGCAATCTCAGCCTATTCACCAACAGCGCGAAATATGGCATCAGGCGATGCTTTATCTCGGCCATCATCCTGGCGTAAAAGCGGTATTGTCGCCGCTGGAAAATCTGCGTTTTTACCATCGCGATTGCGATGACGAGCTAATTTTTGATGCACTGGAAAGCGTTGAATTGCTGGGTTACGAAGAGGTGCCGGTGACGCAACTTTCCGCAGGACAACAGCGTCGTGTGGCCCTGGCCAGATTATGGTTAAGTCACGCTTCGCTGTGGATTTTAGATGAACCGTTAACCGCCATCGACAAAGCGGGTGTAGAAAAATTAATGGCGAAATTTGCTCAACATGCCGATAACGGAGGCGCGGTCATTCTGACCACGCATCAGGATCTGCCAGACAGTCTTGCACGCGTGCGTAAGATTCGCCTGAGCGGCGCGGAGTGACGTGATGCTAATCCGTGTTATCCAGCGCGAGCTGCGTATTGCCTTTCGCAGCGGCGCAGAAGTGATTAACCCGCTGTGGTTTTTCCTGATTGTGATTACGCTGTTCCCGCTGGGCATTGGGCCCGATCCGCAACAGTTAGCGCGCATCGCGCCGGGTGTCGCCTGGGTGGCTGCCTTGCTGGCCTCGCTGCTGGCGCTGGAGCGCTTGTTCCGCGATGACTTTATGGATGGTTCGCTGGAACAGTTATTGCTGTTGCCCACGCCGTTGCCGCTGACCGTGGTTGGCAAAGTCATTGCCCACTGGCTGGTCACTGGCTTGCCGCTGATTGTGTTATCACCGCTGGCGGCGCTGCTGTTATCGCTGGATTTTCGCGGCTGGAGCGCAATGGCGCTGACCCTGCTGCTGGGAACGCCAACCCTGAGTTTTTTGGGTGCGATTGGCGTCGGATTAACGGTAGGACTGCGTCGCGGCGGCGTGTTGCTTAGCCTGCTGGTATTACCGCTGGCGATTCCCGTTTTAATTTTTGCCAGCGCAGCGATTGATGCGGCAGGGCAGGGATTACCTATCAGCGGTTATCTGGCGATTCTTGGCGCAATGCTGGTGGCGAGCGCCACCCTGGCCCCTTTTGCTACCGCCGCAGCGCTGCGCATTACGCTGCATTAAATCGCGCATGCCTTAGACGTGTCGATAACGAATTTATCTTTACTGTGAGCAATTCATCATGTGGAAATGGTTACATCAACTGGCGAAGCCTGAGCGGCTTTATCAGTTCTGCGGTCGCTTAGTGCCGTGGTTCGCAGTGGCGGCAATCGCCACGCTGCTATTCGGTTGGGGGTGGGGATTCGGTTATGCGCCTGCGGATTATCAGCAGGGTGACAGTTTCCGCATCATGTACATTCACGTTCCCGCAGCCATGTGGTCGATGGGTGTTTATGCTTCCATGGCGATTGCCGCTTTTATCGGTTTGGTCTGGCAGATGAAAATGGCCGATTTAGTGTCGGCGGCAATGGCACCGGTGGGTGCGGTATTCACCTTTATTGCGCTGGTCACCGGTTCCGCCTGGGGCAAGCCAATGTGGGGAACCTGGTGGATTTGGGATGCACGCCTCACTTCCGAACTGGTTTTGCTTTTCCTTTATATGGGTGTGATTGCGCTCTATCACGCCTTTGACGATCGTCGTACTGCCGGACGTGCAGCTGGGATCCTGATTTTGGTTGGCGTGGTCAATCTTCCTGTTATTCATTTCTCTGTCCAGTGGTGGAATACCCTGCACCAAGGCTCATCGGGCATGATGCAGCAGGCAATCGCGCCTGAAATGCGCACACCGCTGCGCTGGTCAATCATTGGGTATCTGCTGGTGTTCGCCTCTTTAACGTTAATGCGTTTGCGTAACCTGATTCTGTTAACGGAACGTCATCGTCCTTGGGTCGCTGATATCGCTAAGGGAGGACGCAAAGCATGATGCCCGCATTCAATTCCTGGCAAGCGTTCTTTGCCATGGGCGGCTACGCCTTTTATGTCTGGCTGGCTGTGGTCTTCACCGTTATTCCTTTAACGGGCCTGGTGTTACACACGCTATTGCTTCGCCGCCGTTTGCTGACGGAAATTCGCCAGCGTGAATCCAGGGAGCGCCGTATCCGTGCGGCGAAAACGAAAAAAGCCGTCACTGAAGCGGCAGGAGAAAAAATGTGAATATCCGTCGTCGTAATCGCCTCTATGTTGTGGTGGCGATTTTGGTCGGACTTGGCCTCGCCACCACGCTGGTAATGTACGCGCTGCGTTCCAATATCGACCTGTTTTATACCCCAAGCGAAATCCTGTATGGCAAAGGCGAAGCTCGCCAAAAGCCAGAAACGGGGCAGCGTTTGCGCGTGGGTGGCATGGTGATGCCGGGCAGCGTGAAGCGTGATCCAAAATCACTTGCCGTTTCGTTTAAGCTTTACGATGCCAATGGCGTGGTCAGCGTCAGCTTTGAGGGTATTCTGCCTGACCTGTTCCGCGAAGGGCAGGGCGTGGTGGCCCAGGGTGTGCTGGAGGAAGGCAACCTCGTGAATGCCAAAGAGGTGTTGGCTAAGCATGATGAGAAATACACGCCGCCAGAAATCGAAGACGCAATGAAAAAGAATCACAACGGCCCGCAGTCAATGTATCAACAGCCGGGTAAACAGTCATGATGCCAGAGATTGGAAGTTTCCTGCTCTGTCTGGCTTTAGGCCTTTCTCTGCTGCTGAGCGTTTATCCTTTATGGGGTGCATTGCGTCAGGATGCCCGGCTGATGGCCATGGCGCGTCCGCTCTCTTACGGACTTTTTGCCGCTATCGCAGCGGCGTTTATGGTGCTGGTTTACGCCTTTATTGTTAACGACTTCACCGTCGGCTACGTGGCAACCAACTCCAATACGCTGCTGCCGGTCTACTACCGCATCGCCGCCACCTGGGGCGCACATGAAGGTTCGCTGCTGTTGTGGGTTTTACTGCTCAGCACCTGGACATTAGCGGTTGCGCTGTTCAGTCGTGGCATGCCACAGGACGCGCTGGCGCGTGTACTGGCGGTGATGGGCATGATTAATCTTGGCTTCCTGCTGTTTATCATCCTGACTTCAAATCCGTTTACCCGCACGCTGCCAGACTTTCCGATTGATGGGCGCGATCTTAATCCGATGCTGCAGGATATCGGACTGATCTTCCATCCGCCGCTGCTCTATATGGGGTATGTCGGTTTCTCGGTGGCCTTTGCTTTCGCCATTGCTTCACTGATGGCAGGCAGACTCGATACCGCATGGGCGCGCTGGTCACGTCCATGGACCACTGCAGCGTGGGTGTTTCTGACTATTGGTATCGTACTCGGTTCTGCGTGGGCCTATTACGAACTTGGCTGGGGCGGTTGGTGGTTCTGGGATCCGGTTGAAAATGCCTCGTTTATGCCATGGCTGGCGGGCACGGCATTGATGCACTCGCTGGCGGTGACGGAGAAGCGTGGCACCTTTAAAGCCTGGACGGTATTGCTGGCAATCACGGCTTTTTCTCTTAGCCTACTGGGCACGTTTTTGGTGCGTTCGGGCGTACTGGTATCGGTTCACTCGTTTGCGTCCGATCCCGCGCGTGGCATGTTTATTCTCGCATTTTTGGTGATCGTGATCGGCAGTTCACTGCTGCTCTACGCAATCAAAGGTGGCCAGGTGCGCAGCCGGGTCCAAAACGAAGCCTGGTCCCGCGAATCCTTCTTGTTGGGGAACAACGTATTATTGATTGCAGCGATGCTGGTGGTATTGCTGGGCACGCTGTTACCGCTAGTTCACAAGCAGCTTGGCCTTGGCAGCATCTCAATCGGTGAACCCTTCTTCAACACAATGTTCACTTGGTTGATGGCACCTTTAGCGCTGATGCTGGGCATCGGGCCGCTGGTGCGCTGGCGTCGTGATGAGCCACAGAAACTGGCGAAGCGACTGGCACTGGCGCTGATCGTGACGCTGGCTTTTTCAATCTTCATGCCGTGGTTATTACAAGATCGTATTGAAGCGATGACTGTTGTGGGTCTGCTGATGTCAGTATGGATTATTGTTCTGACGCTGATGGAACTGCATGAACGTGCTACGCATCGTCACCGCTTCTTTGCTGGGTTGCGCCATCTAACGCGCAGTCATTGGGGCATGGTGCTGGGCCATTTAGGCGTAGGCGTCACGGTCATCGGCATTGCCTTTAGCACCCAATACAGCGTCGAGCGCGACGTGCGTATGAATGCTGGCGACAGCGTGGACATCCACAGTTATCACTTTATCTTCCGTGGCGTACAGAATCTTGAAGGGCCGAACTACAGCGGCGGCGTCGGAACCATCGAGGTTACGCGCAATGGCAAGCCGGAAGCAATGCTGCAGGCAGAAAAACGTTTTTACACCGCTTCACGTAACATGATGACTGAAGCCGGCATTGACGGCGGCATGAGTCGCGATCTTTATGCCGCGTTAGGCGAACAGTTAGATGACGGTTCCTGGGCGCTGCGCATCTATTACAAACCCTTCGTGCGTTGGATTTGGTACGGCGGCGTGTTTATGGCGGTGGGCGGCCTGTTCTGCTTGTTTGATCCGCGCTATCGCTCGCGTAAAAAAGCCAAACGCGAGGAGCTGGCATGAACAAGAAAATCCTGTTTATTCCCTTAGTATTATTTCTGCTGCTGGCGGCTGCGCTGTTGTGGCAGCTGTCGAAAAACGCAGAGGGCGACGATCCTACTCGGCTGGAATCAGCTTTGATTGGCAAGCCGGTGCCGCTGTTCAAACTCGAAGCGCTCGACCAGCCAGGCAAGATGTATGACCAGCGCGTGCTAACGGATGGCAAGCCGATTCTGCTCAACGTCTGGGCAACATGGTGCCCAACCTGTCGCGCTGAGCATCAATATTTGAATACGCTGGCGGAGCAGGGCATCCGCGTTGTTGGCCTGAACTACAAAGATGATCGCAACAAAGCGGTAACCTGGCTCAACACGTTGGGCAATCCCTACGCGCTGAGTTTGTATGATGGCAACGGTATGCTCGGTCTCGATCTTGGGGTGTATGGCGCGCCTGAAACCTTTCTTATTGACGGCAAAGGGATCATTCGCTATCGCCACGCGGGTGATATGAACGATCGCGTCTGGCTGCAAGAAGTGAAGCCGCTGTGGATCAAATACAGCAAGGAGGCGGGAGTATGAAACGTCTCGTATTACTGATCTGCGGAATGTTATTTAGCATCAGCTTGTGGGCGGCTATTGATACCTACAAATTTGATTCTGTGGCGCAGGAAGAGCAATACCGTGATTTAACCGCCTCGCTACGCTGCCCAAAATGTCAGAACAACAGCATTGGCGATTCAAACGCGATGATTGCTGCAGACATGCGTTTGAAGGTGTATGAGCTGATGAAGCAGGGACAAAGCCGTCAGCAGATTCTTGATTACATGGTGGCGCGTTACGGTAACTTTGTGACCTATGAGCCGCCGGTCACGCCTTCAACCCTTATTCTGTGGGTGGGGCCCGCACTGTTTGTGGTGCTGGGCGGATTAATGATTATTCTACGCAGTCGCCAGCGCAATTCGCGCAGCGAAAGCGAACTGGACGAAAACGAACAGCAGCGTCTTGACGCGATTTTGAAGTCAGACAGGAAGCCGCAATGAGTGCATTTTGGATCACCCTTTTACTGTTATTGCTGGCGGCGTGCGCGCTGTTTATCGGTGCCGGTTGGCGACAACGTCTGGCCAGTGATGGCGAACGCAATCAGCTGAACAAAGATTTTTACCAGCAGCGACTGGATGAGTTGGCGCAGGATGAAGCCCAAGGTGTAGTGGCCGAACGGCCAGTAATGGAGCGCGAGCTGCAACAAACGCTGTTGACCGATATTCCAGATAACGATGCCGCACAGGCCCACAGCAGCAGCCGCTGGGTACTTTTGCCGGGCGTGATAGTGCTGATTGCCGTGTCGCTGGGCACTTATCTGAAAACGGGCGGGCTGGCGCAGACAAGTGGATGGATGCAGGTAAAGCAAGCGTATCCCGCACTGCGCGCACGCGTCATGGATCCGCAAGCTCAGCCGCTTAGCATGGAGGAGCTGGCGCAACTGCAACTAGGGCTGCGCAGTGCGTTGCAATCTGAACCTAATAATATGAATGATTGGGCCATGCTGGGCCGTCTCGGCATGGTGCTGAATAATGCCACTACCGCCAGCCAGGCTTTTGAGCATGCTTTACAGCTCGCGCCTAATAATATCGATTTGAAACAAGACTATGCTGAGGTATTAACCCGCTCCAGCGATCCACAGGATAACCGTCAGGCGGGTTTAATTCTGCGTGATCTGCTTAAAGACGATCACAGTAATGTGCGTACGTTAAGCCTGCTGGCGTTTAATGCGTTTGAGCAGCAGCAATATGTTCAGGCGATTGGTGCCTGGCAAACTATGCTGAAATTGATACCGGCTGACGATCATCGTCGTACCATGATCGAACGCAGCATTGAACAAGCAAAAACGGACGCAGGACAGCAAAATATCCAACTGGCACTGACAGTTACTCTCTCTCCGCAGGCAGAAAAAATGTTACCGCACGGCGGAGTCATGTATATTTCTGTTTCTGACGGTGTTTCACCGGTGCCTGTGGCCGTTAAGCGTATGCCGCTAAGCCACTTCCCGTTATCGCTGACGCTGGATGACAGCAACGCTATGATGCCAGATCGCCTGCTTTCGGCGCAGCATCAGGTGCAAGTTCGAGTGCGTATTTCCCGCGATGGCAGTGCCAATCCGCAGTCAGGTGATTGGTTTGGTCTGAGCGAGAAAACACCTTGGGACGGTCATCAGAACATGGCTGTGGAGATTAATCAGCAGCAGCCCTGAAGCGATACATTTTTCATCCGCACAGGGAGATAAAAATGGTTTACCGCCTGACCAGTTTGGTTTTGGCCAGTGTACTTCTGGTGGGTTGTGCCAGTTCAAAGCCGGATAACAACGATGAGCCTGCGCAGCGCAGCGATCCGTTTGAAGGCTTTAACCGCACGATGTTTAACTTTAATTACAACGTGCTGGATCCTTACGTCTTACGCCCTGTTGCGGTTGCCTGGCGTGATTATGTGCCAGTGCCTGCGCGTACTGGATTAAGTAATTTCCTCGGTAACCTGGAAGAACCGGCTAGTATGGTCAACGCCATTTTGGTCGGCGAACCGCGCGATGCAGGCATTCACTTTACCCGCTTCTTTCTGAACAGCGTGTTAGGTTTGGGTGGATTCATTGACGTAGCGGGCAAGGCGAACCCGGCGTTGGCGCGTGAAGAGCCGCACCGTTTCGGGACGACATTGGGTCGTTACGGCGTAGGTTATGGCCCGTATGTTGAGTTACCCGCTTACGGCAGCTTCACTATCCGTCAGGATGGTGGTGACTATGTTGATACGCTTTATCCGCTGCTGGGTTGGCTAACCTGGCCAATGTCGATCGGTAAGTGGACGCTGGAAGGTATTGAGACGCGCGCGCAGTTGCTGGATTCCGATGCAATTCTCAAGCAGCAAAATGATCCTTATGCCTTTATTCGTAACGCTTATTTCCAGCGCCATGATTTCCTGGCAAACGGTGGCAAGCTGAAACCGCAAGAGAACCCAAATGCAGCAGCGATTCAAGACGATTTAGGTGACATTGATTCGCAATAGGTTTATTCGCACGCGATGAATTGACCGTAAACGGTATTAAATAAAAAGGCGACTTCATTGAGTCGCCTTTTTTGATCGCTTCTTTTGGATGAAGAAAGGTATCAGAACTTATAGTTAAAGTTCGCACCATACAGCCAGGCTTTACCTGAAGAATTAAAGGTATACGGCCCTTCTTTTACCGTGACGTGTTGGCCGTGCATGTAGGAAATACCGACGTCAACCGAGGCATCTTCATTAAACGCGTAAGAAGTACCCGCGCTCAGCCACAGGCGATCCTGATCGGGAATGGAGATAGAACGCTTATCAGCCGGAACCGGGCTGTCATCAAAGGCGATACCGGTACGGAACGTCCAGTTCTCATCGTAGGTATAGGTTGTACCTAAAGCCAGGCGGTAGGCATCGCGGAAGCTCTCATCTTTATAAAAGAGTGTTTGACCGTTAGAGCCAGTGGCTTTCAACTCCTGGAATTGACTCCAGCTGGTATACGCCAGGCTGTAATGCACCGCCCACTGTGGCGCCACTTTATGCCAGCCCGAAAGCTCCCACATTTCAGGCAAATTCAAGGTTAACGCACCCGGAATCGTAGAGCCGCCTGTTGCGTAAGGCAGACCTAAATTACGCGCCTGATTCACAGCGTTAACGTAGGTTGGCAAGTCACTTTTGTAATCGCCATCAAAGTCGATTTTAACTTCTGAACGGTAGGTAAAGCCAAAGCGGTTATTTTGATCCACTTCATACAAAATACCGGCATTCCAGCCGTAACCCCATTCATCACCTTTCAGATGAGCAATTTGCGTATTTGCCGGCACGCCCAGCGCCGGGCCAGATTCACCGGCATAGCGTTCAATTTTTGCTTTGGCATAAACCGCATCAAAACCCACGCCGAAGCTGAAATGTTCATTTAAACGATACGCTGTACTGAGGTTGAAATTGCCGGTCAACAAGTCCGTTTTACCGCCGTAAGCGCCTGCGGTGTATCCGTCATTGAATTCGGTCGCCAATCCATAATTAGAGGTTGCGGATGCGCCAATCCACCATTGATCGTTAATGGGTTGTACGTAATGAATATTCGGCACCCATTGATTAGGGGCAATATTATTCGCATCCAGGCTGCGTCCGCTTTGACTGGTACCGCTGATGTTTACATCAGGTGCTATATAGACTGCGCCAATTGAAAAAGCGGGGCGATCCATAAGTGCCATAGTGGCCGGATTACGGCTGGCTGATGCGGCGGTATCACCCATTGCGCCTTCGCCAGAATATGCGCGTCCTAAACCAATAGAAGAAAACTCATTTAATTGAAATCCAGCTGCGTAAACGTGTGAAGAGACGAGTGCTACTGCAGCCGCCACGGCTGACTTTGCAAACAGGTTTTTATGGTTCATGACCACAACCTCATGTGAATTATTATTTAACGCTGTAAATTCGCGTAACAAGGGTCGGCGGATTCCAGGGTCTGACATAAAACGCACTTATCAGACCAGTGCGGCAAGTATAGGTCTGACCTGTGTGTATGTTGCAATATTGTTTTTGAAATATTTCCAAATTGATCGATGGAATTTCGATCTACTTAACAAAACCAGAAATAACAGACGCAGCATAATCTCTCAAATTTGTTTTGGATCAAATTTTATTGTGATATTCGTCACTTAGCGAGACTGTCATGGCGCAAAGTATACCGAAGGCGTAAAATTTTGGGCGTAAAATTACGCAACTCGACGAATTAATCGTCAGGAGAAAACGATGACTGATGCCATTAAAAAATGTAGCGCAACCGAAACCGCAGCCTGCTGTTGTGTCGATGTCGGCACCGTCATGGATAACAGTGATTGCACCGCAACCTGGTCAGAATGGTTTTCGCAACGGGCTGATGCTGACAAAAAATTACAATATCTCAGCGATAAAGCACGTCAAATTGAATCAGAACCTTGTGACATTAATGCCCGTTTCACAGAAGAAGCAGGCGGCATAAAACTTGATATTGATTTTACTTTCTCCTGCCAGGCCGAAACCATGATTTTTCAACTCGGTTTGCGCTAATCCTCTCCAACGCCGCAACCTGTGCGGCGTTTTTCATTTTCGTGTTTCCCTTCGCAAATTTATCCTTTCCGTATTGGCGGCAGAACCGCTTGTGGTTAACACTGATGAGCAGGTCAGACCTCTTTTGGCAATGATGCCTCGGTCCCGATTCACAGGTGAAAACAATGAGTAAAGCGCAGTCATTGCTGACGCGTGATGGTGAGCGCATCGCCATAACCCACGGATTACGCACGCCTTTCTTACGCCAGGCCAGCGGCTTTCATGGCATTCCCGCTGTAGAATTAGGCCGCATGCTGATAAGCGAACTGATGGCGCGTAGCGAATTGCCGGTTGAAGTGATTGAGCAACTGGTGTTTGGCCAAGTGGTACAAATGCCGGAAGCGCCTAACATCGCCCGTGAAATCGTTCTCAGCAGCGGCTTAAGTGTTCATACCGATGCTTACAGTGTCAGCCGTGCTTGCGCGACCAGTTTTCAGGCAGTCGCTAACGTTACGGAAAGTTTGCTGGCGGGCACGATTTCGGCGGGCATTGCTGGCGGCGCAGATTCCTCGTCAGTGTTGCCAATTGGCGTGAGTAAAACCCTGGCGCGGGCGCTGGTGGATATGAACAAAGCGCGCAGCTTCTCGCAAAAATTGCAGATTCTGCGTCGCTTGCGTCCGCGTGATTTACTGCCAGTACCGCCTGCGGTAGCGGAATTTTCAACTGGGCTACGCATGGGTGACACAGCAGAGCAAATGGCAAAAAGCCATGGCATTACGCGTGAAGCACAAGATGCGCTAGCACTGCGATCGCATCAGCGCGCTGCAAAAGCCTGGCAATCAGGCGTGCTGAATCAAGAAGTGATGGCCGCTTTTGTGCCGCCGTGGAAAGCGCCGATTGATCAAGACAACACGGTGCGGATGGATGCCAAAGCAGAAGATTATGCACGTTTGCGTCCCGTCTTTGATCGTCAGCATGGCACAGTAACTGCGGCCAACAGTACGCCGCTTACCGATGGCGCTGCTGCGGTGGTTTTGATGCGAGAAGGGCGTGCGCGTGAGCTCTCGCTTAAACCGCTGGGCTATCTGCGCAGCTACGCGTTTACTGCCATTGATGTCTGGCAAGATATGTTACTTGGGCCAGCTTACGCTTCACCGCTGGCGCTGGATCGCGCCGGTATTACTCTGAATGATTTGACCTTGATAGATATGCACGAAGCCTTTGCCGCACAAACCTTAAGTAATTTGCAGATGTTCCGCGATGAGCGTTTCGCCCGTGACGTACTTAATCGTCCTCACGCCTTAGGCGAGGTCAATGAAGAACGTTTCAACGTGCTCGGGGGTTCTATCGCGTATGGGCATCCTTTCGCTGCCACCGGCGCACGCATGATCACCCAAACCTTGCAGGAATTACGGCGACGCGGTGGCGGCTTAGGCTTAGTGACCGCCTGTGCTGCGGGCGGATTAGGTGCGGCTATGGTTTTGGAGGTCGAATAATGGAACAGAACGCTTTTCATTTGCAGATGCGCCTCGACCACGTTGGCATTATCACTATCGATGTGCCTGGCGAAAAGATGAATACCCTAAAGGCAGAATTCGCTGCGCAGATAGCGGCCATTATTGGTGAGGCACGCCGCAATAAACAATTGGCAGGCTTGGTGCTGATCTCGGGTAAGTCAGACAACTTTATTGCGGGTGCAGACATTAGCATGATTGATCGCTGCCAGACGGCGCAGGAAGCCGAAGCGCTGGCGCGACAAGGCCAGGAAGTGATGGCATCCATCGCGGCGCTGCCTTTTCCTGTGGTGGCGGCGATTCATGGCGCGTGCCTGGGCGGCGGTCTTGAACTGGCGTTGGCCTGCGATGCGCGCATCTGTTCACTGGATGATAAAACCCGGCTGGGGCTGCCAGAAGTGCAGCTGGGTTTACTTCCCGGCTCAGGCGGAACACAGCGTCTGCCGCGTTTGATCGGCGTGCAACAGGCGCTGCCGCTGATGCTGACCGGTAAAACGTTGCGCGCTAAGCAAGCGCGTAAGCTTGGCGTGGTTGATGATGTTGTGCCGCAGGCGATCCTACTCGAAACCGCGATTGCACGTGTGAAGCAAGGCAAGAGCAATCACCGCATTTTGCCGATGCGCGATCGTTTGTTACAAGGGCCGCTTGCCCGCCAGGCGCTGTTTGCGCTAGCAAAACGCCAAACCGAAAGCAAAACGCACGGCAATTATCCTGCGGCAAAACGGATTATCGATGTCGTGCGAATCGGGCTGGAGCAGGGCAGCCGCGCCGGTCATGACGCTGAAGCGCAGGCTTTTGGCGAACTGGCAATGAGTCCCCAATCTGCGGCTCTGCGTAGCCTGTTTTTCGCGTCGACAGCGTTGAAAAAAGAGCGTGGCGGAGAGGCTGAAGCACGGGTTATTCAGCGTGTTGGCGTATTAGGTGGCGGCTTGATGGGCGGCGGCATTGCCAGCGTCAGCGCTATCAACGCGGGTTTGCCGGTGCGCATCAAAGATATCAATCTTGCTGGCGTTAATCATGCTCTGCAAACCAGTTGGGAGCTGTTGAGCAACAAGGTAAAACGCCGCCATCTCAGCACAGCGCAGCGCGATCAGCAGATGGCGCGTATTACCTGCGGCACCGATTATCAGGGCTTTTCGCAGCGTGATTTGGTGATCGAAGCAGTTTTCGAAGATCTGGCTTTAAAACAGCAAATGGTCAGTGAAGTTGAAGAGCATTGTCTGCCGCACACTATTTTTGCGTCAAACACCTCATCATTACCAATTGCTCATATTGCGGCTAATGCGCAGCGTCCCGAGAACGTTATCGGCCTGCACTATTTTAGCCCGGTGGAAAAAATGCCGTTGGTTGAAGTCATTCCTCACGCAGCGACGTCTGAACACACGCTGTCCAGCACCGTGGCGCTGGCGCGCAAGCAAGGCAAAACTGCCATTGTGGTGGCCGATAAACCGGGTTTTTACGTTAACCGTATTTTAGCGCCCTATATAAATGAAGCGATGCGTTGTCTGCTTAAAGGTGAGCCGATTGATCATATTGATCGTGCGTTGGTGAAATTCGGTTTCCCCGTTGGGCCGATCCAGCTACTGGATGAAGTAGGCATCGATGTTGGCAGTAAAATCATCCCGATTTTGCAGCAGGCTTATGGCGAGCGTTTTGCGGCACCCGACGCTTTTGACGTTGTGTTAAAAGAGGGGCGGAAAGGGCGCAAAAACGGCAAAGGTTTCTATTTATACGGCACGGATCGCAGACAGAAAAAGCCCGACACGTCGATCTATACCTTGTTGAAGGTAAAAGCGGTGGCAAAACTCGATGAAGCACAGATCGCTGAACGCTGCGTAATGATGATGCTGAACGAAGCGGTGCGTTGTCTGGATGAACAGGTGATTCGCCTGCCACGCGATGGCGATATTGGTGCGGTATTTGGGATTGGATTTCCGCCGTTTTTGGGAGGGCCGTTTCGCTATCTCGACCAGCTTGGCGCAGCCCACGTCCTGAACACATTAAACCGCCTTAAGCAACAATATGGCGAGCGATTTACCCCGTGTGAAGCGCTGGAAAAGGCAGCGCAGCAGCAGCAGAAATTTTACATTTCTCTATAAAATGGAATAACCGCACCGATTCAGCGGGTTAGACCGGTGCCGCAAAAGTCTGCGGCACCGCACGGTTCTGAGATGTGCTTATTTAATAAACAACCGGTTGACTATACTGAAGCCATTAAGGTACAACACAGCGTTCATTCGCAGAATGAAGAGTCAGACGCTCAGCGTCGGGCGATGTCGACAAACTACAGCGGTGCTTTATGCAAGTTTTTATCATGCGTCACGGCGATGCAGCTCTGGAAGCAGCAAGCGATTCAGTCAGGCCTTTAACGCTTTGTGGATGTAATGAATCACGCCAAATGGCGAGCTGGCTCAACAGTCAAGCGCCAGACATTGAACGTGTTTTAGTAAGCCCTTATTTGCGCGCGGGGCAAACGCTCTCAACGGTTCGTGAAGCGTTGTCTCTGCCTGTCGAAGAGGACGTGTTACCTGAGTTGACGCCTGGCGGCGATCCGGGTTTGGTGGCGTGCTACTTACAGACGCTGGCAAATGAAGGCGTGAAATCAGCATTGGTGATTTCGCACTTGCCGTTGGTGGGTTATTTGGTTTCTGAACTCTGCCCGCAGGAAGCGCCGCCGATGTTCGCCACTTCTGCTATTGCCTGTGTGGATTTTGATGCCAGCCAGAGCGAAGGCAAATTAAAGTGGCAGGTCAGTCCGTCAAAACTGGCGAAAGCTATTTAATGCCCATGGGCCGAATGATCGGCCCAATCCCTTCTCAAGGTAGCTCGGGTGGTTGCCACTCTTCAATTTCAATCAATACCAGCAGCGCAGCATCGCCGCCGAACATCTTGGGTGCCTGATGAAAAGCCATGACAAACGGATGCTGAGCCAGCCATAACGGCGTTTGCTGTTTCAAAATATGCTTACCGTGGCCGGTCATCACACTGGCGCAAAACAGATGTTCTCGTCGACAGGCTGCAATCAATGCGCCTAATTCCTGCTTAGCCTGCTGCTGCGTTAAACCATGCAGATCGAGAAATATCTCTGGCGTATAGTCGCCACGCCGCAATTTTTTCAGTTCAAAATGGCTGACATCGGCACGTACATAGCGCGTTGCGCCTTCTGTCGACAGCAGCGGCTGGAATTCATCAGAGAAATAATGACTATTATCTGCCTGCTCGGAAAGCAGGCGTTTCGTGGGCACTTGGCGGGTTTTCACCACCGGTTTGTGCACGATCGTGTCTTGTTTCAGCTTACGTGTGCCGGTCATCAATTGGCGAAACAGCGATTTATCGTCCTGGCTAAGGGGCGTTTTTTTACTCATGGCGGGTAAATTATGTCAGAAAAGGCTGTTTTCAGCGGATGGCGTTACCTTACCGTTAAGTGTCATTAAATGTCAGCTTTTTCACCTCACCGCGCTGAATTCTCTCCGGCTTCATGGCACACTATCGGCCGATTTAGCAAAAGGCCTGCGGAGGGCTACGTGGACAAAATTTTCGTCGATGAGGCAGTGAACGAACTGCACACCATTCAGGACATGCTGCGCTGGGCGGTTAGCCGCTTTTCCGCTGCCGGAATTTGGTACGGACATGGCACAGACAATCCTTGGGACGAAGCCGTTCAGTTAGTCCTGCCGTCCCTCTGGCTACCGCTCGACATCCCTGAAGATATGCGTAACGCGCGTCTGACCGCCAGCGAGCGTCACCGCATCGTTGAGCGTGTAATTCGTCGCGTTAACGAACGTATTCCGGTTGCTTATTTGACCAACAAAGCCTGGTTCTGTGGTCACGAATTTTACGTTGATGAGCGCGTCTTAGTGCCGCGTTCACCGATTGGTGAACTGATTGATAACCGTTTTGCCGGTTTAATCAGTGAAACGCCACATCACATTCTGGATATGTGTACTGGCAGCGGCTGTATCGCTATTGCCTGCGCTTATGCCTTCCCAGAAGCCGAAGTGGATGCGGTAGATATCTCTACCGATGCGCTGGCTGTCGCCGAACAAAACATTGAAGAGCATGGCTTAATTCATCACGTCACGCCGATCCGCGCTGACCTGTTTCGTGGCCTGCCTGAATTAAAATATGACCTGATCGTTACCAATCCGCCGTATGTGGATGCGGAAGATATGGACGATCTGCCAAACGAATATCGCCACGAACCGGAACTTGGTTTGGCTGCGGGCAGCGACGGTTTGAAACTGGTACGCCGCATTCTTGCCTGCGCGCCAAATTACCTGAGCGAGCAGGGCGTGTTGATTTGCGAAGTGGGCAACAGCATGGTGCACATGATCGAACAATATCCTGATGTGCCGTTCACCTGGCTGGAATTTGATAATGGCGGCGACGGCGTGTTCATGCTGACGCGCCAGCAGATTGTCGACGCACAACATCATTTTTCTTTTTTCAAAGACTGAAAGCGGGGCGAGTGCTCGCTCTGAGAACCGTAACAAGGAATCAAAATGGCCGGAAACAGCATCGGACAATTTTTTCGAGTAACCACCTTTGGTGAGTCCCACGGTATTGCGCTGGGCTGTATTGTTGATGGTGTGCCGCCGGGCATTCCGCTCACCGAAGCCGATATTCAGCACGATCTCGATCGTCGTCGTCCGGGTACGTCACGCTACACCACGCAGCGCCGTGAGCCCGATCAGGTGAAAATTTTGTCTGGTGTGTTCGAAGGCATCACCACCGGCGCTTCGATTGGCTTGTTAATTGAAAACACCGATCAGCGCTCGCAGGATTACAGTGCGATCAAAGATCTGTTCCGTCCCGGTCATGCTGATTACACCTACGAACAGAAATATGGCCAGCGCGATTACCGCGGCGGCGGACGATCTTCCGCTCGCGAAACCGCAATGCGCGTAGCGGCAGGTGCCATTGCCAAAAAATATCTGCACATGAAGCACGGCGTAGTGGTGCGCGGCTATCTGGCACAGATTGGCGATGTCGCATGCGAGCTAAAAGATTGGAGCATCGTGGAAGAAAATCCGTTTTTCTGCCCGGATGCTGACAAGCTGGAAGCGCTGGACGAATTGATGCGCGGTCTGAAAAAAGAGGGCGACTCAATCGGCGCCAAAGTCACGGTGATGGCTGAAAACGTTCCACCAGGTCTTGGCGAGCCGGTGTTTGATCGTCTTGATGCTGATTTAGCCCATGCACTTATGAGCATTAATGCCGTAAAAGGTGTTGAAATTGGTGATGGTTTTGCCGTCGTTAATCAGCGTGGCAGTGAACATCGTGATGAGATTCGTGCCAACGGTTTCCAGAGCAATCATGCGGGCGGCATTCTTGGCGGCATCAGTAGCGGTCAGGTGATCAGCGCTAACCTGGCGATGAAACCGACATCCAGCATTACTGTGCCCGGTAAAACCATTACCCGCGATGGCGAAGAAGTGGAGATGATCACCAAAGGTCGCCACGATCCCTGCGTAGGGATTCGCGCGGTGCCGATCGCTGAAGCGATGATGGCGATCGTGTTGATGGATCATCTACTGCGTCAGCGTGCGCAGTGCGCTGATGTCAATTCCACTGTGCCGCGCTGGTAATTCAATGAAACGTCTTCTGCTCACGCTTTCCGCGCTGGTGATTAGCGCATCCAGCCTGGCGGCAACGCCTTGGCAGCGCATTCAGCAGCCGATTGCAGGTGCGCCGCAATCAGTCGGCGGCTTTGCTAATGGCTGTATTGTGGGTGCGCAGGCTTTGCCGCTTAATGCGCCAAATTATCAGGTGATGCGTCAGGATCAGCGACGCTATTTTGGACATCCTGATTTGATTCAGTTCATTCAGCGCTTAAGTACTCAGACGCATAATTTGCAATTGGGCAATGTGCTGATCGGTGATATGGGCATGGCAGCGGGCGGACGTTTCAGCAGCGGACACGCCAGTCATCAATCAGGATTGGATGTGGATATTTGGTTGCAGCTCCCCAAAACGCGCTGGACATCGCAGCAGTTGTTGAAGCCGCAACCGCTGGATTTGGTTGCGCCCGGCGATAAAAACGTCGTCGCGCGCCATTGGCGTCCAGAAATTGACAGCTTGATCAAACTGGCGGCGAAAGATGAAGAAGTATCGCGTATCTTCGTCAATCCAGCGATTAAAAAGCAACTTTGTGCGGATGCAGGGAACGATCGTGAATGGCTGCATAAAGTTCGTCCCTGGTTTGCGCATCGCGCTCACATGCATGTGCGTCTGCGTTGTCCGCAAGGTAGCAGTGAATGTCTCGATCAAGCTCCGCCACCGCCGGGCGATGGTTGTGGCGCAGAGCTACAGAGCTGGTTCTTACCCAAACAACCCGGTTCAGCGCCTGTAAAACGCGAACCGCCGCCGCTGCCAGCGGCTTGTCAGGCATTACTGGATAAACATTTACTGTAAGGGATGTCATGGATTGGTTCGTCGTCAGCCCGCTGCTGGTTGGGCTGCTGTTCTTTGTTGCCATGCTGGCGGGCTTTATTGATTCTATTGCGGGTGGCGGTGGCTTGTTAACGGTGCCTTCATTGCTAGCGGCGGGCCTTTCTCCCGCGCAGGCGTTGGCGACCAACAAGCTGCAATCAGTCGGCGGTTCGTTCTCTGCCAGCCTCTATTTTATTCGTCGTGGCGCGGTCAAATTAAACGAACAATGGCTCAACATCGCCATGACCTTTGTCGGGTCGGTGATCGGTGCCGTGCTGATACAGCGGCTTCAGGCTGATATGTTACGTCAGGTTTTACCGATCTTGCTGATTGCGATTGGGTTGTGGTTCCTGTTAATGCCTCGCATTGGTGAAGAGGATCGCGCGCGTCGCCTGTACGGTTTGCCGTATGCGTTGATAGGTGGCGGAACTATCGGTTTTTACGACGGCTTCTTCGGCCCCGGTGCCGGTTCTTTTTACGCGCTGGCTTTCGTAACGCTGTGCGGCTACAACCTCGCTAAAGCCACCGCCCACGCCAAAATTCTTAACTTCACCTCCAACTTTGGCAGCCTGCTGTTTTTTATGTTTGGCGGCAAAGTGGTGTGGGGAACCGGCGTGATTATGATGCTCGGCGCATTCTGCGGCGCGCGTCTCGGCGCAAGATTGGTGCTGACGCGTGGTCAGAAGCTAATTCGTCCGATGGTGGTGATTGTCTCAGCGGTAATGAGTATCAAACTATTGTGGGACAGCCACGGTAGCAGCTTTATGGCGTGGTTCGCCACGCTGCACTTGTAATGGATGATGCCAAATGGCGCCTATTTCCTCTCAAAATGACAGCATGAACACAACACATCACTATGAGCAGCTGGTTACGCTGTTTGATCGCTGCTTCAGCGACGACTTTCAGACCCGTCTAATTAAAGGCGATGACGAACCGATCTATCTTCCGGCAGATGCCGAATCGCCGTGGAACCGCGTGGTTTTTGCTCACGGTTTCTACGCCAGCGCGCTGCATGAAATCTCACATTGGTGTATTGCCGGTGAAGCACGCCGCAAACTGGTTGATTTTGGTTATTGGTATTGCCCGGATGGCCGCGACGCGTTGACGCAAAGTCAGTTTGAAGCGGTAGAAGTGAAGCCGCAGGCGCTGGAATGGATGTTTTGTGTTGCGGCAGGCTTTCCCTTCAACGTGAGTTGTGACAATCTCGAGGGAGATTGTGAGCCGGATCGCATTGCTTTCCAACGTAAGGTTCATGCTCAGGTCATGTCTTATTTGGAGCAGGGTATACCCGCACGACCCGCGCGTTTTATTGCAGCATTAGCTAAATTTTATGGCAGGCCTTCGTTGACGGCCTCACAGTTTCCCTGGCCGGAAGATCTGTGACCTGTGAAGGCACATCAAAAAGAGGAATTGAGATGATCGCAGAATTTGAAGCGCGTATTCTGGCCCTCATTGACGACATGGTTGAACACGCCAGCGACGATGAGCTGTTTGCCAGCGGTTATTTAAGCGGCCACCTCACGCTGGCTGTCGCCGAAATCGAACGACTGGATGAGCACACGCCTGAAGCATTACAGATTCACGTTACACGCAGTCTGCAGAATGCGATTGCCGCAGGCGAGTTATCACCGCGCGATCAAGCGCTGGTGGTAGGCATGTGGGACAATCTGTTTTTGCAGGCGCGCAAATCGGCCTGAATATGCAGGGCGGCATGCCGCCCTCAACCCACTTTTTTACCTTTCAGCAGTTTTCTCACCCAATAACGATTCGGATTAAGCGCTGCTAACGTAGCGGCATCTAACGGCTGCGGTTCACCTGCCAGTTGCGCCGCCAGCACTTCTGCGGCCAAAGGCGCGCTGCACAAACCGCGCGAACCCAGCGCACCAAACAGGTAAAGTTGTGGATAATGTGGCGCATCAGCGATATCGCCATTTTGCGCACGCTGTGCCGGTAAATCCTGATATTGCGCCAGCGTGGCGGCATAGTCTGGCGCACTACCGACCATCGGTAAGTGATCGCGGGTTGCGCAACGCACGCCGATACGCGCTTCCCCGGCGCTGACATCAACCTGCTTAGCCCAGGGGCTTTCAGGCAGGCAATGAAGTAAACGCGTACGGTTTTCCTGCTGATCGGCTTCGCGATAATCAGATTCGGTTTCACCACGACGGTAGCTGGCACCGATGCAGTGCGTGCCAAATTGCGGGCTGATCGGCGTTAAATAGCCGTCGTAACAGAGTACTGTTTGCAGCGCATCCAGTCCCGGCGTAGAAGGCACATGACTCACCTGGCCCGCCACCGCGTAAACCGGAAGCTGCTCGGTTAACGAAAAGTCCGTTAAGGCGTGTCCACTCGCCAGCACCACAGCGTGATGCCGCACTGCAGCAGAATCAGCAAACTGTAACGTCCAGCTTCCTTCCTGATAAGTCATATCAGTCACACGATGCAGCCAGTGAATCCGCAAGCCTTGTTCTTCACCGCGAGCCAGCATCGCGGCAGTCAACTCTGCAGGGGAAAGCCAGCCGCCTTGCGGATAAAAAATCCCGCCGCAGCCCAACGGTAGATTGGCCAACGCTTCAGCCTGCTGTTGATCCACGCCATGCGCTAACGCATCGGGCAAAGCCATCTTCAGCATCTGGTCAATTTTCGCCGCGCTTTTTTCATCCCATCCCAGTTGCAACACGCCGCTCCAGCTGTGCTCATATTGAACCGGTAATTGATCGTATAAACGACGCGCGAAACTGAAAGCGGCAGGGAAAAAGGTCGCAAGTGCGGGATCGTGTTGATTGAGCAACGGATAAAGCGCGCCCTGACGGTTGCCTGACGCGCCCAGCGCGGGCGCGTCATCGGCGCAGTAAAGCGTTACGCGCCAGCCTCGTCGCAGCAAAGCCAGCGCCAGCGTCGCGCTGGCTACGCCGCCACCGATTAATGCGATCTCCCGCTGTCGCGCGGCGGGTCGAGAATACCAGGGTTGGCGCACAGGTAGCGCGGGTGCGGCCGCGAGTTGACCGCTTAGCATTTCGCGTTTAGGTCCAAAACCTTTGCGTCGCGTGACGGCGAAACCGGCGTCTTGTAATCCACGACGGACAAAACCAGCGGCGGTAAACGTGGCAAACGTGCCGCCATGCCGTAGCAATGTTGCCATGGCGTTAAACAGCGCTGGCGTCCACATATCGGGGTTTTTCGAGGGGGCAAAGCCATCCAGAAACCACGCATCAACCTGACGATAAAGGCTGTCATCGAGGCTATGAATTAATGCATTAATATCGCCTAACCACAGGTCAAGGGTAATGCGTCCGCCATCAAAAAGCAGGCGCTGACAGCCGGGCAGAGCGATCGGCCATTGCTGTTGCAATTGTTCTGCCCACGGGGCGAGTTCAGGCCAATGCCGCAGTGCCGCGATTAAATCATTCTGCGTTAAAGGAAATTTCTCAAAGCTAATGAAATGCAGACGTTGCAATCTGGCATTGGGTTGCTCAATGCGAAATGCCTCAAAGGCTTGCCAAAGCGTAAGAAAATTGAGCCCGGTACCGAATCCACTCTCAGCAACGATCAATAAATCTCGCTCATGATGGGCGAAACGCTGTGGAAATTGGTTGCCACCAAGGAAGACGTAACGCGTCTCTTCAAGGCCGTTATCGTTAGAGAAATAGACATCTTCAAAGGCTCGGGAAACAGGTGTACCCTGTTCATTCCAGCTTAGTTCGGCGTGTTCGACCGGCGTTGATTTCACGGCAAAGGCTCATTTTTCAGGCAATGGCGCGATTTTAGCGACCAGCGTGACATGACGCAAATTTACAAAAGGAAATGGCTGATCGGACTTGTTCGGCGTACAAGTGTAAGCTAGAGTGCACGTCAATCCAAAAGATGTGGAAGAGGACTATTGAATGAAACGTGCGGTGATTACTGGCTTGGGGATCGTTTCCAGTATTGGTAATAATCAGCAAGAGGTGCTGGCATCTCTGCGTGAAGGCCGTTCTGGCATCACATTTTCTCAAGAGATGAAAGATTCCGGCATGCGTAGTCACGTCTGGGGTAACGTTAAGTTAGATACCACCGGCCTCATCGATCGCAAAATCGTGCGTTTTATGAGTGATGCGTCCATCTATGCTTATCTTTCCATGGAAGAAGCGATTAAAGATTCTGGCCTGACCAACGAAGCCTATCAGAACAACCCACGTGTGGGTCTGATTGCCGGTTCAGGTGGCGGTTCTCCGCGTTATCAGGTGTTCGGCGCAGACGCCATGCGTAGCCCGCGTGGCCTGAAAGCAGTAGGTCCGTATGTCGTGACTAAAGCGATGGCGTCAGGCGTTTCAGCCTGTCTGGCTACACCTTTCAAAATTCACGGTGTGAACTACTCAATCAGCTCTGCCTGTGCGACCTCTTCACACTGTATCGGTAATGCGGTTGAGCAAATTCAGCTGGGCAAACAAGACATCGTGTTTGCTGGCGGCGGTGAAGAGTTGTGCTGGGAAATGTCCTGCGAATTCGACGCCATGGGCGCGCTTTCTACTAAGTATAATGAAACGCCTGAAAAAGCTTCTCGTACCTATGACAACGACCGCGATGGTTTTGTTATCGCAGGCGGCGGCGGCATGGTTGTGGTCGAAGAGCTGGAGCACGCGCTGGCACGTGGCGCGCACATCTACGCTGAAATCGTAGGCTACGGCGCAACATCCGACGGCGCAGACATGGTTGCACCATCAGGCGAAGGCGCAGTGCGCTGCATGAAGATGGCGATGCAGGGCGTTGATACCCCGATCGATTATCTGAACAGCCACGGTACTTCAACGCCAGTGGGCGATGTGAAAGAGCTGGGTGCAATCCGTGAAGTGTTCGGTGATAACACGCCTTACATTTCTGCAACCAAAGCCATGACCGGTCACTCATTGGGTGCGGCAGGCGTGCAGGAAGCGATTTATACCCTGCTGATGCTGGAGCACGGCTTTATTGCGCCAAGCATTAACATCGACTCGCTGGATGCAGCGGCAGAAGGCATGAATATCGTGACTAAGCCGACTGAAAAAGCGCTGAAAACCGTTATGTCTAACAGCTTCGGTTTCGGTGGCACCAACGCGACTCTGACAATGCGTAAGTATCAGGCTTAAGGTTTCACCTCATCTTTACCTCAAGGGTCGGCTTGCCGGCCCTTTTCTTTGACATAATTCTAACCCCTTGCCAGAATTCCCTTTCGCTCGACTGTGGTGTAGTCCTGCCTTAACGACCATTCTCGTTACGTAAGCGTTCACGTTAACCAACGCGTAAATCTTCTGTTACGACGGAGGGTGCGCGCGTCGTTGGTTTTTGCCGTCATGGCACGTCTCAGAACAAGGAGTTACGTTAATGTCCTCTTCAGCCGCTGAATCGCAAGTTCAGTCGACCTTTCCTTTGGCTTGCACCTCGCTGGCCGTATTCCTGACTTATCTCACTGCGGGCCTGGCTTTGCCGGTTATCCCGCTCTATGTGCATCAAGAGTTAGGAATGAACAACGTGATGGTGGGCATCGCGGTTGGCATTCAGTTCTTTGCCACTTTACTCACGCGGGGTTTTGCCGGACGTCGAGCCGATCAGCATGGCGCAAAACTCACCACGCAACACGGCATGTTAGCGATAGCCTTAGTGGGGCTGGCTTACCTCGCTGCTGCGCTGCTGCCGGTGCCAATAGAGGCGAAGTTCGGCTTGCTGTCGATAGGTCGTTTGCTGCTCGGCTTTGGCGAAAGCTTGCTGCTGACCGGTAATCTGACATGGGGCATGGGTTTAGTTGGGCCAAAGCGTTCTGGTTTGGTGATGTCATGGAACGGCATGGCGATTTATGGATCGCTGGCAGCGGGCGCGCCACTCGGCTTGTTGCTGCATCAGCAAGGGGGTTTTGCGCTGTTGGGCGCGGTTGCCGTCGTGCTGCCGCTGATTGCGCTGGGGTTGAATAATTGGATCAAAGCCGTGCCGGTTGTCGGCGGCGAGCGGCCTTCGCTGTTCAGCGTGGTACGCAGCATTTTTCAGCCGGGGCTCGCGCTCGCGCTGCAAGGTGCCGGTTTTGCGGTGATCGGCACTTTTACCTCGCTCTATTTTGCTGCACAACACTGGGGCAATGCGGGCTTTACCCTTACCGCATTTGGCCTGGCGTTTGTGCTGGTGCGTCTCCTTTTTGGGGGCTTGCCGGATCGGTTGGGTGGCGTAAAAGTGGCGATGATTTCGCTGATGGTGGAAGCCTGCGGATTGCTATTGCTGGGACTGGCAACGCAAAGTTGGATGGCACTAATGGGGGCTGCTTTGACCGGCTGCGGTTGCTCACTGATCTTCCCGGCGCTGGGCGTAGAAGTGATTAAACGCGTTTCTCCGCAGGTACGCGGTACCGCGCTTGGGGGCTTTTCTGCATTCCAGGATGTCGCTTACGGAGCCAGCGGGCCGCTCACCGGATTGCTGGCGACCGCGCTGGGTTACGGTTCTGTCTATTTGGCAGGTGCGTGCTGCGCGGTACTCGGGATTTTAGTTACCTGGCGCTTTGCGCGTCAGCCGCAAACAGCTTAGCCAGCTTGTCACATCCGGAAACGATTTCGCCGGGTGTGAGCGCAGAAAAGCCCAGTAGCCAACCTGGCTGCCGAATATCACTGGTATATAACGGGCTTAGCCTCGGCAGTTGCAATCCTGCTTGCGCGGCGAGTTTGGTCAGCCTCGCTTCATCTCCCTGCTTCAGTGATACCGCCATTTGCAAGCCGCCTGTGCGGGCCATTGGCGTGATCCACGGCGCAAGGCGCTGCTCAATTTGCTCTATTAGCAGGTCGCGGCGGCTGCGATAAAGCTGCCGCATTAAACGCAAATGGCTGGTGAAGTGACCTTGCTGCATAAACTCGGCGGTAATCGCTTGCGGCAACAGGGCGCTGTGTCCATCCATGACGCTGCGTGCCTGACCGAGAGGTATCACCAGTTCAGGGGGTACCACCATCCAGGCCAGCCTCAGTGAAGGAAACAGTGATTTTGAAAACGTCCCTAGCGTGATGACGCGACTATGCGAATCCAGTCCTTGCAGCGCTGGCGTTGGGCGTTCGTCATAGTGAAATTCACTGTCGTAATCATCCTCAATTAGCCAGCTGCGATGACGTCGCGCCCAATCAAGCCAGGCTAAACGGCGCGCTAAACTCATGGTCACACCCGTTGGATAATGATGCGCAGGCGTCAGATACATCAACTTTGCTGCCCCGGCCTGAAGTTTCGCGCCTTCCTGATCCAGCGCAATGCCGCGACAGTTTGCACCTGCCGCGAGAAAAGCATTACGCGCGCCGGGATAGCCCGGTTCCTCCAGCCAGACTTCATCACCCGGATCGAGAAACATCAGCGCCAGCAGCTGTAGCGCCTGCTGTGAACTGGTGAGAATGATCACCTGTTCAGGTTGGCAATGTATGCCACGCGACAAGGCCAGATAATCTGCCACCGCATGGCGTAAAGGCTGATAACCCAGCGGATCGCCGTAACCCATCACCGCGCTGCCAAGCGAACGCTGCACAGTGGCGCTGATTCGCCGCCAGATTTGCTGAGGAAAGGCGCGAAGCTCTGGCGAACCGGCGGCAAAAGCCTGTGGAAAGAGCGGATCCTGGCAACCCCCGGTTGCTAATACACGGTTACCGCGCAGGGAGAAGTGAGGCAGCTGCGTTAACGCCGTGCTGCGCGCTTTATTGGGCATGGTGATAGCCACAAAACTGCCGCGCCCGATTTCACGTCGTAAATATCCTTCACTTTCCAACTGCGCGTAAGCCGCTTCCACCGTCACACGCGACAGGTTTAAATCCGATGCCATTTGTCGCGTCGAGGGCAGCTTTTGATCCACGGACAAATGGTGATTCGCTATCGCCAGACGCAGCGTGGCGCACAAACGTTCACGCAGTCCGCCCGACGCTTGATGATGGAAAAGTTGCAGCAGCGGTGTGCTCATATTGGTCTTATTGTGAGAGATAAATGGGTATCAATGAGCAGTCCACTTTGCCGTAAACTGGCTGCACTTCACAACAGGAGAATCACCATGTCATCTGTATTACGTTTTCCGCCCGTTTCTTCGCAGCAAAGTCTGGCGTACCTGGAAACCAAATTGGCTTATTACACGGATGCCTGGGATCTCGCCGAAGATTTGGCGCAGCAGGTGAGTGAAATTGTGGTGATCGATGCACGATCAGCGGAGATCTATCGCGCTGGGCACATTTGCGGCGCCATCAGCTTTCCTCATCGCATTATGGATGAAGCATCAACAGCACAGTTAGATCGCAGTAAACTCTATGTCACTTACTGCGATGGCATTGGCTGCAATGGCTCAACGAAAGCGGCGTATAAGCTCGCCAACTTGGGTTTTCAGGTGAAAGAGTTGATTGGCGGCCTGGATTTTTGGAAGCGCGATGGCCATCCGATGGCGTGGGGTAATGCGCCAGGCGAATGGCCAGGCGCAATTTCAACTACAGGCGATGCCGCATCATGCGGCTGCTAATGCAGCGTCTTTAAAGGACGATCCACAATAAAAATGCAATCACCAGCAAGGCGATGAAGATAACCAGCAACGGCCGCTGCGCCAGCGGTTGGAGTGACGGCGGCAAGGAGGCCGCAACGGGTGCCCAGATTGGCTGAGGTTTGATTTCACTGGCGGCCAAAGGCTGCTCAGACATTCTTTCAGCCCGACGTGAGAACAAAAAGTTCAGCAGATCCTGCGTTTGGGTAGGCGTAAGCACAGTTTGCGGTGTCGCCTGGAATCGCTGCTGGCTGTAATCCTCCATCATGCGCTGTTCGGTCTGCGCCAGCGGCTGCTTCAGCGAGGCTTCCAGCAGTTGCAGCGTTGGCGCGCTGTGCTGACTCAGGGTTTGACGCACCTGTAAATATTGCGTCAGCAGCGGGAAATGGCGTGATGGGATCGGATCGCCGCTGGTAAGGTTCACCAGTTTCAACGCTGAGGCCCACAATTTGCCGCTGGATTCGCCCGTTGCGGCGGCCAAACGAATGATCTGTTGGTTCAGGGTGTGATGCTCAGCCGGTAACAGGCTGCGATCGCTGGAGCGCGTTTGCTGCGGCTGCGGAATCGCCATTTGGCCATTTTGCAGCATGGTCAGCACCTGACGTAGCTGATCCTGACTCAAGGCACTTAAAACGGTTTGACCAAACTGCTGCCGAATAAAGTCGCTCACCGCCTGACGATTGTTGCCCTGCGGCAGTAAATCGGTTAGCTGGGTCATCAACTGGCGCGTCGCGTGGCCGGTTTGTGCTTGCGTCAGGCGCACCGTGAGGTATTGCTCGGCAGCAGGAAAATGACGTGACTGCAACTCGGCGTCACTCTTCACATTCACTTCACGGCGTATACCAGACCAAAGCTCAGGCGCTTTAAGATTGCTCAGCGACAAAATGCGCACAATCAGGCGTTCCAACGTGGTGCGTTGCGCAGGAGAGAGTGGCTGTTCTCCAGGCGCAGAACCGGGACGAGGTGCGCCCGTTTGCGGATTTACAGATGAACGATCGCCGACCGGCACACCGGGGCCGCTAACAGGTTGCATGGCGGATTCCTTGGGGAAAACAGAACAGCGTGGGGTGCGCCGGAATGAGAATGCGCCATGATAACAAAAGCCCCCGGGAAATCCCACGGGGGCGCTCGCGTTTCGGTGGAATTACTCAGGGATGAGCTTCAGGCGCATACGGCGCCAGCGCTTCCAGGCAAAAGGCACCACCAAGACGGCAACCGCTAAGATCAGCAGCACTTTGCAAATCAGACTTTCCCACAGGATCGGCAAATTACCGTTACTGATTGAGAGTGCGCGCCGCAGATTCTGTTCCAGCATTTCACCTAAGACAAAACCCAGGATCAGCGGAGACATGGGGAAATCCATTTTACGCAGAATATAACCAAAAACACCCAAGCCAACCATTAACAGCAGATCAAACGTGGTGCTGTGAACCGCATAGACGCCCACGGCGGAGATGGCCGCAATGGTGGGGACCAAAAACCACAGCGGAATCGTCAGCATGCGGGCAAACACGTTGATCATGGGAATGTTCATGATCAACAGCATGACGTTGCCAATCAGCAGTGCGGCGATCAATCCCCACACGATGTCTGGCTGTTCAATAAACATCGCAGGGCCGGGCGTGATGTTGTAGAGCGTTAACGCCCCCACCATGACTGCGGTGGTGCCTGAACCGGGAATACCCAGCGTGAGCATTGGAATAAAGGATCCGCAAGCCGATGCGTTGTTTGCCGCTTCTGGCGCCGCCACGCCGCGAATATCACCTTTACCAAACTGGTCGCTGCCGCTGATTTTCTTTTCAGTCATGTAAGCAATGGCGCTGGCGATGGTGGCACCTGCGCCGGGTAACACACCGACGAAGAAACCGATAAACGACGATCGTAGCGTGGCGCCGGTCGACATCGCGGCCTCTTTCATGTTGAACATCATGCGACCGCTGGCGCGCACCGCTTTCTGCCCAGAATGGGTGGATTCCAGCATCAACAAGATTTCACTCACCGAGAACAGACCAATTACCACCACCACAAACTGAATGCCATCAGAAAGATGCACACTGTCAAAGGTAAAGCGGTAAACACCGGTATTCGCATCAACGCCCACGGTCGCCATGCCGAGACCGATTAATGCGGCCAGAAAAGATTTCAACGGATTTTGACTCATCATGCTGCCGAGGCAGGCAATCGCGAAAACCATCAGCGCAAAATATTCAGCCGGACCAAATGCCAGTGACCAGCTTGCCAGAAGCGGGGCGAATAAAATAATACCGAGAATGGCGATGGTGGAACCGACAAATGAACTCACCGCGGAAATCGACAACGCTACGCCCGCTTTGCCTTGCTGCGCCATCGGATAGCCATCCAGCGCCGTCATAATGGCACCGGCATCGCCTGGCACATTCAGCAAAATGGATGAGATGCGACCACCATATTCACAACCGATATAGACCGTTGCCAGCAAGATCAGCGCCGATTCCGCCGGCAAATGCAGCGCGTAAGCCAGCGGCATTAAAATAGCGACGCCATTGATCGGGCCGAGACCCGGCAACAATCCCACAATGGTGCCAATAAAACAGCCGATCAAGGCGATTATCAGGTTTTCGGGCGTCATGGCGACGGCGAAACCCTGCATCAAAAAAGACCAGGTATCCATGATATTCTCCTTAACTCAGCCAGCTGCCCATGGGCAGCGTCACGTCCAGCAAGCGGTCAAAGGCGTAAAACAGCGTCAACCCCATGATCACGCCGGAAAGCGCTGCCGCCCACCAACGTGCACCAAACAGCATGCCGATGCCAAACGTCAGCAACGTGGTGCAGAGCGCGAAACCCAGAGTTTCAAACAGCCAGCCATACAGCATCAGCATCAGCGCCAGTGCGACTAAACGCTTTAATGTGCCCTGAGTAGGCCATTGAATGGTGTCTGGTTTACGAAACAGCATCAGCAGGGCGCAGATCGCCATCAAACCCAAAATCGTCAGGGGAAAAGGGCGCGGGCCAACCGGTTCGTAGCTGTATTCGCTCTGAATTTGCCAGGCTATCACCATGCCGCCGAGGCAAAGTGCAAGCCAAATAGCCGCAAAAATACGATCGCTCATCATGTGCTCCGGTTATTTAGCCAGGCCGAAAGATTTCGCCTGATCGCGATAAGAGGCGACCTGATTTTTGACATAGCTGTCGAGTTCTGCACCAAACAGGTTGAATTCAAACAGACCGCGCAGATCGCGCTGTTTTTGAAATTCCGGCGTATTCACCATCTTTTTAAAGGCGTCTTGCCACCATTGATACTCGGCATCGCTGACTTTTGGACCCAAATAGAAGCCGCGAATAATTGGCCATTCGATGTTAAAGCCCTGTTCTTTAGCGGTCGGCACATTCGCCAGCGGGCCTGGCAAACGTTTATCCGCCATCACAGCCAGCACGCGCATTTTTCCACCTTGCAGATGCGGCACCATTTCGCTCATGTCGCCAGAAACCACCTGAATATGATTACCCAACAGCGCAGTAACCGGCTCGCCGCCACCTTCAAACGCGACGTAACGCATCTTGCGCGGATCAATGCCTGCTTCACGCGCCAGCAGCGCGGTTTTCATCCAGTCCTGACTGCCAATAGATGCGCCCGCGCCAACCACCACTTTGGTGGGATCTTTCTTCATCGCCTCCATCAGCTCACCAAGCGTTTTCCATGGGGCATCTTCACGCACTGCGATCATGCCGTAATCGGTGCCGACTGCTGCCAGCCACTTCACGTCGTCTACTGAATAGCGACCAAATTTGCCTTGAGAAAGGTTAAGCAGCGAGCCGCCGGAGAAGGCGACCACCGTGCCCGCTTCGGCGGGGCGCTGCGCAATAATGGCGTTGTAGGCAACCGCACCCACGCCGCCGGGCATATAAGTGACGCGCATCGGTGAATCGATCTGTTTTGTCTCCTGCAATGACACTTGCAGGAGTTTGCAGGTCAGGTCAAAGCCGCCGCCAGGCTTGGCAGGCGCAATACATTCAGTACGTTTGGGCGCATCGGCGGCAAAAGTAGCGGGAACCAGTAAGGCCAGTAGGGTTGAGGCTAAGGTGGTGCGGATTATTTTTTTCATCTTTCGCTCCCTTGTTCTTCCAGAGTGTGATTGCTGCCGAATATTCGGCGTTGCTGAATTGTTAAAACAGTTACCTTTCATTTACCTTTCACTGCCCGGAAATAATGACAGGATGTGATATGCGTCTCTTACTGGTTGAAGATACGGTTGAGCTGGCGCGCTGGTTGCAGAAAGCGCTAACGCAAAAAGGATTTGCCGTGGATTGGGTTGCGGATGGTGTAGCGGCGGATCACATGCTGCACAGCGAGGAATATGTTCTGGTGGTACTGGATGTTTCGCTGCCGCGTATGGATGGTATTGAGGTGCTAACGCGACTGCGTCGGCGCGGAAAAAATGTGCCGGTTTTATTACTGAGTGCGCGCAGCGCGCTCGACGATAGGGTGCGCGGGCTGAATCAGGGAGCCGATGATTACCTCACTAAACCCTTTGAGCTTGATGAACTGGAAGCGCGGTTACGGGCACTGTTGCGGCGTAGCCAAACGCTTTCTGCGCAAAACCAGGCGCTAGGCCAGTTGACACGCGATCCTGAAGGCTATTTTTTGCTGGCGGACAAGCCGCTGGCGTTGACCCCGCGCGAAGCCAGCATACTTACAACCTTGATGCAGCGAGGAGGGCGCCCGGTTTCACGCCAGCATCTTTATGAACAAACGTTTACCCTGGCTGATGATGTCAGCCTGGAAAGCATTGAGCTTTACGTACACCGGGTACGTAAAAAACTGGCCGGTAGCGATGTCGCGATTGTGACGCTACGCGGTCTGGGATACAGCCTGGAAACGGTGCCATGCGGCTAATCCGTTCACTGCGCGGCGAATTACTGGCGTGGTTGGGCTTGCCGCTCACGTTGTTGTGGGGTTTGTCGGTTTATACCCATTATCAAAGCGGGCTGGCTGCAGCCAATCAGGCCTATGATCGCTCATTGCTGGCCTCGGCGCGCACCGTTGCTGAACGCTTGGTGGTACGTAATCGTCATCTTGAAGTGGATGTGCCTTGGGTCGTGCTCGACAGCTTTGAGCGCAACATGAACGATCAGCTGTTTTACCAAGTGATTTCGCCGCAAGGTAAAACGCTGTCAGGTTATGACGACCTGCCGCCGATTCCACCCCATCACGCACTTTCAAACGACTGGCCCGCGCTGGTGCATTTTTATGATGGCCGCTATCGACAGCAACCGATTCGCATTGCTGCACTTTGGCAACCCATCAGCGAGGCGGGGGCAGAAGGTATGGCGCTAATTATCGTGGCTGAAACACTGAATTCGCGTCAGGAGTTTGCCCAAGGATTAATGCGTACGGCGCTGCTGAGTCAAAGCGTGCTGGTGCTGATGACGCTGTTACTGGCGGGATTGATGCTGCGACGCGTACTGCGTCCATTACGACGTCTATCGCGCATTGTTTTACGCCGCGATGTTAGCGAGTTAACGCCGCTTCCATCGTTGCCTTGGTCAGAATTACAGCCGTTGATTATTGCTTTTAATCGCTATCTTGAGCGGTTGCGTGGAATGATGGCGCGTCAGGATCGTTTTAGCGCTGACGCAGCACATCAACTGCGTACGCCGCTAGCAATCCTCAAAACTCAGGTAGGTGTCGCGATGAGCAGCAATTGCCCCGAGCAGTGGCGAGAGAGTTTACAAGGAATGCGACACACGCTGGATGACACTATTTTGCTCACCGATCGATTACTGCAACTGGCGCAAATAAAAGCGCGTCACGGCGAAGAGAAACAGCTGCCGCGCGTCGATTTAGCGGAGATCCTGCGGGATGCCTGTTTCAGCGGTTACACGGCGGCCCGGAACAAGCAGATCGATTTAGGTTACGAAGGTGATGAGAACAGCGAAGTCAAAGGGGATCGCCTGCTGCTGGGCGAGTTATGCGCCAATCTGCTGGACAATGCCATCAAATACACGCCGCTGAACGGGGTAATTACGGCAAGGCTACAGGGGAAAACATTAGAAATAGAAGACAGCGGGCCGGGCATCGACAGTGCGGAACAGGAAAAAGCCTTACAGCCCTTTTCCCGACTTGATCATGGCAGCTTGCAGCCTGGCGCAGGAATAGGATTGGCGTTGGTGCAGGATATTTGTGCATGGCATGGAGCGTTGATTGTCATGGATCGCAGTCCGCTACTGGGCGGACTGCGCGTCACTATCGCGTTTAAATCCGAGTGATACGGCTCGGTTTACGACCTGACAGCGGTGTTTTCAAACGCTGTGCCAAAATCACGCCAAACAGTGTCAAACCTCCGCCAATCCAGTGATAACTGTGCAACTGCTCATGCAGGAACAGCACGGCAATCAGCGCAGTAAATATCGGAATCAGATTCATAAATATAGTGGTGGTGCTGGCACCTAAACGCTGTACGCCATGAATCCACAAGAAAGGCGCAATGATTGAAGCAAACAAGCCCGCGAACGCCACCAACGGGATATTATGCAGATTCAGTATTACGTCCGGTGCAAATAAAAAACCGGGCAACAGCAGCAGAACGCCAAACACGATCTGCATGTATAAGCTTTGCCAGATCGGCAGCGGTATTGCCCAGCGCTTGGTCAGCACACCATAAAGCGCATAAGAGGCGGAAGCCGCCAGCATCATTAACTCACCTTTGCCTAATCCATGACTCAGCAACAGCGGTAAATTTCCCTCGCTGACCAGCCAAACTAAACCGGCAAATGAGATGATGCTGCCAAAAAGAATCCCCACCGTCGGGGCAATGCGCAGGATCACCACGCTTAACAGCACGGTAAGCAGCGGAATTAATGCGCCGATAATCCCCATAAACAGTGCACTTACGCTGTGCGCGGCGTAATAAGCCAGGCTTTGATACATCACCATGCCCAGCAGTCCAAGCAGCAGCAATTGCCCCAAATGCGGTTTAATCTGTCGCCGCTGACGCCATACGCCAGGCAAAATAAACGGCGTTAACACCAGCAGCGCTAACAGCCAGCGATAAAAAGAGATGGCAGCGGGATCAATAGCATCCGCCGACAACTTACTTACGATCGAATTGATCGACCAGATCATCACCGCAATCAGCGGAAACAAAAAACTCATAACGCTCTCCCGATACAGAATGGGCGCAGTGTACGCTTGTCCGGTTTTATTCAGATAGTTAATATCGGACAAAAATCTTTAATGGCCGGACATAATGACTTCACAAATCACTTACCAGGCGCCATTTGATGCCAATGCGCTGCGCTACTTCTTTCGTTTTGAGCAGGCCAATGCGCAAACCGAATATTTGCCGCACGCGCATAGCTGGGGCCAGGTGATCTTTGTGAAAAGTTATGTGCTGGAGATGCGGGTAGAAGGTGAACGGCTGCTCACGCCTGCCGACATCCCTATCTGGATCCCGCCGGGGCTGGTACACAGCAGCTATAATCATCGGCAGGCCCAATTTCGCACCTTTAACCTGGCCGCCGATCTGTGTGAAGGGTTGCCGATCAAAGCGTGTTTGCTGATTGTCGATCCGATCGTGCACGCCATTATGGATGAATTCGCCCGAGAGGAAATTGTGCTGCCTGTCAGCGACGAGCAGTTGCGGCTGTGTAATGTACTGCGCGACCGCTTGCGTCTCGCAGCCGTTCAGGAAAGCTATTTGCCTACGTCGGAAGATAAATTTTTGGCGCCAGTGCTGTACGCGCTGGAGGCCAACCCCGGTGATAACACGACGCTAGCAGCGTGGGCGGCCCGCGTTTTTACCACAGAACGCACGCTGGCGCGCCGCTGTCATCAGCAGCTCAATATGTCATTCAGCGAATGGCGTCAGCGGCTGCGTTTTTTGCGGGCGATTGCGCTGCTGGAGCAGGGCAACAGCGTGCAATCTATTGCTCACGATCTCGGATATAGCTCCGCTTCTGCGCTGATTGTCATGTTTCAACATCAAGCGGGCACCACGCCCGATCGCTACCGCACGCGGTTAGGCTAACGCGTGGCTTTGTGCCAGAATAACGCCCTTAAAGACAACAGACAGGAAAGCCGTGGTGAAGATTCTCGTCGATGAAAATATGCCTTATGCCCGTGAACTGTTCAGCCGCACCGGAAACGTGCTGGCGGTGCCGGGTCGTCCTTTACCGGAAGCCGAACTGGCAGATGCCGATGGCTTGATGGTGCGTTCAGTTACCAAGGTGAATGAAGCCTTGCTGGCGGGTAAACCGGTGAAATTTGTTGGTACCGCTACGGCGGGCACCGATCACATCGACGAAGTGTGGCTGCAACAGGCGGGGATCGCTTTCTCTGCCGCGCCGGGTTGTAACGCCATTGCCGTGGTGGAATATGTCTTTTCGTCGCTGCTGTTACTGGCGGAACGCGATGGTTTTCAACTGCGCGATCGCACAGTCGGCATTGTCGGCGTTGGCAATGTCGGCGGACGTTTACAGAAACGTCTTGAAGCCTGGGGCGTGAAAACCGTGCTGTGCGATCCGCCGCGCGCCGATCGTGGTGACGACGGCGATTTTTTGTCGCTGGATGAGGTGGTTAAACAGGCTGATATCCTGACTTTCCACACGCCACTCTTTAAAGACGGACCGTATAAAAGCTGGCATCTGGCTGATTTAGCACTGTTGATGGCTCTTAAACCCAATACCATTCTCATTAATGCCTGCCGCGGCCCGGTGGTCGATAACGTCGCGCTGCTGGAAGTATTGAACATGCGATCGGATCTCAGCGTGATACTGGATGTATGGGAACCGGAACCGGATCTTTCACTGGCGCTGCTCGATAAAGTTGATATCGCCACCGCCCATATCGCGGGCTACACGCTGGAAGGTAAAGCGCGAGGTACCACGCAAGTGTTTGAAGCCTGGAGCGCGTTTATCGGGCAACCGCAGCAGGTGCCACTGAGCGAGTTATTACCGACACCGGAGTTCAGCAGCATTACGCTGCAGGGCGCGCTTGATCAGCCAACGCTGAAACGGCTGGTGCATCTGGTGTATGATGTGCGCCGCGACGACGCGCCTTTACGTAAAGTGGCGGCGCAACCCGGTGAATTTGATCGCCTGCGCAAGCAGTATGAAGAGCGCCGCGAATGGTCTTCGTTGCAGGTGATCTGCAACGATCGCGACGCTGCCGAGATGCTGGCGAAGCTGGGTTTTGATGCGCATTTGCAGGAGAGCTAATCTCATTTCCTTGTAATTTCCGTTGCAGAAAGGCGGCAAATGAGTGAACGCCAGGCACTTACCACAGTAAGTGGACAGGGTAAGCGCGAGTAGCCAACGTATCTGCAATACGAAATATGACCGGGAAAAATCCGAATCCTTGGGCGGTGAATATCACCGCCTTCTGTTTTTATGTCATTGTCTGGAGTAAACCAACATGTCTGACGGCTGGAATATTGCGCTATTAGGCGCAACAGGCGCAGTAGGGAACGCTTTACTGGAGCTGCTGGCTGAACGCCAGTTCCCGGTTGGAGAATTGTATTTGCTGGCGAGTGAAAACGGCGCAGGTGAAACTAAACGTTATGAAGGCCGTTCTGTTCTGGTTCAGGACGCGGCAGGTTTTGACTGGTCACAAGCGCAGTTGGCGTTTTTTGTAGCCGGTCGTGAAGCCTCTTCGCGCTATGCAGATGAAGCCGCTAACGCGGGTTGTTTGGTTATCGACAGCAGCGAACTGTTTGCGCTGTCACCAGACATTCCGCTGGTAGTGCCAGATGTGAATGCGCACGTTTTGGCGGATTACCGCAATCGCAACATTATCTGCGTGGCCGATAGCCTGGTCAGCCAGTTGCTTACCGCACTCAAACCGCTGACTGACGCCGCCGGTTTAGGCCGCTTGCAGGTAACAAATTTGATTTCGGTTTCCAACCACGGCAAAGCGGCAGTGGATGCATTAGCGGGTGAAAGCGCGCGTTTACTGAATGGCGTCCCGGCAGATAACCATTTTTATGGCCGCCAGCTGGCCTTTAACTTGCTGCCACAACAGGCCGATGCCGAAGGCAGCGTGGAGAGCGAACGTCGTCTGATCGATCAGGTACGTAAAGTACTGCAAGACGAAGGCTTACCGATTGCGGTCACCAGCATTCAGGCGCCGGTGTTTTATGGCAACGCGCAAATCGTTCATGTTGAGAATCTGCGTCCGCTCTCTGCGGAAGAAGCGCGTGCTGAACTGGCGCTCGCCGCTGATATCATCCTGAGCGAAGAAGATCAGGTGCCAACGCCTGTCACCGATGCATCAGGCAACAATGAATTAAGCATTGGCGGCGTGCGTAACGATTACGGTATTCCTGAACTGCTGCAGTTTTGGTCAGTCGCCGATAACGTCCGTTTTGGCGGCGCGTTAATGGCAGTGAAAACGGCGGAAAAGCTGGTGCAGGAGTATATGTACTAATGTCCGACAGTCAGACGCAAAAACTGGCGCTCGGCATTGAGTATGACGGCAGCCGCTATTACGGCTGGCAGCGTCAGCAAGAAGTGCGCAGCGTGCAGGAAAAGTTAGAACGTGCGCTGTCAAAAGTGGCCGATCATCCGGTCACTGTTTTCTGCGCCGGACGCACCGATGCTGGCGTGCACGGAACGGGTCAGGTCGTGCATTTTGAAACCACATCGCAACGTGCTGACAGCGCATGGACGTTGGGCGTTAACGCCAATTTACCTGCAGACATCGCGGTGCGTTGGGTAAAATCGGTGCCGGATGAGTTTCATGCGCGGTTTAGTGCAACCGCCCGTCGCTATCGCTATCTGATATACAACCAGCGCTTGCGTCCGGCCGTGCTGAGCCGCGGCGTGACACATTTTTATCATCCGCTGGATGCTGAAAAAATGCAGCGTGCGGGGCAATGTTTACTGGGGGAGAATGACTTCACCTCATTCCGCGCGGTGCAGTGTCAGTCTCGTACGCCATGGCGCAACATGTTGCACCTTAACGTGACGCGTCAAGGGCCGTACGTCATCGTGGATATCAAGGCCAACGCCTTTGTGCATCATATGGTGCGTAACATTGTTGGCAGCCTGATGGAAATTGGCTGCGGCAATCAGCCAGAATCGTGGATGGCTACGCTGCTGGCAGCCAAAGATCGCACGCTGGCGGCGGCGACAGCCAAAGCTGAAGGGCTTTATCTGGTGGCGGTGGATTATCCATCCCACTTTGCGTTACCACAGCCGTCGATGGGACCGTTGTTCCTCGCGGATTAACCAAAAATTTAGGACAGGAAGAGAGCGTTATGGAGTTTATCCATTTTGTGGTCGATTTTATTTTGCACATTGATGTGCATTTGGCTGAATTGGTAGCGCAGTACGGCATTTGGATTTACGCCATTCTGTTTCTGATTTTGTTCTGCGAAACCGGTTTAGTGGTGACGCCTTTTTTACCAGGCGACTCACTGCTGTTTGTGGCCGGTGCGCTGGCGGCATTGCCGGGTAACGATCTCAATGTGCATCTGATGGTGACACTGCTGGTGATTGCGGCAATTCTCGGCGATGCGGTTAACTACACCATAGGTCGACTGTTTGGCGAGCGGTTGTTTAGCAACCCGAATTCCAAAATTTTCCGTCGCAGCTATCTGGATAAAACCCACGCGTTCTATGCACGTCACGGCGGCAAAACCATTATTCTGGCGCGCTTTGTGCCTATCGTGCGTACTTTTGCGCCATTTGTCGCCGGTATGGGGCATATGTCATATCGCCACTTCGCGTTGTTTAACATCAGCGGCGCGTTGTTATGGGTATTACTCTTTTCCTATGCGGGTTACCTGTTTGGCGATCTGCCGGTGGTACAGGAAAACCTCAAACTCTTGATCGTCGGGATTATCGTGGTCTCAATTTTGCCGGGCGTGATTGAAGTCTGGCGTCATCGCCGCCAGGCGAAGCAGCAAAAACAGCCGTAAGCGGCAAGGTTGCTCAGGGGTAAGACCAGATTTTTATCCACAGTCTGAACGGGTTGTGGTTTAATGAGCGAAATTTCCCGTCTGCTGAAGCCGTTTTCAGCAGCATCAAGACGACTGGACCAGGTCAGTTTCAACAGAAAGGTCATCAATGAGCTGGATTGAACGCATTCTTAACAAAAGCAATATTACGCCTGCTAGCCGCGCCAGTATCCCGGAAGGGGTTTGGACCAAATGCGATAGCTGTGGACAGGTACTTTATCGTGCCGAACTGGAGCGTAATCTTGAGGTCTGCCCGAAGTGTGACCACCATATGCGCATGCGCGCACGCGAACGTCTCACCACTTTTCTCGATCAGGGAACGCTGGTGGAGTTGGGCAGCGAGCTGGAACCGAAGGATCTCCTGAAGTTCCGTGACTCGAAAAAGTATAAAGATCGTTTGGTAGCCGCACAAAAAGCCACCGACGAGAAAGACGCACTTATCGTAATGAAAGGCCAGTTGCACAGCATGCCAGTGGTTGCGGCAGCATTTGAATTCACCTTCATGGGTGGCTCAATGGGGTCTGTGGTTGGCGCACGCTTTGTGCGTGCAGTTGAGCAGGCGCTGGAAGATAACTGTCCGCTGATCTGCTTCTCTGCCAGTGGCGGTGCGCGTATGCAAGAAGCGCTGATGTCGCTGATGCAAATGGCGAAAACCAGTGCAGCGCTGGCAAAAATGCAGGAGCGTGGTCTTCCGTACATCTCTGTGCTGACCGACCCAACCATGGGTGGGGTTTCTGCCAGCTTCGCGATGTTGGGCGATCTCAACATCGCGGAACCGAAAGCGCTGATCGGCTTTGCCGGCCCTCGCGTTATCGAGCAAACCGTACGTGAAAAACTGCCGCCGGGTTTCCAGCGCAGTGAGTTCCTGATTGAAAAGGGTGCGATTGATATGATCATTCGCCGCCCGGAAATGCGTTACAAACTGGCAAGCCTGCTGGCCAAAATGATGAATCTGCCGGCACCGCTGCTCGATGGCGACCAGTCTGCATCTACGACTGAGCCAGAAAGCAACGACGCCTGACAGGAGATAGAAAGGCGCGCCTGTCGCGCCTTTCACCAATGCACCGCATACCTCAGCGCTGATTCAGCCAGGTATAATTGAGCAAAACGGGACATATGGACAATCTTCACCTTCCTCAAGCCACGTCGCCTTTGGCCACGTGGCTTTATTATCTTGAGCACCTTCATTCTCAAGCTATCGACATGGGGCTGGATCGTATTCGCCAAGTGGCGCAACGTCTGGACCTGTTGAAACCTGCCTCTTTTATTTTCACTGTCGCCGGCACCAACGGCAAAGGCACTACGTGTCGCACTCTTGAAACACTGCTGATGGCGGCGGGTTATCGGGTGGGCGTCTATAGCTCGCCGCATCTGGTGCGTTATACCGAGCGCGTACGCGTGCAAGGACAAGAGCTGACTGAAGCGCTGCACACCGCCAGCTTTGCTGAAATTGAAGCCGGGCGTGGCGATATCTCGCTGACGTATTTCGAATACGGCACGTTATCGGCGCTGAAGCTGTTCCAACAAGCGCAGCTCGATGTGGTGATCCTCGAAGTGGGCCTTGGCGGTCGTCTGGATGCCACCAATATTGTTGATGCTGATGTTTCGGTCATCACCAGCATTGCGCTCGATCACCTTGACTGGCTGGGGCCGGATCGTGAAAGCATTGGCCGTGAAAAAGCAGGTGTGTTTCGCGCAGGCAAGCCCGCTATTGTTGGTGAGCCGGATATGCCGCTTAGCATCGCTGCGGTCGCCAATGAGAAGGGCGCACAGCTGATGCAGCGCGATCGTGACTGGTCTTATCGTCAACAGGCAGAAAGCTGGTCGCTGCGAGATGCGTGGGGCGAGCTGAATGATTTACCGCTGCCGCAAGTGCCGTTGCCGAATGCCGCCAGCGCTATCGTGGCGCTGCGTGCTTCCGGTTTAAACGTCAGTGAAGACCAAATTCGCGCTAATTTACCGCTGGCTATTTTGCCTGGTCGCTTTCAAACAGTAAGCGAATCGCCGCGCGTTATCCTGGATGTGGCGCACAATCCTCATGCGGCAGCTTACCTTGCATCTCGCCTTGCGACGTTAGCGAATAAAGGTGCGGTGCATGCGGTGGTTGGCATGTTGCATGATAAAGATATTGCCGGCACGCTGGCCGCTTTAGCGCCTCAGGTTAATCACTGGTATTGCGCGCCACTGGATGGCCCACGTGGTGCAACGGCCCAACAGCTGATGTCGCATTTACCGCAGCAGGCGCAGGCCTTTGCTGACGTAGAGCACGCCTGGCAGCACGCACGCGAGCAGGCGAAGCCACAGGACATCGTACTGGTGTGTGGATCGTTCCACACCGTGGCACAGGTCATGGAATCGATGGAAACGGAGAAAGGGCGTGGCGAGTAAGTTTCAAAACCGTCTGGTCGGTACCATTATTCTGGTCGCGGTTGGCGTGATTGTGCTGCCGGGGCTGCTGGATGGACAGAAGAAGCATTATAAAGAAGAGTTTGCCGCGATCCCGTTGGTGCCTAAAGCAGACGATCAGCAGGACAGCGAAATGGTACCGCCGGTAACGCAGTCACTGCCTGCACAACCGCCGGAAGGCGCGGGTGCCGCCGTTGATAACAACGGCGGTAAATCCAATAGCGTGGCTGAGCATGGCAGTATCAAACCTGGCGATGACAGCCAGCCGAGTGTGGTGACACCACCACCGGTGCATCAGACTGCGCCGTCCCAGCCGGTCAGCCAACCTAAACCGAAGCCGATTGAGCCGCCAAAACCTAAACCTGTGGAACAGCCGAAGCCAAAACCTGTGGAGCAGCCAAAACCGAAACCGGTTGAGCAACCCAAGGCGGCAGAGCAGCCTAAAACCACGGAAAGCAGTGCGCCAACGGGTCAGGCTTATGTGGTGCAGCTCGGTGCGTTGAAAAATGCCAGCAAAGTAAACGAAATTGTCGCACAGCTGCGTTTGTCGGGTTATCGAGCCTTTACCGTTCCGTCTTCGCCGGTGCAGGGACAAATTACCCGTATCTATGTCGGCCCAGATGCGTCAAAAACTAAGATGCAAGCGGCGGTTTCTGAGCTCAAAAGTATCTCCGGTTTAGGCGGTGTGGTTAAGCCATACAGTGCACACTAAAAAGGGTTATTGATGCTGCTTATAACAACAATAGGCAGCATCTTTTTAGTGATAGCATTTACGGTTAAAGAGTGGAAATCAGGTGAAATGATTTGATTTTCAACGGGTTAATAAATTGTAAGTCCATTGGGCGAGTGAAGATTTTTTCATCGCCTTTTTTATGGAAACAGAACTGGAAAACCGCTACGCAAACGTTTTCTTTTTCTGTTAGAATGCGCCCCGAACTGGATGCAGGGGCGCAATTGCGCTGGAAGTATTCATGATCTGGATTGATTACGTCATTATTGCGGTAGTTGGTTTTTCGGCTCTGGTCAGCCTGGTTCGCGGGTTTGTCCGGGAGGCCTTATCTCTCGTTACCTGGGGATGTGCGTTTTTTGTCGCCAGTCATTATTACGCCTTTCTTGCAGTCTGGTTTACAGGTTTTGACGACGAACTGGTTCGTAACGGTATCGCCATCGGTGTGCTGTTCGTTGCTACCCTAATAGTGGGCGCGATCGTGAACTACGTTATCGGCACGCTGGTAGAAAAAACCGGCTTGTCGGGAACCGACCGAGTATTGGGCGTCTGTTTCGGGGCGTTGCGTGGTGTGCTGATCGTAGCCGCTATGCTTTTCTTTCTCGATACATTCACGGGGTTTTCAAAAAGCCCCGACTGGCAACAGTCTCAACTCGTTCCCCAGTTCAGTTATATAATCAGGTGGTTTTTTGATTACCTGAAAAGCACGTCGAGTTTTTTACCCCGGTGACGCCATCGGGAGTGCGGCTTAATGAGGAAATGACAACATGTGCGGTATTGTCGGTATCACCGGTTTCATGCCGGTAAACCAGTCGATCTATGACGCGTTAACGGTGCTCCAGCACCGCGGGCAGGATGCCGCAGGCATTTGTACTATCGATGCGCTGAATTGCTTCCGCCTGCGTAAGGCAAACGGTCTGGTCAGCGACGTTTTCGAAGCACGCCACATGCAGCGTTTGCAGGGCAATATGGGCATCGGTCACGCACGTTACCCAACGGCGGGCAGCTCCAGTGCCTCTGAAGCACAGCCATTCTACGTAAACTCGCCGTACGGCATTACTCTGGCACATAACGGTAACCTGACCAACGCGCATGAACTGCGCGCGCGCCTGTTTGAAAAGGGCCGTCGTCACGTTAACACCACCTCAGATTCTGAAATTCTGCTGAACATTTTTGCGGCAGAACTGGATCGCTTCCCGCATGATCCGCTGGAAGCTGACAATATTTTTGCCGCTGTGGCTGCGGTGCACCAGCAGGTGCGCGGCGCCTATGCTGTGGTTTCGATGATTATCGGTCACGGCATGGTTGCCTTCCGCGATCCAAACGGCATTCGCCCGCTGGTATTGGGCAAACGCGTTATCGCAGATGGCCGCACCGAATACATGGTCGCTTCTGAAAGCGTCGCGCTTGATACGCTAGGCTTTGAATTTATCCGTGACGTTGCGCCGGGTGAAGCCGTCTACGTTACTGAGCAAGGGCAGCTTTCAACGCGTCAATGCGCTGAAAACCCAAAGAGCAATCCATGCTTGTTTGAGTATGTTTACTTCGCTCGCCCAGACTCTTTCCTCGACAAAATTTCTGTCTACAGCGCGCGTGTTCGCATGGGCACCAAGCTGGGCGAAAAGATTGCACGCGAATGGGAAGATCTGGATATCGATGTGGTGATTCCGATCCCGGAAACGTCAACCGATATCGCGCTGGAAATTGCGCGTATTCTGGATAAACCGTATCGCCAGGGTTTTGTGAAAAACCGCTACGTTGGCCGTACCTTTATTATGCCAGGCCAGCAGTTGCGTCGCAGCGCGGTTCGCCGCAAGCTGAACGCTAACCGCGCCGAGTTCCGTGATAAGAACGTCTTGTTGGTGGATGATTCCATTGTGCGTGGCACCACCTCAGAACAGATCATTGAGATGGCGCGTGAAGCGGGTGCAAAACGTGTTTATCTGGCTTCCGCCGCCCCGGAAATCCGTTTCCCGAACGTGTATGGCATTGATATGCCGAGCGCAACTGAGTTGATTGCTCATGGCCGTGAAGTGGATGAAATCTGTCAGTTGATCAAAGCGGATGCGCTGATTTTCCAGGATCTTGATGATTTGATCGAAGCGGTACGTGAAGAGAACCCAGACATCACGCAGTTTGAATGCTCGGTGTTCAACGGCATCTACGTGACGAAAGATGTTGATCAACAGTATCTGGAATATCTCCAGTCGCTGCGTAATGACGATGCAAAAGCAATTGCACGTCAAAACGAAGTGGAGAATCTGGAACTGCATAACGAAGGGTAATCTCTGGCGTTGATGCAAAAAGAGAAGGCGAGAGAAATCTCGCCTTTTTTATTTATTCCTTAAGCCGCGTTATGATGGCGCACTCAAAAAATAGCAAGGCTGAACTATGAAACGACTCATCATTGGCATCTCGGGTGCAAGCGGCGTGATTTATGGCGTGCGCATGTTGCAGGTTTTGCAGCAGGTCGCTGAGGTGGAAACGCATTTAGTGATGAGCAATGCGGCGCGCCAAACGCTGGGTTTGGAAACCGATTACAACGTACGCGAAGTACAAGCGCTGGCTAATGTGGTGCATGACGTGCGCGATATTGCTGCAAACATCTCTTCAGGATCGTTTAAAACGCTTGGCATGGTCATTCTGCCATGCTCAATGAAAACCTTATCTGGCATTGTTCACAGCTACAGCGACTCCTTGCTAACGCGCGCTGCCGATGTCGTACTCAAAGAGCAGCGCAAGCTGGTGCTATGCGTACGCGAAACGCCGCTGCATGTCGGTCATTTACGCATGATGACCACCGCTGCTGAGCTCGGCGCGATCATCATGCCGCCGGTTCCTGCTTTTTATCATCGCCCCGTTACGATTGATCAGCTCGTAGATCAAACAGTTAACCGTGTTATTGACCAGTTTGACATCGAATTACCGCAAGATCTTTTCACGCGCTGGCAAGGTGCATAAGATTAATTAATTGCACTTTTATGGTGCGTAAGCGCGCCGGAGATCACTGTTCGTGCATTTGATGCACCAAAAGTTAACAGCGTCGCTTTTTCTGGATGACATCACTGATATATTCCTCCTACACGCCTAGCGATTTCGCCTATGTAGCGTAACGTTTAGTGCGCGGATAACTTGCAGAACTGGCATGAAACATGCAGATTAATTTGCGCAAACACATCACGTAGCACATAACAAAAAGCACTTCACTTGAGGGTAATCTATGAAAAAGCGTGTTCTGGCTCTTTCTCTGATGCTGGGCTTGACCAGCGCCGCCAGCGTGTTCGCCGCGGTGCCGGGTTCAATCCGTATTGGAACTGATCCAACTTACCCGCCGTTTGAGTCGAAAAACGCGCAAGGACAGTTAGTCGGCTTTGATATCGATCTCGCCAACGAAATCTGTAAACGTATTAACACCAAGTGCACCTACGTTGAAAGCGATTTTGATGCGCTGATCCCATCGCTGAAAGCGAAAAAAATTGATGCCATTATCTCTTCACTTTCCATCACAGCTAAACGTCAGGAAGAAATCGCCTTTTCTGAAAAGTTGTATGCCGCTAACGCGCGTTTAGTCGCGCCGAAAGGGTCAACTATTCAGCCGACCATTGATTCGCTGAAAGGCAAAAACATTGGTCTGCTGCAAGGCACCACGCAGGAAACCTACGCCAATGAAAACTGGCGTGCGAAAGGCGTTACCGTAACGCCTTATGCTAATCAGGATCTGGTTTATCAGGATCTGAATGCAGGCCGCATCGATGCCGCTTTCCAGGACGAAGTGCAGGCGAGCGAAGGTTTCCTGAAACAACCGGTTGGTAAGAATTACACCTTTGCGGGTCCAGCAGTGAAAGATGACAAAATCTTTGGTGTAGGCACCGGTATGGGCTTGCGCAAAGATGATGCCGAGCTGAAAACCGCCATCGACAAAGCTGTCGATGAGATGCGCAAAGATGGGACTTACGACAAAATTGCTAAAAAGTACTTTGATTTCAATGTATACGGTGACTGAGTAAAACCTGTCTACTTTATCCCTGGTTCTTTGTGACACCGACGAGTTGGCTGTGCTCCATCCTCTCATGATCCACGAGGCTAAGCGCACCAACCGTCTGTGATACTGATTACCGGGATAAAGCTGCCCGCAATGAATGGCGGGCAGCTATCCGTTTTCACCCCATGACAGGATCATTTTCATGCTGTATGGCTATTCTGACGTAATTCTTAGAGGCACCTTAGTCACGCTGGAGCTGGCGCTTAGTTCAGTGGTGCTCGCGGTTGTCCTTGGACTGCTAGGCGCAGGCGCTAAAGTCTCTCGCAATCGTCCATTAGCGATGATCGCTAATGGCTACACTACCTTGATTCGTGGTGTTCCAGACCTCGTTTTAATGCTGCTGATCTTCTACGGTTTGCAGATCGCTCTTAACCAACTCACCGATGCACTCGGACTAAGCCAGTTTGATATCGATCCGATGGTGGCCGGTATTATTACGCTCGGCTTTATCTACGGCGCTTACTTTACCGAAACCTTCCGTGGCGCATTTTTAGCGGTGCCAAAAGGGCAAATAGAAGCGGCAACGGCATTCGGTTTTACCGGTTCGCAGGTTTTCCGCCGTATTTTATTCCCGGCGATGATGCGTTATGCGCTGCCTGGCATTGGCAATAACTGGCAGGTGATTTTGAAAGCGACGGCGCTGGTGTCGCTGCTCGGACTGGAAGACGTGGTTAAGGCTACGCAGCTGGCGGGCAAAAGCACCTGGCAACCGTTCTATTTTGCGATTGTCGCTGGGGTGATTTATTTAGTGTTTACCACACTGTCGAATGGTGTGTTGTGGTGGCTGAATCGCCGCTACACGGTGGGTGTTAAAAGGGCAGAGTTATGATTGATATTATTCAGGAATACTGGAAAGCGCTGCTCTGGACTGATGGTTATCGTTTCACCGGCGTGGCGATCACGCTGTGGCTGTTGATCCTTTCGGTCGTGATTGGCGGCTGCCTGGCCGTGTTGTTAGCCATTGCGCGCGTCTCGCCAAACCGTTGGGTAAGTACGCCGGTATGGCTGTTCACGTATATCTTCCGCGGCACACCGCTTTATGTGCAGCTGCTGGTATTTTATTCCGGCATGTATACGCTGGAGATTGTGAAAGGAACTGAGCTGCTAAACGCTTTTTTTCGTAGCGGTCTGAACTGTACGTTACTGGCTTTCACGCTGAATACCTGCGCTTACACCACCGAAATTTTTGCCGGGGCTATTCGTTCCGTGCCGCATGGTGAAATTGAGGCCGCGCGTGCTTACGGCTTTTCAAATTTCAAATTGTATCGCTGCATCATTCTGCCTTCTGCGCTGCGCACCGCTTTACCGGCCTACAGCAATGAAGTGATTTTGATGCTGCACTCCACGGCGCTGGCGTTTACCGCCACGGTTCCCGATTTGTTGAAAGTGGCGCGTGATATCAACTCCGCCACCTATCAACCCTTTACCGCATTTGGTATTGCCGCCGTGCTTTATCTGATTATCTCTTACGTGTTGATCAGCTTGTTCCGCCTCGCGGAGCGTCGCTGGCTGGCGCACGTGAAACCCTCTTCATCGCATTGAGTAAGACATATGGCTGAAAATAAATTAAGCGTCACCGAATTGCACAAACGTTACGGTGAACATGAAGTGCTGAAAGGGGTCTCATTGCAGGCCGATGCTGGCGACGTGATCAGCATCATTGGGTCATCCGGTTCAGGGAAAAGTACCTTTTTACGCTGCATCAACTTCCTCGAAAAGCCGAGTGAAGGCACCATTGTGGTTAACAATGAGCAGATCGCGCTGGTGCGCGACACCGATGGACAGCTAAAAGTCTCTAACAAAGAGCAGCTGCGTTCCCTGCGTACTCGCCTGACCATGGTGTTCCAGCACTTCAATCTCTGGAGCCACATGACAGTGCTGGAAAACGTGATGGAAGCGCCGATCCAGGTGTTGGGCCTGAGCAAAGCAGAGGCGCGCGAACGCGCCATTAAATATCTCGATAAAGTCGGCATTGATGCGCGAGCCTGCGCTAAATATCCGGTACACCTTTCTGGTGGACAGCAGCAACGTGTTTCGATTGCGCGCGCGTTGGCGATGGAGCCGGAAGTACTGCTGTTTGATGAACCCACCTCGGCACTCGATCCCGAATTAGTCGGTGAAGTGCTACGTATCATGCAAAAGCTGGCTGAAGAGGGCAAAACCATGGTGGTGGTGACGCATGAAATGGAATTTGCCCGTCACGTTTCCAGCCACGTTATCTTTCTGCATCAGGGCAAGATCGAAGAGCAAGGGCCGCCAGCCGAACTGTTTGGCAACCCGAAAAGCCCACGCTTGCAGCAATTCCTCAAAGGTTCACTGAAATAAACGTTTTCCCGCGTCTTCGGGCGCGGGATCGTTACCTGCCAATGTATGCCGGACACAACTTTTGGATGGCGCTAATTCCAGCGGTTATGTTGCCGTTTTTCGACATCGTTGGTGCGGTGTAGGCTTACACCAGGCTATGAGTGTTTGGTGGCTTATTGACGTTTATTCACCACGTACCGCAGCCGAATCACGGTAAATTGCGCGAGTCAGTAATTTCACCGCTGGCATTGCAGTAAAAATAACGGGAGCGTCAGGCTCCCGATGAGTTACGTTTTTACGACATCCTGCAGGGCTTCTTGCAGATCATACCAGCGGAAGCCGAAGCCCGACGACTCCAGCCTTTTCGGCAAAACATGTTGTCCACCTAATACCAATACCGATGATTCACCCATCATCAGCTTGATGGCGCTGGCTGGCGTACGCATAAAAGCGGGGCGATGCATAACATGGCCAAGCGTGGCAGCAAACTGTTCATTTCGAACCGCGTAAGGAGCAACCATGTTAAACGGGCCGCTCAACGCCTCATTATCTAACAGCCAGAGAATGCCATTCACCATGTCGTCGATATGGATCCACGGCATATATTGTTTTCCGCTGCCGATAGGGCCGCCAATACCCAGTTTGAACGGCAACTTCATTTTACTTAATGCGCCACCTTCCTTGGCTAAAACGACGCCGGTTCGTAGCAGGCAAACACGGGTGCGATCGCTTTGTGCGCTAAGCGCCAACTGCTCCCAGCGGGCGCATAAAGTGTGCTGGAACTCTTCGTGGCCCGGATCCTCTTCCGTTAATACCAACTCACCGGTGTTACCGTAAAAACCGGTGGCTGAACCTGAAATCAATACCTTTGGTGGCGTGGTGCTGGCATTAATCAGTGAGGTAATTCGCTCGGTGATTTGCCAACGGCTTTCACACAATTGCTGTTTATGAATTTCTGTCCAGCGCTTATCGGCAATCGGTTCGCCAGCGAGATTGATCACGGCATCGACGCCATCAAGGTTTTGCTGTTGCGCCAATCCAGACCAAAACGCGACGTTATCCCCCAACTTTTCGCGTGCGCTGACGACGTCACGCGTGACAACGCTGATGTGATGACCCAGCAGTTGTAAACGAGGAATGAGGTGGCGACCAATCAATCCAGTACCACCCGTAATGAGAATATGCATGTTGCGACTCCTTATACTTTTTGTTTTCCGCTGTAATCAGCATAGAAGAGTGCGAGAGGAGTAGCGTGAGCCGCTTCGAGGTTTCATGCGGAACAGGCAAACATCGGACCAGCCGGGCGTTGCCTTTGTAAATAAAAATCGGTAAACATGATGCAACCCTGATAGCTATTTGAGGTAGCAGATGAATTACCCGTCCATCACCCTGTGGTCTGATTCATCGTTTTTTAGTCCTTACGCCATGTCGGTTTACGTTGCATTAACGGAAAAAGGCGTTCCCTTCAGCCTTAAGCGTGTCGACTTGTCTCAAGACCAACAATACTCAGCCGATTACCGTGCGCTGTCATTAACCTGTCGCGTGCCTGCATTACAAATCGATGATCTGGTGCTGAGCGAATCCTCCGCTATCAGCGAGTACCTTGAAGAGCGGTTTCCTGCGCCCGAATTTGAACGTCTTTACCCAAAAAATCGTGAAAATCGTGCACGAGCACGCGAAGTTCAGGCGTGGCTGCGCAGTGATTTTATGCCGATCCGTCAGGAGCGTCCCACTGAAGTATTATTTGCTGGCGAACGCTTTGCCCCGTTGACGCCCGCAGCGCAACAGGCGGCTGAAAAACTGATTGCTGCTGGCGAACGCTTGTTACCGGAAGGGCAACAGAACATGTTTGGCGAATGGTCTATTGCAGATACCGATTTAGCGGTGATGTTGAACAGACTGGCGCTGCATGGCGATAACCTGCCGATAAAACTACAGCATTACGCTGAATTTCAGTGGCAACGCGCCTCTGTACAGTTGTGGTTGGCTGAAAGCGGCAAAAAACGGTAAAGATCGAGGCTTGCTCAAGCTAACGGAAGTGATTACCTTACGCCACACTATTATAAAGACGTGGCAATAACAGTGCGTGCAACAGGGCATGCCAAACAGGAAAGGGTTACGGATGGTGGATCAAAAGGGTGGCGACATTGAGTGGGTCGATATCGTTAGCGAAGAGAATGAGGTCGTAGCACAGGCAACGCGTGCGCAAATGCGTGCACAGTGCCTGCGCCACCGCGCCACCTACATCGTGGTACACGATGGCATGGGTAAGATTCTGGTACAGCGCCGTACCGAGACAAAAGATTTTATGCCTGGCATGCTGGATGCTACGGCAGGCGGCGTGGTGCAGAGCGGTGAAGACCTGTTGGAATCCGCACGCCGTGAAGCGGAAGAGGAGTTAGGTATTGCTGATGTCCCATTCGCGGAGCATGGCAAATTCTACTTCGAAGATCAGCACTGTCGCGTGTGGGGCGGGTTGTTCAGTTGCGTTTCTCACGGCCCTTTTGCCATGCAAGAAGCCGAAGTTGATGAGATTTACTGGATGACGCCTGATGAAATCACTGCGCGTTGTGACGAATTTACCGATGATTCGTTGAAGGCGCTTTCATTGTGGATGAGCCGCAACGGCGAAAAATAATTCGCTTACTCTTCTCGCAGTGAAAGGCATTTTCGCCAGTACGATATAAACCCAACTGCGTCCGCCGCTGTTCTGCGGTGGACGCTTCTTTCTCCTTAATCTCTCTCATCAAATGCGTGGCTCAGTATTCATGCAGAATATTTTTAAGCAGCGTGAGGGCGGCGCGGAACTGAGTATCGGGAATGGTAAGCGGATAAAGAAAGCGGATCACGTTGCCGTGAACGCCGCACGTCAGCAACAATAAACCCTGCGACAATGCCTGTTGCTGGATTGCTCTTGCCGTCTCAGCACAGGGTTTCCCGTTGTCATTATGAAATTCAGCTGCAATCATTGAGCCGCGTCCTCGTACCTCAACCAGCGCCTTACAGCCTGCACTATGCAGCGTTTCAATCAGCTCACTGCCGAGTTGATCGGCCCGCTCGCATAAATTCTCTTCAGCAATGACATCCAGCACTGCCAGCGCAGCCGCGATTGCGGGTGGGCTACCGGCATAAGTCCCGCCCAAACCGCCCGGTGAGGGTGCGTCCATGACTTCAGCACGACCCGATACTGCAGAGAGCGGCATACCGCCGGCCAGACTCTTCGCCATCGTGATCAAATCGGGTTTTACGTCAGGGTAATATTCACTGGCGAACAGTTTACCGGTACGGGCGAAGCCACATTGGATTTCATCGGCAATTAACAGGATGTTGTGCTCATCGCATAGCTGACGCAACGCCGTAACAAAATCAGCGGGGGCAACATTGAAGCCGCCTTCGCCCTGAATCGGTTCATAAATAATGGCGGCGACGTGTTGCGGGCTGATATCGCAACGGAAAATAGCGTGCAAGCTTTCCAGTGCGTCTTCAACGCTGCAATCGTAAAGCGCGTTCGGATAGCGGGCATGAAATACAGAACCCGCGAAGGGACCAAAACCGGTTTTATAAGGTGTCACTTTGCCTGTCAGCGACATTGTCATGTAAGTGCGACCATGAAATGCGCCGGTGAAAGCGATAATGCCCGGCCGGCCGGTTGCTGCACGAGCAATCTTCACGGCGTTTTCAACCGCTTCAGCGCCGGTAGAAAAGAAGGTGGTTTTCGCCGGACCGGCAATCGGCACGCGCTGATTCAGTTGCTCTGCCAGCTTAATGTAGTTTTCGTAAGGCACGATCTGAAAAGCGGTATGGGTGAAGCAATCGAGCTGCTCTTTTACTGCGGCGATCACTTTTGGATGGCGATGCCCGGTGTTAAGGACTGCGATACCGGCACTGAAATCGATATATTCTCGGCCTTGATGATCCCACAGCGTGGCATTTTCGGCCTTCACTGCATAGAAATCACACATGACGCCGACGCCGCGCGGTGTGGCTTTGAGACGACGTGCGTGCACTTCACTGTTGCTCATAAGTTGACCTCGTTGTGGTTGCAAAGCTTACTGGGCGATCTGCTGGCGCCAGGGTAAAAGAAGCCCTTGCCAACGGCACGCTGAACAAATTCTATATCGGCTACGGCAGATATACAGCCGCCTGCCTTGCTGATGCAAATCGTCAGCGACTCACGCGGTTCTGAATGAATAGCACATCACAGAAATGGGCTGCATTTGTTTTCTGGTATGCCGAAAAGGGGTGAGTAATGTTGCTTAAAGCGCGGAGCGGGAACGGTGTGAAATTCTGAAGTGCAAAGTGGGATGGGGATGATGTCTGCGTAAATTAATTATGCAGGGTGGAAGCTTTGGCGATCGTGGTTGAATGGCGTATCACTTACTTGCGTCATCTAAATAAAAAGAGCATGCATTGCTGCATGCTCTCATCACATTTTTAGCCTTCAGCTTGCTGAGACTGAATTGCGGTTAACGCGATGGTGTAGACAATATCATCCACCAGTGCGCCACGAGAAAGGTCGTTGACCGGCTTGCGCATACCTTGCAGCATTGGCCCGATGGAAATCAGGTCGGCTGAACGCTGTACCGCTTTGTAAGTGGTATTACCCGTGTTGAGATCCGGGAAGATAAACACGGTGGCGCGACCCGCAACCGCTGAGTTTGGCGCTTTAGATTTCGCCACATCTTCCATAATAGCCGCGTCATATTGCAGCGGGCCATCAATCACCAGATCAGGACGTTTTTCCTGCGCAATACGCGTGGCTTCGCGTACTTTTTCAACATCGCTACCGGCACCAGAATTGCCGGTTGAGTAAGAGATCATCGCTACACGCGGATCGATACCAAAGGCTTTTGCTGAATCAGCTGATTGAATTGCAATCTCTGCCAGCTGTTCAGACGTTGGGTCTGGGTTGATGGCGCAGTCGCCATAAACCAGAACCTGCTCTGGCAGCAGCATGAAGAACACCGATGAAACCAGGGAGCTGTTTGGCGCAGTTTTGATCAGCTGCAGCGGTGGACGAATGGTGTTGGCAGTGGTGTGAACCGCGCCAGAAACTAAGCCGTCGACTTCGCCGCTTTCCAACATCATGGTGCCCAGCACCACGTTATCTTCTAACTGCTCCTGTGCAACAACTTCGGTCATGCCTTTGCTCTTACGCAGTTCCACCAAGCGCGGTACGTAGTTTTCACGTACCACTTCTGGATCGACAATGACAATGCCACTGCCTAATTCAACGCCTTGTGCAGCAGCAACACGCTGGATCTCGTCTGGATTTCCCAATAATACACAGGTTGCGATACCGCGTTCGGCACAAATCGAAGCAGCTTTAACGGTGCGCGGCTCATCGCCTTCTGGCAATACGATGCGTTTACCGGCTTTACGCGCCAGTTCGGTCAGTTGATAACGGAAGGCTGGCGGTGACAGGCGGCGGCTGCGCTCAGAAGTCGCCGTCAGTGACTCAATCCAGTCGGCATTAATGAAGTTGGCAACGTATTCCTGCACTTTTTCGATGCGTTGAGTATCGTCAGCGGGCACTTCCAGATTGAAGCTTTGCAGGCTGAGGGAGGTTTGCCAGGTGTTAGTTTTCACCATGAACATTGGCAATCCCGTCTGGAAAGCACGTTCGCACAATTTAGCGATACGCGGGTCAATTTCATAGTTACCTGTCAGCAGAATGGCACCAATTTCGACGCCATTCATAGCGGCCAGGCAGGCAGCAACCAGCACGTCTGGGCGATCGGCTGAAGTCACCAGCAGTGAACCTGGGCGGAAATGTTCCAGCATGTGCGGCAGGCTTCGTGCACAGAACGTCACCGACTTAACGCGGCGAGTCTGGATGTCACCTTCGTTGATAACGCGCGCATTCAGATGGCGGCACATATCGATAGCGCGTGTCGCAATGAGCTCGAAGCTCCAGGGTACGCAACCCAGCACCGGCAGCGGGCTGTCGGAAAACAGCTGCTTAGGATCGATATTCGCGATGCTGGCTTTAGAGGAGTCATCAAAAATTTCGGACAGATCAGGACGAGTGCGGCCTTGCTCATCAACCGGTGCGTTGAGTTTATTAATAATAACGCCGGTGATGTTTTTGTTCTTTTTGCCGCCAAAGCTGCTTTGGGTTAACTCAATACGCTCTTTTAACTGTTCGGTTGAGTCGTTACCCAACGCCATAACAAAGACGATTTCTGCGTTTAGCGTTTTAGCGATTTCATAGTTGAGTGCGGTAGCAAACTGATGTTTACGCGTCGGCACTAAACCTTCAACCAGCACCACCTCCGCATCCTGCGAATTAGCATGGTAGCGGGCGATGATCTCTTCCATCAACACATCTTGCTGGTTAGAACCGAGCAGCGATTCCACGCGCGACATCTGTAAAGGTTCAGCCGCTGGGATAGAGGAATTTTTGCGAATGATAGTGGTGGTTTGATCGGGCGTATCACCGCCGGTACGCGGCTGAGCAATAGGTTTGAAGACGCTGAGGCGAACGCCTTTGCGCTCCATCGCACGAATAACGCCAAGGCTGACGCTGGTCAGGCCGACACTGGTGCCGGTCGGAATGAGCATAATTGTACGTGACACGATTGAACCTCTCAGGTATTGCAGGGTGTCAAAAACAACTCCGCCAGCATGAGCTGACGGAGAAAAACGTTAAGCGGTCAGACGCGCAGCGTCTTGGGCAATGACCAACTCTTCGTTGGTCGGAATCACCAGTGCGGGACGCGTACCTTCTTTATTAATGTAACCTGACTTACCAAACCGTGCCGCCAGGTTGCGTTCGTGATCAACCTCAAAACCGAGCAGACCCAGTTTTTTCAATGCCAGTTCACGCACCATGGCGGCGTTTTCACCAATTCCACCGGTGAATACCACTGCGTCCAAACGGCCTTCCATCAAGGCGGTATAGCTGCCGATATATTTGGCAAGACGATGACAGAAGACGTCCATCGCGCGCTTAGCATCTTCTTTGGTTTCGTAATTATCTTCAACATAACGGCAATCGCTGGTGACTTCGGTCAGGCCCAGCAGGCCAGATTCTTTGGTCAGCAATTTATTGATGGCATCTACGCTCATGCCCAGCGTGTCATGCAGGAAGAAGATGATAGCGGGATCGATGTCGCCGCTACGTGTTCCCATGACCAGACCTTCAAGCGGGGTCAAACCCATTGAGGTATCAACGCACACGCCATTGCGGATAGCTGACACAGAACCGCCGTTACCCAAATGGCAGGTGATAACGTTGAGTTCTTCCAGCGGTTTATTAAGCATTTTTGCTGCTTCATGGCTGACATAGAAGTGGCTAGTACCGTGCGCACCATAGCGACGGACGCCATGTTCTTTATAAAGTTTGTAGGGAAGAGCATAAAGATATGACTCTTCCGGCATTGTCTGATGGAAAGCTGTATCAAATACCGCGACATTCTTATCGGACAGGTGCGGGAAGTTTTTCATCGCTTCATCAATACCGATAAGGTGCGCAGGATTATGCAATGGAGCGAAAGAAGAAGCATCTTTGATGCCCTGAACCACATCTTCAGTAATAATGACGGATTGGGTCAGTTTCTCGCCGCCGTGAACTATGCGATGACCAATTGCAGCGATTTGTGCCGAAAGCTCTGGTTTTTGTGCCAGAATGGTTTTAACAATGTAATTGAGTGCTTCACTATGCGCCGCGCCAGCACCTAATGGTGCTTCCTGTTTTTGACCATCCAGTTTCCATTTAATACGTGCCTCAGGTAAATGGAAGCATTCTGCAAGGCCAGAAAGGAACTCGTCACCGCTGGCAGGATTTAGGATGGCAAACTTCAGAGAAGAACTGCCGCAGTTCAGGACCAGTACTAGCTTACTCGACATGGAAGTACCTATTTGTTAAAAGTGGCTAAAAAAAACGCAGTCAGACTATCAGCGTAGCCCATGAAAGCTGGTAGATTAATGATAAACATCATGCGCTAGTCAAACGATGACTTTACGCAAAAAATTTCGGTAATTTTACGCAAAAATTTGAAGTCTATTTGTCGAAACAGGACTCAGGCCATTTCCCGGTGGTGCTAGCCGCTTCCAAAACCGTATCGAAACGGCGTCAGAATAGCTGGAGTCCTGTTTAAAGACAAAAACATTTGAAGGATGTTACGTAAAGTTGTGTGGTTATAACTATCTTTTAAAGTTTGCAGTAATAGTTGAGGTCCGCTATGGCGAATGAATCTGGCAGTACCAGCTGGTTCCGTATTTTTCAACGCGGCCAGCACTATATGAAGACCTGGCCAAGTGACAAACGCCTTGCGCCAATATTTCCTGAAAATCGCGTGTCGACGGCAACCCGCTTCGCCATTCGTTTTATGCCGCCTCTTGCGGTGTTCACCTTGACCTGGCAAATTGCGTTAGGTGGCCAGCTTGGGCCCGCTGTTGCAACCGCTCTGTTTGCCTGCACGCTACCCATGCAAGGCTTGTGGTGGCTTGGTAAGCGCTCTGTTACACCTTTGCCGCCCACGCTACTGAACTGGTTTCATGAAGTTCGCGCCAGGCTGGAGGAGGCGGGGCAGGCAATTGCGCCGGTCGAGGGCAAGCCAACGTATCAGGCATTAGCTGATGTTTTAAAACGCGCCTTTAAACAGCTGGATCGCACCTTTCTCGACGATCTTTGATTGGACATGGGTTCTTCGCAGGTAAGAATTCGCCTGGAACCCGCGTCTAAATCAAAGAAAAGTGATGCTGTCATACCTGTATTGCTAACCCTGTGTAATCATTTCTCTATCGTATAAAACTTAAGCGCCTTTTAGGCCTCGGAGTAAATGATGGAAATGACCCATGCACAGCGATTAATCCTGACCAATCAATATAAAATTATGGCGATGCTGGAACCTGAAAACGCCGAACGCTTCCGTCGCTATCAAACTATCATCGAACGAGGTTACGGCTTACAGATGCGTGAGCTGGATAAAGATTTCGGTGAGCTCACTGAAGAAACCTGCCGCACCCTTATTGATATCATGGAGTTGCACCACGCGCTGCATGTTTCCTGGTCAAACCTCAAGGAAAAAGAGCAGCTTGAAGAGCGTCGCCTGGCCTTTCTCGGCTTTGATGCAGCCACCGAAGCACGTTATCTCGGTTATGTCCGTTTTATGGTCAATACCGAAGGGCGATACACCCAGTTTGATTCAGGCACGCACGGCTTCAATGCACAAACGCCAATGTGGGAAAAGTATCAACGCATGCTAGCTTTGTGGCAGACTTGTCCTCGTCAATACCATTTGAGCGCGAATGAAATTGCGCAAGTAATCAATGCCTGATGAGGAGTGACGTGTGACGTACAGCGGTTTTTTGTTTGATTTAGATGGCACTTTAGTGGACTCGTTGCCTGCAGTAGAGCGCGCGTGGAGCAACTGGGCAGCGCGGCAGGGTATCGCGGCAGACGACGTTCTGGCGTTCATTCATGGCAAACAGGCAATTACGTCGTTACGTCATTTTATGGCTGGTCAGTCTGAGGAGGCTATTCAGGCTGAGTTTTTGGCGTTAGAACAAACCGAAGCGAAAGACACGGATGGCGTACAGGCATTACCTGGCGCTAAGGCGCTACTGTCTACGCTGAATGAATTGCAAATTCCTTGGGCAATTGTGACGTCAGGTTCCGTTCCGGTCGCCCACGCACGCCATAAAGCGGCTGGATTACCGCAGCCTGCCGTTTTCATCACCGCTGAACAAGTCGTGAAAGGCAAGCCAGAGCCCGATCCTTACCTTTTAGGTGCAAAGAAATTAGGCTTATCGCCTGACGTATGCGTCGTCGTTGAAGATGCACCAGCCGGCGTTTTATCAGGTCTTAATGCGGGATGCGCCGTGATTGCAGCTAATGCACCAGCGGATACGCCACGTCTTAATGAAGTGACAATTCAGCTGACATCACTGGAATCATTAGTCGTGACGAAATTGGCTGACGGTCAATTTACATTGAGTACACAGAACTAAGGGGCGGCTAAGGCCGCCTTTATTACAGCGGCGTGTCCTGTGAAATTTCATCCAGCGACAGGCTGAAGCTAGGAATGAACACCTCTACAAAATAATCCATTTCTGGCGAACGGCGCTGCGCTAACGTTTTTTCCAGCCGTGCTTTCGCCAGTAAAAACTCATTGTTACCTGCAGATAACTCCTCCAGGCATTTTACATAGGCGCAAAGTGCGTCCGCCTGCTTTACTACCGCTTGTTCTTCAACGCCATGCAGATGTTCATCAATCAGCGGGCGGTAAATTTCCTGGAACTCTGCCGGCAGCATTTCAATCAGTTTTTGCTGTGCAATTTTCTCAATTTTTTTATATTCATGGGCAATCTGCGCATTGTAATACTTTACTGGCGTGGGCAAGTCGCCAGTTAATACTTCACTCGCATCGTGATAAAGCGCCAGCATTGCAATGCGATCTGCATTGAGATTGCCATTAAATTTTTTATTTTTAATGACAGCCAAAGCATGCGCCACCATGGCTACCTGCAAGCTATGCTCGGAGACATTTTCAGTGCGCACATTGCGCATTAACGGCCAGCGATTGATGAGTTTGAGTCGGGAAAGATGAGCGAAAAAATGGCTTTGAGTCATGGATGATCCTGTTTGCAGGCAGGGGAAAGACCAGCTTTCCCCGAAATAGAAACAGTATACGCGGGCGTGATTACTGACGGTAGCCTTGCAGGAATCGGCCAAATTTATTGATCGCCATCTCTAGATCGTCAACGCGTGGCAGCGTCACGATACGAAGATGATCTGGCCAAGGCCAGTTAAAGGCGGAGCCTTGTACTAACAACACCTTTTCTTGCAGTAAAAAATCCAAAACCATTTTTTGGTCGTCAAAAATATTGAATTTTTTTGCATCAATACGCGGGAACATGTAAAGCGCACCTTGCGGCTTCACACAGCTGACGCCGGGAATATCATTAATGAGTTCCCAGGCACGCTGGCGCTGCTCATATAAACGTCCGCCCGGTACAATAAATTCGCTGATGCTTTGGTAACCGCCTAATGCAGTCTGAATGGCATGTTGTGCCGGAACGTTGGCACACAGGCGCATAGACGCAAGCATCTCCAGCCCTTCGATATAGCCTTTAGCATGCTTTTTCGGACCGTTTAATACCATCCAGCCTTGGCGGAAACCGGCAACGCGATAGGTTTTAGAGAGTCCGTTAAAAGTTACGGTCAGGAGATCGGGTGCCAGCGCAGCGATTGAGTGGTGTTGCGCGTCGTCGTAGAGAATCTTGTCGTAGATCTCATCAGCGAAAATAATCAGGTTATGCTGACGCGCGATTTCAACCACTTCCAGCAGCAACTCTTTGCTGTATACCGCACCGGTAGGGTTATTCGGGTTAATAATCACAATACCGCGAGTACGCGGCGTGATTTTGCTGCGAATATCGTCCAGATCAGGAAACCAGCCAGCTGACTCATCACAAAGATAATGCACTGCTTTTCCGCTGGATAGCGACACAGCCGCTGTCCATAACGGATAATCGGGTGCAGGCACCAGCATTTCATCGCCACTGTTTAGCAGCGCTTGCATGGCCTGAACAATCAGTTCAGAAACGCCATTGCCGATGTAAATATCCTCAACCGTAACGTCTCGCATATCACGCGCTTGATAATGCTGCATGATGGCTTTACGCGCTGAATAGAGACCTTTGGAATCACAATAGCCTTGTGAGCTAGGCAAGTTGCGGATGACATCGACCAGAATTTCGTCAGGTGCCTCAAAGCCGAACGGTGCTGGGTTACCAATGTTCAGCTTAAGGACTTTGTTACCTTCTTCTTCGAGACGCTTAGCTTCTTTTAAGACCGGACCGCGAATGTCATAGCAAACATTTTCCAGCTTTCCGGATTTATCAATTTGAAAAGTCATTATTACCGCCTTTATGGGCAGAATCCTTTTACCTGCCACTGAAATCAAACCAGCACAATGTACTCTCCTGCTGAACACAAAAGAAGGGTGCTAACCGGTTTTGGCGCGTTAAGCATCTTTTCATGCGAGCCGTGGCGCAAAAAATATTCTCAGTCGTTTAATTTAGTCAAATGAACTAATAATATTGTTTTATTTGGCATTTTTAACCAAGCAGTAAAAAAGGGCTGTAAAGTCATTAATCCAGATTTTTAATAGTGAATTTGCCATTTTCAATTTTTAAAAAAGGCTTGAGTAAGATAGATGCCAATTGAAATAGTTAAGCGATATTGCATTGATGGTTGTTTTGTGAGCAGTGGTGAATTGATGCACTTATGTAATGTGATTTACAGCTGATAATTATTGTCATTCATGCAGTGAATAACCAGAATTGTACGCTGTCGTAAGGTCCAGCGCGGGCGTAGCAAGGAAGACTTCAGGCATGTCTTCTCACTTTGTTTGTTTTTTCAGAAATGAAAAGGTTAAAAAATAGCCAGTAGTGTGGCAGGATAGGTGAGAAAGGGGGTTACAACAAAATTTACAGCGCTTTTCACAAAAACATTTCCATTTTGACGTCAAAAATGATTAAGTATAATTTATTATTTGATGCCACTATTTACCGAGCATCATAAAAGTACGCCGTTCTTTTTTTGTCCCGCAATCGCTGTTTCGGCGGGATTTAGACAACTACGCAGCTTACTGCATTTGCGCACCCAGCGCCTTCGGCTCAGAAGTTGTATCTGTCTAAACGATACTGCTTTGCCCAATTATGCGGGTTTGAGCTTTCGTTAATATTCGTTCGACCACTTTTTGTGGCAGTCTTCACACAGGACTGCCATTAAGCACCATTACCGCTTATCACTTTGATGAGATGTGTAATAACACCAGGGTAGTAGTTCGTAAAAATCTAATAAGTGAAGAAAAAACATGACTAATGCAAATCGTCCGATACTCAATCTCGACCTCGATCTGCTGAGAACTTTTGTGGCTGTTGCGGATTTGAATACGTTTGCGGCTGCAGCTGCAGCGGTCTGCCGAACCCAGTCAGCGGTCAGTCAGCAGATGCAACGTCTGGAGCAATTGGTAGGTAAAGAGCTGTTTGCCAGACATGGACGTAACAAACTGTTAACAGAACACGGAATTCAGCTCTTAGGTTACGCCAGAAAGATTCTCCGCTTCAATGATGAAGCCTGTACTTCTTTGATGTATAGCAATATTCAGGGTGTCCTGACCATTGGCGCATCTGATGATACATCCGACACCATTCTGCCGTTTTTGTTGAACCGCGTGACATCGGTTTATCCAAAACTCGCTATTGATGTCCGTGTTAAACGCAATCCATTCATGATGGAAATGCTGAATCAAGGTGAAGTGGATTTGGTGGTGACCACCTCTAGTCCAGGTAACTTTACCTATCAGGTTCTGCGTACATCGCCAACGTTGTGGTATTGCGCAGCGGATTACATTTTCCAGCGAGGTGAAGCTATCCCATTGGTTCTGCTTGACGAACCAAGTCCGTACCGTGATATGGCTATTGATCATCTCAACGAGGCGGGTATTCCATGGCGTATTTCGTATGTGGCTTCCACATTGGCAGCAGTACGTGCGGCTGTTAAAGCGGGATTGGGTGTAACAGCGCGTCCGGTAGAAATGATGAGTCCAGAACTGCGCGTTATGGGCGCTGCCGAAGGTTTACCAGTGTTGCCAGATACACAATATCTGCTGTGTCGTAATCCTGACAGCGATAATGAACTCGCATTGGCTATCTTCAACGCAATGCAGTCAACCAATGATCCCTACAATCTCAGCGCTAATCCAGACGGTACTTTATTACTGGATGACGAAGAGTAAATTCGCTGCTAATACTGGTTCTGGTTCCGTTTAGAGCAATTGTTAAAAGCGATCAAAATAAGCCTCTTGTTCTTTTATCAGAATGAGAGGCTTTTTTTATATCCCTTTCTCCTCATCGTATCCGTGATTTGTCCCCTTTTAACGCCCCGTAATAATCCTCAAATGAAATTATTTTCATTTTTACTGCTTGTTGAAACCTTCAATCCGAAAAAACGGAAAAAACATTCCAAAACGCCGTACTGATTGTTGGTTTTTAGTGCGTAAAGGCCAGAAGTGTGTCCTGGATCAAGAAAATACCCCTGCTAAGGGGAAGGAAAACGACGCGAATCCTGTCAAAATATGTTTGTTAAATGCACGATCCATGCATGTGAATACCCGCTACACTAAAATTAACCCTACAGACTGAAGCGATTTAGCTGGCATGAGGGGCATCATTTGTTAATAATATGATGCAGCTGTAAAATAATGTTTGGATACTTTTGTCAAAGTTGACAAAAGGTTATAGAAAGGAGTAAAAAACCCCATAAAATTGCTGCTTATTTGATAATGACGGCAAAGTTTATAAGGTTTTTCATCCTTCCCTTGAATCGATGTGGTGAGTTTGCTGCCAGAACCCGTGCAGGATGCCAGCGCCACTTTTGATGAGTAAGCAAAGAGTATGTCAACAACCACCGAAATCATCGCTCAGCATTGGGCGTTTATCGTATTTATCGTCATTGCATTTGGCCTTTGCGCTTTTATGTTGACCGGAGGATGGCTGTTAGGTGGCAGAGCACGCGCCCGCTACAAAGACACGCCTTTTGAATCTGGTATCGAATCCGTTGGTGATACACATCTCCGCCTTTCGGCGAAATTCTATCTGGTTGCGATGTTCTTCGTAATTTTCGACGTCGAAGCCCTCTTTTTATACGCATGGGCGACTTCAATCCGTGAAAGCGGCTGGGTCGGCTTTGTGGAAGCCGCAATTTTCATTTTGGTGCTCCTGGCGGGCTTGGTCTATCTGGTGCGCATTGGTGCGTTGGATTGGGCTCCTGCACGTCGCCGCATCGTGGTTAAGACCACCACGATCAGTCACACCAATCCTCACAAGCAGTAAAAGAGAGGCAATAAGATGGACTATACGCTCACCCGCATAGACCCGAACGGTGGTGACAACGACCGTTATCCTCTGCAAAAGCAGGAAATCGTCAGCGATCCGCTGGAGCAGCATGTTCATCGCAGCGTCTACATGGGCAAACTCGAAAATGCCCTGCACGATATGGTGAACTGGGGACGCAAAAACTCCCTTTGGCCGTACAACTTTGGTCTTTCCTGTTGCTACGTTGAAATGACCACCTCCTTTACCGCAGTGCATGACGTTGCGCGTTTTGGAGCAGAAGTTATGCGTGCATCTCCGCGCCAGGCTGACTTCATGGTGATCGCCGGTACGCCATTTACCAAAATGGCCCCGGTAATTCAGCGTTTGTATGACCAAATGCTGGAGCCGAAATGGGTGATCTCGATGGGGGCCTGTGCCAACTCTGGTGGCATGTACGATATCTATTCAGTGGTTCAGGGTGTGGATAAATTCCTGCCGGTAGATGTGTACATTCCAGGTTGTCCACCGCGTCCAGAAGCTTATATGCAGGCGTTGCTGCTGCTGCAAGAGTCGATTGGTAAAGAACGCCGTCCACTTTCATGGGTGGTAGGTGATCAGGGCGTGTATCGCGCCAATATGCAGCCAGAGCGCGAAAGAAAGCGTGGCGAGCGTATCGCGGTTACCAACCTGCGTACTCCAGACGAAGTTTAAGCTAACCGTACACGGATGGATTTAGCGCCCGCAGCATAATATTAAAATTTAATGCACGGCCCCATCCTGACGCCTTCATTTGAGCGCCTGATTACAGGCCGGAATGGTGAGTAACGTATGACAGATTTGACCACGCAAGATCTCGCTCAGCCAGCATGGCAAACCCGGGATCACCTGGATGATCCGGTGATCGGCGAGTTGCGTAACCGTTTTGGGCCGGATGCCTTTACCGTTCAGGCCACCCGCACCGGCATTCCGGTTGTTTGGGTGAAGCGTGAACAGTTACTGGAAATCACCGAATTTCTTCGTAAATTAGCTAAACCTTACGTCATGCTGTATGACCTGCATGGCATGGATGAGCGTTTACGTACCCACCGCGCAGGCTTACCTGCTGCGGATTTTTCCGTTTTCTATCATCTGCTGTCGATTGAGCGTAACCGCGACATCATGCTCAAAGTCGCTTTATCAGAAAACGACATGCACGTGCCAACCCTCACCAAACTTTTCCCGAATGCCAACTGGTATGAGCGCGAAACGTGGGAAATGTTTGGCATTACCTTTGATGGTCATCCGCACCTGACGCGCATCATGATGCCGCCAACGTGGGAAGGTCATCCGCTGCGCAAGGATTATCCTGCTCGTGCAACCGAATTCGATCCTTTCGAGCTGACTAAGCAGAAAGAAGATTTGGAAATGGAAGCATTGACCTTCAAGCCAGAAGAGTGGGGCATGAAGCGCAGTACCGCCAACGAAGACTTTATGTTCCTTAACCTCGGTCCAAACCATCCTTCAGCGCACGGTGCTTTCCGCATCATATTGCAGCTGGATGGTGAAGAGATCGTCGACTGCGTTCCCGATGTGGGTTATCACCATCGCGGCGCAGAGAAAATGGGTGAACGTCAGTCATGGCATAGCTACATTCCTTACACCGATCGCATTGAATATCTCGGTGGTTGCGTTAACGAAATGCCTTACGTGCTCGCAGTTGAGAAACTGGCTGGCATCGTCGTGCCGGATCGCGTGAATGTGATTCGCGTTATGCTTTCCGAGCTGTTCCGCATTAACAGTCATCTGCTTTACATCTCCACCTTCATACAGGACGTTGGCGCAATGACGCCCGTGTTCTTCGCCTTTACCGATCGTCAAAAAATTTACGATGTGGTGGAAGCAATCACCGGTTTCCGTATGCATCCGGCGTGGTTCCGCATTGGTGGTGTTGCGCACGATCTGCCGAAAGGCTGGGAACGTTTGCTGCGTGATTTCCTCGACTGGATGCCGAAGCGCCTGAAAGAGTATGACAAAGCAGCGTTACGTAACTCCGTGTTGATGGGCCGCTCACAAGGTGTTGCCGCTTACAATATGGAAGAAGCGCTGGCATGGGGCACAACCGGTGCAGGTTTACGTGCCACCGGACTGGATTTTGACGTGCGTAAATGGCGCCCTTATTCAGGTTATGAAAATTTCGACTTCGAAATTCCTGTGGGCGCAGGCATCAGCGATGCTTACACGCGCGTGATGTTGAAAATGGAAGAGATGTGGCAGTCGCTGCGTATTCTGGAGCAATGCCTGAAAAACATGCCGGCAGGCCCGTTCAAAGCGGATCATCCGCTGACTACGCCGCCACCGAAAGAGCGCACGCTGCAGCACATTGAAACCCTGATCACCCACTTCCTGCAGGTTTCCTGGGGCCCGGTTATGCCAGCCAATGAATCCTTCCAGATGATTGAGGCGACCAAAGGAATCAACAGTTACTACCTGACCAGCGATGGCAGCACCATGAGCTACCGCACCCGCGTGCGTACGCCGAGCTTCCCGCATCTGCAGCAGATCCCTTCCGTGATCCGCGGCAGCCTGGTATCCGACTTGATCGTGTACCTCGGTAGTATCGATTTTGTTATGTCAGACGTGGACCGCTAATTATGCACGATCAACACATTGCCGTTAAAACGATCGACCCAAACGAGGTCTTCGTGCTGAGCGCGGAAGAGCATCACGCCATCGAGCACGAGAAACATCATTATGAAGATGCGCGCGCCGCGTCCATCGAAGCGCTGAAAATCGTGCAAAAGCAGCGCGGTTGGGTGCCGGATGGTGCGATTCACGCCATTGCTAAGGTGCTGGGAATTCCGGCCAGTGACGTGGAAGGCGTGGCGACTTTTTACAGCCAAATCTTTCGCCAGCCGGTGGGCCGCCATGTGATTCGTTATTGCGACAGCGTGGTCTGCCATATCACCGGTTATCAAGGTATTCAGGCTGCGCTGGAACAGAACCTGAGTATCAAACCGGGACAAACTACCGCAGATGGCCGCTTTACATTGCTGCCAACCTGTTGTCTCGGCAATTGCGATAAAGGGCCGACCATGATGGTGGATGAAGATACCCACGTTCACTTAACGCCGGAAGCTATCGCCTCATTACTGGAGCAGTATCAATGACAATCAAACAGATCATTCGTACTGCCGAAACGCATCCGCTGACCTGGCGCATGCGCGAGGATAAGCAGCCGGTATGGCTTGAAGAATATCGCAGCAAAAATGGCTACGCTGGCGCAGAGAAAGCGCTAAATAGCATGGCGCCTGACGAAATTGTGGCGCAAGTCAAAGATTCTGGTCTGAAAGGACGCGGCGGTGCAGGCTTCTCTACCGGCTTGAAATGGAGCTTGATGCCGAAAGATGAGTCCATGAACATCCGTTACCTGCTGTGTAACGCCGATGAAATGGAACCCGGCACGTACAAAGATCGCCTGTTGATGGAACAGATGCCACATCAGTTAGTGGAAGGCATGCTGATCAGTGCTTTCGCGCTTAAAGCCTACCGTGGCTACATCTTCCTGCGCGGTGAATATATTGAAGCCGCAGTGAATCTGCGCCGTGCCATTGCGGAGGCCACCGAAGCTGGTTTCCTTGGTAAAAATATTCTCGGCACCGGTTTTGATTTTGAGTTGATTGTTCACACCGGCGCAGGACGTTACATCTGCGGCGAAGAAACGGCGCTGATCAACTCGCTGGAAGGTCGTCGTGCTAACCCGCGTTCTAAGCCACCTTTCCCAGCCAGCGCGGGTGCATGGGGCAAACCGACGTGTGTTAACAACGTTGAAACGCTGTCGAACGTGCCAGCCATCCTTGCCAACGGCGTAGAGTGGTACAAAGGCATTTCGAAAAGTGACGATGCTGGCACCAAGATGATGGGTTTCTCCGGTCGCGTGAAAAATCCAGGCGTTTGGGAACTGCCGTTTGGCATTACCGCTCGTGAAATTCTCGAAGATTATGCTGGCGGCATGCGCGATGGTTTGCGTTTCAAAGCCTGGCAGCCAGGCGGTGCGGGCACTGACTTCCTGACCGATGAGCATCTCGATCTGCCGATGGAGTTTGCCAGTATCGGTAAAGCGGGCAGTCGTTTAGGAACGGCGCTGGCGATGGCGGTCGATCACGAAATCAACATGGTTTCGCTGGTACGCAACCTGGAAGAGTTCTTTTCGCGTGAATCGTGCGGTTGGTGTACGCCTTGCCGCGACGGTCTGCCGTGGAGCGTGAAAATCCTGCGTGCGCTGGAGGAAAAGCAAGGCCAGCCGGGGGATATCGAAACCTTACTGCAGCTTTGCCGTCAGTTGGGCCCAGGCAAAACCTTCTGCGCACACGCGCCGGGTGCCGTTGAGCCGCTGCAAAGCGCGATTAAATATTTCCGTGAAGAGTTTGAAGCCGGCATTGCGCCGCAGGTGTTTGGCAATACCCGTTCAATCGGTGGTATCCAGCCAAACCTGCTGAAAGCACGCTGGTAATTCGCCGCAGCACACGGAACCAGGCCTTGCGCCGCTGTTCCTGACGCGTTCAGGAACAAGAATATGATTAACGCTCGTTTCTGACGAGCCTTACGGAAGCATGTTCACTATGGCTACAATCCATGTAGACGGTAAAGAGTATGATGTGAACGGAGCGGACAACCTGTTGCAGGCTTGTCTCTCTCTGGGCCTTGATATTCCTTATTTTTGCTGGCACCCGGCGCTGGGAAGCGTGGGCGCCTGCCGCCAATGTGCGGTAAAGCAATTCCAGAATGCCGAAGATACCCGCGGCCGCCTTGTCATGTCCTGCATGACACCGGCTTCTGACGGCACCTTTATTTCTATCGACGATGGCGAAGCCAAAGAATTCCGTGAAAGCGTGGTTGAGTGGTTGATGACCAACCACCCGCACGATTGTCCGGTATGTGAAGAGGGCGGTAACTGCCACCTTCAGGACATGACCGTGATGACCGGCCATAGCTTCCGTCGCTACCGCTTCACCAAACGTACCCATCGCAATCAGGATCTCGGCCCCTTCATTTCTCATGAGATGAACCGCTGTATTGCCTGTTATCGCTGCGTGCGTTACTACAAAGATTATGCGGATGGCACCGACCTCGGTGTGTACGGCGCACATGACAATGTCTATTTCGGTCGCCCGGAAGATGGCACGCTGGAAAGCGAATTCTCCGGTAACCTGGTCGAGATCTGTCCGACCGGCGTGTTCACCGATAAAACGCATTCAGAACGCTATAACCGTAAATGGGACATGCAGTTCGCGCCTAGCATCTGCCAACAATGCAGCGTCGGCTGTAACACCAGCCCTGGCGAGCGTTACGGTGAATTACGTCGTATTGAAAACCGCTATAACGGTACGGTAAACCACTACTTCCTGTGTGACCGTGGCCGTTTTGGTTATGGCTACGTCAACCTCAAAGATCGCCCACGTCATCCTGTCCTGTTACGTGGCAATGATTGGGTCACGCTCAATGCTGAGCAAGCGGTCAACGCGGGTGCTGACGTATTACGCCAGGCGAAGAAAGTGATCGGCATCGGTTCACCACGCGCCAGCATTGAAAGTAACTTTGCGCTGCGCGAACTGGTGGGTGCTGAAAACTTCTCTACCGGCATGCCAGCAGGTGAGCAAGAGCGCCTTGAACTGATGCTGAAAGTATTGCGTGAAGGCGGAATCTACACGCCAGCGCTGCGCGAAATAGAAAGCTATGATGCCGTGCTGGTGTTGGGTGAAGATCTGACCCAAGTCGGTGCTCGCGTTGCGCTTTCTGTGCGTCAGGCGGTAAAAGGCAAAGCGCGTGATATGGCCGCAGCACAGAAAGTTGCTGATTGGCAAATCGCCGCCATTTTGAATATCGGTCAACACGCTAAGCATCCGCTGTTCGTGACTAACGTTGACGAAACTCGCCTTGATGATATTGCGGCGTGGAGTTATCGCGCGCCGGTTGAAGATCAGGCGCGTTTAGGCTTCGCAATTGCCAATGCGCTGGATGAAACCGCGCCAGTGGTCAGCGATTTTGACAAGAGCCTGAACGGTAAACTGGATGTTGTCGTGCAGGCATTGGCTGGCGCGAAAAAACCGCTGATTATTTCGGGCACCCATTCAGGCAGCACCGCAATGATTGAAGCCGCTGCCAACGTCGCTAAAGCGTTGAAAGCGCGCGGCGCCGATGTTGGCATTACCTTGCTGGCTGGACATGCGAACAGCATGGGACTGGGCTTGATGGGCGGTCAGACGCTGGACAGTGCGCTGGAACAGCTGCGTAATGGTGAAGCTGATACGCTGGTCGTGCTGGAAAACGATCTCTATCGCCATGCGCCTAAAGCGCTGGTGGATAATGCTTTGTCCAACGCAACCAACGTCATCGTGGTCGATCATCAACGTACAGCAACGCTGGAAAAAGCGGGTTTAGTTTTCTCTACCGCGAGCTTTGCTGAAAGTGATGGCACCTCAATCAACCATGAAGGTCGCGCTCAACGCTTCTTCCAGGTTTACGATCCGGCCTACTACGACAATAGCATCGTGATGCTGGAAAGCTGGCGCTGGCTGCACTCGCTGCATAGCACACTGGAAAGCCGCCGCGTTGACTGGACCCAATTAGATCACGTCATTGATGCAGTAGTGGCTAAGCTGCCGCAGCTGAAAGGCATTAAAGATGCGGCACCTGATGCGAGCTTCCGTATTCGTGGTCAGAAACTGGCTCGTTCTCCGCACCGCTCAAGTGGACGTACTGCTGCACGCGCCAATATTAACGTGCATGAACCACGTCAGCCGCAAGACAAAGACTCTATGTTTGCCTTCTCTATGGAAGGGAATAACCAGCCATCAGCCGCACGCTCGCAGATTCCCTTTGCCTGGGCGCCGGGTTGGAACTCACCGCAGGCGTGGAACAAGTTCCAGGCTGAAGTGGGGGGCAAATTGCGTAATGGCGATCCAGGTGTACGTCTGTTTGAAGCCAGCGAAGCGCAATTGCCGTGGTTCAGTACGGTGCCTGCTTCCTTCGTAAGCAATGATGGATGGCGTGTTGCGCCTTACTATCAACTGTTCGGTAGCGAAGAGATGTCACAGCGTTCGCCAACCTTCCAGAAGCGGATGTCACAGCCGATGCTGGTGATTAACCCGGACGATGCAGCGAAACTGGGTGTGAACAATGGCGCAGCCGTTGAGTTCACCTGTTTCGGCGAAACACTGCGTCTGCCGGTACGTTTTTCAACCGCGCTGCAAGCAGGGCAGGTGGGTCTGCCGCTGGGTATGCCGGGCGTTCCGCCATTCCTGGCAAACGGCCAAATTGACAAACTGCAGGAGGCGGCGCAATGAGCTGGTTAACACCGGACGTTATCGACATTCTGCTGGCCATCGTGAAAGCCGTAGTGATCTTGCTGGTGGTGGTGGCCTGTGGCGCGTTTATGAGTTTTGCCGAGCGTCGTTTGCTCGGCTTGTTCCAAAACCGTTACGGACCTAACCGTGTCGGCTGGGGCGGCTCGCTCCAGCTGGTGGCGGACATGATCAAAATGTTCTTTAAAGAGGACTGGGTCCCGCCGTTTACCGATCGCTTCATCTTTACTCTGGCACCGGTTATCGCCTTCGTTTCGCTGTTGTTAGCGTTTGCGATTGTGCCGGTTTCGCCGACCTGGATGGTGACAGACCTGAATATTGGTCTGCTGTTTTTCCTGATGATGGCGGGACTTGCGGTTTACGCCGTGCTGTTCGCAGGTTGGTCGAGTAACAACAAATACTCATTGCTTGGTGCCATGCGTGCCTCTGCGCAAACGCTGAGTTACGAAGTGTTCCTTGGCCTATCGCTGATGGGCGTGGTTGCGCAAGCGGGTTCATTCAACATGAATGACATCGTTAATAGCCAAACCCATCTCTGGAACATCATTCCACAGTTTTTCGGCTTCCTGACCTTTTGTATTGCGGGCGTTGCGGTATGTCACCGTCATCCATTTGACCAACCCGAAGCAGAGCAAGAGCTGGCCGATGGTTATCACATTGAATACGCCGGGATGAAGTTTGGTCTGTTCTTCGTCGGCGAATACGTTGCGATTACCACGGTATCGGCGCTGATCGTTACGCTGTTCTTTGGTGGATGGCATGGACCTTTCCTGCCGCCGTTCATCTGGTTCGCCTTGAAAACGGCGTTCTTCATGATGATGTTCATCCTGATACGTGCTGCGCTTCCGCGTCCACGCTATGACCAGGTGCTGTCGTTCGGCTGGAAAGTGTGTCTGCCGTTGACGCTGTTGAACCTGCTGGCGACCGCCGCAGTGATTCTCTACACAGCGCAGTAAGGGGTTAACAAATGACTTTAAAAGATATTGTCGTTGGCTTCGGCACGACAGTTCGCAGTATCTGGATGATAGGCATGCATGCCTTCGCCAAACGCGAAACGCAAATGTACCCGGAAGAGCCGGTTTATCTGCCACCCCGTTATCGCGGTCGTATCGTGTTAACGCGCGATCCAGACGGTGAAGAGCGTTGCGTTGCCTGTAACCTGTGTGCAGTAGCCTGTCCGGTAGGCTGTATTTCATTACAGAAAGCGGAAACCAAAGACGGTCGTTGGTATCCAGAGTTTTTCCGCATCAACTTCTCACGCTGCATTTTTTGTGGCCTGTGTGAAGAAGCTTGTCCGACAACAGCGATTCAGCTGACGCCGGATTTCGAACTCGGCGAGTTTAAACGTCAGGATCTGGTGTACGAGAAAAACGATCTGCTGATCTCTGGTCCGGGTAAATATCCGGAGTACAACTTCTACCGCATGGCGGGTATGGCGATTGACGGTAAAGATAAAGGTGAAGCTGAAAATGAAGCTAAGCCTATCGACGTCAAAGGCTTATTACCTTAAGGAGCGAGGCATGGAATTTGCGTTTTATCTTTGCGGACTGGTGGCGGTGCTAACGACATTGCGCGTTATTACTCACACTAATCCGGTACATGCGTTGCTGTACCTGATCATTTCACTGTTGGCGATTGCGGGTGTGTTCTTCTCGATGGGCGCCTACTTTGCGGGTGCGCTGGAGATCATTGTCTACGCGGGTGCCATCATGGTGCTGTTCGTGTTCGTGGTGATGATGCTGAACTTGGGCAAAGCCACCGAGAGCCAGGAACGTGAATGGCTGAAGCCTTCGCTTTGGATTGGCCCAGGCATCGTGTCGCTACTGCTGTTAGCGGTAATGGTCTATGCCATTCTGACGGCAAACGATCAAGGCATTGACGGCAAAATTATCGATGCGAAAGCGGTCGGCATTAGCCTGTTCGGTCCTTACGTTTTAGCCGTTGAGTTGGCATCAATGCTGCTGTTGGCTGGTCTGGTCGTCGCGTTCCATATTGGTCGCGAAGAGCGTCAGGGCGAAGTGCTGAGTAATCGCTCAGTAGATGCACAGCAAGCGAATAAGGAGCAAGCATGATCCCTCTACAACACGGATTGATTCTCGCCGCCGTGCTGTTTGTCCTCGGACTGACTTCACTGGTACTACGTCGCAACCTGCTGTTCATGCTGATTGGACTTGAGATCATGATCAATGCTGCAGCGCTGGCGTTAGTGGTGGCGGGCAGTTACTGGGGACAAGCCGACGGTCAGGTAATGTATATCCTGGCCATCAGCCTTGCTGCAGCCGAAGCCAGTATTGGCCTGGCGCTGCTGCTCCAGCTTTATCGTCGTCGTCAGACGCTGAACATTGATACTGTGAGCGAGATGCGCGGATGAATCTTCTCTATTTAACTGTACTGTTTCCGTTAATTGGCTTTTTGCTGTTAGCGTTTTCTCGCGGTCGCTGGTCAGAGAACTTGTCGGCAGCGGTTGGCATGGGATCGGTTGGACTGGCAGCGCTGGTAACGGTGTATGCGGGCTTTGATTTCTTTGCCAACGGCCAGCAGATTTTCACCCAGCCACTGTGGACATGGATGCAGGTCGGCAACTTTGATATCAAAGTGAATTTAACGCTGGATGGCCTGTCGCTGACCATGCTGTCGGTAGTAACCGGCGTGGGTTTCTTCATCCATATGTTTGCATCCTGGTATATGCGCGGTGAAGAGGGTTATTCTCGCTTCTTCGCTTATACCAACCTGTTTATCGCCAGCATGGTTGTTTTGGTACTGGCCGATAACCTGATGCTGATGTATCTCGGTTGGGAAGGCGTAGGTCTCTGCTCTTACTTGCTGATTGGTTTCTATTACAGCAATCCAGAAAACGGCAAAGCGGCGATGAAAGCTTTTATCATCACGCGCGTCGGTGACGTCTTTCTCGCGTTTGCGCTGTTCATTCTCTACAACGAGTTGGGCACGCTGAACTTCCGCGAGATGGTGGAGTTAGCGCCGGCACACTTCGCCGCCGATAACCATATGCTGCAATGGGCAACCTTGATGCTGTTAGGTGGCGCGGTGGGTAAATCTGCTCAGCTGCCATTGCAGACATGGTTAGCCGATGCGATGGCAGGCCCAACACCGGTTTCGGCACTGATCCACGCCGCTACCATGGTCACGGCCGGTGTTTACCTGATTGCCCGCAGCCACGGCTTGTTCCTGTTAACGCCGGAAGTTCTGCATCTGGTTGGCATTATTGGTGCTATCACGCTGGTGCTGGCAGGTTTTGCTGCTCTGGTGCAAACCGACATCAAACGCGTTCTCGCCTACTCCACCATGAGCCAGATTGGTTACATGTTCCTGGCGTTGGGCGTGCAGGCGTGGGATGCAGCTATTTTCCATCTGATGACGCATGCTTTCTTTAAAGCGTTGCTGTTCCTCTCTTCAGGCTCCGTTATTTTGGCCTGTCACCATGAACAGAACATCTTCAAAATGGGCGGTCTGCGTAAAAGTATTCCGCTGGTATATACCTGCTTCCTCGTTGGCGGTGCCGCTTTGGCTGCGCTGCCGCTGATTACCGCAGGCTTCTACAGTAAAGATGAGATCTTGTTTGGTGCATTAGCCAACGGCCATATCAACCTCATGGTTGCCGGTTTGGTCGGCGCGTTCCTGACCTCTATTTATACCTTCCGCATGATCTTCATCGTTTTCCACGGCGAAGAGAAAATCCATGCGCATGCCGGCAAAGGCATTACCCATCATCTGCCATTGATTGTGTTGCTGGTGCTGTCGACCTTTATTGGCGCGTTAATTACGCCGCCATTAGCGGGTGTGTTACCCGCCAATGAGTTTGGTGAAGAGGGCAAGGTAGGTCTGGAAATCGCCTCAGGCGTGGTTGCGGTTGTTGGTATTCTGATCGCCGCTGCGCTGTGGCTGGGCAAACGCCAGCTGGTGACCAGCATCGCCAACAGTGCGCCGGGTCGTTTCTTCGGCACATGGTGGTTTGCTGCCTGGGGCTTTGACTGGCTCTACGACAAAGTATTCGTTAAACCTTATCTGGGCATTGCGTGGCTGCTGAAGCGTGATCCGCTCAATGGTTTGATGAACTTGCCTGCGCTGCTTTCACGTATCGCCAATAAAGGATTGGTGGTGAGTGAAAATGGTTACCTGCGCTGGTATGTCGCATCAATGAGCGTGGGTGCCGTGGTGGTGCTGGCGCTGATGTTGGTGATTTAAAGGTTAATGCGTGGGATGAGGTCTCAATCTCATCCCAGAACGAGATTGTAAAATTACCTGAGATATTAGGGCGTCATCGGCGAAGCCAGTTTACTTAACGCCAGCGCACAGCAACCGGAGCGTACTAACGTACGTGAGGAATGCGGGCACTGCCGGGAACTAAAGTGGCGAGCAAGATAGCCCGCTTAGGATCATAAAAGGGAACAAAACGCCGTGTTACTACCTTGGCTAATCATAATCCCCTTCGTCGGTGGCTTGCTCTGCTGGCTAACCGAGCGCCTCGGCGCGAAGGTGCCACGCTGGATCGCCCTGATCACCATGGGGCTGACATTGGCGCTTTCGCTGCAATTGTGGTTGCAGGGAGGCTATTCACTCACGCAGGCAGCGGGTATTCCGCAGTGGCAATCGAGTTTCTCAGTGCCGTGGATCCCTCGCTTCGGCATTAGCTTCCATCTGGCTATTGATGGCCTGTCACTGCTCATGGTGGTGCTGACAGGTTTGCTCGGCCTGATGGCGGTGCTCTGTTCCTGGAACGAAATCAATAAGTATCAGGGCTTTTTCCACCTTAACCTGATGTGGATTTTGGGTGGGGTCATCGGTGTGTTCCTCTCCATCGATATGTTCCTGTTCTTCTTCTTCTGGGAAATGATGCTGGTGCCGATGTACTTCCTCATCGCACTCTGGGGTCATAAAGCCTCCGACGGCAAAACCCGCATTACCGCAGCAACCAAATTCTTCATCTATACCCAGGCTTCCGGTCTGGTGATGTTGATAGCGATTCTCGGCTTGGTATTTGTGCATTACAGCGCGACTGGCGTCTGGACGTTTAATTACGAACTGCTGCTGAACACGCCGATGTCAAAAACCGTTGAATATCTGCTGATGCTGGGCTTCTTCATTGCCTTTGCGGTAAAAATGCCGGTGGTGCCGTTACACGGCTGGTTACCGGATGCACACAGCCAGGCACCTACGGCAGGTTCGGTTGACCTCGCCGGCATTTTGCTGAAAACCGCCGCTTACGGTTTGTTGCGCTTCAGTCTACCGCTGTTTCCTAATGCGTCGGCAGAGTTTGCACCTATCGCTATGTGGCTGGGTATTGTCGGCATTTTCTACGGTGCATGGATGGCCTTTGCACAAACCGATATCAAACGCCTGATTGCTTACACCTCAATTTCGCATATGGGCTTTGTACTGATTGCGATCTATACCGGAAGCCAGTTGGCGTTCCAGGGTGCAGTGATTCAGATGATTGCACACGGCCTGTCCGCCGCTGCGCTGTTCATCTTGTGTGGTCAGTTGTATGAGCGCTTACACACGCGAGACATGCGTGAGATGGGCGGTTTATGGTCGCGCATTAAATGGATTCCTGGTCTGTCACTGTTCTTTGCGGTCGCTAATTTGGGTATGCCGGGCACCGGTAACTTTGTCGGTGAATTCATGATCCTCACCGGCAGTTTCCAGGTTGTGCCGGTCATTATCGTGATTGCGACCTTCGGTCTGGTATTTGCTTCTGTTTATTCATTGATCATGATGCAGCGCGCCTATTACGGCGAAGCGAAGTCAAAAGAGCCGCTGCCGGGCATGTCCCCACGCGAGTTCGGGACGATTGGTGTGTTAGTGGTGCTGTTGGTGTTGTTGGGTATCTATCCACAACCGATTCTGGACACCTCGCACGCTGCAATGAGCAATATTCAGCAGTGGTTTACCGCTTCAATTTCAACTACAAGGCCGTAATTCGCCATGACAATAACTCCTCAACAATTGATCGCGTTGCTGCCGCTGTTGATCGTCGGATTGACGGTGGTGGTTGTGATGCTGTCCATTGCCTGGCGACGCAACCATTTTGTTAACGCCACGCTAACGGTGATTGGCCTCAATCTCGCGCTGTTCTCGCTTTACTTTGTTGGCCAGGTTGGCCCAATGGACGTCACGCCGCTGATGCGCGTGGATGGCTATGCCATGTTCTATACCGCGCTGGTGATGCTGGCGAGTCTGGCAACCTGTACCTTCGCCTATCCCTGGTTGGTCGGGTTCCCAGACAACAAGGATGAGTTCTACCTGCTGGTGCTGATTGCTGCACTGGGCGGTGTCGTGCTGGCGAGTGCCAACCATCTTGCTTCGTTGTTCATCGGTATTGAACTGCTGTCGCTGCCGCTGTTTGGCTTAATTGGTTACGCTTTCCGACAGAAACGCTCGCTGGAAGCGGCACTGAAATACACCATTCTGTCGGCAGCAGCATCATCGTTCCTGCTGTTTGGTATTGCACTGGTCTACGCTGATTCAGGTAGCCTGAGTTTCGTTGAGCTGGGCAAGAGCCTGAATGACACCATGATTCAGGAGCCGCTGCTGTTGGTGGGCTTGGGCATGATGATCATCGGTCTTGGCTTTAAACTGTCGCTGGTGCCGTTCCATCTTTGGACGCCAGACGTTTATCAGGGTGCGCCAGCGCCGGTTTCTACTTTCCTGGCCACCGCCAGTAAAATTGCCATTTTTGGCGTGATCATGCGTCTGTTTATGTACGCACCCGTCACTGATAGTGAAGCAGTTCGCACGGTGCTGGGCATCATCGCCTTTGTGTCGATTCTGTTCGGTAACTTGATGGCGATCTCGCAGAGCAACATCAAGCGCCTGCTGGGCTACTCCTCCATTGCGCACCTCGGTTATCTGCTGGTCGCGTTGATCGCGGTGAAATCACATCAGCTGTCGCTGGAAACCGCCGGTGTTTATCTGGCCGGTTATCTGTTCAGCAGTCTTGGCGCGTTTGGTGTGGTTAGCTTGATGTCCAGCCCTTATCGTGGCCCGGACGCAGATTCGCTTTACTCTTATCGCGGTCTGTTCTGGCATCGTCCGATTTTGTCAGCGGTGATGACAGTGATGATGTTGTCACTGGCAGGTATACCAATGACCTTAGGCTTTATCGGTAAGTTCTACGTTATCGCCTCTGGCGTCAGCGCGAATCTGTGGTGGTTGACCGGCGCGGTCGTCGCCGGTAGTGCCATTGGCCTCTATTACTACCTGCGCGTTACGGTGAGCTTGTATCTTAGCCCGCCGGAACTGCACACCCGTGATACACCGGCTAACTGGGCGTTTACCGCTGGCGGTGTTGTGGTACTGATCTCCGCGATATTGGTACTGCTGTTAGGTATTTATCCGCAGCCGCTGATTAATCTGGTGCAGATGGCTCAGCCGCTGATGTAAGCAAAGCCGTGAAATAGCCGAATCAGGCCCTTTGGGCCTGATTTTTTTTGCCTGTAATCTGACAATCCTGCCTGTCGTTGCTAATTTTTAATCAGTGTTGAATTCGCCGCGCAGAGGTTTTGTGATCAAGCTGATCTTTCTATTAACCGGTGCACAGGTGCTGCGCAGGCGTTGGTATTGGCTGGCGATTGGCGGCGTCATTCTGTTGGCCTTTGCCTTGTTGATCCTTTACGACATTGGCAGTGATGGCTTGTTATCGGTGCCGTTAGACACGCTGGCGATTTTGTTCATCATCGAAGGCGTGGTGCAGATGGTCTTGGCAATGACCAGGGAGATGCTCATCGACTGGCTAACCCTGCTCAAAGGCGTGGGGTTTTTATTTATCGCCTTTCTGATCTTCGATATCCCGGAAGATAACAATGATGTTTCAGCGTTGCTGTTTGGCATCGCTTTCTTTCTCGACGGCTGTTTTCGCATCGCGGCTGCGCTGGTACTGCGCGGCGTACGTTGGCAAAAGCACTGTTTTACGGGTGCCATAGAATTGCTGCTCAGCGTAGTGATCATCAGCGACTGGCCATTCCATCATCATATTGCGGTACCACTTTGCTTTGCGCTGCTGCTGTTAAGCATTGCGACCAGTTTATTGTTAATGGCGCGTCAGGCGCGTTTGCTTACCGAGGAAAGTTCAGTCACCGTACTGCCGCTGTTTCAGGCTGCAGGATTACGGCGCTGGCACGGTAGCCGCTACGATCATCCCAGCTTTCCCGATTTGCCGCCGTCGCAAACGTTAACGGTCTATGTCTGGACACCGGTGGGTTCCAGTGTGGTACGCGAGCGTTATCGTATTATTGACCGTTATATCGCTGCGGTGGATCACAATGGGGTGATTTCCACTGGCCACGCGGCGCTAGAAGCGGGCGATAATCTCTATGTCAGCCACTATCCGCGTGACGAAATCGATCGCGACAGCGGTAATTTTCGCGCCGTGCTGCGTGCCGGAGAACACAATGATGTTGCTGGACGTTTTCTGCCTTCGCTGGCAGAGGAAGTCGCTAGCTGGTGTCGGCCTGACAAACAGGTTATTTTTCCGCACTACAACTTAATTGCATTACAGCATTACTGGCAGCGCTATAGCGCCGACAGCACCTATAACCTTACGGCGCGTAATTGCTCATCCACCGTAGTTCAGGCGCTGGACGTGGCTCTGGAAGGCATTTTAGCCAGGCAGCCCTATGCTGGATTTCGTCTGTTAAGCGATCCCAACTTTTGGTTATTGGGCGTGGTACGTGGCCGTGCTGAAGAGATGACGTGGACGCCGGGTTTGGTATTGGATTATGTCAGTTTGCTGAAAAGGGTCATTGAACCTCAGTCAAGCCAGTTGTGGCCGATTCGCTTGTGGCAAAGTTTACGGTTGCGATATGTGCTCTGGCAGCAGAAAAGGGTGCCGTCGCGCAGTATTATCAAATGACGTTCAAAGCGAATACCGTCAATAAGGAAAACAGATGGAAATTACCTGGCTGGATCTTCATCATCGCGATTTAACCGTACAGCAGCTTTATGCGTTGTTGGCGTTACGCTGTGAAGTGTTTGTGGTTGAACAAATGTGTCCCTATCTCGACGTTGATGGTCAGGATTTAATGGCTGAAAATCGGCATTTGTTAGGAATGCGTGGCGATGAGCTGGTGGCTTATGCACGAATTCTTTCACCGTTAGATGAGATCAGCCCAGTGAAAATTGGCCGGGTGATTGTTTCGGATCAGGCTCGTCGCATCAATCTGGGGAATCGTCTGATGGAGCAGGTGCTGGTGAGCTGTAAAAAACAGTGGCCGGACTCCCCGCTGTTTCTCTCTGCCCAGGCGCATCTGCAAAAATTTTACGGACGACACGGTTTCCTCCCGGTTAGTGAGGAGTACCTCGAAGATGATATTCCGCACATTGATATGCAGAAATAATCGGTAGACAGAAATAAGAGATAAAAAAACGGCGAGGAATGTTCCTCGCCGTTCTGTTTAGCCCGGCGTCATCTGCCGATCATCAACGTGTTTACGTTGATCTGGCGGCGGCGGGAAATATTGATAAAGCCAGGTTTCACTCAACGTCTCATCCTTGGTACGCAGGAACAGACGCATTTCGACCGGCTTGGTTGAGTCGCTGTTAGGATACCAGTCAAACAGAATGCGATAACCGTTGATCGGCTCGACATAAAGAATCTCAACCTGCTTAAACGTACCAGAAGAAACGGTAATTACCGGTTCAATCCCTTTTGGTGCAGCAGCTTTCAAATCGCCACCGACGAAGTCGATAGCAAAACGGCGGCACCAGGTATCAGGGAAGTGTTCGCCCGGAGCCCAGCCTTCTGGGAAGCCGCCAATACCGGTACGCGTAGCATCAACGCGCGCCAATCCGCTGCGAACCGGCGGTAAACCACTCCAGTACAACTTGTAGGAGAAGCTGAATTCGCTACCAGCTTTCACCGGTTCGGTGGGTTGCCAGAAGCAGACAATGTTATCCAGCGTTTCACCGGTGGTAGGAATTTCCATCAAATTGATGGCACCTTTACCCCATTTTCCCACCGGTTCAACCCACAGGCTTGGACGTTTGTCATACCAGCCAATCACATCCTGATAATCCTTGAAGTCATGGTTCAGCTGCAGCAAACCAAAACCGCGTGGGTTTTCATCTTCATAAGCGTTGAACTGCAGGCGCTGCGGATTATTCAAGGGGCGGGCAATCCATTCGCCTTTTCCGGTCCACATCGCCAGGCGATCGGAGTCATGGATCTGCGGATGATAGGTATTGCACATGCGGCGTTCATTGGTGCCGCAGCTAAACATGCTGGTCATTGGCGAAATGCCAAGCTGACGAATCTCTTTACGCGCGAACAGGTGGTTTTCAACCTCCATCACCACGCGCTTCTCTTCGCAATGGATGATGAACTTGTATGCGCCAGTCAGGCTGGCACCATCCAACAGGGCGTAGCAGGTGAAGGTGGTGTCATCTGCATCCGGCGTTTCAAACCAAAACGCGGTGAAGTCAGGGAATTCTTCCTGGCCGTTGCTGAAGGTATTTACCGCTACACCACGCGCCGACAAACCATACTGGAAAGTGTCATCAACGGCGCGGAAGTAACTGGCACCTAAAAATGAAACGATGTCACGGCGTGCCAGTTCAGGCTTTTTAAATGCACGGAATCCAGCAAAACCGAGGTCATTTTTTCCTTCAAGCTGTTTGGTATCGACTTTGGCATTGTTGTAGTTGAACAACTCTGGGCGAAAGTGAATTTCGCGGGCCTGGCGGCTATCGCCATCCACCGAGAACATACGGATGCGGCGCTTAAAGCCCATGCCAACGTGAAAGAATTGCACATCCAGTTCGCGGTCAGGAATGGTGTTCCACAAGGAGTGATTCGCATCGTACTGAATTTCGTTGTAGGCCTGCGGCGTTAACGTAGCCAGTGTTTCAGGCAACGCACCCGGCGCGCCACCCCAAGGTTGCTTCGCCAAACTGGCCGCTTGCTTCTTCAATACGTCGAAATCGAAGCGTACTGCGGTTCCGTCAGCAATGCCATCTTCTGCCCAGGCGGATTGCGCAAACAGCGTTGACAGGCCAGTCATACCGCTAACAGCGGAGAAGGCCATTGACGCTTTCATAAACATTCTTCGATTCATGCCAGAGATCTTTCCTTAGCTGTTCGAGTTTGTCGTGACTGTCGTGCGAAATGCACTTTCATGGCCTGATAATCGCAGGCAACAGGAGGGTACGACAGCCGGGTAGTTGAAAAATTCAGTCCGAACAAAATTTATCAGATTAATCAAAGAAGCGAAGGGAAATTGTCGGCTGACGCGCCTGGCTTACACTTCTTTGCATCGATAAAAGCGTAGCGTGAAAAGAAAAATCACGTTAACAAATGAAAACTCGGGTGATTCCTGGTAAGTGAAAGCGGCAGAGCGCAAATTAGTGGCTATAGTTAAGGAACTGCTTTGCAATGTACACGGAGGAAACAATGGTAAAAGAGACTGAACCGTTTGAGACTGGCCTGGATGATGATTTAGCGCTGCTGACAGAAACGCTGGAAGAAGTGTTGAAGTCATCGGGCGATCCGGCCGACCAGAAATACATTGAGCTCAAAACTAAAGCGGAGCAGGCGCTGCATGATGTTAAATCACGCGTCAGCCAGGCGTCAGATAGCTATTATTATCGCGCCAAACAAGCCGCTTACCGCGCTGATGATTATGTACATGAACAGCCCTGGAAAGGCATCGGTATCGGTGCCACCGCCGGGCTGGTGCTTGGGCTGCTGCTGGCGCGTCGCTAAGCTGCGTCAGACGTTATAAAACGGCGGGGTTACCCGCCGTTGCTCTATGTTGCCTGTCACTTTGACCCACGCACAGCGTCGGTATCATGATGTTTACCCCGAAAGATTCCCCTCACGATTTGACTGCTGTTTTGTCCGCCAATGTGGCACAACGCTGCCGCTATACACTAAAACCGCCTATTCGCATGCGATCGATTGTGTTTCGTCGGCAGGCTTTCTAAAGTGGAACCCTCGGCAAAAGGAGAACGATACGTGATTATAGTAGAGATGCTGTCAACCGGTGATGAGGTACTGCATGGCCAAATCGTCGATACCAATGCGGCCTGGCTGGCCGATGTGCTGTTCCAACAAGGTTTACCCATGACCAGTCGAAGCACGGTAGGCGACGCCATGGATTCACTGGTTGAGACTTTGCTGGCACGCAGTCACGAAGCCGACGTATTGATTGTTAATGGCGGGCTTGGCCCCACCAGCGACGACCTCAGCGCCCAAGCTGCGGCAAAAGCCTGCGGAGTAGAACTCAAAATGCAGCAAGAGTGGCTGGAAAACATGGAAGCCTGGTTTGCCAGTCGAGGCCGCATCATGGCTCCGAGCAATCGCAAGCAGGCGGAAATACCGGCCAATGCTGAGATGTTGGATAATCCCGTCGGCACTGCCTGCGGTTTTGCGCTACAGCTCAATCGCTGCTGGATGTTCTTTACGCCTGGCGTACCCTCTGAATTCAAAACTATGGTTGAGCAGCAAATCATTCCGCGTTTGAAAAGTAAGTTTGAACTGCCTGAACCGCCGCTTTGCCTGCGCCTGACCACCTTTGGTCGCGGCGAAAGCGATCTGGCAGCGGAGCTGGAACCGCTGGCCCTGCCAGAAGGTGTGGTGATGGGTTATCGCTCTTCCATGCCGATCATAGAAATCAAACTTACCGGGCCGGCCAGTCAGCGCATCGCGATGGAGCAGGTTTGGCAACAGGTTCGGCTGCAACTGGCTGAATGCACCATCTTTGAAGGCACCGAAGGATTTCCCGCCTTGTTAGCGCGTGAATTAAAAGATCGGGATCTGCAGTTGGCGATCAGTGAACAGTTCACGGCGGGTCTGCTGAACTGGCAGCTAGCCTCAGCTGAGGTGCCGCTCAGTGCCGCAGAAGTTCTGCCGCAGCAGGCTGAAACCCTGGAAGATCAGGTAACACGCACAGCAAGCGTGGCAGCACGGCAGCAGACGCCGCTGGCGTTGTCTGTGGGCGCATTAGATGAAGGGGAAGTCGCTATCGCACTGCATACGCCTGAAGCGACGTGGGGACAGCGAGTGAAGTTTACACACGGACGGCATAATCAGGAGACACGGCAGAAAGTGGTGGCGATGATGGCAATGAACATGCTGCGCCGCTGGCTGCACGGCAGCGAAGTCAGTACCGGCCACGGCTGGATTGATATTCTTGAAACGGTGAAGCGTTAAACAACCCGGTAAACTAAAGCACAACGGGCGCCTACGTAAGGCGCCCGTTGTGTTTATAGCGCGATCTCAATCTCACCTTTGGCTCGGCAACAACAGGGAAGAATCTCGCCCTGTTCCACAAACGCCAGCGGCGTTTCGGCGTAATACACTTCGCCTTTGAGCAAGCGCGTACGGCACGATCCGCAATAACCTTCCCGACACTGAAATTCCACACAAATATTTTGTGCTTCAAGCATTGCCAGCAGATTGGGATGATCGTCTGCGCACTCCAGCCGGGTGCCGGAAGTGCGCAGAATAACGATGGAGCGACTCATGCTTACAGCTGGAAGTCGTCGAAGTCGTTTTCACCCACTTCAGAGTCGATTTGGCCGACCAGATAGGAGCTGACTTCTACTTCCTGCGGTGCAACCTGAACGTTATCAGACACCAGCCATGAGTTAATCCATGGAATAGGGTTAGAGCGCGTCTGGAACGGTAAATCAAGGCCGACCGCCTGCATACGAATATTGGTGATGTACTCAATGTACTGGCACAAAATGTCTTTATTCAGGCCGATCATTGAGCCGCCACTGAACAGATATTCCGCCCACTCTTTTTCTTGCAGCGCCGCTTTCTTGAACAGCTCAAAACACTCTTCACGACATTCAGCCGCAATCTCTTTCATTTCTGGATCGTCTTCACCGGTGCGCAGCAGGTTCAGCATGTGCTGAGTGCCGGTCAGGTGCAGCGCTTCATCACGGGCGATCAAACGAATGATTTTGGCGTTGCCTTCCATCAGTTCGCGCTCGGCAAAAGCAAAGGAGCAGGCGAAACTAACGTAAAAGCGAATGGCTTCCAGCGCATTGACGCTCATCAGGCAGATGTAGAGCTGTTTCTTCAACGCGCGCAGGCTAACGACAACCGTTTTGCCGTTGATCTCATGCGTACCTTCACCGAACAAGTGCCAATGGCTGGTCATCTCGATCAGGTCATCGTAGTAGCCGGAAATATCTTCCGCACGGGCCAGGATCTGCTCGTTGGTCACGATGTCATCAAACACCACCGCGGGATCGTTAACGATGTTACGGATGATATGGGTGTAAGAGCGCGAGTGAATCGTCTCGGAGAACGCCCAGGTTTCAATCCAGGTTTCCAGCTCTGGGATCGAAATCAGCGGCAGCAACGCGACGTTCGGGCTACGACCCTGAATCGAATCCAGCAGCGTTTGATATTTCAGGTTGCTGATAAAAATGTGTTTTTCATGCTCGGGCAACGCCTGATAATCGATACGATCGCGTGAAACATCGATTTCTTCTGGACGCCAGAAAAAGGAAAGTTGCTTCTCGATCAGTTTTTCAAAAATGTCATATTTTTGCTGGTCAAAGCGCGCCACGTTAACCGACTGACCGAAAAACATCGGCTCTTTCAGCTGGTCATTTTTGTTTTGTGAAAAGGTGGAGTAGGCCATAAAAACTGTCCAAAAGTAGACGGGACGCGCAAGAGTCCCGTGAAATGACTAAGGCGGGATAAGCTCCCGCCTGACCGTTAGATTTTACATGCGCCGCTTTCGCAGCCGTCATCCTGGATTGAAGGTGCCATGTCATCCTGCGCATCTTCAGCCCCGTCACGGGTGTTTTGGTAGTAAAGCGTTTTCACGCCGAACTTATACGCCGTCAGCAGATCTTTCAGCAACTGCTTCATTGGCACTTTGCCGTTGGCAAAACGCGAGGGATCGTAGTTAGTGTTCGACGAAATTGCCTGGTCGATGAACTTCTGCATCACGCCAACCAGTTGCAGATAACCGTCGTTGTTTGGCATTTCCCACAGCAGTTCATACTGATCTTTCAGACGCTCATACTCTGGTACCACCTGACGCAAAATCCCGTCTTTAGAAGCTTTGATACTGATATGACCGCGTGGCGGTTCAATGCCGTTGGTGGCATTGGAGATCTGCGAAGAAGTCTCAGACGGCATCAGCGCAGAGAGCGTTGAGTTGCGCAGGCCATGGGTTTTGATCTGCTCACGCAGGCCATCCCAGTCCAGATGCAGCGGCTCGTTGCAGATGGTATCGAGATCTTTCTTATAGGTGTCGATCGGCATAATGCCTTGCGCATAGGTGGTTTCATTGAACCACGGGCAGGCACCTTGCTCTTTCGCCAACTCATTCGAGGCTTTCAGCAGGTAGAACTGAATCGCTTCGAAAGTTTTATGCGTCAGGCCATTGGCACTGCCATCAGAGTAGCGCACGCCATTTTTCGCTAGATAATAAGCGTAGTTGATTACACCTATACCCAAGGTACGGCGGCCCATTGCGCCACGCTGTGCGGCTGGGATCGGGTAATCTTGATAGTCGAGCAGGGCATCCAGCGCACGAACTGCCAGCGTTGCCAGCTCTTCCAGATCGTCCAGGCTTTCAATTGCACCCAAGTTAAACGCTGACAGCGTACACAGCGCGATTTCACCGTTCTCGTCGTTAACATCGTTCAGCGGCTTGGTCGGCAGCGCGATTTCCAGACACAGGTTGGACTGGCGAACCGGCGCGATGCTGGCATCGAACGGGCTGTGTGTGTTGCAGTGATCGACGTTCTGAATGTAGATACGGCCGGTTGAAGCACGTTCCTGCATCATTAAGGAGAACAGATCCACCGCTTTAACGCGCTGTTTACGGATGCTGTCGTCTTTTTCATATTTGGTGTAAAGACGTTCGAACTCATCTTGATCGGCGAAGAACGCGTCATAGAGGCCCGGCGTGTCTGACGGGCTGAACAGGGTAATATCTTCGCCTTTCAACAGGCGCTGATACATCAGCTTGTTCAGCTGCACGCCGTAGTCCATGTGACGTACGCGGTTGCCTTCAACGCCACGGTTGTTTTTCAACACCAGCAGGCTTTCAACTTCCAGATGCCACATTGGATAGAACAAAGTCGCTGCGCCGCCGCGAACACCGCCCTGAGAGCAGGATTTAACTGCCGTCTGGAAGTGCTTATAGAACGGGATACAACCGGTGTGGAACGCTTCGCCACCACGAATTGGGCTGCCCAGTGCACGAATACGGCCTGCATTGATACCGATACCGGCACGCTGCGAAACGTATTTCACAATGGCGCTGGAGGTGGCGTTGATAGAGTCGAGGCTGTCGCCACACTCGATCAATACGCAAGAGCTGAACTGACGCGTTGGCGTACGCACACCAGACATAATTGGCGTCGGCAGTGAGATCTTGAAAGTTGAAATCGCATCGTAGAAACGCTTGATGTAATCCATGCGGGTATCACGCGGATAACCGGAGAACAGACACGCTGCAACCAGGATATACAGGAACTGCGCACTTTCGTAGATTTCGCCCGAAACGCGGTTCTGCACCAGATATTTACCTTCCAGCTGCTTAACCGCCGCGTAGGAAAAGTTCATATCACGCCAATGGTCGATAAACGCGTCCATCTGCTCGAACTCTTCAACGCTGTAGTCTTCCAGCAGATGGCTATCGTATTTGCCCTTATCAACCATGCTGACCACCTGGTCATACAGTTTTGGTGGTTCAAACTGGCCGTACGCTTTTTTACGCAGGTGGAAAATCGCTAAACGAGCAGCGAGGTACTGATAGTCCGGGGCATCGCGAGAGATCAGGTCTGCAGCGGCCTTGATAATGGTTTCATGAATGTCAGAGGTTCTGATGCCATCATAAAACTGAATGTGGGAACGCAGTTCAACCTGTGAAACGGAGACGTTGTTCAGCCCTTCAGCTGCCCAGTCCAGCACACGGTGAATCTTGTCGAGGTCAATGCGCTCCTGGCGGCCATCGCGTTTAGTAACGAGCAGACTTTGGTTCATGTCGCGTTTTTACCTTTGCGTGAGTATCCAAAAATTAAAAGAAATCCCGGTTTATACACAGCATATTCATTGTGAATAATGTTGTGGATAAACACTACATCTAGGGGTTCAGGGGGAAATTCATAACAATATGGGGGCATATTCTAGTAATTTGCTGCAGCTTAACAAGAGGAAAAAATGATGATTCTGGGCTTGTTTTTTTTGCGAAATTTCCTAGGCCGCGTGTTGTAAGGCTCGCCATCGTGTCAACCGGTTTGATAAAAAATTCCCTTTCTTGAGCGACCGCTGATTTTTCATTCATTACTGACGTTTTTCCAATCTATGGACTAGCGGCTCACTCAATGGATCGAAAAACGTATCGTTAATCAGCGCGGGTTATGCATTTAAACGGTGGGTAAAGGATTCGCTAAGCACAGGGGAGGAGAATAAATGACAGCGGGCGCGCAAACGGGTTGCGCGCCACACAGATTAGTTTTTGCTGTGACGCGTGTGGATCATGTAGTTCACATCCACGCCGCGGCCCAGACGAAACTTATTGGTCATCGGGTTGTAGTGCAAGCCGATGATGTTCTGCTCGCGCAGCGGGGTTTCATCTACCCAACCCAGTAACTCTGAAGGGCGGATAAACTTTTTCACATCGTGCGTGCCGCGCGGCACCATACGCAACACATATTCCGCGCCAAACACCGCCATCAGCCAGGCTTTAGGGTTGCGGTTGATGGTGGAGAAGAAGACTTCGCCGCCCGGTTTCACCAGACGCGCGCAGGCATGAACCACCGAGCGCGGATCGGGAACGTGCTCCAGCATCTCCATGCAGGTCACCACATCATATTTTCCGGCGTGGGTTTCCGCGTGATCCTCCACGGTTTGCTGAATGTAATCGAGCTTCACGCCCGTTTCCAACGCGTGCATACGTGCCACTTCCAGCGGTTCTGCGCCCATATCCAGCCCGGTAACTACGGCACCCTCGCGCGCCATGCTCTCGGCTAAAATGCCGCCACCGCAACCGACATCCAGCACGGTTTTACCAAATAAGCCGTTGCTGTGTTGCGCAATATAACCAAGGCGCAGCGGATTTATGCGGTGCAAAGGTTTAAATTCACCCTCGAGATCCCACCAGCGTGAGGCAACGGCCTCAAACTTGGCAATTTCCTGCGCATCGACGTTCTGCTGATGATTCTGCGGCTGTGCATTCATTGAATCGTAACTCCTGACAAAATGTTGACTGAGTATAAACGCTTAAGCCGTTGCGGCGCACCTCTCAGACATAAGGAAAAGCGGGTGAAATAGGTGGTTAACGTTCACCAGATGAATGCAGTGTGATATACTTTCGCACCTTTAAAATCCGGGATTAAGTAGAGGGATAGCGGCTCCATGAGCGACCTTGCGAGAGAAATTACACCGGTCAATATCGAAGAAGAGTTAAAAAATTCTTACCTCGATTACGCCATGTCGGTCATCGTTGGCCGAGCCTTACCCGATGTGCGTGACGGCCTGAAGCCGGTGCATCGCCGCGTACTCTTCGCGATGAGCGAACTGGGTAACGACTGGAATAAACCCTATAAAAAATCTGCCCGCGTTGTCGGTGACGTCATCGGTAAATATCACCCACACGGTGATTCCGCCGTTTACGACACCATCGTACGTATGGCCCAGCCTTTCTCCCTGCGTTACATGCTGGTGGACGGTCAAGGCAACTTCGGCTCCATCGACGGCGACTCCGCTGCTGCGATGCGTTATACCGAAGTACGCATGTCCAAAATCGCCCACGATCTGTTAGCTGACCTGGAAAAAGAGACCGTCGATTTCGTACCGAACTACGACGGGACCGAACAAATTCCTGAAGTTCTGCCGACAAAAATTCCTAACCTGCTGGTGAACGGTTCGTCCGGTATCGCGGTAGGTATGGCGACCAACATTCCGCCACATAACTTGCGCGAAGTGATCAACGGTTGCCTGGCGTATATCGAAGATGAAGACATCAGCATTGAAGGGCTGATGGAGCACATTCCGGGGCCTGATTTCCCGACTGCCGCCATCATCAACGGACGTCGTGGCATTGAAGAAGCTTACCGCACCGGTCGCGGCAAAATTTATATCCGTGCTCGCGGTGAAGTTGAAGCCGATGCAAAAACGGGCCGTGAAACCATCATCATTCATGAACTTCCTTATCAGGTGAACAAAGCGCGCCTGATTGAGAAGATTGCGGAGCTGGTGAAAGAGAAGCGCGTTGAAGGCATCAGTGCACTGCGTGACGAGTCTGATAAAGACGGCATGCGCATCGTCATCGAAATCAAACGCGATGCGGTGGGTGAAGTGGTGCTGAATAACCTTTATTCACTGACGCAGCTGCAAACCTCGTTCGGCATTAATATGGTGGCGCTGCATCAGGGCCAGCCTAAGATTATGGCGCTGAAGGAGATTCTGGAAGCCTTTGTTCGCCATCGTCGTGAAGTGGTTACGCGTCGTACCATTTTTGAACTGCGTAAAGCGCGCGACCGTGCGCATATCCTTGAAGGCCTGGCGATTGCGCTGGCTAACATCGATCCTATCATCGAGCTGATTCGCCGTGCGCCAAACCCGGCGGAAGCGAAAAGCGGCCTGATCTCGCAGTCATGGGCGTTGGGCAACGTTTCAGCCATGCTGGAGCGTGCAGGTGATGATGCAGCACGTCCAGAATGGCTTGACGAGCAGTATGGTATTCGTGAAGGTCAATATTACCTGACCGAACAGCAAGCGCAGGCGATCCTTGATTTACGTCTGCAGAAACTGACCGGACTTGAGCATGAAAAATTGCTCGACGAATACAAAGCGCTGCTCGACCAGATTGCTGAATTACTGCATATCCTGCAAAACGCAGAACGCTTGATGGAAGTGATCCGCGAAGAGCTGGAGCTGATGCGCGATCAGTTCGGTGACGAGCGTCGTACTGAAATCACTGCAAACAGCGCGGATATCAACATCGAAGACCTGATCAATCAGGAAGACGTTGTGGTCACGCTGTCGCATCAGGGTTATGTGAAGTATCAGCCATTAACGGATTACGAAGCGCAGCGTCGTGGCGGTAAAGGTAAATCTGCGGCGCGAATCAAAGAAGAAGACTTCATTGATCGTCTGTTGGTGGCTAACACCCACGACACCATTCTGTGCTTCTCAAGCCGTGGTCGCCTCTACTGGATGAAGGTTTATCAACTGCCTGAAGCCAGCCGTGGCGCACGTGGTCGTCCAATCGTCAACCTGCTGCCGCTGGAAGCCAACGAGCGCATCACCGCAATTCTGCCGGTGCGTGAGTACACTGAAGGCTTCAACATCTTTATGGCTACCGCCAGCGGTACCGTGAAGAAAACCGCGTTGAAAGAGTTCAGCCGTCCACGTAGCGCCGGTATTATTGCCGTCAATCTGCGTGAAGATGATGAACTGATTGGCGTAGCGTTGACCAACGGCAGCGATGAAACCATGCTGTTCTCCGCCGCAGGTAAAGTGGTGCGCTTCGCAGAAACCGCTGTGCGTGCAATGGGTCGTACTGCATCGGGTGTTCGCGGCATCAAGCTGGCAGAAGGCGATCGCGTTGTATCGCTGATTGTGCCACGTGAAGATGGCGCGATTCTGACCGTAACGCAGAATGGTTACGGTAAACGTACCGCTAACTCGGAATACCCAACCAAGTCGCGTGCGACGCAGGGCGTTATTTCGATCAAAGTTACCGAACGTAATGGTCCGGTCATTGGTGCGTTACAGGTCGTCGATAGCGATCAAATCATGATGATCACCGATGCAGGTACGCTGGTACGTACGCGCGTTTCAGAAGTCAGCGTCGTGGGCCGTAACACCCAAGGTGTGATACTGATTCGTACCGCAGAAGATGAGAACGTGGTTGGATTGCAGCGCGTTGCCGAGCCGGTTGAAGAAGAAGAGCTGGATTCAATCGACGGTAGCGTCGCGGAAGGTGATGAAGACATCGCACCGGAAGCGGATATCGATAATGCCGATATCGACGAAGCCGATCTTGAAGACGAAGATGACGCACCGGCTGCTGACGAAGAAGAGTAATCTTTCCGCAGCAAGTTAGGTTCGTCATAACAACGGCAGGTCAGGGGAAACCCGGCCTGCCGTTTTTTTTTGCTTTATTTTTCAGCGTAATGAGGGTCACTTTATATCCGAATAAATCCAGCGGAGAAGCGTATCCCATTGCTAAGGAACTCCACATCCAAACGGATCGGCTGCCCCTCATTTTTTCCCGACGGGCAAATTGTCTAAAAGCACATTCAAAGATTCCCAAATAGCCCGGCAAACCCGCACCCGGCTGGCTTTTTTCGCGTGATAAAGCTAGTGTATGGGCATTCCAAATTCATCATGCGATTAATCTTGCCAACTGCGAGTTTCCTTTGAAATATCCTGTCTCATTTCGCACTACACTTCGCATTTCGCGCTACCTGTTCAGAGCGCTGGCGCTTCTGATCTGGTTGTTAGGCGCGGTACTGACCTCGTTTTACATCATCAGTGTACTGCACGATAAAGAGAGTCAGGTGCGTCAGGAATTCGCCAGTAATTACGGCCTGACAGAGTGGTATATTCGCCACTCAGCAGACATGATGCGTGAGCTGAAATTCATCACCGAAAACCGCTTAACCAATGCCAGCAACGGGCTGGATGTCTTAACCGGTATGATGCCCGGCAAATCAACGCAGCCTCAATTCACACCGCTGTTTTCCGATGGCGATTGCACCTCAATGAGTAATACCTGGCGCAATTCGTTGGATTCTTTGAGTTATTACATTAATTACTGGAAGAGTAATTTCGCCTCTTCCTATGAACTCAATCGGGTGTTCTTTATCGGTGGTGAAAATCAGTGTCTTGCTGATTTCACCATTGGCAGCAGCAATATTGATCGTGAGCGCAGCCTAAAGTCATTGCGTGAACACGTACTGCGCTATCGCAACAGCAATGAAGAAGAGCGACGTAATCCGATGTACTGGATTAATAACAGTACCCAACCGGGCGTGGGCAACTTCTATATGGTGGTGCCGGTTTATGTGGCGAATAAACTGCAGGCATTGTTGGGTGTTGAACAAAATATTCGCCTCGATGAATTCATTCAGCCCGGCAATTTACCTGTTGTGGCCACTATTCTCGATGAGAATAATCGACCGTTAATCTCTTCACGGCGTGGTGGCGTGGGTTTCTCAATGGATGACCTGCCGGATGATAAAACCTGGTTTGGTTATCTCGACGGTTATCGCCAGTTAGTCCTGAAAAAGCCGCTGCCGCCATCAGACTTAAATGTGGTGTGGTCGGTGTCCACCCATGTGCTGGTTGACCAATTAAAGCTGATGATGATCAACGCACTGCTGCTCAATATTTTTAGCGCGGTGCTGTTATTTACCTTAGCCTGGCTGTTTGAGCGCCGCATGTTCCTGCCTGCTGAAGAGAACGCGCATCGGCTGGAAGAACATGAACAGTTCAACCGTAAAATTGTCGCGTCGGCGCCTGTGGGCATCTGTATTTTGCGTACCAGCGATGGCACCAACATCCTCAGCAATGAACTGGCTCATAACTATCTGACCTTACTGACGCAAGAAGATCGCCAGCGACTCAACGAAATCATTGGCGGCCAACAGGTCAATTTTGTCGATGTGCTTACCGGCAGCAATACCAACTTGCAAATCAGCTTTGTTCACTCTCGCTATCGCAATGAGAACGTCGCGATTTGCGTGTTGGTGGATGTCTCCGCGCGTGTTCGCATGGAGCAGTCATTGCAGGAAATGGCGCACGCGGCAGAGCAGGCCAGCCAGTCCAAATCGATGTTTCTCGCCACGGTCAGCCATGAATTGCGTACGCCGCTGTATGGCATTATCGGCAACCTCGATCTGCTACAAACTAAGAAATTGCCAAGCAGTGTCGATGCGCTGGTCACGGCAATGAATAACTCTTCCAGCCTGCTGCTTAAGATCATCAGCGACATTCTCGACTTCTCGAAAATTGAATCGGAACAGTTGAAGATTGAACCGCGCCCATTTGCGCCACGTGAAGTGATCACCCATATTGTCGGCAACTACTTATCGCTGGTGGTGAAAAAACGCCTGACGCTTTATTGCTTCATCGAACACGACGTGCCGCAGGCGCTGGATGGCGATCCGTTGCGCCTGCAACAAGTCATCTCTAACCTTCTTAACAACGCCATCAAATTTACCCATACCGGCTGCATTATTCTGCATGCCTATGTATTGGACGGTTATCTGGCGTTCCGCGTGCGCGACACCGGCGTGGGCATTCCCGCGAAAGAGATGCCACGGCTGTTCGATCCTTTCTTCCAGGTGGGTAATGGCGTGCAGCGTAATTTCCAGGGGACCGGATTAGGCCTGGCAATTTGTGAAAAACTGATCAACATGATGGATGGTGATATCGAGGTCGATTCTGAACCCGGCATGGGCAGCCAGTTCATTGTGCGTATTCCGATCTACCAAGGTCAGCAACCCTCGCCGCCACTGCTGGAGGGTATGCAAGACAAAACCATTTGGCTGGCGATGCGCAATGAGTACTTAGCCGAATTTATCACGCGGCAGTTGCAGCAGCAGGGCCTTCGCGTGGCTGAATATCTGGGCAAAGTGGGCAATGACGACGTGCTGCTGGCCGATTATGAGTTGGAAATGGATGCGCCATTGCGTGCGGTTATCACCTTTGACGGCGGGCATGCTGATATGCCGCGCGAACGTCAGTCGGGACGTTGGGTTCACAGCACCGCCACGCTGCATGAGTTGCCGACGCTGCTGGCGCGTATCTACCGCATTCCAGTAGAAAACGAAGCCGCAGATGCGTTGTTGTTAGCCGGTGCCGTGGAGGAGAAGGTAAACAACGACGACATTATGGTCCTGATCGTCGACGATCATCCCATAAACCGCATGTTGCTCTCTGAACAACTTGGCACATTAGGTTATCAGGTCAAAACGGCTCAGGATGGTGTGGATGCGCTTAATGTATTGAGCCGCAATGAGATCGATATCGTTCTAACCGACGTTAACATGCCTAATATGGATGGCTATCGCCTGACACAGCGCTTACGCCAGTTGGGCCATGTGTTCCCGGTAGTGGGCGTCACGGCCAACGCCTTAGCGGAGGAGAAGCAGCGCTGTATGGATGCGGGCATGGACAATTGTCTGTCGAAACCGGTGACGTTAGATGTACTGAAGGTTACGTTAGCGATTTATGCGGATCGGGTACGGAAAACGCGGGAAGGGTAGAGCGATAGAACTATAGGGCAGAATGAAAAGGCGGTGCTGAGTGCACCGCCTTCAGGAACAGCTTAATCTCTTTCGACTTGCGTCGCGCTAACAGAAGATAAGTAGTTCAGCAGGGCAATATCATTTTCCACGCCCAGCTTCATCATCGCCGACTTTTTCTGGCTACTGATGGTTTTAATACTGCGATTCAGTTTCTTAGCAATTTCAGTCACCAGGAAACCTTCCGCAAACAGACGCAGTACTTCACTCTCTTTTGGTGACAAACGCTTGTCGCCATAACCACCGGCACTGATTTTCTCCAGCAGTTTTGCCACGCTTTCTGGCGTATATTTCTTGCCTTTCTGCAGTGCAGCCAGTGCTTTCGGCAGGTCAGTTGGTGCACCTTGCTTCAGCACAATTCCTTCAATATCAAGATCCAATACTGAACTCAGAATTGCCGGGTTATTGTTCATGGTCAGAACGATAATCGACAGGTCTGGATAGTGACGTTTAATGTATTTAATCAGTGTAATGCCATCACCATACTTTTCACCGGGCATAGAAAGATCGGTGATCAGAACGTTAGCATCCAGTTTGGACAAGTTGTTAATCAGCGCTGTTGAGTCTTCGAACTCACCTACAACGTTAACCCATTCAATTTGTTCCAGAGATTTTCGGATACCGAAAAGAACAATTGGATGGTCATCGGCAATAATTACGTTTAAGTTATTCATCTTATTGGTTACCTTGCTGCAGCAGTTGTTTGACATAAGCGTCAATATCACTGGTGGTATTTGTAATGTTTGAATCGTCACACGCTTTAATGTGTTGTTCTAACTCTTCACAAAGCTGTTTACCTGGCGTCAAATTGAGCATGGCAAACACGCCTTTTAGGCGATGCGCTGTCTGAGCAAGCGAGGCGTAGTCCTTTTCCGCCGACTCAGTATACAGTCTCTTTACATCATCCGGTACTGTCTCAGTAAACAGCTGGAAATAGCCCCCGCTCATAAGCGGTGTAGCAGCCTCTTCTTCGGCGTCATCCTCCATAACATCATGGGACAATTGCTTCTCAATCAGCGCCAGCAACGCATCCAGTAACGCGCTGCTGAGATTGAAATTAACCCGATATTGCTGTTCGTTCAGTGCGTGATAACCTAACTCATCCTCAGCCAGCAACAAAGCCCAGCCGCTGAGTTTCGCCGGATCGTCAGTCACTAATACGTCATGATCTTGTCCTGAAATACGCTCATCTGGCGTGAGACAACGTGCGCCCCAGCTCTCTAAATGGCGACATACGATTTTGTGCACATCCTCCACGGCAATTTCTACCAGTGCGGTCACGCCGTCGAGAATTTTCTCTTCTTCCTCAACGCTTTTTTGCTCCAGCGCCAGCGGCAACTGCATATTGTAGCGTGTGCCGATGTCAGCTTTTGCCACAATTTCCAGACTGCCACCCATCTGCTTGCACAGCTGTTTGCACAGGAAAAATGCCATGCCGGAAGCTTGTCCATAACGATCCTGGCTGGTGTCGCCAAGGAACGGGAAATCAACGTTTGCCAGTTCATCAACCGTTAATCCAGCGCCGGTATCAACCAGTTCGATAGTCAGACGATCGGCACGCTGCTCCAGCGCTTTGACATCCAGTGAAATCTTGCCCCAGCGCGTGGTCGTTAAGGCGTAATGCATCAGCGTGGTCAAAACCTTACGCAATGCGCGACGATCGCCGAAACGCATCTCATCGTTGGGCTGATGATTATTCATCACCAGCGAAAGCCCTTTACGGCGCATCAGTGGCAAGCTTTCCAGCGCGATCTCATCCAGCAGATCTTGCAGATTAAATACCGTGGCATCTGGCGACCAGTCATGCGCTTCAAGGCGATTCAGCAGCACAATATCATCGACAAGGCGCGATAATCCCTGGCTCTCATCCAGCACGTCAAGCACGGTTTCGTCTTCATCGCGCTGGCTCAGCTGTACCAGTTGCGTCACCATTTTTTCCAGCGGCAGGTTGAGCGCGTGACCCAGATTCTGCAGCAATTGCTGACGCATCTGATGGTTACGATCCAGAACTTGCTGCGCTTTTTGCAGCTTCTTATTAACCAGTAATTCCCGATCCTGATCGCGCATCATAAACAGTTGGGTATGCGGCGACAGCATGCTGCGCGCGTGGCGAATCTCATACACTTCGTTGTTAATGGTTGCCTGCAAAACGCCCTGATGCTGATCGGACATATTAATGATTTTTTGCAGATTAAGATGCGGCAAAAGATGTTCTGCGATCTTATTACTCAAAATGGTGCGGTTGCTGGCGAAGTCATAAACCAGTAAACCGACCGGCAAACTGGCGACGATCTCTTCATTTAACACCCGCAGAGAATCAAGCTCTGCAGTCTGATTCTCACTGGGGCGCAGTGATTGCTGACGCAGCAGCGCCATCCCGGCAAGGGAGAGCAGGAACAGCAGCAGATTAATCAGCAACGGCCACAATAGGTTGTGCAATGTATCAACAAATAACCGGGTAACAGGGACGTGGTAAATCAGCTGCAGCGAGGTGCTGGGCAACGTGGCAGCAATTTCAAGATTGGGGTTCGCTAACGTGATTTGCGTGCTTTCTGCTGTTTCTTCATCGCTGCTATTGGTCAGCGCTGTATCCTGACGCAGCTGGAAATTTTCCAGCGGCATATTTTGCGGAATCAGATCGTTAATCGGCAGATCAAACGCCACCACCGTTGCCAGATGTCCCGGCTGATTAAAGGTGGTACGCACCGTAAAGTAGTGATCGTTCTGAAACGCCAGATGGCGCAACGGCGAGAAGCTTTCGCGCTCATCCAGCGCATTCGCCTGCTGAAGCATCTCGGCACGGCGGCCATCCACCAGCGAGCTAATCGCGCTCTCTTTATAGCGCGTCGCCATATCTTTCAGCGGCAGCGTAGAGATCATGATCAAGCTGTTATCCTGACCATTCAGGAAATACATCGACCAGGTCGGATTTTCTGCGCCCCATAACGTATCAAGGTAGTTTGACATGCGCATGGTCATATCAAGCGTGCTGCTGTCATGAGAGCCAAAGATCAGCGCTTCCGTTTTACGACGGGTTTTTTCGAGATAATAGACATCGGGGCGCAGACGCGTCTCTTGCAAGCTGCTGCTTGGCGCCGTTCCCGCCGCGCTGGTGGCGAGGTTCTCGTATATCTGCCAGGTGGCAAAACGATACGCATCAATACGCTTTTGCATTGCGCGCGCCACATCAGTCATGGCATAGCGTTTCTCAGTAAGCCAGGCATTAACCGAGTTGTGGATAACAAAGCCCAGCGCTAATAGCAGCACCAGATTAAACACTAAAAAGAAGCGGGTGACATTGCCGGATGTCAGGGGAAACTTGTAGAACATAGCGTCTCAGATACCTGAATTATCGCGCAACCAGTCGCGCACTGGCGGCCACAGCTAACAGTAACAGCGCAATCAGCAAAAACGCGCCGCTGAGGCTGATCCATTGGGAAATGAATCCGATTAAGGCCGGACCTGAGAGAATACCCGCATATCCCAGTGTTGTCATGGCGGATATCGCCAGATTTGCCGGCATATCTTGTTGTTTCCCTACCGCATTGAAGAGCATAGGCACCGTGTTTGCTAAGCCAAAACCCACCAGCAGAAAGGCGAACAGCGCCATTTCAGGCCAGGGTAACAATACCGCTAATGTCATGCCTGCCGCCGCCGCCAAAGCGCCCGTCAGCATCACGGGATAGCGACCAAAGCGGTTAATGATTTTGTCACCGCTGAAACGTCCCAGCGTCATCGCAACCGAAAACAGCGCATAGCCGAGACCTGCGTGAGCGGGTGCCATCTCCGGGCTTTGCAGCAGCAGCAGCGCACCCCAGTCGAGCACTGCGCCTTCTGCCAGAAACAGAATAAAGCAAAGCGCACCGAGAAAGGCGACCCAGCCACGCGGGATCACCAACCAAGGTTGTTCGGGCTGGTGCAACCGTTCATTCATAAAATTTGGCAGGCGCCAAACCAGTAACAGCAGCATGACCACCATGACAATCAGTACGGAGGTCAGCGGCGTAAGCGCGGCGCTTAACAGTAAGCTCACCGTACCTGCGCCCAAAATGCCGCCCAGGCTAAAAAAGCCATGAAAGCCAGACATCATTGCCCGACCTGACGCTTTCTCTACCTCAACGGCTTGGTAGTTCATTGCCACATCCAGCGTACCTAAACCCGCACCAAACACCATCAGCGACGCTGCCATTAAGGCCAATGAATCTGCCGTGGCTAATAAAGGCATAACTGACAACACCACAAGTGTTGAAAGCAGCATGACGCGACGACAGCCGAAACGACCGACCAGCGTACCGGTAACCGGCATCGCTGCCAGCGAACCAATGCCTAAACAGAGCAATAACGCGCCCAATGAGGCACCGCTTAACTGCAAGCGATCGCGTGCAAAAGGCACCAGCGGCGCCCATGCAGACATGCCTAATCCGTTGATCAGAAAGATGATGCGCGTGCCCCAATAAAGGCGGCTGTTCTGTTTATTTTGCTGTGCGGCGTCCAGTGCGGTCATAGGTAAAATTCATTAGTAGCAAAGCGGCCAAGTGTAACATCGAAGCCGCTTTTATCTGCTCGCCATTCACTTTTATTAGGCGATTTTCAATAGCGAACTGTCGGCAAAAAAGGGAGTTTACCGACTTTTTTCGCGTCGCGATTCTTTTCCAGAACTTTCCTGGCATCACCGTCATCCACAAGGTGGACTTAACCCAAATTTCTTCGCGCAATTTCAGTACGTTACTTTATTAAAAAAAAGTAAACCGAGATCAAAAATGTGCGCCGCATCACCCAGTGAAACAAATTTTATTAGCCGCTTGCCACCTTTTTAATCACTCTTTTTCAACCTCTTTAAGCAGTTATAGGAAACAGCTGGCAACAAATTGATATGAGAAAACAAAGATAAAGCGCACCCATTCAACTTTATAACGCGAATTTTGTTAATGATAACTAAATTAAAACATAACAAAATCTGTACATTGAAGTTGATTTTTCTGTTCGTTACGTCAAAGATTGATCAGGTAGAAATCCGAAAATTTATGTATAACAAAATAACTTAAATTAAAAATTCACCCAATCAGCAAGGCTCATAGCCGGTCGCTGAAAATAATTGGCCATAAGGCCTTTACATTCACCAGGCAAGACGCTTTCTGCATCGCAGAAAGTGAGGTAATGCGTGGATCTTAAAAGCATAAATCTAATTTATGATTTTGAATTCAGTATATTAGCTAATCTGGTGGAGTAGGGGTTACAACATGGCAGAACTCACTCAAGGCCGAGTCGATATCATTTCTCGTGAAAACGGCACACTGATCTCTCAGTCCAACGGCGGTTTAACTCAAACAATTAACCTCGCAGAACCCAGCATAGTGCGCATCAACGGCACGCGCGCCATGGTGGTTCAATACGAACGTCAGGGTGACGATCTTATTCTGCATATGCGCGACGGCAGCACCGTACGCTATCAGAAATTTTTCTTTGACGATGTCGAAGGCGAACACAGCGAACTGGTTTTTGATGATGGCGTAAATCCCCCGGAACACGCGCTGTTCCCCACCACAGCGGAAGGCACAGACCTGGCTGCTGCGTCAGTTACACCTACCTATGAATCTCTCAACAGCGTAGATCCGCTGCTGCTGGCTGAAAATGCCAATATCTCAGCGGGTGTCTTAACCGCCGGCGGTTTAGGTGTGCTGGGTCTGGCGGGTATCGCCATCGGCGCAGCGGGCGGTGGTGGTGGCGGTGGCGGCGGTGGCGGCAATGACGGCGGCACAGACAACCCTGCGCCAGGCACCCCGACTATCAGCATCAATCCCTTTGCCGGTGACAATGTGCTGGATAACGCGGAAAAAACCGCGACGCAAACCCTCAGCGGTAACACCACTAACGTGGAGGCGGGCCAGCTGGTCACCATCACGCTGGGCGGTCAGAACTACAGCGCCACTGTCGGTGCGGATGGCAGCTGGAGCATCAACGTACCTGCCGATGCGTTAGCTGCATTAGCCGCGGGTAACACCAGCATCAGCGTTTCCGTTAACAACGCGGCGGGCACCGTAGCAACCAGCGATCTGGCGATCACAGTGGAAGCGCCGCCTGTGACCGAACCCGGCACGCCAGTCATCAGCATCAATCCATTTGCGGGTGACAACGTGCTGGATAACGCTGAAAAGACGGCAACACAAACCATTAGCGGCACCACCTCTAACGTGGAGGCGGGCCAGCTGGTGACTATCACGTTGGGCGGACAAAGTTACAGCGCGACGGTGGGCGCAAATGGCAGCTGGAGCGTAGGCGTTCCCGCCACGGCGCTGGCAGCGCTGGCAAGCGGCGCGAATGTGATTAGCGTTACGGTTAATAATGCAGCCGGTACGCCAGCTGAGAGCAGTCTCAATATCACAGTGAATGCTGTGGACAGTGATCCTGATTCACCGGTGATTAACATTGCTCTGTTTGCGGGCGACGATATCCTGGACAACAGCGAGAAGGGCACAGCGCAAACACTTTCTGGCACAACCAGCGATGTTGAAGCGGGTCGAGTGGTGACGATCACACTTGGCGAGCAAAGCTTCTCCGCCACGGTTAACGCCAATGGTAGTTGGAGTGTCACTATCCCGCCTGAGGTTTTGTCAGCACTGGCTGCAGGTTCAGTCACGATCACCGCGACGGTAAGCAATGCCGCAGGGATTGTAGTGACAGAAACGCGCGAAGTTTCTGTGGAAGCGCCAGGAATCCCTGCCGAGCCTGGCGTTACACTCGCTACACCTTTTGGCGATGGCGTACTCGATCCGGGTGAAAAAGAGATTGCACAAACACTGAGCGGTTCTACCACCAATATCGAAGCGGGTCAGACAGTTACCGTTACGCTCAATGGCACGAATTATACCGCCTTGGTGGCTGAAGACGGCAGCTGGAGCGTGGTGCTTCCGGCTGACGCATTGGCTGCGCTGGCTGCGGGTAATGCCACGCTGACTATCAGCGTGACCACCGCGAACGGAACCGTGGTTAGCGAAGATTACAACTTCCTGGTCGGCACGCCAGCCGTAACGGAACCGACCATCACACTGGATAACTTCGCCGGTGACAACGTTCTCGATGAAACGGAAAAAGGTCTTGGGCAAGTTCTCAGCGGTACGACCACCAATGTTGAGGAAGGTCAGTTTGTCACCTTAACGTTGAACGGCCAGGTTTATAGCGCTGCCGTTGGCGCGGAGGGTAACTGGAGTATTACGTTACCGCCTGCGCTGTTGCAGTCGCTGGCAGCGGGAGAGTTGACGCTGGCCGTGAGTGTCTCGAATGCGTCTGGCGGCACCGCCACCGGAACGGTGGACGTCACAGTAGAAGCGGGACCGCCGACGATTGCGGCGGCAGTGTTTGCTGGCGATGGTGTGCTTGATGCCACTGAAGCGGCTGGCCCGCTGACGTTGAGTGGGACAACCACGGGCGTAGAAGCGGGAAATACCGTGTCAGTGACGTTCAACGGCAATAATTACACGGGCATCGTTGGGCCGGATGGCAGTTGGAGCATTGCGCTGCCTGATGGTGTCTTGGCCGATGTAGCGCCGGGCGCTGCATCGCTGGTGGTCATCGTCACCAATAATTCAGGCACCGAAGCCACGCAACAAATTAACTACACGGTTGCCGCGCCTGAGCCACAGCCAGGCGATCCGGTTATTAGCGTTGATGCTTTCACCGGCGATGATGTGCTGGATAACAGCGAAAAGGGCAGCGATCAAACCGTAAGCGGTACTACCACTGACGTCGAAGCTGGGCAAGTGGTCACGCTGACGCTCAACGGGCAAAGCTACAGCGGCACGGTGGAAAGTGACGGCGCATGGAGCATTAACGTTCCTTCTTCTGCGCTGACTGCATTGGCAACCGGCACTGCGAGTTTCGCTGTCAGCGTGAGCAACGCGGCGGGGGATGTTGCCACAGTTACCCATGACGTCACTGTAAATGCCCCGTTGCCGACCCTTAGCGTGAATGCTTTTACTGACGACGGCGTGCTGGACGGCATCGAGCAGGGCAGCGATCAAACTCTGAGCGGCAACACCACCAACATTGAAGCGGGTCAAATCGTTACGGTCACGCTGGGAGGTGAATCGTTCACCAGCACCGTTGCCGCAGATGGCAGTTGGCGTGTGACTCTGCCAGCCGCTACCCTTGGCACGTTAGCGGAAGGCACTAACACCGCTTCGGTCAGTGTCACCAATGTGGCAGGTGAGACGGCCTCCAGTGACTACAACTTCACCGTTACGCTGCCAGTCACAGCCGAACCAACCATTACAGTGAACGCCTTCGCCGGTGATGACGTGCTGGATGTGGGCGAAAAAAGCAGCAGCCAGACGTTGTCCGGTACCACTGAAAACGTTGAGCAAGGTGCAGTTGTCACCGTTAGCCTGGACGGCCAAAGCTGGAGCGCCACGGTCTCTGGCAATGGCAGTTGGAGCGTGAGCATTCCGGCTGAGGCGCTCGCCTCGCTGGCAGCAGGCAGTGCCACACTTGGCGTTTCTGTAGCCAGTGCTCAGGGCACTGCAACCGCGTCACGGACTTTCACTGTCGAAGCGCCGGATGGCGTATTAACGGTGAATCCGATCAGTGATGACGGCTATTTGAATGCGGAAGAAACCGCCAGCCCGCTGCAAATTACCGGGCAGGCAGAGAATGTGGCAGAAGGCGCCGTTATCACGGTTAATTTCAACGGTACGGATTACAGCGGTACGGTTGACGCGCAAGGTAACTGGAGTGTCACCGTCCCTGCTGACGCGCTGACCGGCTTGCAAGATGGCATCCAAACCCTGCAAATCAGCGCAACGGACAGCAACGGTAATCCAGCCAGCAGCAGTGCAACGCTCAATGTTGTCGTAGAGAACATTCCAGATGTCAGCGTAGGCACATCAGTACTGACCGATGGCACGCTGGACGCCACGGATGCTGCCAGCGACCTCAATCTCAGCGGCAGTACTGGCGCAACCGGCGCAGGCCAGACGGTAACGGTGAATGTTGGCGGTACCGATTACTCCGCTACCGTGAGTGAAGATGGAAGCTGGACGCTAACGCTGCCAGCAGCAGATTTGCAGGCGCTGCCACAGGGCGCGAGCACCGTCACCATTACTGCCCGCGACGCAGCTAATAATACCAATGTTGAAACCCTGAACTTTACCGTCGATACCGGTCCGGGCACGCCAGCTGAACCGACTATCAGCGTTAACATCTTTGCTAACGATGATCTGCTGGATAACAGCGAAAAAGCCACCGACCAAACGCTCTCTGGATCGACCACCAATGTCGAAGAAGGACAGGTAGTTACGCTTACGCTCAACGGACAAACTTACAGCGCACAGGTTGATGCTGAAGGTAACTGGAGCACCAGCGTGCCAACGGCTGACTTAATTGCACTGGCCGCGGGCACGGCAACGGTTGATGTGAGCGTCACCAACGTTGCTGGCGCAACCGCCACCAGCAGCCACGACTTTAGTGTTGCCCCAGCTGAAGGTCTGCCGGGCATCATCACCATCAGCGAACCCTTAAGCAGCGATGGCTATCTGAACGCTGACGACGCCACGCAAGATCTGATCATCACCGGAACGGCTGTTGGCGTGGCGGAAGGCCAGCTGGTAACGGTGAGCTTCAATAATGTGAACTACAGCGGCAGCGTAGCGGCTAACGGAAGTTGGTCCATTACCGTGCCGTCTACCGCCTTTGCAAATATTGCTGATGGGCTGCAGCAGGTTATCGCCAGCGTGACGGATGCTAACGGCGCAGTGGTCAGCGATCAGGCTGGATTAACGGTTGCCGTTACTGCTCAACCGCAAGTTAATCTGGATGAAACCGCCTTCAGTGACGGTGTGCTAAGCGATGCCGAAGTCGGTAGCGATCAAATTCTTAGCGGCACGACGGGTTTGCCCGGTGCAGGACAGCGGGTTGAAGTCGAACTCAATGGAAAAATTTACAGCAGCGTAGTGAATGCGGACGGTTCCTGGAGCCTTTCGCTGCCTGCAACCGATCTCGCTTTGCTGGCTCAGGGCCCTAATAGCCTGACGGTTACTGTTACGGATGCCGCGAACAACAGCAACAGCGAAATCATCAATTTCACTGTGGACAGCCTGTTACCGGTGCTAAATCTTGGCCCTGTCGCGGGTGATGATGGGGTATTAAACAGTGAGGAAATAGCCAGCGGCCTGCCGCTAACCGGTTCAGGCTCTGCGCCGGGTGACGTGGTGACGGTGTCGCTTAACGGCGCAAACTATAGCGCGGTGGTAGGCAACGATGGCAACTGGACGGTAAACGTGCCGGCTGAAGCGTTGCAAACGCTGTCAGACGGCAGCAGTTATACCCTGACCGTTACCGTAAGCGATGCCATTGGTAACGTAATCAGCCAGTCACAAACGCTGACCGTGGATACGCTCGCCCCAGCAGGCAGCATCAATGCGCCTGGCGGGGACGGCATTCTGGGTGCCAATGATTTGTCAGAGCCGCTGATTCTCAGCGGCACCGGTTCACCGGGCGACAGCGTGACCGTTACGCTCAATGGCCAAAGTTATACCGCGATTGTCGCGGATAATGGTCAGTGGAACACCTCTGTACCCACAGCCGATCTTGCTGCGCTCACCGATCCTTCTTATCCGGTTAGCGTGACAATTACGAATGCCGTGGGGAATAGCACCACGCAAGACACCACATTGAACGTGGCGACGACGCCACCACCGCTGACGGTGGGTGATTTGGGCGGTGATGGTGTCATCAATGCGGGAGAGGCTCAGCAGCCGTTAATCGTGACCGGCGTCGGTAGCAGCGGCGACACCATTACCGTGAGTCTGAACGGTCAAACCTATAGCACGGTTGTGGGCGATAACGGCAGCTGGAGCGTCAGTGTGCCTGCGGCGGATGTGGCGCAAGTGCCTAACGGGCCACAATCGGTTGCCGTCACGGCAACCGATGCCAACGGCAACACCACAACGGTTACTGATACGCTGGAGTTTGCGACGACGCCACCGCCAGCCACAGTGACGCAGCCTGCCAGCGATGGCTACATCAATATTGGTGAACACACCCAAGATTTAGAACTGAATGGCGCAGGCGGCACGCCAGGCAATAATGTCTCGGTGGTGTTTAACGGTGACACCTACACCACCACCGTTGGCAATGATGGTAACTGGTCGGTGACCGTACCGGCAGAAGCTGTCAGCCAGTTGGGTGATGGTATCTATCCCGTGACCGTCACCATCGATGATCAATATGGCAACAGCACCACCGTGGTCTCGGATGTCACCGTAGTAGCAGAAACCGCACGTACCTTAACCATTGCGCCGGTAACGGGTGATGATGTTATCGATCGCGCCGAGCAACTCAGCGATGTATTGATTACGGGTACAACAAATGTACCCGCGGGACAGCCGGTACTGCTCTCAATTAACGGGCAAACTTATGATGGCGTCGTTCAGCCTGGCGGAAGCTGGAGCGTCACGCTGCCAGCTGGTTCGCTGGGCGGCGTTGGCACCAAAGCTTATACCGTTACCATTACTGATGCAGCAGGCAATCAGGCCACTGGCAATGGCGAACTTTCAGTCGTTACCACCGCCGATCCGGTGCTGGCGATTGCGCCCATCAGTGAAGACAACGCCTACAATGCCGCCGAATCGGCCAGCGATCTGATCATCAGCGGCAGTTCGGCGAATCTGCCCGCAGAGACTATCGTCACCGTTAATGTCGGCGGCGTGAGCTATTCCAGTGCGCTGGATGAAAGCGGCGGCTGGTCGATCACCGTACCGGCGGCGATTGCCAGTGAGTTGGATCAGGGCAATCAGACTATTACAGTCACCGCGGGCGGCGTAGAGGTGACGCAAACCGTGCTGATTGCGACCACGCCATTAGCCGCACCCGTTGTTGAAACGCCGTTTGATGACGGCGTGTTAAACAGCAACGAAGTGAATGCCCCTCAAACCCTGAGCGGCACCGCAGCGGCAGGGCAAACCGTCACCGTCACGGTGGGGGATAATAGCTATCCCACCACGGTGGACCCGCAGGGGAACTGGAGCGTTAACATCCCACCGAGCGCGTTACAGGGGCTGGGACAAGGTGCTAACACGGTTATCGTTACGGTCAGTGATGCGGCTGGCAATGCCACCAGCACCACCGTGCCGATCACGGTTGACACCGGTACGCCAACAGCAACCATCAACCCTGTTGCTGGAGACGGCATCATTAATGCGGCTGAAGCAGAAAATGATGTGCTGGTGCGCGGCAGTGCCGCACCTGGCAGCAGCGTCAGTGTGGAACTGAACGGCGAAACTTACGCCGCCACGGTGGCGCAGGATGGCAGTTGGGTGGCCACCTTGCCAGCCGCCGATCTGCAAGCGCTGGCGGAGGGTCGCTACGATCTGAACGTCACGGTGACGACAGCGAACGGCAATAGCGGCACCACCTCTTCCGCACTGACTATTGATACCACTGCGCCGACTTTCGTCTTTAATTCGCCAGCTGGCGATGGCGTTCTTAACGCCAGCGAACAGGCAAATGGCGTCACCTTCACCGGCAGCGGCAGCGCCGGCGATAACGTCAGTCTGACGCTGGATAATGTGACGTATACCGGCACGGTAGATGAAAACGGTCAGTGGGCGCTGGATATTCCTGCCAGCAACCTGGCGGGCCTCACTAATGGTAACTATCCCATTACGGTGATCGTTAGCGATGCTGCGGGCAATACCGCGAGCGAGACCCGTAATCTGACGGTTGATACCAGCGCTCCGCCATTGGTCGTCAACCCGGTTAGCGGCGATTACAACCTCAACACCAACGATCTGACGCAACCGCTGACTATCAGCGGATCGGGTCAAAACGGCGATCAGGTGAGTGTGAGCCTGAACGGTAAGTTTTACCGTACGCAGGTGGGTGTGAATGGATTGTGGTCGTTGCAAATTGCACCCACCGATCTACAAGCACTGCCGCCGGGTACGAATCCCCTGACGATTACCCTTACGGATGCACAGGGCAACCAAACAACGGTCACCAGCGACCTGAATGTGGCGACCGATCCACTGGTGCTGCCGACCATTACGGTTGATAGCGCAGGCTTCGCCGGTGATGGCATCTTAAACGCCGCAGAACAGCAGCAACCGCAAACGCTGAGTGGTTCAACCACCAATGTTGAACAAGGCCAGCAGGTTTCCGTCACGCTGGAGGGTACAACCTACACCGGCGTAGTAGGCGCAAACGGTGAATGGAGCATTATTCTACCTCCGGCGGCGTTGGCAACGCTGGCTGACGGTAGCCAAACACTGACAGTGAATGTGATCAACGCCGTGGGCAATACCAGCAGCGGTGAAGCGACATTCACTGTTGATAGCAGCGTGGGTGGCGTGGCTTTGGCACCGGTCAGCGGCGATAACTATCTCAACGCCGCTGAAGTTGGCGGTGAGGTTACCTTTGGCGGTAGCACCAGCAACATTGCGGCGGGCAGCATCGTTACGGTGAACGTAAACGGGGCGGATTATTCCACCACGGTCGGCGCAGAGGGAAACTGGACACTGACACTGCCTGCGGGCACCTTCAGTGATGTTGCGGATGGTGCGCTGACTGTGACCACCACCGTCACCGATGCTAACGGCCTGACATTGGCCTCACAAACTGACACGCTGAATGTTCTAACCACCACGCCACCAGCTACCGCAGGTGTGGCGTTTGGCGATGGCATTCTCAATGCAGATGAAGCCGCTGCTAACGGGGCGATCAGCGGCACAACCGGCGTCGGCAATCCGGGCCAGGTAGTGACTATTTCCCTGAATGGCGTGGATTACAGTGGGCTGGCTGACGCAACAGGCGCCTGGCAGGTTTCGATCCCGGCCGAAGTGTTGGCAGCGCTGCCCAATGGCAGCACGCCATACAGCGTCACCGTGACCGATATTGCTGGCAACAGCAGTAGCGCCCAAGGCACTTTTGAAGTCAATACGCTGCCGCCAGCGTTAACCCTGAATGAGCCAGCGGGCGATGGCATCCTCAATGCCAATGAAGTCACGCAGCCGCTGAATCTCACCGGCACCAGTGAAGGCAATGCGCTGATTTCAGCCACCTTCAATGGCACCACTTACAGCGTTAACGCCGATGCAGACGGCAACTGGACACTGCCTGTACCGGCAGAAGCGTTTGCCGGAGTAGTCAACGGAAGCTATCCGCTGACCGTCACGGCCAGCAATGCGGCAGGTAATGTCACCACTGAAGTCAGCAGCTTAACGGTGAAAGCCGATGCTGCCAGCCTACCGACGTTGGCCCTGAATCCGTTTGCCGGTGACAACACGGTGGATGGCGCAGAACGACAAACCGATCAAATCCTTTCAGGAACCACCACGAACGTAGAGGCGGGCCAGATCGTGACGTTGACGATTGGCGGTCAACCCTTTACTGGCGTCGTGCAAGCGAGTGGCGACTGGAGCCTGACTGTCCCTTCCGGTGTGCTGACGGCGTTAGCCGATGGCACGGCAACTTATACAGTGGCCGTCAGTGATGTGGCGGGCAACGTGGCATCGGGTAATGTAACGATTACCGCTAACAGCACGGCATCTGGCCTGTCGCTGGATGCGCTAAGCGGTGATAACTATCTGAATCTGAATGAAAGCGCGGATCCGTTGATTGTGACGGGCACCTCGGCCAACGTCGGCGAAGGCGGCATCGTCACGCTGTTGCTGAACAACGTGAGCTACAGTGGCGTGGTCTCTGCGACAGGAACCTGGAATATCATTGTGCCTGCCGAGGCGCTGGCAAACCTGCCGGATGGGCCACAGACCCTGACGGTGACAGCAGCAGACTCAACGGGCGCAACCCTCAGCAGCACCGCCACGCTGAATGTGATCATCAATAACTTGCCTGATGCAGCCATAACCTCGCAATTGGGTGGCGGTACGCTGAATGCCACGGATGTCGGCTCTGCGCAAACCCTGAGCGGCTCAACTGGCGTCACGGGCGATGGTCAAGCGGTCAGCGTGACATTAAACGGCACTGACTACAGCGGTACGGTCGATGGCAACGGCAACTGGAGCATCACGCTTCCTGCTGAGGCGCTGGATGCACTGGACGAAGGCACCACGGATTATGTTGTCACGGTAAGTGATGCAGCAGGGAACACCAGCGCGGTAAACGGCAGCGTCGATATAGATCTCACACCACCCACCCTTACGCTGGGTGTGGTGGCGGGGGATAACATCGTCAATGTGGCTGAAAGCGCTGAGGTCATTACCCTGACCGGTAACAGCGATGCAACGGGCCAAACGGTGACCATTACCTTAAATAATCAGGTCTGGACCACCACCGTGGGTAACGATGGCAACTGGAGCCTGGATCTCCCCGCCGGTGCGCTGGCGGGTGTGCCTGCTGGTGCATACACATTGACCGCCACGGTCAGCGATGCGGCAGGCAACAGTTTCACTGAAACGCGCGAGATCAATGTTGCCACTGGCGAGCTGGCGATCAGCATCGAACCGCCGTTTACGGAGGGTTATCTGAGTCAGGCTGAGGCGGGGCAAAACCAAACGCTGAGCGGCACTACGGGTGTTACCGGTGAAGGACAAACCGTTACGGTAACGCTCGGAGGCACGGATTATCCTGCTGAAGTGGATGCCAATGGTAACTGGACGCTGACCTTAGAGAGCAGCGTGCTGCAAGGGCTTGATCAAGGTATCACGACGCTTGTGGTTAACGTTGCGGATGCCGCCGGCAATACAGGCAGCCTGGAAAGCAGCGTGACGGTTGATTTCGTTGCGCCAACGCTGACCGTTAATGACATCGCGGATGATAACGTCATTAACTCGATTGAAATTTTGCAGGAAGTTCCAATCAGCGGCACCGCGTCGTTAGCGGATGTCGGACAAACCGTGACCGTGACATTTAATGGTCAGGCTTATCAAACGCTGGTGCTTTCGGATGGCACCTGGAGCGTGAATTTACCGGCCAGTGCAATACAGGGCTTAACGGATGGCGATTACCCGGTGGGGATCTCGCTGACCGATGCGGCGGGTAACACCACCAACATCAGCCAAACCGTGACGCGTGATGCCGATACCGTTGATCTTCCTACCTTATCGGTGGGTGCGATCAGTGATGATAACTACGTCAATCGCGTTGAGGCAGGTGAGGCGCTGACGATCAGTGGCACTAGCACCAATCTGGCTGAAGGGCAACTTGTCACTGTCACGCTGAATGGTCAGAGCTACAGCGGGACAGTCGAGGCGAATGGTAACTGGACGGCGACAGTGCCCGCTGCAGATGTTGGCGCGCTGGCGGATGGTGAGCAGGTTATCGTGGTGACTGCCGCAGACAGTTCAGGTAATCCAGCCAGCAGCAGCAGCAGTTTTGTGGTGGTTGCCAGCGAGGCTGTTCAGCCCACGCTCAGCGTCAATGTGGTAGCAGGTGATGATGTGATCAACGCCAGCGAGGCGGGAGAAACCTTGGTGCTGAGCGGCAGCAGTACGTTACTGCTGCAAGGCACGGAAGTGACTGTCACGTTGAATGATATCGATTACAGCACCACCATTGATGCAAACGGAAACTGGAGCGTTTCAGTGCCGGCTGACGTTGTCGCTGATCTACCGCAAGGGGCATTAACCCTGACGGTTACGGCGAATGATGAAGCGGGCAACCCGGCAAACATCAGCCACGATGTTACGGTGAACAGCGATCTGCCCGCCTTGAGTGGTATTTCACTCAGCGCAGGTGACACCTTAAATCTTGCCGAGTCGCTGCAGGATTTGGTGGTCAGCGGCACCACTGAAGCCAATCTTCCGGTTTCAGTGACGCTCAATGGCATCACTTACACCACCACAGCCGCAGAGAATGGCAGCTGGAGTTTGTCGATTCCTGCGGCCGATCTGCAACAGTTAGCGGATGGCGGAACCACCCTGAACATTGCGGTAACGGATGCCGATGGCAACACCGCCACCGATACCGCTGATCTTAACGTGGCCTTTAATACGCTGCCTACACTGACACTGGAGCTGCCGTTTGGCGATGCCTTGCTCAGTCAAGCCGATGTGGGTATTGAACAAACGCTGAGCGGCACTTCCAGCGAACTCGCTGAAAATACGGTAATCACCGTAGATATTGGCGAACTCAGCTTCACCACGCAGGTTGGCGCAGATGGCAACTGGAGTCTGACGCTGCCAGCCAATACGTTGACCGCTGTCGCTGATGGCATTACTCAGCTTACCGTAACGGCCAATGATGCAGCGGGTAACCCAGCACAAGCGTCTGCCAGTGTAGAAGTTCTTCAGACGCCGCCAGCGCTGCCAACAATTGGCGAGACACAGTTTGGCGATAACGTGATTAACAGCACGGAAGCGGGAACGGTACAGTTGATTACCGGCACCATCGACGCCAGTGATGGGCAAACCGTGACGGTGAATGTGGATGGCAATCCACTCACAGTCACCGTTGATGCTAACGGTAACTGGACAGCCAGCTTGCCGCCAACGCTGATCGCCAGCCTGGGTAACGGAACGCACACCCTCACCGTGGTCACTACCGACCGTGCGGGCAACACGTCCGAGGCAACACAAGACTTTACCTCGGCCATCACCGCCATAGCTCAACCCACGCTCGATACACCGTTTGGCGATGGACGCATCAACGCTGACGAAGCCGCGGTAGATGGAAGCCTTACCGGCGATCTCAACATTGATAATGCAGCATCAGTGAGTGTCAGCCTGAACGGAACGGTTTACCCCGCCACGATTAATGATGACGGTACCTGGTCACTGGCGTTGCCCACAGAGTTGCTGCAAACCCTGCCCGATGGCACCTGGCCGGTCACGGTAACGGTCACCGACAATGTCGGGAATACCGCCTCAATCGACGGCTCGGTGCAGGTGGTGGTAAACACCTTGCCAGACGTGACCCTGAACCTGCCCTTTGGTAACGGTGCGCTGGATGCGACAGAAGCGGCAACCGCGCAAACGCTGAGTGGAACAACGGGTATCACGGGCGCAGGTCAGGCGGTCGGCGTGACCATTGATGGGCTGAATAACGACCAGCCATTCAACGCCACCGTGCTTGAAGATGGCTCATGGACATTGACGTTAAGCCCCGCCGATTTGGCAACCCTGGCGAATGGCACGCACACCATCAGCGTTACGGCGACAGACATTGCGGGCAACAGCGACACGACATCACTGGATGTAATTACCGCTGTCACTGCTCCAGCACCGACCTTCGCGCCGAATCAGTTTGGCGATGATAACGTGCTCAACATCAGCGAGGCCGCCAATGGCCTGGCACTAACCGGTACCACAGGTAGTACCGGGGCCAATCAGGCAGTGAGTATCACGGTCGATGTTAACGGCACGCGTTATACCGGTACCGTGAGCGAGCAAGGTGAGTGGAACGTCAATATACCGGCAGGTGCGCTGAGTTCGCTGGGCAATGGCAGCCATACGCTGAACGTGACGGTAGTTGATGCCGCAGGTAACAGCGTGACGTCGCCGTTTACCTTTACTTCCGATCTCACCCCGCTGCGCCCAACGGTTGACGCACAGTTTGATGATGGCTTCATTAATGCGGCTCAAGCCGCAGAAGACTTCACGCTGAGCGGTACCACCGGTAAAGCGGGAGCAGGTCAGACCGTGACTGTCACCATGGGCGATGAAAGCTATGCGGCAACGGTCGATGAAAACGGCGGCTGGACGGTGCTCATCACGTCTGAAGAGCTGGCCGGTTTTGCAGATGGCAGTTATCCCGTTTCGGTGACAGCAACGGACGTTAACGGCAATACGGCGACGATCAGCAATACCTTAGTGGTCGATACCACGCCACCAACGATCACCGTTAATACATTTGCTGGCGACAATGCGCTGAATTATGCCGAAAGTATCCAGCCACAAGTTCTGAGTGGCTCGGCAACGGGCGCGCAAACGGGTTCAGTGCTAACCGTGAGCTTAAACGGCACGGCGTTGGGTACGGCAACGGTAGGAAGTGATGGCACATGGAGCCTGACTTTAACGCCAGCGCAGTTGGCAACCTTCACTTCAGGTTCTAACACCGTCACCTTTACCGTTAGCGATCTGGCGGGTAACCCAGCGACGGAAACTGTCACCTATGCAGTGGATCTCACACCGCCACCGGGACCATTGGTAACGCTGGGTGCAGTTTCTGGCGATAACATTGTCAGCACGGTTGATCAGGCGCAGGGATCGGTAGCCATCACTGGCACCTCCGCAAACCTGGGCGCGGGCGGCGTGGTTGAGGTGGTGATTGGCACGACAACCTACACCACAACCATTGATGGCAGCGGTAACTGGAGCACTTCCGTGCCGGCCACCGCTTTTGGCGATAGCGATGGAAACGTAGCGGTAACGGTCAATGCCAGCGGCGCTAACGGTTCTGTCACTACCGGCGGCAATGTGGTGGTTGATCTTACGCCGCCAACGTTGACGATTAACAACTTCGCCACTGACAACGTGGTCAACGCCAATGAAAGCGAGGTACGTCAATCCATCAGCGGGACGGCTTCCACTTCGGAAGTGGGGCGCACCGTGGTGGTCACGCTCAATGGCAAAACCTACAACGCCATTGTGCAGGGTGACGGTAGCTGGTCTACCAACGTTCCCGCAGCGGATATGCAGGCGCTGGCTGACGGTTCGCAAACCATCACCGCTCAGCTCAGCGATGCGGCAGGTAACGTTACCAACGCCAACGAAGCCATCACTGTAGATACCTCAGCACCGCTGATTGAGCTGGACGCGTTCCTGGGTGACAACCTGATCAACGCCGCCGATATTCTGGCAACGCAGGTGTTAACCGGCAGAGCACCTGGCGCAGAAGGCGAAACCGTTTATCTCTATGCTGGCGACAGCGCGCCCCTTGCCTCGGCGGTGGTGGCTGCTGATGGCACGTTTAGTCTGGATCTCTCGCCACAGGTGCTGGGCAGCCTGACGGAAGGCGCGCTGGTGTTTGGCGTGCGTGTCACTGATGACGCTGGCAACCAAACGGATGCCACATTGACCGTTAACAAAGTGGTCAACGCAGCGCTGAATCTGGTGGTCGACTCGGTGTTTGGCGACGGAACCTTGAGTGCCGTCGATACCACTGTCGCACAGATCATCAGCGGTACCGCAGAATCGGCTGGCGTTGGGGCGATCGTCTCCGTGGTCGTGGGCGGCACTTCGCTCACTGCATCGGTGGGTCAGGATGGCAAATGGGCCATTGTGGTCCCGCCAAACGTGCTGGATCTGCTCACCGATGGCCAGTTAGCGTTGGATGTTACCTTGACCGATGCCGCTGGCAACAGTCGCACCGTAGGTGAAACGGTCACCGCCATTGTTGATGCGGTACCCGTGGTGGGGAATCTCGTCGGGCTGTTTGGTGGCGATAACCTGCTGAATATTGCGGAAGCTGCGGCGGGCCAGTTAATCGGTGGCGTCATTGAAAACGCTGCGGAAGGTTCGCAGGTCACCGTGACTTTCGGCAGTCGCAGTTATACCACGACGGTGCAGGCTGGCGGCAACTGGAGCGTCACGCTGCCGACGGGCGATCTGACCTCCTTGTTGAATGGTGATTTGTCACTGGGTGTGAGCGTGACAGATGTCGCGGGTAACGTGGCGTCCAGCAGCGCAACCATCGGCATCTTTACCCAACAGCCGTCCATCAGCCTGACGTCGCTGTTTGGTGATGGCATCCTGAATCTGGTTGATATTGCGACCAATCAGACCATCAGCGGTGTGGTAAACAACGTCGCTGCCGGATCAACAGTCACGCTGAACGTTGGCAACAGCCAGGTTACGGCGCTAGTCGGCACCGGCGGAGCCTTTAGCGCGACGGTCACGCCAGACATTCTTTCTACTCTGGCGCAAGGCAATCTCACTGTGGGTGCCAGCGTGACGGATGCGGCGGGCAACACGGCCTCAACCAGCGCAGGTATTCGCGTTGATACGATTTTGCCCACCATCTCGGTCAATCCGCTGTTTGGCGATGGTTTGTTAAATGTGGCAGATGCACTGGTGAGCCAGGTGATTGGCGGCGTTGTTGGCGGGGCGGAAGCGGGATCGCGCGTGGTGGTTTCCATCGGCGGTCAGCAATATGCAACACTAACCGATGCCAGCGGTAACTTTAGCGTTTCGCTCTCGCCAACACTGTTACAAGGCATTGCGGATGGCAACCTGACGGTGGGCGTGAGCGTCACCGATACCGCAGGCAACACCACCAGCACCACGGCAGGCGCGCTAGTAGGCATACATAACCTACCGAAAGTGGTACTGAATCCGCTGTTTGGCGATGGTGTACTCAACCTTGTGGAGTCATTGGTCACACAAACCGTGAGTGGTACGGTCACGGGCGTGGCGGGTGGTAGCACGGTACGACTGGCGATTGGCAGTATTAGCGCTACCGCAACAGTCAACAATGATGGCACCTTCTCGACGCAGTTAACGCCAGACCTGCTCAGTACGCTGTTAGGCGGCAATTTTACCGTCAGCGCCTCGGTGACTGATGTCGTAGGTAACACTACCACCACCCTTGCCGGTGTTCAGCTGGCAATTGGCAACCAGCCGACATTAACCCTTAATACGGTGTTTGGCGATGGCGTGTTGAGTGCAGGCGATTTGGCCTCTAACCAAACCATCAGCGGCTCCAGTAGCAATCTGGCTGCGGGTTCAACCGTGAGCGCAACGCTGAACGGCGTAACCTACACCACCAAAGTGGTCAGTGGTGGTAGCTGGAGCATCAGCGTGCCAAAAGCCGATCTTGCCGCGATCGCTGATGGCACTAAAACAGTGGCCGTCACCGCCACGGATGCTTACGGCAACGTGGCAAACGGCAGCGGCAATCTCAGCGTGATTAGCCATGTCGCCCCAACCGTTGCCATCACCTCGCTGTTTGGTGATAACGCGCTCAGTGTTGTCGATGTGAAAACAACGCAAACCATCAGTGGTACCGCCACCAATGCGGAAGGTTCGGTGATTCGCGTTACGGTGGGATCACAAACGTATAGCACCACAGTTAACGGCAGTGGTGCCTGGAGCTTGTCGGTATCGCCGGCTAACCTTGCGGCGATTGCAGATGGAACCTACACGGTGTCAGCCAGCGTGACCAACAGCGTGGGCAGCAGCGGCAGTGGAACAGCAACATTGGGCGTAGCCAGCCATAGCACCCCAACGGTTGGGCTTAACAGCTACTTCGGTACGGATGGCTACCTCAATATCGCTGAGTCCAATGTCGCGGAAACCATTAGCGGCACCAGCACGAATGCGGTGGGTGGGCAAGTGAGCGTCACGCTGGGTAGCACAACGTTAACCGGCACGATAGGGGCTAACGGTGTCTGGAACATCAGCGTCCCGTCAGAAATCTTGAAAGCGATTCCCGATGGCAGCCAGAACATGGTTGTTACCGTACGGGATATTGGTGGCAACACCGTCACCACCAACAGCGCCTTTAATGCCTTGTCGCATAATGCGCCGCTGGTGGGAGCCGATCCGGTGCTCAACATAGTGACCTCGCTGCTAACCGGATTTACGGTGAACGGAGGATCGTTATATGCAGCGCAGGGCTCAGTCGTGAAGGTCACGCTGCTCAATTCATCCGGCGGGCTTTCTAATGTCAGTGTTACTACCACCACCGATGCACTGGGTCGCTACAGCGCCAGGTTCACTTCCGGGCAGTTATTGTCGTTAAGTGGGTTGGTTCTTTCTGCGCTGACTGCGGCGCAAATAAAAATCACCGATGCGGCAGGCAACACCTCAGCGTCAAATGTCACGCTGCTGCTGGGATCGTTGCTGGCGGTGCCTGCTACGACAACAGCTTTCAGCACGCTTTCTGTGGATGACACCGCGACAGCTGCTGCCGTTGCCGATCACAACTCAACTGCGTCAACCAGCACGGAAGCGACGACAAACGCCAAAGTGGCTGCAGTAGCGGCGTCCAGCCTGGTCACGGAAGCGGACACTGCCAGCGATACCTCGACCACCAGCAGCACTGAAACCCAGGATGCCACGGCAACCGCAGGCGTGACAGCGGTTGCTGATGATCACAGTTACACCATCGGTGGTGTGGTGATCACGCTGGCGGACGGCACCACGGCAGAGGGCGCATCGGTAACGGGTAGCGCAGGTGATGACACGGTTAACGTCAGCACCCTGAACTTCACCCATATTGATGGCGGTGCGGGTACCGATACCCTGGTGCTCAACGGCGATCATATGACCTTGGATCTTACCTCGCTGGGCCTGAAAGTAGAGCACATTGAAGTGCTGGATTTGGGTACAACCGGCACCAACGCGGTGAAACTCGATCTCAATGAAGCACTTAACATTACTGATAAGCAGAGTGATGATTTGGTGATCAAAGGGGCTGATGGCAGTCAGGTGACGTTGGCAAATACCAATGGCGGCGTGTGGGAAGTCACTGGACAGCGCACCGTGGAGGGACAAACCTTCGAGGTTTATCACAACTCGGCGCTGAGCAGCGATAACACCTTGGGCGATGTGTTAGTGCAACACAACTTGCAGGTACATGTGGTGTAAGCCCGCATTGTAACGGTAAGTGGTACTGATGAATCAGCGAGTGTGTGAGCACTCGCTGATTTTTTTTATTTGCGGTTCGTGATAATCAATTTTCCAGATTTTCGCCACTATCCATCAATTGAATGAAAGATTAGGGTAGGTGCAACTGCACAGTGCAAGGCTGTGTGATGCATAAAACCGGACGTTGGCATTTTACTTTTCTCTTCTGCTGAGACTTATTCATTAATCCTTGTTACCTACGGGTAACCCGTTCCGACCAGCGGAAACGGGCCGATGCGTCTGGCCTGAACCTAATCCTGTCCGCGAGTAAATATCAATATCTCTGATGGCTTGCGGCTAATGTTCTTCTGAATCGAGGTTACCTATGTCCCAACGTGATGATTATCGTGCTGTTCGGCTAGAGTCGATCTTTCAGGCTGCCGTCAGCGATTTTGCCCTGCCTGATGTCGCAACAACATCCACTTCTGTGGCGCGTGCCAGCAGTGTGGTCGCCAGTTCAGATTCAGAGGGGCAAACATCAGCGGTTAGCCTGAATACGCTGGCGGTCAGCGCGGCAGACACGCAGGCACCGGCCGCGCTGCGTCCCTACGAACCGATCGCGATGGATGGCGTCATTGCGGGTTGGGAAGCCAACAATCGGGTGCATTTACGCGGTCAGGCGGTGGGCGAAGCGGGATCAACCGTGACCCTCACGTTTAACGATCAAAGCTGGCAGAGCACGGTGAATAAATGGGGCTACTGGAATGCCTCAATGCCGGCTGAAGCGTTGAAAGGATTGCCAGATGGCAACTACAGCCTAAAGCTGACTATCACCGATAAAGCCGGTAACAGCACCGAAAGCACGGTGGACTTCGGACTTTATGTGGATAAAACCATTAAGCCAACGGTCACGGTTGACACCATAAGCGGTGATGACGCGGTAAGCATAACAGAAGGTGTTTACGGCGTGGATATCACCGGCAGTGCCACGCATATGGCGACGAATTCAATCATCAAGCTGACGCTAGGCGATAAAACCGTGACCGGCGCGGTGGGCAGTAACGGGCAATGGATCGGCCACTTCAGCTCTGACGATCTGCAAGCGTTACAGGATGGCGTTTACAGTCTGAAAGTCACGGCTGTTGATGCCAACGGCAAATCCAGCACGGTGACTCACGACTTAACGCTGCTGACTCACTTGAGCAGCGTGCCGAAAATCCATTTCGATAAAGTCACTGATGACAACGTGATTAACCTGGCTGAGTCAAAACAGGATCTGTTGATCAGCGGCACGCTTTCAACGGTGGCAGCGGGCCAGGCGTTGGTATTGAAAGGCGGTGATGGCGTTGAACATCACGCGACGATCGGCGCAGATGGCCATTGGCAGGTGCTGATTGCTGCGGCAGATGTCGACAAATTTATCTCAAGCGGCGAAGTTCGCGTTTATGCCATTGATGCGGCGAACAATTACACCGACGACATACTTAACCTTAATATTCATACTGTTTTAACGCCGATCTATTACGAGATGAATATTGGCGGTGATATGACGCTGAACTATGAAGAAGCGCAGCATGGCCTGACTTTCTATATCGAAGGTGTTAAGGAACTCGAAATAAACGGCAAAACCTACTTGCCGGAGCAGGGGATGATCACCCTTCCCAAGGATGATTTGATGGCGTTGTTGGATGGCGACGTCACCGCAACGGCTCATCGTTGGGATGATTATGGCAACAGCGATACACAAACGCTGGATCAGTTCTTCAAGGTTGCGGTACATGACTTACCCACGCTCACGCTCAACACGCCGTTTGATGACAACGTCATTGATGCCGCTGATGTGAATACCTGGCATCTGATTCAAGGCAGTTCCAGCCATCTTGATCAGGGCAGCATCGTCACGGTAACGCTGGGCGATCAAAGTTACAGTGCGGCGGTCAAGGCGGACGGCAACTGGGCTTTGACTATTCTTGCAGGTCAGCTGGCGCCGTTGGATGAAGGTCAATATGAGATGAAGGTGACGGCGAAAGACAGTGCGGGAAATGTGGCCAGTGCCAGTCAGAACGTTACGGTGGATACGCATGACGCGTCGGCAACGACGCTCAGTACGCTGAAGATGGATGACGTGATCGATGCATTTGGCACCTCTGCGGCGATGACGTCAACCGCCGCAACCTCCACCGCAGAACCCACCACCGCAGCCGCCTCACATACAGCAATCGACAGCAATTTGGTTGCCGATTCGCCTTATACCCTGGCCGATCACTTATGGCAGCACAGTGCAGCGCAGATAATGGCCTGAACCTGCTGTTATATAAAGTAAACGCCACTATGCAGACAGGTTTGGTAAGCCTGTCTGCATAGATTAATGGAAAAGACATCGCTCAAAAATCGCGCTAAAAACAAAAATATTAACAATTTCAGCCATTTTTAGCAGGACTAAGCGCGTATTCTGATCTATTAATGTTAAAGGTCGCTTAGCGTTTGGCTTTCGAACCATAAAAAATAAAGGTATTCAATCAAGTACTACGCCGTACGCGGCGGGTTCTTTTCGTACGCTTAAATCACCGGGAAAACACAATGACGATAAGAAAACCTGTTGGTGTTAATAATGAACAAAGCGCGAATGACCTTGTTTTTATGCGCCCTAAACGGCGTAGTGTTAACCGCGGCCGTAGCCGCACCGTTACCTAAAGCGGAATTTAACTGGCGTGCTGCGCCGACTGAAGAACAAATTGCCACCTTAACGCTGCGGGATGCCATTCTTCGTGCTTTTGCCCGCAATCCAAAAATATCGGAAGCGGCGGCGCAAATCCATGTCGGTGAAGGCGATTTAGATGCCGCAAAAAGTGCATGGTATCCACAAATCTCACTGCAAGGTGCGGCGGGACGTTCACATCAAACTGACTCAGCCGGTAGCCTGAACAATAACGGTTCCGGCGGTATTACGCTGAGCCAGCTTTTATATGATTTCGGACGCACCGGCGGCGCCATTGACGAGCAGCATGCGCTGTCTGATGCTTATCGTTATAGCCTGTTTGATTCCATGACCACCGTTGCGGAAGATACGCTGCAAGCTTACCTCGAAGTAAAACGTTATCAGACGCTCTCCGTCACCGCGCAAACCAATATCGCCTCGCTGGAGCGGGTACGTGATATTGCCAAACTGCGCGCCGATGCGGGACTCAACTCCCAATCTGATGTACTGCAAGCGCAAACGCGTATTGCGGCGATGCACGCCACGCTGGAGCAATATCGCGCCCAACTGCGTTCTGCTAAAGCACAGCTCACCGTGTTGACCGGCGTAGTACCGGAGAATTTGCCCGAGCTGCCGCAGGCACTGCTGACTCAACAAATCACGCTTGATAAAATCGCCTATGAAAACAGCGCTGCGGTGCGCAGCGCGCAATCTAAGCAGGAAGCGGCGCGCGAGCGGGTACGTCAGGCGCAATCGGGTCATTATCCCACCATCAAAGTGCAGGCCGGACGCACCCGTTACGAGAATGATCGGCAATCCTATTGGGATGATGAAGTCCAACTGCAAGTTGAGGCACCGCTATACCAGGGCGGTGCGGTCAACGCCAAAACGCAGTCAGCTGAAGGCGAACGTGAAGCTGCACAAGCCGCTATCCAACAAGCCAAACTCACCATTAATCAGAATGCCTCAACCGCCTATGCCGACATGATTGGCGCCCAACAACGCCAGCAGGCAGGCGAAGTACAGCTGGAAAGTGCCGATCACACCCGCAACGTCTATGCGGATGAATACCGCCTCAGTAAACGAAGCCTGAACGATCTGCTCAGCGTCGAGCAGGATGTGTTTCAGGCAGACAGCTCGCGCATTACCGCGCTTTACGATGGTTGGGATGCCACCGTCCGCTATGCCGCTGCCGTGGATAATCTGCTCGATATCATGGGTATCGATCGTCAGAAGAGCAGCGGCGATCTTCTTCCTTCGCTGCAATAGCGCGTTCCCGTTTAAAGGCGTTAACTATGAGTGCACAAAATTTGAATACCGATAACTGGATTGCCGCCATGCTGCGTGTTGCGGCGCGTTTCGGTAAGCCCGCCGATGGCAAAACGCTGCGTCAGCAGATGCGTTGGTTTGAACATCTTCCCGTCGCACAGCAGTTAGAGCGGCTTTCTGGCCTGCTTGGTCTGCATCTCACCATGGTGCCGCAGAACAAACTGCGCTGGCGTCAGGAGATCACGCCGGTGGTGCTGGTGTTGGAGAATGGCAGCGTGGCGGTGCTGGAAGGCATTGATGCTGAAGGCAGCGCACGTTACTGGCTGAGCGAAGGCGGCGATGTGGTGCGTGAAGGCGAGCTGGCGCAGCTGCTAGCACGTGCGCAAGGCGACGTCGGTGTGGTCGGCGTTGCTGCACGCGGACGTGATGCACGCATCGATGAGTTCGTTCAGCCGTATGAGGAACACTGGTTCTGGAAGAACTTTCGCGGTATGGGACGGCGCATCACCGAGATCTCACTGGCTTCGGTCATCAGCAACGTGCTGGCGCTGGCGGGCATTCTGTTTTCGATGCAAGTGTATGACCGCGTAATCCCGGCGCAATCGCAAGCGACGTTATGGGTGCTGTTTGCTGGCGTATTGATTGCGGCAGCCATCGAATATCTGATTCGTCTGATGCGCACTCAGGTCTCTGATTTGATGGGTAAACGCATTGACCTGAAAGTGTCAGCCATGCTGTTTGCCAGGGCAATGAGTATTCGCAACGAATCACGGCCTAAATCCACCGGCTCTTTTATCTCGCAATTACGCGAAATCGATCAGGTGCGCGAACTGCTGACTTCTACCACCGTCGGCGCGGCGGCAGATCTGCCGTTTGTGATTTTGTTTCTGTTTATCATGTCATTTATTGGTGGCTGGCTGGTGTTAATCCCACTGGCGGCTATTCCGCTGATCGTCATTCCGGGCCTGTTGGTGCAGATTCCAATGGCGCGGCTGGCGAAAGAGGGGTTGCGTGAAGGGGCATTGCGTAATGCGGTGCTGGTGGAAACCATTGAAGGTATCGAAGATATCAAAGCGCTGCAGGCTGAACCCTATTTCCAGCGCCAGTGGGAACAGACGCACGAAGTCAGCGCGGCAATCAGTAATCAGCAGCGGTTATGGGGCGCGCGTCTAACTGGCTGGGCAGCAACCGTGCAGCAGTTGACCTACGCGGGCATGTTGGTGTTTGGCGTCTATTTGATCCTCGATTCGCAAATCACCACCGGTACGCTGGTGGCCTGTAGCCTGCTTTCATCACGCACCATCGCACCGCTGATGCAGTTAACCATGGTGTTCTCGCGCTGGCAGCATGCCAAAACGGCGATGAAAGGATTGGATGAATTACTCAAGAAACCGATCGACCAGCCCGATGCCGCCACGCTGGCCCATTGTCCGACGCTTACCGGACAATACGATCTGCGTAACGTGCAATACAGCTATGACGAAGAGAACGAGAAAAATGTTCTCAGCGTGCAGCAGTTCACTATCAAACCGGGCGAGAAAATTGCCATTCTCGGCAAGGTCGGAGCAGGTAAGTCAACCTTGCTGAAGATTCTGGCCGGCCAGGCGCTGGCTACGCAGGGCAAAGTGATTGTCGATGGTGTCGATATTGAACGCATCGATCCCATCGATTTACGCCGCCAGCTCGGTTGGCTTTCCAATGATTCGCGGCTGTTCTTCGGCACACTGCGCCAGAACCTGATGCTGGGAAATCCCCATGCCAGTGAACAGGAAATGCTCCAGGCGTTACGGATCAGCGGTGCGCTGTCGCTGGTACAGCAAGACGCTGCCAGCCTTGATCGCATTATTAATGAGGGCGGGCGCGGCTTGTCGGGTGGTCAACGACAAATGGTGATGCTCAGTCGGCTGATCTTGCGTCAGCCGCAAGTGGTGTTGCTGGACGAACCCACCGCCGCGATGGATGAACAGCTGGAAGAGCATGTCATTCGCCAGATGCAGGGTTGGATCAGTGGCCGCACGCTGGTGCTGGTGACGCATCGCCCGGCGCTGTTGAAAATGGTCGATCGCATTGTGGTCATGGACAACGGGCGCATTATCGCTGATGGACCACGCGATGAAATTTTACGTCGTGCCACCGCGCCAGCAGCGGCATCGAATCCCACGCCCGATCCCACCAAAGGAGATGCCGCATGAGTCTGGTAATGATTGATAAAGACCTTGCGCGCCACGAACGCCGGACTTCGGCCATTATCTGGCTCTGCACCGCTGCGCTGGCGCTGTTTCTGATTTGGGCCCACTTTGCGATTCTGGATGAAGTCACGGTGGGAACAGGCAAAGTAACGCCGTCGAGCCGTGGACAGGTCATTGATAGTCTGGATGGCGGCATCGTTGAACAGCTTAACGTGCACGAAGGCGATATCGTTGAAAAAGGGCAGGTTTTAGCAAAACTTGATCCCACTCGCTTTCAGTCTAATTTTGGCGAAGCGCAGGCTAAGGTGCGCACGCTTCGCGCTTCGTCTGAACGCCTTGATGCCGAACTTTCTGGTACACCCTTGAAGTTTGGCCCGGAAACCCTGCAAGAGCCGCAACTGGTCGCGCGTGAAACACAGCTGTATGAATCTCGCCGCCGTAACCTGACCGAAACCATTAGCAATCTACAGCAGTCAATGCGGCTGGTGCAGGATGAGTTGCGTCTGACGGAACCGTTGGTCGCCAAAGGCGCTGCGGGGCAGGTTGAAGTGATCCGTCTACGACGTCAGGTGAGTGATTTGCGCGGCAAAATTGATGAAGCGCGCAACGATTATCTGGTGCGAGCGCATGAAGAGCAGGTCAAAAATAATGCGGAACTGGATGCGCAATTGCAGGTGGCGGCGGGTAAAGAAGATCAGCTGACCCGCGCTACGCTCTATTCGCCGGTACGCGGGATCGTTAAAGATATTCAGGTCACTACGGTAGGCGGCGTGCTGGAGCCAGGCGGCAAGTTAATGGAGATTGTGCCACTGGAAGATCAGTTGCTCATTGAAACACGCATCAACCCGCGTGACATCGCCTACATTCGTCCCGGTTTAGCCGCAGTGGTTAAGATCACCGCCTATGATTCGTCCATATACGGTGATCTACCCGGAGAGGTCGAAATTGTCTCGCCAGATACCCTGCAAGATGAGGTAAAACGTGACCAATATTACTATCGCGTTTACGTTCGCACGCAAAAAGCGGAATTAACCAACCGAGCGGGACGCAAATTTCCTATTGTGCCGGGCATGGTGGCAAATGTGGAAATTAAAACCGGTCAGAAATCGGTGATGGATTATCTGCTTAAGCCACTGAACAAGGTAAAAGAATCAATGCGCGAGCGGTGATATATCGATCCAGCGTTTAATTCAGCATGCTTTATTACGGTGATAAATTAAGTTGGCGATTATTTGCTAATTCACTTAATAATGGGTGCTGAATTTAACTTTTCATGCGAAAAACAAGCGGCGTTATTTTAACCCACTTAATTAAGTTTACGTTTTATACGGCTTGAGTGAATTTCAGGCAAAAAAATGCCGGACAAACAATGTCCGGCGGGTAATAAGGGTAAACATATCATTCGGGGTGAATGAAGGTAATAATGAAATAAATGATGATAGCGGGATCTATTGTATTCCCTGATGGCTCATAAGTTTTATCATTCAGTGCTCAGATGGCTTGTTAATTAAATCGTTGATATCAAACGCTATAAAATTGGGTTGTCATTTTGTGCTATATTTTTTACCGATATGTGCTGGTTATTAGTTCCCCAAAATTTACACTTGGAAATAACTGTTTCGCATTCTGAAACAGTTTCGGAAATTTAGTAGCATTTTCGTGATGGATTATTACCCGTTATAAAAGAACAATGGCTTGCCGGCTGAATTTTTAATCGTTCAGTTAGCAGTGGCAAATTATAAAGGCACATTACAGAGGGTAATAAAATGAAACGTCGCGTTCTCTCCCTGATGATCCCTGCGTTGCTGGTCGCCGCAGGTTCAGCAAACGCAGCTGAAATCTACAATAAAGACGGCAACAAATTAGACCTGTTCGGTAAAGTTGACGGTCTGCACTATTTTTCTGATAACGACGGCTCAGATGGCGATCAGTCTTATCTGCGCTTTGGCTTCAAAGGCGAAACGGAAGTCAGCGATCAAGTCACCGGTTATGGTCAGTGGGAATATCAGGCTGCGCTGAACACCGCAGAGTCTGAAGGCACCGCTAACAGCTTCACGCGTGTTGGTTTCGCGGGTGTGAAATTCGGCGATGCGGGTTCATTCGATTATGGCCGTAATTACGGCGTGGCGTATGACATTGGCGCATGGACTGACGTGCTGCCAGAGTTTGGTGGCGATACCTATGGCGCGGACAACTTCATGTTCCAGCGTGGCAATGGTATGGCGACTTACCGCAATACTAACTTCTTCGGCCTGGTTGAAGGCTGGAACTTTGCTGTGCAGTATCAAGGCAAAAACGGCGACGGTGATGAATCACCTAATGGCCGTGACGTTCTGGGTCAGAACGGCGATGGTTGGGGTCTGAGCACGACCTATGATCTGGGCTCTGGTTTTGGTATCGGTGCGTCTGTATTCCAGTCTGATCGTACTAACGATCAAAATGGTCAGAGCGCAACTTATGCCGATGTTCTGGGTCGCGGTGATAAAGCAGAAGCTTACACCGGCGGTCTGAAATATGACGCCAATAACATCTACCTGGCCGCGATGTATACCAAGTCCTACAACGCAACCCGCTTCGGTTCCAGCGATTCTGCACTTTACGGTTATGCCGATAAAGCTGAGAACTGGGAATTGGTTGCGCAGTATCAGTTCGACTTTGGTCTGCGTCCATCACTGGCTTACGTGACGTCTCGCGGTACCGATATTGAAGGTCAGGGCAAACAGAACCTGAAGAAATACATTGATGTAGGCGCGACTTACTACTTCAACAAAAACATGTCCACCTATGTGGATTATCAAATCAACCTGTTGGATGACAACAACTTCACCGACCAAGCCGGTATCAATACCGACGACGTGGTGGCGCTGGGTCTGGTTTACCAGTTCTAAGCTGTCAGGGAGCGTGGCGGCAAGCCGCGCTCCCCCGTTCATAGACTTACGCTATCACTCAAATTCTATTCCTCGGCCCGCCACTTTTTCGGCTTCGGCGCGGTATTGACCGGCGGAACGCTTCCTTCAAATGCTGCACCTGCCAGTGTGAACGCTGAAAAACTCAGCCATTGCTGCCAGCCTGTACGCTTCGATAATGATTTTTCCATTCCACACCTCTCAGAGATAAACCCTGATTCAACAGTGCAGAATTCATGCCAGCTTGAAGGCTCTCAATGCCACGGCTTCGGTGAGGATTCTGATAGACTTTGCCCGCGTTTAAGGCGCGTAAATGCCCTTTTTTGGTGCGGGTATGCTTAATGCTGGCGCGGTTGAGATGGAGCCATATGCCTGTTGCGCTTTTGCTGCCAAATTTTGTAGCTACTAAAAGCGAACAAGCCAAGAGCCACTATGAGAATCATATAAATCATATTTTGCCTCTTTGGATTCAGCGCCCAGCTGCGAGCGGAAGCCTCCATGCTGGCAAGAGGTTGCCAAAGGATCAAGATGATTTTCACGGCTTTACAAGATATTTATGCTTTGTATTAGATTGGAATATAGTTTTACAGGTGAGGAATGATGCGTATTCAGATTAATCTGCTATTGGTGCTGTTGGCAACTTTTTTAGCAGTGAGTTGTGAGCAAGCTTCTACATCGCCGGCCATGGTGTTAGAAGGTAAAACCATGGGAACCGTCTGGCGGGTAAGCATGGCAGGCATCGATGCAGGACGTAAAGCCGCGCTGCAGCAGGCTATTCAGCACCAGCTTGATGCCGATGACGCCGAGCTTTCAACCTGGAAACCGGACTCAACGCTGTCTCGTTTTAATCAAAACAGCAGCAGCGCGCCGCAGCCGGTAAGCAGCAACATGGCGGATATCGTTACGGAATCATTGCGTATCGGCAATAAAACCGCCGGCGCGATGGATATCACCGTGGGGCCATTGGTGAATCTGTGGGGATTTGGGCCTGACAAACAGCCGACACAGACGCCCACTGAAGCACAAATTGTTGCAGCCAGAGCGCAGACCGGTTTACAACATTTGCGGGTAATCCAGGGTGTTGACGGGCAATGGCTGCAAAAAGATCTGCCGGGTTTGTCTGTGGATTTATCGACGGTAGGTGAAGGATTTGCTACCGATCATCTGGCGCGCTTGATGGAACAGCAGGGCATCAACAATTATCTGGTGTCAGTCGGCGGTGCGGTTTTGAGTCGCGGCAACAATGCCAGCGGCCAACCGTGGCGCGTGGCGATCCAGAAACCCACCGATCGTGAAAATGCAGTACAGGCGCGTGTCGCGCTGCAAGGTCACGGCATCAGCACGTCCGGCAGCTACCGCAACTATTATGAACTGGATGGCAAACGTATTTCACACGTGATCGATCCGCTGACCGGACGCCCGATCGAACATAAACTGGTCTCCGCTACGGTTATTGCGACCACTGCGCTGGAAGCCGATGGCTGGGATACCGGGTTGATGGTATTGGGCAGCGAAAAAGCCAAAGCGCTGGCGATAAAAGAGCAGCTCGCGGTCTATTTGATCAGCAAGCAGGGAGATCAGTTTGTCAGCTGGATGTCACCGCAGTTTGCTGCTTTCCTGATTAAGCCTGAATAATATGTTGGAGAACCAAGATGCTCGATCTCTTTAGTGAAGATGAACCCTGGCAAGAGCCGCTGGCAGAAGGCGCGGTGATTTTGCGCCGTCGCGCCCGCGAAATCGCGGGCGTGTTGTATCAGGACATTTTGGCGATCGAAGCGCAAAATCCTTTTGCTCATCGCATTACGCCTGGCGGCCATCGTATGTCAGTTGCCATGACTAACTGCGGGGATTTCGGTTGGTCTACCGATTCACGCGGTTATCAATACAGCGAGCAGGATAATCAAAATGGCCAGAAATGGCCGCCAATGCCGACATTGTTTCGCAGTTTGGCTCAGGAAGCGGCGCAGGAAGCGGGTTTTTCGCGGTTTAACCCTGACGCGTGTTTGATCAATCGTTATGAACCTGGCGCTAAATTGACGCTGCATCAGGATAAAGATGAGAAGGATCTGCGTCAGCCGATTGTTTCTGTGTCGTTGGGTTTACCGGCTGTGTTTCAGTTTGGGGGTTTTGAACGCGGCGACAGCACGCAGCGCGTGTTGTTGGAGCATGGCGACGTCGTGGTGTGGGGCGGCCCATCGCGGCTGCGTTATCACGGAATTTTACCGCTGAAACCGGGCGTGCATCCGCTGGTGGGTGCCTTCCGTTATAACCTGACTTTCCGCCGCGCCCATTGATCTTTGGCGCATGCGGGCGGGCTGCGAATAACTATTGCTATCATTCCGCATCGCTTTAAACTGCAGGCTGTTTTTGTCTGCTGGATCTTTTTATGACGTTGCTAAACGTTGTTTTTCGCCAGTTTCGCTGGCCATTTATCGGGGTTATTTTTCTCACCTTGTTGAGCGCGGTGTTGGGTATTGGCATGATCGCCTTTATCAACCGTGAAATGATCGTCGCCATTAATACCTCTTTCAGCGTGTTGCCACAGTTCCTGTTTCAGCTATTGCTGCTGATGGCCGTGACGCTGGCCTCGCAGTTGGCGCTGACCCTGCTTGGACATCAGTTTGTCTGGCGCATGCGGGGCCAGTTTATTAAACGTATTTTGGACACCCACGTTGAGCGCATTGAGCAGATTGGCAATGCGCAGTTGCTGGCAGGATTAACCAGCGATGTGCGCGCCATTACCATCGCCTTTGTGCGTCTGCCGGAGCTGATTCAAGGCATTATCATTACGCTGGGTTCTGCGTTTTATCTCGCCTGGCTCTCACCCAAAATGTTGCTGGTCACCAGCGTATGGTTGGCTATTACGCTGATCGGCGGGTGGTTACTGGTGTCGCGGGTTTATCAGCACATGGCCAAATTGCGTGAAGTGGAAGATAACCTTTATCGCGATTACCAAACGGTGATTGAAGGACGTAAAGAACTTCAGCTCAACCGCGAACGCGCCAGGCTGGTTTACGAAACGGTTTATCAGGAAGACGCCAATACCTATCGTCACCACATTGTGCGTGCCGATACCTATCACCTCAGCGCAGTGAACTGGTCGAATATCATGACGTTGGGTGCTATCGGCATGGTATTTTTTATGGCCAACAGCCTGGGTTGGGCCAACACCGCCGTGGCGGCAACGTTCTCGCTGACGCTATTGTTCCTGCGCACGCCGCTGCTTTCTGCCGTGGGCGCATTGCCGACCTTACTCAGCGCACAGGTTGCCTTCCGTAAATTAAACGCCTTCGACTTAGCGCCCTTTGAACCCGACTTTCACACGTTGCCCGCGCTTTCTGACTGGCAAACGTTGGAACTGCGCGATGTGCGTTTTCATTACGGCGAAAACGGCTTTAAAGTGGGACCGATTAACCTGACGCTGCGTCGTGGGGAATTAGTTTTTCTGATTGGTGGCAACGGCAGCGGAAAATCGACACTGGCGATGTTACTGACGGGCCTCTATCAGCCACAATCTGGGCAACTGCTGCTCGATGGAAGGGCGATAGAGGCTAGCGATCTCGATAACTGGCGCAAGCACTTTTCGGCAGTATTTACCGATGTGCATCTGTTTGATCAGTTAATCAGTCGCGAAGGTGTGCCAGCAAACCCGGCGTTGGTGCAGCAGTGGCTGGAGAAGCTGAAGATGCAGGACAAGCTGAAGATTGAAGGCAATAAAGTCCTGAATCTGCAGTTGTCGAAAGGACAGAGCAAGCGTTTGGCGCTGCTACTGGCGGCGGCAGAAGAGCGTGATGTGCTGTTGCTGGATGAATGGGCGGCCGATCAGGACCCGCATTTCCGACGTATTTTCTACCGTGAGTTGCTGCCATGGTTACAAGAATCGGGCAAAACCGTGTTTGCTATCAGTCATGACGATCATTACTTCACGCATGCCGATCGCCTACTGGAAATGCGTGACGGGCAGCTAAGTGAACTCACCGGTAATGAGCGTGATATAGCCACGCTGGACGCGGTAAAACGTACGGATACCGGGCTTTAACGCCAGATGGCAAAGCTTAGCGAAAACAGATATTGGTCAGGCGACAGCCAAGTGCGTTAGGGTTAAGGCCAGCGGAAGTCTGTTTTTCTGCTATCCTGGAATTCCTCTGTCGTCTGTGTTTATACCGGCTTAGCCTACTTGCTAAGCCGGTTTTTTAATTTCATGGGCAAGCAGAGTGATGACCTCGCGATGTTGCAAGTGAAACTCCGCGCTTAACTCGGTCCCTTTGTTAAACACGTCATTAAAACGGTGAGTTAATCGCAGCGTAGCGCGCTGTGCCGCTAAATCAACGTCAACCAGCTCAGCGTGATGAAAGTCCATCGGTTGATAGAGTTGCGGCCACAAAGCCTTATAAACACTCTCTTTCAGCGAAAACAGCAGCGTAGCGGCCAGCGGAAAATCCAACGGTAAGCGCTGTAAACAGCTGCGCTCTGCTGAACCCATTAACATTTCCGTCGTTTCCTCTGCGGTCGTTGCTGACATCTGCTGCTCCACATCCACACCTATACACAACGGTTGCTTTGTCGCAGCCAATACCACAATTCCTGTGCTGTGCGACAGCGATGCCTGCACACCGGCTGGCCAAAGTGGAGAGCGATCGGCTGCATTACTTAAGATAAAGTCAGGTTGGCCTAATCGCGTGAAGACTTCACGGGTCAGCATCCGGCTGGCAAGATATTCCGCTCGGCGCTTTTTAACCGCACTTTGGATGCGCAGCGGCAAAGGAAGCTGCCATTCTCCGCAGAGTGCATCCTGATAGTGGGCAACGTCAAAGCGACCGATCGCCAGCAGCGGATCGCTGTCGTTCATGTGTTGAGAAAGCACAAAGCCGCTTGCAGGAAGCGGCAGGGGAATTTTAGGGTAACGCATGCGGCATCACGATTAAGGCGAAAGCGGCATTTAATCAGTCTGCTGCCGCAAGGGCAAGTTGCCTGGAAAAGTCAGTCGTTGGGCGGGATGGCAAAACTTTTCAGTGAAACGACAAAGTGGTGATGGCCTTTACTAATGCGCGCACCGCGATCGCACCAGTGTGACGCGAAACGAAAGAAATCGTCGCTACCCATGTCGTAAGCCAACTCAACTTTGCTAATGCCTGAATGCAACATCTCTTCTGCATCTTTTAGGCTTTTCGCTTTGATGACCATAAAATTTTCCGTCAAAAATCAGGGGACTTTAGAGTAGGGTAGTTATGTGACGGTTTTGTTTCACTTTAATGAAATGCTGTCACATTGCGTCTGTTATATGATCCTGAACACGGTTGCTTGCCGAAACTATCTCTTTGAATGTATTAATGAATGGACGCAACCTGTGGCACTTTTCTGAAAGTGAGTTCAGCAACAAAGGAGAGGATATGGAAATACCGCAACTGGACACATCTCGCTTGTTATTACGTCCTCTGGTCAGAGAGGATGCGGTGCAGATTCAACAGGTTTTTCCTCGCTGGGAGCTGGTGCGTTATCTCACCCACCTGGTTCCCTGGCCCTATCCCGAAGATGGCGCGCAGCAGTTTGTTTGCGGCTCGGCCTTGCCTGATATGCAAAAAGGGGTTGCCTGGCACTGGAGCATTCGGCCACGCACTCAACCGGAAAAACTGATTGGTGTGATTTCGCTGCGGCTGGGTGAAGAGGACAATCGCGGGTTTTGGTTGATCCCGGAGTGGCAAGGGCAGGGCTTGATGAGTGAGGCGTGTCAGCGCGTTACCGATTTCTGGTTCCGCGATCTCCAGCAAACGTGCCTGCGGGTGCCGAAAGCCGCCGATAATTTGGCTTCACGTCGAATTTCCGAAAGCAGCGGTATGCGGTTGGTTTGGTCGGGACGTAAAGCGTATGTCGCGGGCGAAATGGATGCGGAAATCTGGGAAATCAATCGCGAAGAGTGGTTTCGCCGCCATGGCGAATAAAATGAAAAAGGCCGCGCAACAGTTGGCGGCCTTATAGTGGGTTACTTCTTGTCTGGCTGTGGACTCTTATCGCCAGACTCTGGTGCTTCGGATGGATCGTCTTTTTCGACTAAATGCATAATCTCTCCTCTCGTTACCCACACAACCTTGAGTATAGACAGGAATGCTCAGTTAAAAGGGATTTCAACGATAAATGTGACAAGCAGATGAAAGTATTGAAAAAATAATGATTTTTTTTGTCTCACCGTTTTCAGGCATAAAAAAAGCAGCCATAAAGGCTGCTTTTTAGGGAATTTGGTCGGCACGAGAGGATTTGAACCTCCGACCCCGGACACCCCATGACCGTGCGCTACCAGGCTGCGCTACGTGCCGAACTGTGGGAAATGAGTCTACTGAAAATTGCTGTGAATGCAAGTTCTCAACAGACTAACTGCCTCATAATTAATCAGTTTGCAATAAAGCGCTTCTCTTCCGTGAGAACTTGCAACAGCAGCGCTAACTGCGGTTTATGATCTTTGAGGGCATTTCCTTGTGCATCATAGGCGCGATAGCTGCCGTTGTTATTCAGCACCAGCGTCACCTGCGGTGTCGTGATAACTAACTTATTCTCTTCGCTGCTGGCGACCCAGTCATGACGGCGTTGCACAGCAAAAAGATCTTCGCCCTGAGAATAATTGACTGGATTGGTGCGCACATGCAGCAGACGTTGCATCAACGTAGCCATCACGTCTTGATGATCAGTCAGGCGGCTAACCGTCTGAGCTGGCGTGTCTGGCCAGTGTATGACTAACGGAACCTGCAGATTTGCGCGATTACCCGAGCTGTCAACATTACCCTCCAACGCCAGTCCGCGCTGGGCGGTTATCACCACGACGGTGTTTTTCAGCAAATCTCGCTGCTCTAACGTGGTCAGCACATTATGAATCTGATCGTCGATCGCGGTGCTCTGACGAAGATAGCTACGCTGGCGCGCCTTGGCATTATCACTGCTGAGATTGACGCCATTCAGTGCGACCCATGAGAACCACGGATTACCTTCGCCTTTCTGCTGATTTAACCAGTTTTGCCATTGCGTCACGGTGGCGCTGTTTGGCTGACTGTTGCTGGCGGGCAACGAATAGTCGGTCAGCAATGCCTGGCGATAAAGCGGCAGATTAAAGCCGTCAGACGAGAACAAACCAAGCTGATAACCCTGGCTGCTCAACGCGCCGAGCAGCACCGATGGCGTACGCGACGCCAGCACGCCATTCATATAGCTTGAGGAGATGCCATAAAACAGGCCAAACAGCCCTTTTTCAGGCGTATCGCCTGCACTAAAGTGCTGCGTAAACCGCACATTATCATTGGCGAACTGGTTCAGTTCAGGCAACGCTTTTGCCATGCTGGCGCTGTTCAGGCTATCGACCGTAATCACCAGCAGATTGTTGCGCGTACCCGCGTCGCGGAAAGTGATATCACTGAGTGGATATTGCACTGACAGCGCTTCAGGATCGCCTTGCTGCACCAGTCGACGCTGATACTCCTGCGCATCCAGCAAGCCATGACGTTCAAGAAAACGGCGTGCCGTCATCGGATAAGAGAGCGGTAGGTTGGCGCGCTGCATGGTAATCGGACGATAGAAATTAGCATCCGCCCAGATATACATCAGGTGGCTGGCGAAAAAGGCGCTGATAAACAGCGCCGCCAGCGGCTTGCCAAAGGAGCGGCGATTAAGGCTGCGCAGCTTCTGCCAGCTCCAGGTAGCGAACAGCATTTGCACCAGGAAGATCAGCGGCACGCTGATAAACATCAGCTGCCAGTCACGCGCCATTTCGCTTTGGTCGGGGTTAATGACCAGTTCCCAGACCACGGGATTGAGGTGCAAGTGAAAGCGGCTAAACACCGCGCTGTCCACCATCACCAATGTTAATCCGGCAGTGGCCACCACCGCCGATAACACCCTTAACAGGCGCTGCGACATCACCACGAAGGTGAGTGGGAAGATAATCAGCAGATAAGCCGCAAAGACGATAAAGCTGAAGTGGCCAATCCAGCTGCTATAGGCGTAAATACGCCCAGTCAGCGAAGAGGGCCAGTCGGCGACCAACAGGTAGCGACTGCCTAAAATCAGCGCGAATAAAATATTAAACAACGCAAACCAATGCCCCCAGCTGATCATCTGGGAGACTTTTTCGCGGTAGCGCTGCCGGTTGGTTACCATATTATGAGATCAAATTAATGAGCGTTATCGTCACGGACTGAAGACTGCAAAGCTTCAGCGAAAGATCGGGCCAGTGAACGGCGTTGAGCCGGGGCCACATCGTTGTTGATCAAATTGGTGACCATGTTCCCCAACACCATCAGGGAAAGGTCGGTTGGCGCCTGGTCTTTTTCCAGAACCTGCACCATTTTCGCGAGGAGTTGTTCTACGCGTTCGTCACTATAACGGGATGATTGTGGCATATCGTCGTCTAATCTCGTTTCAAAAGGCGATATATTACCGTAACAACGCGGTTTTTTCCGCACTTTTATCGAAAGCGCACCGTTGGTTTTACGCATGGAGTTGAAAGCCATTGCAGGCGGTGATTGAATACGCGCCTGAGCTTAAAGGAGAGTCTACCATGAGTCTGGATATCGACCAGATTGCCCTGCATCAGTTAATCAAACGTGATGAGAATCAGTTAGAGCTGCTGCTGCGCGATTCCTTGCTGCCCGCGACGAAAACAGTTGAGTCGATGGTGGAAGAGTTGCACCGCGTTTACAGCGTCAAAAGTAAAGCTTACGGCCTGTTTAATACCGACAGCGAACTGGCGGAAGCGCTACGCAACTGCCGCAAAGGCAACGATGATTTTCTCGCCTTCAGCCGTGCAGCTACCGGCCGTCTGCGCGATGAGCTGGCAAAATATCCGTTTGCCGAAGGTGGCGTGGTGCTGTTTATCCAGTATCGCTATCTGGCGGTGGAATATTTGCTGGTAACGGTGCTGAACAGCCAGTCCAGCATGCGTGTTAATGAGCAGATGGATATCAGCAGCACCCATTATCTGGATATTAATCATGCCGATATTGTGGCACGCATTGATTTAACCGAATGGGAAACCAATCCAGAATCGACTCGCTATCTGACCTTCCTGCGTGGTCGGGTTGGGCGTAAAGTGTCTGATTTCTTCATGGACTTCCTCGGTGCAGAAGTCGGTTTAGATACCAAAGCGCAAAACCGTGGCTTGCTGCAGGCGGTAGACGATTATTGCGACGAATCGAACCTGGATAAAAACGAACGTCAGAATTACCGTCAGCAGGTTTACACCTACTGCAATGATCAACTGCAGGCGGGCGAAGAAATTGCTTTGGAAGATCTTTCAAGCGAACTGCCGCCATTAGGCGAAAAAACCTTTCAGGCGTTTACCCAAGAGCAGGGTTACGAGCTGGAGGAACACTTCCCCGCAGACCGCAGCACGTTGCGTCAGTTAACCAAGTTTGCAGGCAGCGGTGGAGGATTAACGTTGAATTTTGATGCCATGCTGCTCGGCGAGCGAATCTTTTGGGATCCAGCCACCGACACGCTGACCATTAAAGGAACGCCACCGAATTTGCGCGATCAGCTACAGCGTCGTACCAGCAGCAAATAACTGAAAAGCCGGGCACATCCTCGCCCGGTTTCCTTTGAAACAGGACATTTTCTTTTCACCTACTTTTTTGAAGTATCTCAAACAAATTAAAGATGATTTGAAATCAGCATTGCCCTCAGAGTGGCTGAACCAACATCGCTTTGTTCTCTGATAAAATCTGCAGTAAGGCCATGACGTTGGGTTCATCGTTGCCTTTTAGCCAAGCGACACTCAGCGGCAGTTTTTTTACTTTTTCATCAATGCTGAGTGAAATATAGGTCACGCCTTCGCTGTTAATGTTGCGAAACGACGTGGGAACGATCGCTAATCCCAGCCCGGCAGAGACAAAGCTTAAAATGGTCTGCTTCTCTTCAGCAAATTGCGCAATATGGGGCGTAAGTCCAGCGGATTTAAAGATATTCATGGTCAAATCGTGGCTATGCGGTCGGGTCCTGCGCTCCGGCACAATCATCGACTCCTCTTTAAAGTCCATTACGCTAACCACGTCTCTGTTCGCCAGGGTGTGATTCACCGGCACGGCAAGCACGCAGGTTTCGCGGGTAATTAAGCGCATATCAAGGCGGGCATCGAGACTTTCCGGTGGCCGAATAAAAATCATATCCAGCCAACCCGATTTTAAACGGGGAATAAGGTTAACCGTTTTGTCTTCGCTTAAATGAATATCCGTATCTGGGTAAATTTGCATAAAGTGATTTAACAGGTGGGGAATTAAACCCTGTGCTGCGCTATCAATGGCGCCAATACGCAATACTTTTCTGCCACGTTTATTTGCTGCTCTAAATCTCAGCGCAAGCTCATCAAATTGCGTCACCAACTTTACCGCTTCATCAAAAAATTCTACGCCTTCTTGGGTTAATGCCACGTTGCGGGTTGAACGGTTTAACAACCGCACGCCAAGGTCCTCTTCCAGCAAGCGAATAAAGCGACTTAGTGACGCAGGCATCATTTCCATTCTTTGTGCTGCGCGGCCAAAATGGAGATCCTGGCCTACCGCAATGAAGCATCGCAATTGATTTATATCCATAAATTTTCCGCTCGCTCATTATTCAAATAATTTATATAAACCCGCGCCAATGATAACTCTCAGCAAATCGGCATACTGAGCTCGAACACAAAAAAATAACATTACCTACACAAACCTGGAGCACTTTAATATGAACTCTCACCTCGAAAAAAGGGTGATGCGTAAAGTAACTCTACGCATTGTGCCCTTCATTATGCTGCTTTATTTCATCGCTTTTCTTGACCGCGTAAATATTGGCTTTGCTGCGTTAACCATGAATCAGGATTTAGGTTTTTCGCCAACGGTATTTGGTTTGGGCGCAGGTATCTTTTTTCTGGGTTATTTTTTGTTTGAAGTACCGTCCAATCTTATTTTGCATAAAGTCGGGGCACGTATTTGGATTGCCCGCGTGATGATCACATGGGGATTGGTTTCGGCCTGCATGGCTTTTGTGCAAGGCACGACCAGTTTTTATATCTTGCGCTTTTTACTGGGCGTGGCCGAAGCTGGATTTTTTCCCGGCATCATTCTTTACCTTAGTTTCTGGTTTCCGGCAGCGCGCCGTGCGCAGGTCACGGCCATTTTTATGGCGGCAGCTCCCCTCTCAACGGCGTTGGGTTCCCCGCTTTCGGCGGCGCTGTTGGAAATGCACGGCTTGCTGGGTTATGCCGGCTGGCAGTGGATGTTCATGTTGGAAGCCGTTCCTGCGGTGATCTTCGGCGTTGTGGTGCTGTTTTTTCTGACCGATCGTCCGGCGAAAGCCAAATGGTTGACTGACGAAGAGCGCGCATGGTTGCAGAACACTATGCAGGCTGAAGAGCAGGCGAGGGCAGTAAAACAGGGCCACAGCAGCGTTTGGCGCGGCCTGGCCGATCGTCGTGTATTCGCGCTGGCGCTGGTCTATTTCGGCACTTCAGCCGGGCTTTACACGCTGGGCATTTGGTCGCCTCAGATCATTCACTCCTTCGGCGCGTCGTCGATGAACATTGGTTTTCTCAATGCGTTTCCAGCGGTGATCGGCGTAATCGCGATGATCCTCTGGGCGCGTCATTCCGATCGTACCGGTGAACGCAGTTGGCACGTGATAGGGGCCTGTTTGCTGGCTGCGGCGGGGCTAATCTACGCCGGTAATGTCAGTTCGCTGCTGGCAGTGATCCTGGCCTTAACGCTGGTCACGGTAGGGATCAGCTGCTCAAAACCGCCGCTGTGGAGCATGCCAACGCTGTTTCTTTCAGGCCCGGCTGCGGCGGCAGGCATCGCTACTATTAATTCCATCGGCAATCTGGGCGGCTTCGTAGGACCGATGATGATTGGCGTTATTCGCCAGCAAACTGGCGCCTACACGTGGGGGCTCTATTTCGTCGCCGGTTTGCTGGCGCTCTCTGCTGTGATCGTTTTCCTGCTGTCTGCCAATAGCAAAACTCCGCAGGCGGCTGAGCTGGCTCATCCTAAAACTCCTCATGCTAAAACCCATTAATTGATTCTGGAGAATCCTATGCGTACTTATTCTATTGCTGCTATTCCTGCTGACGGTATCGGCCCTGAAGTGATCTCTGCGGGCGTTGAGGTGCTGCGCGCGCTGGAGCGTCAAAACAGCGGTTTGAAATTTGCCGTTGAAACTTTTGACTGGGGTTCGGATTACTATAAACAGCACGGCGTGATGATGCCGGAACAGGGGCTGCAAACGCTGAAGAAATTTGACGCCATCTACTTTGGTGCGGTGGGCGCACCAGACGTCCCCGATCACATTACGTTATGGGGCCTGCGTTTGCCGATTTGCCAGGGCTTTGATCAATATGCCAACGTGCGCCCAACCAAAATTTTGCCGGGGATTACGCCACCGCTGCGTCATTGCGGACCTGGCGATCTCGACTGGGTGATTGTGCGTGAAAACTCGGAAGGGGAATATTCGGGTAACGGTGGTCGGACACATAAAGGCTTGCCGGAGGAAGTAGGAACAGAAGTCGCGATTTTTACCCGCGTTGGCGTTACCCGTATTATGCGGTATGCCTTTAAACTGGCTCAGTCGCGTCCGCGCAAGTTGCTGACGGTTGTCACCAAGTCGAATGCGCAGCGACACGGCATGGTGATGTGGGATGAAATTGCGGCTGAAGTGGCGCTGGAATTTCCTGACGTGAAGTGGGACAAAATGCTGGTGGATGCGATGACGCATCGCATGACGCTACATCCGCAAAGCCTGGATACCATTGTCGCCACCAATCTGCACGCCGACATTCTCTCTGACCTGGCCGGTGCGCTGGCGGGCAGCCTTGGCGTCGCGCCAACAGCGAACATCGATCCTGAACGACGTTTTCCTTCTATGTTTGAACCGATTCACGGCTCAGCTTTTGATATCACCGGCAAAGGCGTGGCGAATCCGGTTGCCAGTTTCTGGACTGCGGTGCAGATGCTCCAGCATCTCGGTGAACATGACGCGGCAGCGCTGGTTATGGAAGCGATCGAAAATGTGTGTGCAAAAGGGATATTGACGCCAGATGTGGGCGGCACGGCGAAAACAGCGGATGTGACGCGGGCGGTAGTGGCATTTATTGAATCGAAGGTGCAATTGGCAGAAATCGCGTAAGCGCTCGCCGAACCCGGCAAGATTGCAGGCAAAATAAAAGGGCCGGTTTCTCAACCGGCCCCTCTACTTTCAACCCATTCGGCGATTAAGCGCGAACGAAGTCGATGTGGTGCAGTTTTGGCTTGAACGGGTGACGCTGAACAGCCTGCACTTTAACTTTAACTTCTTTACCATCAACAACCAGAGTGATGACTTCGTCGTAGAAGCCAGGCTTGGTCTGCTGGTTCATTACGGAATCATGATCCAGGTCGATAGCAACAGCGGCTTCATTACCACCATAAATGATAGCTGGGAAGCGGTTCGCTGTACGCAGGCGGCGGCTCGCACCCTTACCCTGCTCTTTACGTTCTACTGCATTGATAGTGAACATTGATATTTCTCTTTATGATTCCTGCTACAGGCGACCCAGCAACAGGAGGGTTATTCAAAATCGCTGATGCACATGCAAAAGCGGGCGGCATTATAGCCCTTATGCCAAAGGCGGGCAAATGATTATCCCAGTTCATTTGCGCGGCGAAAGCGGCCTTGATAATCAAACACCTTCTCACGAATCTGCCAAAAACGACCTTTGGCGCGCGCCACCACGAAGTCGGGATGACGCAGCAGCGGTTGTAAAGCCAATACATCCGCAGCGGTTTGCCAACCCAACGGCACGCCGGGCGCACGTTGATGCGGGCGCATAAACAGCTGCTCAAACGCTTTACGTTGCGCAGGGCTTTGCAGCCGAAAACGTTCGCTAACGCTGGTGCCGTCTTCATCAAAATAGGTGGCTTTCAGCCATTCGCCTTTGTCATCGCGGCCTTGTTCCAGTGTCATGCCGCCGCAGCGCAATACCAAGGCATCTTTGAGCTTCAGCGCCGCTTTTAACATGTCGTCAGGGTCGACCAGAATTTTGTCGCACTGATGGCAGCGACGTGCGGCAATGTCATTTTCCGCTCCGCAGTCAGGACAACTTTTAAAGCGAAACCGATAATCGCACTGTTCACGTTCGCCCTCATCATCTTCCAGTACGCCCTGACAACGGCGACCAAAGTGTTCAATGATCATGCCATCAGCGGTGGTTTTACCCCAAAACGTATTGGCAAAACCGCAGGCCGGACAGAAAACCTGCACCGGCTGATTATCGCTTGCCCCTTTGGGCGCGCCCACTTCTGGCGTAAACAGATCGTGGGGATTGCCAGCGTAGTCCAGAATCAAACAGTCGGTTTTGCCCGGCGACAGGCGCAAGCCGCGCCCGACGATCTGCTGATATAGACTCACCGATTCGGTCGGGCGCAGAATGGCAATCAAATCGACATGCGGTGCATCAAAACCGGTGGTCAATACTGCGACGTTCACCAGAAACTTCAGCTGCTGCGCTTTAAACGCCAGGATTAGCGCATCACGCTCTTTAGCCGGTGTTTCTGCCGACACTAAGGCGCTGTTATCGGGCAGCAAACGCAAGATCTCACGTGCGTGCTCAACGGTTGAGGCGAAAATCATTACGCCAAGGCGATCTTCAGCAAATTCGACGATCTGACGAATAATGTGCGGGGTCACACGCTGTTGCTGTTTCAATTCGCGATTCAGATCGGCTTCGCTGAATAACCCGTTGGCTTGTGCAGTCAGGCGGCTAAAGTCGTATTGCACCACCGGCATATCGAGTCGCTCTGGCGGCACTAAAAACTGGTGCTTGATCATGTAACGCAGCGGTAATTCGTAGATGCAGTCACGAAACAGCGCTTTTTCATCGCCGCGTACCATGCCGTGATAGTGGAAATGATAAATCCAGCCTTTGCCAAGACGGAAGGGCGTGGCGGTCAAGCCGAGCAGGCGCAGTTGCGGATTGTGTTGGCGCAGATGCGTGAAAATTTGCTGATATTGGCTGCCGCTGTCATCACCAATGCGATGACACTCATCGACAATAACCAACGAGAAGGCGCTGTCGAACTGAGCAAGGTTACGTGCCACCGATTGCACGCTGCCAAACACCACCTTGCGCTGACTCTCTTTGCGTTGCAGGCCCGCCGCGAAGATGTCGGCTTCCAGGCCGTACGCCTGATATTTGGCATGGTTCTGCGCCACCAGCTCTTTAACGTGGGCCAGAACTAACACCCGGCCACGCGCCAGCCGAGCCAGTTCCGCAATCACCAGACTTTTTCCCGCGCCGGTAGGTAACACAATCACCGCGGGTTGATTATGACGACGGAAATACGCCACGGTGGCATTAACCGCATCCTGTTGATAAGGGCGTAAGGTAAAAGACATGCTCATCACTTTTATAAAAACAGCCGTAATTATGCCATGAAAGCGCAGCAAACGCTCTGTCAGGCAGCTTCGGTTCAGGCTATACTTCCCGCACAATTTCAACGGTTAAAAACACCGTTTCAGTTTCCCTCCGCAGTAACAGGCAAAACGAATTCATGCGACTCGATAAATTCATCTCTCAGCAACTGGAAGTCAGCCGTGCCATCGCTGCACGTGAAATCCGTAATCATAAAGTGACCGTCAACGGTGAAGTGGTGCGTGACACCGCGTTCAAACTGCTGCCCGATCACGCGGTAGAGTTCGACGGCAATGTGCTGCAGATGCAGACTGGCCCGCGCTATTTCATGCTGAATAAACCGCAAGGCTACGTCTGCGCCAACGACGATCCCGATCATCCAACCATTCTCTATTTCATTGAAGAACCGATGTCGTTCAAGCTGCACGCAGCTGGCCGCCTGGACATTGATACCACCGGTTTAGTGTTATTGACGGATGATGGACAATGGTCACACCGTATCACTTCACCGCGTCACCATTGTGATAAGACTTACCGCGTAACGCTGGAGGCACCGATCAGCGATGAGACGGAAGCGCAGTTCACGGCGGGCGTACAGCTGCATGGTGAAAAGAATCTGACGCAGCCTGCACAGTTAGAAATTATTACTCCCACTGAAGTGCTGCTAACCATCAGTGAAGGACGTTATCACCAGGTCAAACGCATGTTTGCAGCAGTCGGCAACCGTGTAGTGGGATTACATCGTGAGCGGATTGGCGAGATAGCGCTGGGCGAGGATTTAGCGCCGGGTGAATACCGTCCACTGACCGAAGAAGAGATTGCCAGCGTCGGCTTGCCCGATGAACTAAAACAAAAATAGCGGGAGTTTTTGTGCGCAAGGAAAAAAATTCACCGGTGGGATTAGTGGTTATCCTCGGTTTATTGGCAATGTTAATGCCGTTATCGATTGATATGTATCTGCCTGCAATGCCGCAGATCGCCCGTGAATTTGCGGTGTCGGCGGGTAGCGTGCAAATGACGCTGAATCTGTACATTCTCGGCTTTGCCATTGGGCAGCTGGTGTACGGGCCGCTGGCCGACAGTTTTGGCCGCAAGCCGGTGATCACCTTGGGCACCTTGATTTTTTCCTGCGCTGCGGCAGCCTGTGCGCTGTCGCAATCTATCGATCAGCTGATTGCCATGCGCTTTCTCCATGGTTTATCGGCCGCCGCCGCCAGTGTGGTGATTAACGCCTTAATGCGCGACAGTTACTCGAAAGAGGACTTTTCGCGCATGATGTCGTTTGTCATGTTGATCACCACCATCGCACCGCTAGTGGCTCCGATTGTTGGCGGTTGGTTGCTGCTGATTTGGAACTGGCACGCCATTTTCTGGGCACTTTCTTTCGCCGGTGTGATTACCGCCGTCCTGGTGGCCACCCAGATCCGTGAAACGTTAAAACCGGAACAGCGACAGCGCTTTAACCTGCGCACCACGCTCGGCAATTTTGTCACGTTGTTTCGCCATAAACGCGCGTTCAGTTATATGTTGTCGAGCGGCTTCTCATTTGCCGGCTTGTTTACTTTTCTCAATGCCGGGCCTTTTGTTTATATCGAGCTTAACCACGTCTCGCCGCAAAACTTTGGTTACTATTTTGGCCTCAACGTGATTTTCCTGTTTGTGATGACGCTGATTAACAGCCGCGCCGTGCGCCGCTTCGGTCCAGTCGCGATGTTTCGTTTAGGGCTGTTGATTCAGTTCTGCATGGGTGTTTGGCTGCTGGTCGCCAGCGCGTTGAATCTGGGATTTTTACCGCTGGTTTTCGGCATAGCGATGTTTATTGGTTGTGTATCGATGGTCTCATCAAACGCCATGGCGGTGATTTTGGATGAGTTTCCGCACATGGCTGGCACGGCATCTTCGCTGGCGGGAACGCTGCGTTTTGGCGTGGGTGCGTTAGTGGGGGCATTGCTTTCACTGGTGAGCTTTACCAGCGCCTGGCCCATGGTCGGCACCATTGCCTTGTGTTCAACGATTTCTATTCTGCTGTTTCTCTACGCTTCCCGCCCACGCGCTGCTGCCTGATCCAGGCACAGCCGTTTCGTTCTGCACCAAACCCTTTCGTCATCACACCCAGAATTGGGTGTGATGTTTCTTTTATGTGAAAAAATATAACCAAAAAAGTAATAGCATTGCGTCTAAAATGATTGTTAAGTGCTGCTGAACGCGGTACATATAGCCTAAATTGCGAGATCACTCGCAAAAAATAAAATTTCCGACATGCAGTGTTTTGAAACGAGAAGACAAGCCTTGACGTCCGTATTCTGTTTTGACCGGGAAAAGGGATTCACTGCGCTACTCGCTATTCGTCGTGAATTGAGAGTCGATCTCTGGGGGACATAACTAATTATGCTGCAACTTTCGATTGTGCATCGCCTGCCACAGCGTTTTCGCTGGGTTAGCGATCATCACAGTGCCATCGAAGCTGATGATGGGGTGACAGATGAACAGGATATTATTGCGCTGCGTCTAATCAGCCACGATGGGCATCCTGCCTGGGAAATTTTGCATCAGCTAAAAGAGATACTGGCCGCAATTCAGGTCGATGGCAAAGTCGCTGAGTGCGAAGGGCAACCTTGTTTATTCATCCAACGCAGCGACGAAAGCGCCACCAACTGTTGCTTAAAAAATCAGGGTGTTGCGATTGCTGAGACCTTTCACGGGCACTAATTTAGTTAAAGCTAACCGGCACTCAGCTGTGCAGAAGCCAGCAGCTCACGCGTGTAGGCTTCACCTGGCGCAGCAAACAGTTTTTCACATTCTCCCTGTTCAATCACCTCGCCCTGGCGCAGCACAATCAGCTGATGGCAGAGCGTGCGCACCACATCTAAATCATGACTAATAAACAGATAACTCAACTGACGTTGCTGCTGCAAACGACGCAGCAGCGTCAGGATCTGCTTTTGCACGGAGCGATCGAGTGAGGATGTGGGTTCATCCAGCACCATCAAATCCGGTTCTAACACCAGCGCACGCGCAATGGCAATGCGTTGCCGCTGCCCACCGGAAAACTCAACCGGATAACGATGGCGGCTTTCGGCCTCCAAACCGACTTCTTCCATTACTGCGATAACCTGCGATTCCTGCTGTACAGCGCTGAGATCAGGACGATGCACGGCTAATCCTTCAGCGATAATTTGCTGCACCGTCATGCGGGGATTGAGTGAAGAGTTGGGATCCTGAAACACCACCTGAATGCGCCGACGCAGCGGCAACAGCTGCTTGCGCGGCATATGATGCAGCGGGTGTCCATCGAACCAAATTTCGCCTTGTGCCTGAATCAGCCGCAACAGCGCCAGCCCGGTAGTGCTTTTCCCGGAACCCGATTCGCCAACCAACCCCAGACTTTCACCCCGTTTCAGGCTAAAGCTGAGGTTATGTAATGCCACCTTTTCACCGATCTGACGCTTGAGTAATCCGCGGCGCAGCGGGAAAGCCACGCGCAGATTTTCCACTTTCAAAATCACGGGCGCGTCGCTGGCAAGGGGCAGGGCACGGCCTTCCGGTTCAGCGGCCAACAGCTGTTGTGTGTAGGGATGTTGGGGCTGATTAAGCAGCGTTTGGCAGCCATTGTGCTCAACCACACTGCCGTGACGCATCACGCTGACGTTGTCTGCCAGTTGACGCACAATGTGCAGGTTATGGGTAATGAACAACATGCCCATGTTGAGTTCGCGCTGTAATTCACGCAGTAAATTAAGGATTTGCGCCTGCACCGTCACATCCAGCGCTGTAGTGGGCTCATCGGCAATCAACAGTTTTGGCTGGGTGAGTAAAGCCATGGCGATCATGACGCGCTGGCGCTCACCGCCGGAAAGCTGATGCGGAAAATCATTAAGCCGCGAAGCGGGCTGACGGATGCCAACGCGATCGAGACAGGTGATAATTTCTGCTCGTGCTGCTTCCCGCCGCATGCCGCGATGCAGCGAAAGCACTTCATACAGCTGTTTTTCAACGTGGTGCAAAGGGTTAAGCGACACCATCGGTTCCTGAAAAATCATCGCTATTTGATTACCGCGAATGCCGCGCAGCACACGTTCCTCGGCATGCAGCAGATCGTTGCCTTCGAACAAAATCTCTCCGCTGGGATAGGCAACTGATGAGGTGTGCAGCAGGCGCATCACCGACAACGCGGTCACGCTTTTACCCGAACCCGATTCCCCCACCAGCGCCAGCGTTTCACCGGCGTGGATTTGCAGTGAAACATCATTGACCACCGGACGAAGCGTTTCGCCCCGGCGGAATGCCACAGACAGATGATTAATAGCAAGCAGCGGCGAAGTCATTTAGATTCCTTTGCTGGGATCAAAGGCGTCGCGCACCGCTTCGCCGATAAAAATCAGTAGCGACAACAAGATCGCCAGCGAGAAAAAGCCCGACAAGCCAAGCCATGGCGCTTGCAGGTTATTTTTACCTTGCAGCAAAAGCTCACCCAGCGAGGGTGAACCGATTGGCAGCCCAAAACCCAGAAAGTCGAGCGAAGTCAGGGTGGTAATCGATCCGCAAAGAATAAACGGCAGGAAAGTCAGCGTAGCCACCATCGCATTGGGCAGAATGTGGCGCAGCATAATGCGGCCATCGCTGACGCCCAGCGCTTGCGCCGCGCGGATATAATCGAAATTACGCGTTCGCAAGAATTCGGCCCGCACCACGCTGACCAGGCTCATCCAACCAAAAATCACCGTCACCAAAAGCAGCCACCAGAAGCCAGGCTGGATTACGCTGGAAAGCAAAATCAGCAGGAACAGCGACGGCATGCCAGACCAGACTTCAATCAGGCGCTGCCCAACCAGATCGATTTTGCCACCAAAGTAGCCTTGTATTGCGCCAATCACGATGCCGATCACGCTGGAGAACAGCGTCAGCATCAAGCCAAAAAGTAACGAAATTCGCGTGCCGTATAATAAGCGTGCCAGCACATCGCCACCGTTGGCGTCGGTGCCAAGCCAGTTTTGCCCGGATGGCGGAGAAGGAAACGGAACCTGGCTGGAATAATTAATGGTGCTGTCGCTAAAACGTATCGGCGCCCATATTGCCCAACCTTGCTGCGCAATGCGCTGCTGTAGCCAGGGATCCTGATAATCGGCGGCGGTGGCCAGCTCCCCACCATAATCGGTTTCGCTGTAGTTGAAAAACAGCGGCGCATACCAGCGATGCTGGTAGTGAACGACCAAGGGTTTGTCATTGGCGATCAGCTCGGCGCAGAGTGAAAGCAAAAAAAGGATGAGAAAAACCCACAGTGACCAATAGCCACGCCGGTTATCACGAAAGCGCTGCCAGCGCTGCTGATTGATAGGCGATAATGTCATCAGCGGCCCTCGAAATCGATACGCGGATCGACCAATGTGTAGGTCAAATCACTGAGAATATTCATCAGCAAGCCAATCAAAGTAAAGATGTATAACGTGCCAAACATCACCGGATAATCGCGTTGAATAGTGGCATCGTAACCCAGTAAACCCAGCCCGTTCAGCGAGAACATCACTTCAATCAATACCGAGCTGGTGAAGAACATACTGATAAAGGTGGCGGGGAAACTGGCGATCACCAGCAGCATCGCATTACGAAAAACGTGATGGTAAAGAATGCGCCGTTCCGGCACGCCTTTGGCGCGCGCCGTGACCACATATTGCTTGCGAATCTCATCAAGAAAGGCGTTTTTGGTCAGCATGGTTAAGGTCGCAAACCCACCGATAACCGTCGCCAATACCGGCAAGCTGATGTGCCATAGGTAATCCAGCACTTTGCTGTACCACGGTAAGCTATCAAACTGCGGTGAGGTTAATCCACGCAGCGGAAACCAGTCGAGATAACTGCCGCCAGCGAATAACACAATCAACATGATGCCAAACAGAAAAGCGGGAATGGAGTAGCCGATGATGATGAAGGTGCTGCTCCAGATATCAAAGGCGCTGCCGTTGCGCACCGCTTTTTTGATGCCCAACGGAATGGAAACCAGATAGATAATCAACGTGCTCCATAATCCCAGGCTAATGGAGACCGGTAAACTCTCTTTGATCAGATGCAGCACCGATGCGCTGCGAAACAGGCTGTCGCCAAAGTCGAAGCGGACATAGTTCCACAGCATCTCGACGTAGCGCTGCCATAAGGGCTTATCGAAGCCGTAACGCTGTTTGATCTCTGCAATCACTTCCGGGTCAAGCCCGCGTGCTCCGCGGTATTGATTGTCGCCAGGATTGACATGATTGAGGCTGGCGCGTGCGCCGCTGTTATCTGCGCCGCCGCCGGGTAATCCGGTAGTTTGTCCAAACTGAATGTTTGCCAGCGCCTGATCAACAGGACCGCCGGGCGCTATCTGCACAATAAAAAAATTGAGGGTGATAATTGCCCACAATGTTGGAATGATCAGTAAAAACCTGCGTAGGAAATAGGCCGCCAACTGCGTTCTCCTTAGCGTTGATCAGCCGGTAAACGTGCGGCTTTGTTCACGTCATACCACCACGTATCGAGCCCGTTGCTGTAAGCGGGTTTGATGGCAGGATGAGAATATTTATCCCAGTAGGCTAGCCGCTGTTCAGCATTGAACCACATCGGAATCATATAGGCATTCCACAGTAAAATACGATCTAACGCTTGGCCCAGCGGTAACAACGCTTTGGAATCGCCCTGATGCGCCATAATCGTTTTCACGAAGTGATCAACAATGGGATCTTTTACGCGTGCGGTATTCCACGATGAGGCGATGTATTCCGATTGCCAGCTGGTTTGCAGGCTGGAGGAGGGCGTTGGCATGGCTAAATAGGCGGTAGAAATCATATCGTAGTCGCCTTCACGCCAGCGACGCAGATATTGCGAGCTGTCGATCTGACGCAGCGTCAAGCTGATCCCTAAGCGGGACAAGCTGTGCTGAAACGGCAACGCCCACTCATTGTTGGTGCCGCCGCGCAGCAGCAACTCAACCGTAAAGGGTTGGCCCGTTTTATCGTTTATCAGGCGCTGGTTTTTAATGCTCCAGCCCGCCTCTTTCAATAGCTTCAGCGCTTTCAACAAATTACCACGATCGTAACCACTGCCATCGGAATGGGGCGGGGCATATTTTTGTGTAAACAACTCAGGCGGCAATTGCGCTTTATAAGGCGCCAACAGCGCCAGTTGGTCGGCATCGGGGAGACCGCTGGCAGCATATTCCGTATTCTGGAAATAGCTGCTGGCACGCTGATAAGCGCCATAAAACAGTGCTTTGTTCATCCATTCAAAATCAAACGCTAAGCCCAGCGCCTGTCGCACCCGGCGATCGCTAAACAGCGGCTTTTCATTGTTGAACGCCAGCCAGCGCGTGTCGGTTGAGGCAGTATTTGGCGTGGTCTCTTTGACGATATGGTGATTACTGAAGTTGCGCCCGCGATATTGCGTAGCCCACTTTTTAGCGGATGACTCTTCGCGCAGATCAAACGCACCGGCTTTAAATGCCTCGAAGGCCACGTTATCGTCGAGATAATAGTCGTAACGTATCTGATCAAAGTTAAAGCGACCGCGATTCACCGGCAGACTGGCTGCCCAATAATTTTTTACCCGGCTGTATTCAATAAATTGGCCCAATTTCCACTTACTGACACGGTAAGGGCCGCTCGATAACGGCGGGCGACTCAGCGGTTCGTTAAACTTTTTATCTTGCCAAAATTTCTGTGAAATCACAGGCAACGTCATCAGGCCAAGCAATAAATCTCTGTCTGGTTTTGGCAGGTCAATGCGCACCGTCAAAGGATTGAGCGCCTTCACGTTAACGCCTCTGTAAACCACACGAAATTGCGGCACGCCTTCGCTCATGAACTTTCCAAAAGTGAAAGCCACATCATTGGCAGTGATGGGCGTACCATCCTGGAATTGCGCGCGTGGATTGAGGGTGATTTCCATCCAGCTAAAATCGCTGGGATAGCGAGCGGATTCAGCAATCAGCGGATAATAGCTGCCGGGTTCATCATCAGAGTTGGTGAACAAGCGATCATAAAGTGTGTCGGTATTGATGCCGGGATTGCCACGCGAGGCGAAGCGATTGAAGTTATCGTAAGTTCCTACCACCGCCATGGTGATTTTACCGCCTTTGGGCGCAGCGGAATTGACGTAATCGTAATGCGTGAAATTAACGGCATACTTTGGCTCACCGAGATCGGCGATGGCATAACTTTCCTGAATCGTTGCCGCGTATAGCGGGGCAATAAAAGTGCAAAGCAGCAAGGTTAAAAAGCGAAGCAGTATAAGCATGGCGCTCTCTTGTCGGTGATAGCAACAAAGCGTAGCAGTATCCTAATCCCAACGGCAGGTCAGGCGCTGTGAAGCTCAAAGTAGTCGATTAACGGTTCAGGCCGCAAGGGTCTGCTGAAGATGTAGCCTTGCAGATGGGTAACGCCGCGATTGATCAGCCAGGCGGCCTGATCGCCGGTTTCTACCCCTTCTGCGACCGTTTTCATCTTCAGCTGCTTTGCCAACTGCAACACGGTGTCCAAAACAGGCGATGTCACGGTTTCCGTCCCGATGCTTTGCACAAAACCGCGATCAATTTTCAAATAATCGAAGGCATATCTTTCCAGATAGATCAGCGCGCTGTGGCCGGTGCCGAAATCATCTATGGCGATTTTGATGCCCTGACGATGCAGCCAACTAAACAGTTCACCGGCGCTTTTATCACGCACAATGGTGCGCTCAGTAATTTCAAATACGTAGCTGAAATGATCGACCGGCATGGCTTTCATCCAGCACAGAACGTCATCGCGAAATGTCTCGGAAGCCAGATGCAGCGGAGAAATATTCAGTCCCATAATGGTGCCGGCGGGAACGTGGCGGCTCAGCAGATGTGCATCACGTGCAACGAGCTGGAACAGGTGACGTGTCAGCGGAATGATCAGATTTTGCGTTTCAGCATAATTAATAAACACATCAGGCGGAATGGCGCCCTCGGTAGGATGCGTCCAGCGGAGCAACGCTTCTGCGCCATAAGGCTGACCGTTATAGGAAGTGATCAGTGGCTGATATTCCACATGGAACTCACCCCGTTTAATCCCTTGCAGAATCTCTTTTCCCGGCTGTTTACACAGCGAAAACAGCAACCAGCAGACGCCGCCCACCAGCAGCGAAAGCAGCGTTCCACTCAGAAAGATGATCTGGTAATCGCTGCGTGACAAGGTTGAGCCATACAAAACAAATTGCAGCGGAAAACCGGATAACTGAAGCTGCATCAGCGAAGGCGGCAAATCATCATTTTTAGTGACTACCTGCTGCCAACTGGTGATGGCACTGTTTTGTGCTTCCAGCGCCATGCCTGAAATCTCAGGATGATACGAAGCCAGCAGCTGATACGGTTCCAAACTTAAATTGAGCGTGGCAAACACGCCTGACTGCGTGCTGCCGGGATTTTTCAGCCAGATCGCCACAGCCGGTTTGGACGGTTGCAATGGTGTGCCGCTTAATAACTGCAAATCGGTGTCGCGCGCGGGATCGGTCTGTGCAGAGATAATATTCAGCGGCAGAAAAAAGCTGCCGGTGGCAGATGAGCAAAAGGCATTGCCGTCTTTGACCAGCAAGATAGCGCGAAGATTACCGGCAAAAGCTGCGCGCGATGTTAACTCACGATTAATCGCGTGGCAGTTAGCATGACTAAAAGGCAGAAGGGGATTGAGGGTGTTATCGATCAAGGTCGTCAACGAATGTTGCAGTGCATCTCGGCTATTCACTAATAACTGGTGGTGCTGCTTTTCGCGATGATGCCAGGTCAAATTTAATAATATTGAGGTAAATAAAACAAAGAAGACAACGCCGATAATCGCGCTACTCCAGGCGATACGACGAGGAAAAGTGGCGTGGCGCATCAGCGCCGCTGACAGTGGCATGAGGTGCTTCCTCTGATTCTGTTTTTATTATTTAACTGCACACAGCTGCTCTGATGTAAGCGAATGAGAATATAACGAGATGACGGACAAAGTCTTGTTATTCTTCTGATAAACAATCACTTTTTTTTACATTTACAGGGAGGATTTAGCATTTAAAGACGAAAAAAAACGCTGCAAAGCAGCGTTAGATTTTCTCTGGCTGAGAAGGTGTTCGAAGCGAGGCGTTAAGTAGGATTACGACTTAATACTCGACGGCCTTCGCGGTAGCGCTTCTTCCAGTAATTATCGTTCAGATTTGAGATCATCACACCACTGCTGGTGGAAGCATGAACAAAATTGTCGTTACCGAGATAGATACCCACATGACGACCCGTAGAACCTGCGCGGAACAGGACAAGATCGCCTGGACGCAACTTGGTGCGAGAAATCTCTCTGCCGGTATCTTGCTGCTCTGAAGTTGAGCGCGGTAAATCTAAGCCAAACTGTTCGCGGAAGGTGCGCTGAACAAAGGCGGAGCAATCAATACCCCGTTTGGTATCACCACCAAGACGGTAACGCACACCTTTCCAGACGGCATATTGATCCATGATGCGCGTCTTAACATCGACGTTGCGCACCATTTCTTCAAATTCATCCTGAGACGCTTGAAGTAAAAAACCATTCTGGTTGTTAACTTCATGATTCTCGTTATTCGCGTTATGTCCATCATACGTACTACTACAAGCTGAGAGCAGAGTTGCCAGCGCCATTGCGGGCACGATCCGCCAAATATATCTCAGAATTGGTTGAGACTTGACCATTATTCGGGTTTTCCTTCGATGTCCTTACGACAAGATTGTCGCTAGCCAGATGACAAAACGGAATGAGATTAATAAGCGAATCAGCCTAAGACAATTCCTTAATTACTAAATTGTGTTAATGACCACAATTTCACAGTAAAAAAAGACCGAATTTTCTGCTGCTGTTGCCTCACTGCGACTGAGGTTAACCGATTACAGAGGCCGTGGCGAGTGCTTTTAATCAAATTCTTATAGGTTTTTTTGATATGAATCAATCTGTAACAGAGTGCCTACTTTATCAGCAATTATCAGGAAATAATGGAGGGAACAGCGCATTAAACTGGCGCTAATTCGCGGTCTAGCTGGGATTTTAAGAGTTTTTACGCTGGACAGGGGAATTGACAGAAGATTTACCCACCAAAAAGGACATGATTTTTTTGTTTTACCCTTTTTTGGTTAGCTTGCTAATAATATATTTAAGTTTTTAATAAGCGCGGGCGGTACAAATAATTGCCGTTTATCGCCCGCGCTAATCAATTACACCTGTGGCTTATATTTGCCCGGTAGCTTTCGATAAAACCAATTCACTACTGCATCACTGGCCGGCGTTAATAACCACCAGCTCAGCCCGACTAATACCACCGAAAGTGAGCCCACCGCCACATCGGTAAACCAATGTGCACCGGCCATCACGCGTGGCAATGAAAATATAATCACGATAGCTGCGGCGATGAGAAAGGCGCGTGAACCAAAATAACGCCACATGAAGCAGGCAAAGATAATGAGCATCATGCCGTGGTCGCCAGGGAAACTATTTTTCGATGCATCTTTAGCTGGAATGCCCGTCAACTCACTGACGCGATGTACATTGTCAAAAAACAGCGTTGGGCTGGCATGTTGCACCGGTATTAAATGACCAAGCTGATTCAGGATAACCGCTGTGAGTAGCATGGTGATGCCAATTGCCAATAGCTTGCGGCGACCTTGCGGTGTCTCGCGACGCCAGAACGACAGATAGAGCAATCCCATCGCCAGTAGCGACACAAGATCAAAGCCACGAAAATTGGTGATTGCCACCAGTAAGGCAAATCCAGGATGCGCAACCATCTGATCGTTAAAAGTAAAAAATATCGTTTTATCCACGCTGAACCAAAAACCATGTTCAGGCGGTAAATACCACGACAAAAACAACACAACACCCAGTGCGTTAAGCAAAAGGATCGTAACAAGACGAGTAGCGTGCATAGTCCAACTCATGATTTAAAAAATAACCGCAGAACCTAACCTGGTTAGCGTAAACGACACTTCAACAATGCGGATTGTAGTTCATTCCAGTTAGATGACTGTGAATGGATCATTTCCACCCGGCTATCAACAGGCGCAGAAGCATACGTTTCGATATGCAGATCTTCGCCTTGCCGGTTAATGCTCACCGTACCATCGGCAATTCGCAGCACACCTTTAACCCGATCAACCGGCGCTAAACGTGCCCATTCCAGCAGCGGAATGGTATCGAAAACCGTTTCGCTATCAAAAATCCAGCCGCAGGCAGCGTAGCCTTGGCCTTCATTAAGGGCGCGACGCCAGCGTGACTGGCCTTCCAGGCGCAGCGCAGCGATACCGCTGGCGGGAGCCGGGGCGTGATGGTGATGTTCTGGTTGAGGAATAGGGCGAGGTGAACCGCGAGGCGTGTCTAATAATGTGAGGGGTATTTGACCGAATTGCGTCGTCACAAACGGGCGACCTTGAAGAAATTGTTCCTGCCAGCGTTGCAATGCCAGGCGATCGCTCTCATGCCAACGGTCGCTTTTGTTTCCCACAATAATATCGGCAGCCACCAGCTGATCGCGAAAATTCTCGTTTGCAACCACTCGCGCATCCCCAAGTTGACGCGCATCAAGCAGGGTAATTGTGGCGTTAAGTTGCAGCCAGGGTTGATAAACCTCTGCGCTCAGCATGGATAACAGCTGGCGAGGATGGCCTAAACCGGTGGGTTCTATCAGTAAGCGATCCGGCTTGTTCTGCTTTAATAACATGTTGAGGCCAACCTGCATTGGCAAGCCGTTTACGCAACACATGCAGCCGCCAGGAATCTCCTTCAGCGTCGCACCACGATTAGCTAACAGCGCGCCATCAATGCCAATCTCACCGAATTCATTAACCAGCACCGCCCAATTTTCATTTTCAGGTTTATTGGCCAGCAAATGCAGCAAAGTGGTGGTTTTGCCGCTGCCTAAAAAGCCGGTAAGGAGGTTAACGCGTGTCATGCTAAAAGCTCCGATAACAAAATCGCCAGGCTAAAGATGTTATCTTATAACATTATCACCTGGCGAGAATCGTGGCGTGATTTAGTCAGCACGCCCCATGTAACGGCGCTCAGCGATATGAATGCGGATACGATCGCCATTGCTGAGGTATTCCGGCACCTGAATCGCCAGACCGGTGCTCATTCCTGCCGGTTTGGTGCGTGCGCTGGCAGAGGCCCCTTTAATGCCCGGCGATGTATCAACAATTTCCATGTCAACGGTTTGTGGCAACTCTAATGCCAGCAACTGACCCTCCATTGTCAGCACATGAATGCCAGGAATGCCGCCTTCTGGAATAAACAGCAGCTCCTCTTCGATTTGCTCTTTTTTAAAGGTATAAGGCGTGTAATCTTCGTCATCCATAAAGACATACTCATCGCCGTCTATATAAGAGAAGGTCACGCTACGGCGGCTAAGTGAAATCGCTTCAATCAGATCGTCACCTTTAAAGCGCTCTTCCACTTTCATTCCGGTACGAACATCGGTGAAACGCATTTTATACAGCGTGGCCGCACCGCGCGCGCTTGGGCTTTGAACATCAATATCTTTAACCAGCAGCAGCTTTCCATTATGGGTCACCGCCATCCCTTTTTTGATTTCATTGGCTTTTGGCATTGCAGTTCTCGCTTTCTCTGAGATTGAATTGCGCGACACGTTACTCGCGCCGGTGAAAACAGGCAATATGCCGCGCAGGTATTTTTATGGACGCTGAGAGAAGGATGGCAAAAAGCGAACTGGGCTGCTATTGTCGCGGCGAAATTCTCTGCTGGAGTGCATCATGCAATGCCGTAGTCAGTGCGGTGCCTGTTGTACGGCGCCCTCCATCTCTTCACCTATTCCCGGCATGCCCAATGGCAAACCCGCGAACACACCCTGTGTTCAGCTTGATGACGATTTGCGCTGCAAGCTTTTTGGTTCGCCTTTACGTCCAGCAGTGTGCGCGGGTTTACAGCCCGATCGCGAAATGTGCGGCAATTCGCGCCACGATGCGATGCTTTATCTGATACAACTGGAAACCGAGACCGCGCCCTAATTTGCTGAAGTTTGCTGATTCTTCAAAGATTAAACGCGTTGCGTTTACAGCAGGGCGTCAGCTACACCCTCAATAAAATCCTCATTAGACTGTGAAATGTGCGTGGCTTCAAAAATATGCTACGCCGTTTGCGCATTTTCTTGCCTGCTTGAATGCGCTGTACCAGAATCCTTGAAACGTTTCAGCGTTGTCTGCGAAACCATCTTCGTAGTGGGCAGCGTCTATTTTTGCCATCAAGCTGAAACGATTCAATTTCAGCAAGCGAGGAGAATTATGTTCCAGCTCGAATTGCAGGCTATCCACACCGGGGCCAGCGCGCAAAACAAAGAAGACGCTATTCGTCAGGTTGCTGCGGCGCTGACCGCTGCCGGAAACGTCGCAGAGGGCTACGTTAACGGCATGCTGGCGCGTGAACAGCAAACCTCTACTTTTCTCGGTAATGGCATCGCCATACCACACGGCACCACCGACACGCGTGACTTAGTGTTAAAAACGGGCGTGCAGGTATTTCAGTTTCCGCAGGGTATCGCCTGGGGCGAAGATCAAACCGCCTATGTCGCTATTGGTATCGCCGCGAAGTCTGACGAACACCTGGCGCTGCTGCGTCAACTCACCCATGTATTAAGCGATGACAGCATTGCCGATCAGCTAAAAACCGCCTCGGCTGAAGAGTTGCGTGCGCTGTTAATGGGGGAGAAACAAGCTGCTGAATTCAGTTTTGATACCTCATTAATCAGCGTCGATGTGGCAGCAAAAGATTTAATCACGTTGCAGGCGCTTAACGCCGGACGTTTACAGGCTGCGGGTGTGGTGGATGCGAGCTACGTTGCCAACGTAATTTCTGCTGCGCCGTTAAGCCTTGGTCAAGGCATCTGGCTGAGCGACAGCGCCAGCGGTAATGTGCGCAGCGGCGTAGCAGTAAGCCGTGCAGCAACGCCGTTTGACCATCAGGGCGAGCAGGTTGCCATGCTGGTGAGTGTGGCAGCCACTGACGAGCGTCCCCTGGAGGTGCTGGGCTATCTCAGCACGCTGCTGCTGAACAACAAAGCCGATCGTTTAATCAAAGCAGATGCCGCTGGCGTTTACGCGTTGCTGACCAGTGAAGTCGATGAGCAGGCAGAAGTCTTAACCGCCGAATTTACTATCCGTAACGAACATGGTCTGCACGCGCGTCCGGGCACCGCGCTGGTTAGCGTGATCAAACAATTTAATAGCGACATTACCGTGACTAACCTTGATGGCAGCGGTAAGCCAGCTAATGGCCGTAGCCTGATGAAGGTTGTGGCACTTGGCGTGAAAAAAGGCCACCGCCTGCGCTTTACTGCCAGCGGCGAAGATGCACAACAAGCGCTAACCGCCATTGAAGAAGCGATCACCAGCGGTTTAGGCGAGGGGGCAGCATGAGCAGACGCGTAGCAACCATTACGCTAAATCCCGCTTACGATTTAGTCGGCTATACACCAGAGATCGAACGCGGTGAAGTCAACCTGGTAAAAACCACCGGTTTGCACGCGGCGGGTAAAGGCATCAACGTCGCGAAAGTACTGAAAGATCTCGGCATTGATGTGACCGTCGGTGGCTTTCTGGGTAAAGAAAATCAGGATGGTTTCCAGCAGTTATTCAGCGAGTTGGGCATCGCTAACCGCTTTCAGGTCGTGCCAGGCCGAACGCGCATCAACGTGAAACTCACTGAGCAAACCGGTGATGTAACTGACCTGAACTTTTCAGGATTTAACGTGACTTCACAGGACTGGGATCGCTTCACCAGCGACTCGCTAACCTGGCTCGGTCAGTTTGATATGGTCTGCGTTAGCGGCAGCCTGCCAGAAGGCGTTGATCCCGCAGCGTTTACCCAATGGATGAGTGACTTACGTACCCTTTGTCCGTGCATCATTTTCGACAGCAGCCGTGAAGCGCTGGTAGCAGGCTTGAAAGCGGCGCCATGGTTGGTCAAACCAAACCGTCGCGAGCTGGAAATTTGGGCGGGTCGCAAACTGCCTACGCTGCAGGATGTGATTGGTGCTGCACACGAACTGCGCGAGCAGGGCATTGCGCATGTCGTCATTTCTCTGGGGGCTGAAGGTGCACTGTGGGTCAATGCTTCAGGTGAATGGCTGGCTAAACCGCCAGTGTGTGACGTTGTCAGCACGGTAGGCGCAGGCGATTCCATGGTCGGCGGCTTGATTTATGGTTTGCTGATGCGTGAATCCAGTGAACACACACTGCGTCTTGCGACGGCTGTGGCGGCAATGGCCGTCAGCCAGAGTAACGTAGGCATAACCGATCGTACTCAGTTGGCCGCAATGATGGCGCGCGTCGACTTAAAACCCGTTAACTAACAGCAGGAGAGCGATAATGAAAACGCTGCTGATAAAAGATCCTTCACTGGGTCTGGCTTCCGCTTACATGGCAAAACAGCGCCTTACCGCCGCGGCGGCGCAGGCGGGTCTGACAATCACTGAAAACCCGGCAGAGGCCGAACTGGCGATCGTCATCGGTCATGAAATTCCGAATGACGCGGCGCTGAACGGCAAATCTGTCTGGCTGGGCGATGTGCAGCAAGCTGTACGTGAGCCAGAACAATTCCTTAGCCGGGCAAAAGCCGAAGCCAAAAGTTGGCAGGCGACAGCGGAAGTGGCGGCACCTGCTACCACTGCGCAGGCTGGCGGTCAAAAACGTATCGTAGCGGTAACCGCTTGTCCGACGGGCGTCGCGCATACCTTTATGGCAGCCGAAGCGATCCAGTCTGAAGCCACTAAACGCGGCTGGTGGGTAAAAGTTGAAACCCGCGGTTCAGTGGGTGCGGGCAACGCCATCACGCCAGAAGAAGTGGCCGCAGCCGATCTGGTGATCGTCGCCGCTGATATTGAAGTCGATCTGGCGAAATTTGCCGGTAAGCCGATGTACCGCACATCAACCGGTTTAGCGTTAAAGAAAACGGCACAAGAGCTGGATAAAGCAGAAGTCGAAGCGAAACCGTATAAACCTTCTGGTGCGCAGGGTAGTAACAGTCAGGAAGACAAAAAAGAGGGTGGCGCAGGCGCGTATCGTCACCTGTTAACCGGCGTTTCCTACATGCTGCCGATGGTGGTCGCGGGCGGTTTGAGCATTGCGCTCTCTTTCGCCTTTGGTATCACCGCGTTTAAAGAGCAGGGCACGCTGGCGGCGGCCTTGATGCAGATTGGCGGCGGTAGCGCCTTCGCCTTAATGGTGCCGGTGTTGGCAGGTTTCATCGCCTTCTCTATCGCTGACCGTCCGGGTCTGACGCCAGGCTTGATTGGCGGCATGCTGGCGACCAGCATCAACGCCGGTTTCCTTGGCGGAATCATCGCGGGCTTTATTGCCGGTTATGCTGCCAAACTGATCAGCAGCAAAGTCAAGCTGCCACAAAGTATGGAAGCGTTGAAACCAATATTGATCATCCCGCTGTTTGCGAGCTTGATTACCGGCCTGCTGATGATCTATGTGGTCGGTAAACCGGTTGCTGGTATTATGAGCGGCTTGACAACCTGGTTAGCAAATATGGGCACTGCGAATGCGGTCCTGTTGGGCGCGATCCTTGGCGGCATGATGTGTACCGATATGGGCGGCCCGGTGAACAAAGTGGCGTATGCCTTTGGTGTGGGTTTGTTGAGTTCACAAACCTATGCGCCAATGGCCGCCATTATGGCAGCCGGTATGGTTCCACCGCTGGCGATGGGTTTAGCCACGCTGGTTGCACGACGCAAGTTCAACAAAGGTCAGCAGGAAGGCGGCAAAGCGGCGCTGGTTCTTGGATTGTGCTTTATCTCTGAAGGTGCGATCCCTTTTGCGGCGCGTGATCCCATGCGCGTCCTGCCATGCTGCATTGTCGGCGGCGCGGTGACCGGTGCTATCTCCATGGCAATTGGCGCCAAACTGATGGCACCGCACGGTGGCCTGTTCGTGCTGTTGATTCCTGGCGCGATTACCCCGGTGTTGGGTTATCTGCTGGCGATTGTGATTGGTACGGCAATCGCGGGCCTGAGTTATGCAGTATTGAAACGTTCAGAAGAAGAGTTGGTGAAAGCCTAATTTCTGCGGAAATGCATCAGCAAAAATGAAAGGGAGCCGGTTGGCTCCCTTTTTTATTCAAGCTTGCTGCTGCGCCTTCAGCCAGGCAATTTCATCTTTCCAGATATCAGGATTGATGGTTTCCAGAATCAGTGGAATGCCATCGAAACGCGAATCTTTCATTAACCAGCTAAACACGGTTTTACCGATGTTGCCTTCGCCAAGACTGTTGTGACGGTCTACCCGGCTGCCGAAAGCACTTTTCGCATCGTTCAGGTGCATGCCGCGCAGATACTTAAAGCCAACGATGCGCTCAAATTCAGCGAAGGTGGCAACGCAGTCCTCTTCAGTGCGCAAATCGTAGCCACCCGCAAAGGCGTGACAGGTATCAATACAAACGCCAACACGCGATTTGTCTTCAACATGCTCGATGATGGTGGCCAAATGCTCAAAGCGGAAGCCCAAATTGCTACCTTGCCCTGCGGTATTTTCAATCACCGCTGTCACGTTTTGGCTTTTATCCAGCGCAATATTGACCGATTCCGCGATGCGCTTCAGGCAGGCTTCCTCTTCAATCTGCTGCAAATGGCTGCCCGGATGGAAATTAAGTAAGGTCAGTCCTAACTGATCTGCTCGCTGCATCTCATCCAAAAACGCGTCGCGTGACTTTTCCAACGCATCCATCACTGGATGCCCCAGGTTAATCAGGAAGCTGTCGTGAGGCAGGATTTGCTGCGGGCCGTAATTGTATTTTTCACAGGCGGCGCGAAAAGCATCGATCACCTCAGTGGAAAGGGGAGCCGCTTTCCACTGACGCTGATTCTTGGTAAACAGAGCGAAGGCGGTGGCTTCAAGCTCATGAGCGCGAATCACTGCCTGGTCCACACCGCCAGACGCGCTGACGTGTGCGCCGATATATTTCATGCCGTTCTCCTGAAGTGGCTATGCACAGATGAACCGGCATGATACCCGATGCGCTTAGCCCATGAAATGTTGCGCCAGCAGATTGATACCACCGCCGCCCACGATCAGCCAGCTAAACACCATCGCCCCTAACAGCAGCGGTTTGATACCGGCATTGCGCAGTGCGCTGAAGCGCGTGGTTAATCCCAGCGCGGCCATCGCCATGGCCAGCAATAAATTTGCCAGTTGATTAAGCGCGGTGACAGCGTTGGCGGGCAATATATGCAATGAGTTGAACACCGCGACCAGCACAAACAACAGAGCAAACCACGGGAACGTCACGGGTCCCTGCGTCTGCGTACCGCGCTGCTGGCGACGTAATACGCCGCCAAGGCATAACAGAAACGGTGCCAGCATCATCACGCGCAACATTTTCGCAATCACTGCGCTGTTTTCTGCATCCGGGCCAAGCGCGTGACCCGCCGCGACAACCTGCGCCACTTCATGAATGGTCGAGCCGGTAAAAATACCAAACTGCATCAGGCTGAGAGTTGGAAAAAGGGCATGCGCCAGCGGCCACAGCAGAGGATAGATAAAAATAGCCAGCGTACCGAACAGCACCACAGTAGCGACGGCCACCGCAACTTTAGACGGTGCTGCTTTTATCACCGGTTCTGTGGCTAATACCGCAGCGGCACCACAAATACTGCTGCCTGCGCCAATCAACCACACTGTGTCGCGGTCCAGTTTCAACAAACGTCTACCGAGCAGGCAGGTTATAAAAAAGGTGCTGCTTAAGGTCAGCGCATCAATCACAATGCCGCTCACACCTACATCGGTGATTTGCTGCAGGGTAATACGGAAGCCAAACAGGATAATGCCAAGGCGCAAGAGTTTTTGCTTGGCCAGCGCCACGCCAGCATCGCAATGCGTTGCCAGCGGAGAATAAATGCTGTTGCCCACGACAATGCCCAGCATGATCGCCAACGTTAACGCGCCGAGGCCAATGCCGCTAAGCCAGGGTTGATTCGCTAGCCAGGCTGCCGCTGCGGCAATCGACGCGGTCAGCAGTAAACCGGGAAGCCAATGCTGAAAAGGTAGCTGCGTTTTGTTGAAAGTGAGTTCGGTCATCATCGTTGCTCCTGTTTGAAGTTCGATCATGCGGCTCACTAGCTTAAAAGTGAAATTGATAATATATTTAATATTAACCGGTATAAGTAATAAGGCAGGGAATATGCTGTTTGGAAGACTTCGCCGCTGGGCCGCCTTGATTAAACGAGATGTTTTAACCTTGTGGTTTGCCTGTCGCGATCCGCGTACGCCATGGTGGTTCAAATTAATTTCGGTGGGATTGGTCGCGTACGCGCTTAGCCCAATTGATTTGATCCCCGACTTCATTCCCATCGTTGGTCTGCTGGATGATGCGATTATTATCCCGCTCGGCGTGATGATCTTGCTGAAGTTGCTGCCGCGTGAAATACGTATCAGCAGTATCGAAAGTGCCGAAGTTCAACGTGCGCGTGGCAAAAAAGTGGTCAGCGGGTTCGGATTGATCCTGATGTTGCTGATTTGGCTCGGCGTATTGGTTTATCTTGTAAACCATTACGCAATGTAGGGGAAACGCATGCATATTACGCTGCGTCAGGTTGAAGTGTTTACCGAGGTATTAAAAAGCGGCTCGACAACGCAGGCTTCGCAAGTGCTGGCGTTATCGCAGTCCGCGGTCAGTGCCGCGCTGGCCGATTTGGAAGGACAGCTGGGTGTACAGTTGTTTGACCGTGTCGGTAAACGACTGGTGTTGAATGAACATGGTCGGCTGCTCTATCCGCGCGCTGTGGGTTTGCTGGAACAGGCGGGAGAAATTGAGCAGCTGTTTAAAGAAGACAACGGCGCTATTCGTATCTACGCCAGCAGCACCATTGGTAACTATTTACTGCCGGGCATGATTGCCGGTTATCGCCGTGACTTCCCCGGTTTGCCGCTGGAGCTGAGCGTCGGCAACAGTCAGGACGTGATCAATGCAGTGTCAGATTTTAGGGTCGACGTTGGGCTGATCGAAGGGCCGTGCCACATGACGGACTTGGTCAGTGAAGCCTGGCTGGAAGATGAACTGGTGGTGTTCGCCGCGCCAGATGCAGAGATTTTGCAGCAGCCAGTAACGCTGGAGTCATTGGGTGCGGCGCCATGGATCTTGCGCGAACGTGGCTCCGGCACGCGTGAAATTGTCGATTATCTGCTGTTATCGCATTTGCCCTCTTTCCAACTGGGCATGGAGCTTGGCAATTCAGAAGCGATCAAACACGCAGTACGTCATGGCATGGGTATTAGCTGTTTATCGCGTCGGGTGATCAGTGATTTGCTCGATGCAGGAACGCTGGTGGAGCTTAAAATTCCGCTGCCGCGCCTGACGCGCACCCTTTATCGTATTCATCATCGTCAAAAACATATCTCAAAAGCGTTGACGCGTTTCCTCTCCTATTGCCGCGAATAACGCGTTCAAGCAACCTGTAAGCCTCATGCGTGAGGCTCCACCTTCTGGCTTAACACTGGCCTTAAGCCTGAATATTGCCGGTAAAAAGAGTGGGTGCTAATAATTTCGCGTCTATCATGAAGGTAACTTATAACAGCGCACCTTTGCTATACAGAGCAGGCTTAGCTGCTACAATCGCGCCTCATTTTTATCTGACGTAGCGTTTACACATGCATAACGACTCAAATACAACACAACAGCCTGCGTTAAGACGTGCGTTGAAAGCGCGTCATCTGACGATGATCGCCATTGGGGGTTCGATAGGAACCGGCCTGTTTGTCGCTTCGGGTGCCACCATTTCTCAGGCGGGGCCGGGCGGTGCGCTGCTCTCCTACGCGCTGATTGGCTTGATGGTCTATTTCCTGATGACCAGCCTTGGCGAACTGGCAGCCTTCATGCCGGTTTCCGGTTCTTTTGCGACCTATGGTGCAAAATATGTTGAAGAAGGCTTTGGTTTCGCCCTTGGCTGGAACTACTGGTACAACTGGGCCGTCACCATCGCTGTTGATCTGGTCGCTTCGCAGTTAGTGATGAATTACTGGTTTCCCGACACGCCAGGCTGGATCTGGAGCGCGCTGTTCCTCTGCCTGATGTTCCTGATGAACTACATTTCTGTAAAAGGATTTGGTGAAGCAGAATATTGGTTCTCACTGATCAAAGTCGTTACCGTCGTCATCTTCATCGTGGTTGGCGTACTGATGATTACGGGCATTATGCGCGGTGCAGAAAACGCGGGTTGGCATAACTGGCAGGTAGGCGATGCGCCGTTTGCCGGTGGATTTGCTGCAATGATAGGCGTGGCGATGATTGTCGGCTTCTCCTTTCAGGGCACCGAGCTAATCGGGATTGCGGCGGGTGAATCAGAAGATCCGGGGAAAAACATTCCGCGTGCGGTGCGTCAGGTGTTTTGGCGTATCCTGCTGTTTTATGTGTTTGCCATTCTGATTATCAGCCTGATTCTGCCGTATACCGATCCACAATTGCTGCACAACGACATCAAAGATATCAGCGTCAGTCCGTTTACCTTGGTGTTCCAGAATGCCGGTTTGCTTTCAGCGGCAGCGGTAATGAATGCGGTGATTCTGACTGCAGTGTTATCAGCAGGTAACTCGGGCATGTACGCCTCAACACGCATGCTTTACAACCTGGCGAGCGAAGGCAAAGCGCCGCGCATCTTCGCCAAACTGTCGAAAGGCGGTGTGCCGCGTAATGCATTGTGGGCCACAACCGTAGTCGCGGGCCTCTGTTTCCTGACGTCGAAGTTTGGTAATCAAGAGGTCTATCTGTGGCTGCTGAATACCTCAGGAATGACAGGTTTCATCGCCTGGTTGGGTATTGCGATCAGTCATTACCGCTTCCGTCGTGGCTATGTGGCGCAAGGACGCGATCTCAACGCGTTGCCTTATCGTTCAGGTTTCTTCCCGTTGGGACCGATTTTCGCCTTCGTGCTCTGCCTGATTATCACGCTAGGCCAAAACTATCAGGCGTTTCTTAACGACAGCATTGACTGGTATGGCGTGGCGGCCACCTACATTGGTATTCCGCTGTTCCTGATTATCTGGTTTGGCTACAAGTTGACACGCGGCAGCCGGTTTGTGAAATACAACGAAATGGAATTTCCGACGCATAAAGACTAATTGATGATGCAAAATAAAAAGCGCGGTGTTTAGGCACCGCGTTTTTTTTTGCTTTATTTGCACCAGATTAGCCTGTCAAATTGATAATTATTATCATCTGCACTATTGTGGCTGCGTTTTCTGTCCGGCCTGGCACTATTTCGCTCCGTTCGGAATTATTCACCATTGGTAAGAACAACAGGGTTAATCATGACAACGGAATCTTCACTGATTACGCAAAGGGATTCTCACAGCACCATAAGCCGTTATCGGCAGACGCTGCGTCGCCGCATGTTGTGGATTGGCGTACTGCTTTTAGCCATTTTGGCTTCGCTGATTCTTGACTTCACGTTGGGACCCGCCGGGCTTTCATTACCTACATTGTGGAACGCACTGCTGCATCCCGCTGGCGTGGACGCCGGTACGCGCGTCATCGTCTGGGATATTCGCTTGCCCTATGCGCTGATGGCGATTGTTGTCGGCTTTTCACTCGGCCTTGCCGGTGCTGAGATGCAAACCATCCTCAATAACCCGCTGGCGAGTCCGTTCACGCTGGGCGTCTCTTCAGCGGCGGCCTTCGGCGCGGCGCTGGCGATTGTGATGGGAATTGGCATTCCCGGTATTCCCGCACAATGGTTTATCTCCGCCAATGCGTTTGTATTCGCGCTGTTTGCCGCGCTGATGCTGGATGGTGTAACACGTTGGACCCGAGTTTCCTCTTCGGGCGTGGTGCTATTCGGAATCGCCTTGGTTTTCACCTTTAACGCGCTGGTCTCAATGATGCAGTTCATCGCCAGCGAAGATACGTTACAAGGTTTAGTGTTTTGGACCATGGGCAGTTTGGCCCGCGCATCATGGGAAAAACTGGGTGTGTTAAGCCTCGCTTTCGGCCTGTTGGTGCCGTTCTCCCTGTTAAGCAGCTGGAAGCTGACCGCACTGCGTCTGGGGGAAGATCGTGCAGTGAGCTTTGGTATCGACGTACGCCGTTTGCGTCTCGCGACCTTGCTGCGCATCAGTATTCTTTCCGCGCTGGCGGTGGCATTTGTTGGGCCAATTGGCTTTATTGGCCTGGTTGCGCCGCACATTGCTCGCATGATGTTTGGCGAAGATCACCGCTTTTACCTGCCCGCCAGCGCATTAACCGGCGCGCTGGTGTTATCGATGGCCTCCGTTGCGTCCAAAAACCTGATTCCCGGCGTTATCATTCCGGTTGGCATTGTGACTTCGCTGGTCGGCGTGCCATTTTTCCTCAGTATTATTTTGCGTCATCGGGGGAATGTATGATGGCAGGTCTGACATTACGCGGCTTTAGCACCGGCTACCCTAAACGCAAAGTGATTGAGAATCTTGACGTGGCGCCTTTGCCGCGTGGTGAAATTACCGTGCTGTTAGGCCCCAACGGCTGCGGTAAATCGACGTTGCTGCGCGCGCTCGCCGGGCTGAATAAGGGCCGTGGCGAGATGTGGCTCGACGACGAAGAGTTAATGACGCAGCCGTTTGCCCGTCGCGCACAACGCGTGGTTTATCTGCCGCAGTCGCTGCCCGCAGGCGTGCACCTGCATGTGCTGGAATCGATTATTGTTGCACAGCGTGCTTCAGGCGGTTTACACAGTGCCGCCAGCGAAGCGGAAATTTTGCATCTGCTGGAGCAGTTGGGTATTGCGCATCTGGCGATGCGTTATCTTGATCAACTTTCCGGCGGCCAAAAACAGCTGGTAGGGTTGGCGCAATCGCTGATTCGGCGTCCGGAATTGCTGCTGTTGGATGAGCCGCTTAGCGCATTGGATCTGAATTACCAGTTTCACGTGATGGATCTGGTCCGACGCGAAACCGCTCAGCGCAATATCGTCACCGTGGTGGTAGTGCATGACATCAATATCGCATTACGGCACGCGCAGCATGCTTTGATGCTGAAAGAGGGCAGGTTGATTGCTGAAGGTCAGCCAGACAAAGTGATTACGCCGGAAACGCTGGCGCAAGTTTATGGTGTAGAAGGGCGGATTGAGCACTGCTCACGCGGCATGCCACAGGTGATGATTGATGGATTAGTGCGCGAAGCGTTAGTTTGAGTTAGCGAAAAGTCGTTTGTCCCCCATCCCGGCCTTCCCCCGCAACGCGGGGGAAGGAGATGCTGCCACATGTAAACTCGGTGACAGCATGTGGCAGCGTCTTCCTCCCCCACGCGTGGGGGAGGACCGAGGTGGGGGACAGCGAGTACCTAACCCTAAGTGCCAGCATCCAAAAGTATGTGTACTTACACGAGCAGATGCTGCGCATGGAAGCGCAGATGATCCTCAACAAAACTGGCGATAAAGAAGTAGCTGTGATCGTAACCCGGCTGGATCCGCAGCGTCAGCGGAAAATCCATCTCCTGCGCGATCGTTTCTAAACGTTCCGGCTGCAGCTGATCGGCAAGAAACTGATCGCTATCGCCCTGATCGATCAGGATAGGCAAGCGGTGCTGCACTTCACGCATCAGATGACAACTGTCATATTCACGCCACGCATCACGATCTTCACCTAAATAAGCCTGAAACGCCTTTTGTCCCCAAGGCACATCACTTGGATTAACAATGGGTGCGAACGCAGAAGCGGAAGCAAAGCGACCGCCAAGACGCAGCGCCAGCATCAGTGCGCCGTGTCCCCCCATCGAATGGCCCATAATTGACTGGCGTTCACTGACCTTGAAATTGTCAGCGATCAGCGCAGGCAACTCTTTACTCAGGTAATCGAACATGCGGAAATGGCTCGACCAGGGATGTTGGGTGGCGTTGAGATAAAATCCTGCGCCCTGACCCAAATCGTATCCTTCGTCGTTTGCCACCTGATCACCGCGTGGACTGGTATCCGGCATGATCAACATCAATCCCAGTTCCGATGCTACGCGCTGCGCACCCGCTTTGGTGGTGAAGTTTTCATCATTGCAGGTCAGCCCGGCAAGGAACCAAACCGCAGGCGGTGGCGCGTCGCCTTTGGGGCTCGGCAGATAAATGCTGAACGTCATCGGGCAATTTAACACGCCCGATTGATGACGCCAGCGCTGCTGCCAGCCGCCAAAGATGCGGTGCTCTTCCAAAAGCTCCAGTGTAGATGCCATAACGCCTCCTGATTACTTTTTAAAATGCACCACAGAACGGATTGATTTACCTTCGTGCATTAAATCAAAAGCGTCGTTGATCTCTTCCAGCGGCATGGTATGCGTGATGAAATCATTCAGGGCAAATTTGCCGTCGAGGTAATCCTGCACAATGCCTGGCAGCTGGCTACGGCCTTTCACACCACCAAAGGCGGAACCGCGCCATACGCGACCGGTTACCAACTGGAAGGGACGGGTAGCAATCTCTTCACCTGCACCCGCCACGCCGATAATCACCGATTCGCCCCAGCCTTTGTGGCAGCATTCCAGCGCTGAACGCATCACGTTGACGTTGCCGATACACTCAAACGAGAAATCCACGCCGCCATCGGTCAGTTCAACAATCACATCCTGAATGGGTTTTTCGTAATCTTTCGGATTGATCAGATCGGTGGCACCCAGTTTGCGCGCCAGATCAAACTTACTGGTATTCAGGTCAATGCCGATGATGCGACCGGCTTTCGCCATTTTCGCACCAATAATTGCCGACAAACCGATGCCGCCCAGACCGAAGATTGCAACGGTGTCGCCTTCTTTCACTTTAGCGGTGTTCATTACCGCGCCCATGCCGGTGGTTACGCCACAGCCGAGTAGGCAAACTTCTTCCAGTGGCGCTTCTTTGCTGATTTTTGCCAGCGAAATTTCTGGGATCACGGTGTATTCAGAGAAGGTAGACGTGCCCATGTAGTGAAAAATAGGCTTGCCGTCTTTGTAGAAGCGGGTGGTGCCATCTGGCATCAAACCTTTACCCTGTGTGGTGCGAATCGCCTGACACAGGTTGGTTTTGCCAGAAAGACAGAATTTACACTTGCCGCACTCGGGTGTGTAGAGCGGGATAACATGGTCGCCGACTTCGACGCTGGTGACGCCTTCGCCCACGGCTTCGACAATGCCGCCGCCTTCGTGACCGAGAATGGCCGGGAACACGCCTTCAGGATCTGTGCCCGATAAGGTGTAAGCATCGGTATGGCATACGCCAGTCGCAACGATACGTACCAGCACTTCACCTTTTTGTGGTGGCATCAAATCCACTTCTTCAATTTTCAGTGGTTCGCCAGCAGCCCAGGCAACAGCGGCACGGGTTTTAATCATGTTCATGCAAATCCCTCTTCAATCAATGTAACGCGCCAGAAATGATCGCGTACGGATGGTCGTGATGGTTTAAAAATAGTGGCGGAAGCGTTATTCCGCCGCTTTCAATGGATGCATCAGCTCATCGTTAAGCGGACGATCCTTAAATTGTTCAATGATTAAATATTTCAGCGCTTCAACGTTGGGGGTGAAAGCGTCACGTCGCCACATCAACCAAGTGGCGGTATCACGGTATGCCGGCGGCAAGCTGTGCGCTTGAACCCGGCCGCGATCGGGCATTTGTTTCAGCACCGAAGAGGGAATCATCGCGACGCCTGCGCCGCCTGCCACACAGGCCAGCATCGCATGATAAGACTGAATTTCCATCACGCTGTTGGGCGCGGTGTGGCTATCGCGATACCAGGCTTCTAGCTTGACGCGGTAAGAGCAGCTATTGCGAAAGGCGAACAGCGTGTCGGCTTGTGCATCGCGCGCATTGGTGATCGGCGCATGATCAAGACTGGTGATCAATGTCATCTCTTCGCGAAAAGCGATGCAGCCGTTGAGATCGTCGTGTTGAACCGGGCCATCCACCAGCGCGGCCGCCAGCGTACCTTCACGGACTCGATCAATGATTTCACCCGACGTGCCGGTGATTAATGAGAGCGCCACGTTGGGAAAGCGCTGGTGGTAAGCCGCCAGTAAGCCGGGCAGGCGGGTGGCAGCGGTGCTTTCCATTGAGCCGAGCGAAAAATTACCGGCAGGTTCACCGGTACGCGCCATACTCATCGCTTCATCACTCAACGCCAGAATGCGCTGCGCATAATTAAGGAAGTTGTGGCCCATGGGCGATAAGCGAATGCGCTGTTTCTCACGAATAAACAGATCTACGCCCAACTCTTCTTCCAACTGACGCAGACGCGTGGTGAGATTGGAGGGCACGCGATGCAGTTGTTCTGCCGCGCGCGCCAGCGAACCGCTTTCGGCAACGGAACAGAACATACGTAACTGAACTAAATCCATATCTTCTCTTCTCGTAAACAACTTGGTTAATATTATTCACTTTCCGTGAGTTTAAACATCGCGCATGGTATAAGCAAGTCAGAATAAAACATCAGGAGCTGGGAAATGGCGTTCCGTGTCGCGCTTAGCGCGTTTATTACTTTGTTTGTGGCGATGGGCATTGGACGTTTCGCCTTTACACCGCAGGTACCCTTGATGATTCAGGCGAATCAACTGACGCTAACCAGCGCCAGTCTGGTGGCCGCGCTGAACTACCTCGGTTATTTATGTGGATCGTTTGATGCAATGCGCGCGCATCGACGCGTTGAACTACGTTTGCAAATGGGCATCTGGGGAGCGGTGGTTTTAACGCTGCTTTCTGCCTGCGCCAGCGGTCCATGGCTGCATGGTTTACTCCGTTTCGTGATTGGCTGCGCCAGCGGTTGGGCAATGGTATTGGTCGCGGCCTGGAGCAACGAACAGTTGCATCATCATGGTCGTCCGGGCTTATCCGCCGCAGTCTTTGCCGGACCAGGATGCGGCATTTTTGTCAGCGGTTTGCTTGCGGTGTTGTTACACAGCTTTCAGGTCAGCGCGTCGCTGGCGTGGGCGGCTTATGGCGCGTTGGCCTTGATATTAGTGGCGTTGATTGCCCGTTATTTACCGCGCCGTGGAGAGTTACATCGGCCCGATCAAATGCCTGAGCCGTTAGTTATGAACGGCAAGCTTAAACGCCTGGTCTGGAGTTATAGCCTGGCGGGATTTGGCTACATTCTGCCCGCGACGTTTTTATCGCAAATGGCCGCAGCGCGCTTTCCTGACAGCGTTTTTGCTCAGTTTGTCTGGCCAATCTATGGCGGGGCATCGGTGATTGGCATTGCTATCGCTATCTTGACGCGTGGCTGGGGTCGCAGCAATACGCGCCTGGCGCTGGCATTGTGGGCGCAGGCGTTGGGCGTGCTCGCTGCTGCTGCGCTGCCTGGATTTAGCGGTTTGCTGATTGGCGCGTTATTAGTGGGGGGCGGCTTCCTGGCCGTGGTGCAACTGTCGCTGCTTTATGCACGCGAATTAGCGCCACAGCACATGCGCTATATGGCAGGCATGCTCACCACCGGTTATGCGCTGGGGCAGTTAGTGGGGCCAATTTTGTCTTCGCTTTCGACCGCGTGGTTACATCGCCTCGAGCCAGCCTTGTGGGTGGCGGGGGCGGGATTGCTGGTGGCGGGACTGTTGGTTTGGCGACGATCAGCGTGAAAAGCTTTCATCACCAATCTTATTGATTGCTGGATTACCGCTGCGGAAAGTTTCACAATACGCGCTCAGAAATTCGGCCCGCGGGGAAACACCAGCGGGCGCATCACCTGCCGGAGAAGAGTAAGATGAGTACCTTAAGTCAGGAAGCCGCCCTGGTTCACGAAACGCTGCTGGCGCGAGGCCTGGAAACGCCATTACGTGCGCCAACGCGTGAAATGGATGACGAAACCCGCAAAAGCCTGATCGCTGGCCACATGACTGAAATCATGCAGCTGCTGAATCTGGACCTGGAAGATGACAGCCTGATGGAGACCCCGCATCGCATCGCCAAAATGTATGTGGATGAAGTTTTTTCCGGCCTCGATTACGCCAATTTCCCAAAAATCACCGTCATTGAAAACAAAATGAAGGTAGATGAGATGGTGACAGTGCGCGACATCACATTGACCAGCACTTGCGAACACCATTTCGTGATCATCGATGGCAAAGCCACCGTGGCGTATATTCCCAAAGATAAAGTGATTGGCCTGTCAAAAATCAACCGCATCGTGCAGTTTTTTGCACAGCGCCCACAGGTGCAAGAGCGTTTAACACAACAAGTGCTCGTGGCGCTGCAAACGCTGCTGGGCACCAATAATGTGGCAGTGTCGATTGACGCAGTGCATTACTGCGTGAAAGCGCGTGGCGTAAAAGATGCCACCAGCGCAACCACCACAACCTCGCTTGGCGGTCTGTTCAAATCCAGTCAAAACACCCGTCAGGAGTTCCTGCGCGCGGTACGTCATAGCTGAGTCTGAAGGCGGATGAGTTCTTCATCCGCCCCTAATTTCTGGATGCCACATGCAACGCTACCTCGCGCTGGATTTCATTCGTGGATGTGCCATTCTTGGCATCCTGCTGCTTAATATCGTCGGCTTTGGCTTACCCGCCGCCGCCTATCTTAATCCTGCCTGGCACAACAGCCTCAGCACGCCAGATATCTGGACGTGGGCGCTGCTTGATGCTTTCGCCCAGCTCAAATTCCTGACCTTATTTGCATTGCTGTTTGGTGCAGGCCTGCAAATGCAGTTGCCGCGCGGAAGCCGCTGGCTGACGGCACGCTTATCCCTGTTGGTTTTGCTGGGTTTTATTCACGGCGTCTTCTTTTGGGAAGGCGATATCTTGCTGGATTACGGCATTATTGGTTTGGTGGTGTGGCGAATGCTACGCGACGTCCCCGCGACGCGTGCCTTGTTTCATACGGGCGTGCTGCTTTATTTGATTGGCTGCGCGGTGTTGCTGGTATTTGGTTCAATCTCCGATCCTGAACCCACGCGTTCATGGCTGCCTGGCGCCTCAGACTTACAATATGAGCAGTTTTGGAAATTGCAGGGTGGATGGGAAGCGGTACAAAATCGCCTTGATCATCTTTCATCCGGTTTAATGGCGCTGGCCTCGCAGTATGGCTGGCAGCTGGCGGGATTAATGATGATCGGTGCCGCGCTGATGCGCAGCGGCTGGTGGAAAGGGGAGTATTCTCCGCAGCATTATCGCCGTACCGCAGCGATAATGCTGGGCATTGGCTTTACCATTGCGATTCCCGGCGTGCTGGCGCAATGGCTGCTGCACTGGGAATTTCGCTGGACCGCTTTTTACCTGCAAGCACCACGCGATCTCGCCAGCCCGTTTATTAGCCTGGGATATGCTGCGCTGTGCCTCGGTTTCTGGACACAGATTTCCCGTTGGCGCATCAGTTACATGATTCAATGCGTTGGCCGTATGGCATTGAGCAACTATTTGCTGCAAACGGTGATCTGCACCACGCTGTTTTATCGTTTTGAATTATTCATGCATTTTGATCGACTCGGCTTGCTGATGCTGGTTCCGGCTATTTGGCTGGTTAATATTCTGTTTTCTGTCATCTGGTTACGCTTCTTCCCGCAAGGTCCTTGTGAGTGGATTTGGCGTTTCCTTACCCGTCTGGCTGCGGGTAAACCCTCCGCGCAACTTCCCAACAGATAATGACAGAGGTCACAAAGGTTGCAGAATTGTATGTAACCGTTTTCATTGATGTGACGCAATTCACGCTGTAGCGTCTTCGCCCCTGACAAAATAGCGCCGGTGTTCTTACCGGCGTGATGCCTTTCTCTTCCTCTGTGGAACTGCTGCATGATAACGATTCGTGATGTTGCCCGTCAGGCTGGCGTGTCGGTGGCGACCGTCTCGCGCGTACTAAATAATAGCAGCGCGGTCACCTCTGAAACCCGTGATGCCGTGTTACAAGCGGTTGATGCGCTGGGTTATCGCCCTAACGCCAATGCTCAAGCCCTGGCAACACAGATCAGCGATACCATTGGTGTCGTGGTCATGGACGTCTCGGATCCTTTTTTTGGCGCGCTGGTTAAAGCGGTGGATACCGTGGCGCAGCGCGTACACAAGCATGTCTTGATCAGCAATTCCTGGCATCAGGAGGAGAGAGAGCGCAACGCAATTGAGGTGTTGATACGTCAGCGCTGCAATGCATTGGTGGTGCATGCGAAAACGCTTTCAGACCATGAACTGGCAAATTTCATGCAGCAGGTTCCCGGTATGGTGGTTATCAACCGCATTGTGCCGGGTTTTGAATCACGCTGTGTCAGTCTGGATAATGTCACCGGTGCATTAATGGCCTCCAGAACGCTTTTGCAACAAGGACATACGCGCATTGGCTATCTCTGCTCAAGTCATCCTATTGAGGACGTAAGCCAGCGCCGTGAAGGCTGGATGCAGGCGATGAGCGAGCAAGGCATACGCCCGCAGGAGAGCTGGATTGCCAGCGCGGAGCCTGATATGCAGGGCGGCGAAGCAGCAATGGTAGAGCTTTTAGGCCGCAATCTTAATTTGAGTGCGGTGTTTGCCTATAACGACAGCATGGCAGCAGGTGCGCTCACGGCACTCAAAGACAACGGTATTCAGGTGCCACAGCATTTTTCTGTCATTGGCTTTGATGACATTCCTATCTCGCGTTACACCGACCCTCAATTAACTACTGTGCGTTATCCCATTGTTTCTATGGCTAAATTGGCGACAGAGCTGGCATTGCAAGGCGCTGCAGATTTACTGGATGAAAGTGCGACGCACATTTTCATGCCGACGTTAGTGCGTCGTCACTCAGTGGCGCAAAAGCAAAATGTGGACTCCGTCACTAATTCAGGCGATTCAGCCATGTAACCGTTTTCAATCTGTGATTGTATTCACAGTTAATTAACATGGCCCTCACTATGATGGCAGCGTCTTACCGGACTGAAACATTATGTAACGCCACCGCAACGTCGAAGGGCGTGGTTTCAGCAGCCGATTAAAAGGGTTCACAACATTTTTCAGGAAGCGTTAGCGCACAGGGAAGTCAGGTTTGGATGGCAATCCAGCGGCTTAGCATAACGTTTTAGCGTATCCCGCCTTGCCAAATTATTTTACCGATTGTTCTCCCGTCGCTCTGGCGCGGTAGAGCTAAAAAGACCCTGCATAAAAAACCGGAGATACCATGAATAAGAAGGTTTTCACGCTCACAGCACTGGTTGCCAGCATGATGTTTGGTGCAACTGCTCACGCAGCTGACACCCGTATCGGCGTTACCATTTACAAATACGATGACAACTTCATGTCAATGGTGCGCAAGGATATTGAGAAAGAAGCGAAAACGGTGGGCGGCGTGCAGCTGCTGATGAACGACTCGCAGAACGACCAATCCAAACAGAATGACCAAATCGACGTTTTGATGGCGAAAGGCGTGAAAGCGCTGGCTATCAACCTGGTTGACCCAGCCGCTGCCGCCGTAGTCGTGGATAAAGCGCGCAGCAACGACGTACCGATTGTGTTCTTCAACAAAGAACCTAACGCCAAAGTTTTGGCTGGTTACGACAAAGCTTACTACGTCGGCACCGACTCTAAAGAATCGGGCATCATCCAGGGTCAGCTGATTGAGAAGCACTGGAAAGCCACGCCAGCATGGGATCTGAACAAAGATGGTCAGATTCAGTTCGTGTTGCTGAAAGGTGAACCGGGCCATCCAGATGCCGAAGCACGTACCAAATACGTGATCGACACGCTGAACAAAGACGGCCTGAAAACCCAGCAGTTAGCGATGGATACGGCAATGTGGGATACCGCACAGGCTAAAGACAAGATGGATGCCTGGTTATCGGGTCCTAACGCCAAAAAAATCGAAGTGGTTATCGCTAACAACGATGCGATGGCAATGGGTGCTGTTGAAGCGCTGAAAGCGCACAACATGACTTCTGTACCGGTATTCGGTGTGGATGCATTGCCAGAAGCGTTAGCGCTGGTTAAATCGGGCGCGCTGGCCGGTACTGTGTTGAATGATGCAGAAAACCAGGCAAAAGCCACGCTGGATATCGCTAAAAACCTGGCTGATGGCAAGCAAGCACTTGAAGGCACTAACTTCAAGATGGTTGATAAAATCGTCCGCGTACCTTACGTACCGGTTGATAAAGAAAACCTGTCGCAATTCCAGAAATAAATTTGAATCCGGGCGCGGTGAATACCGCGCCTTTTTCACGTGACCACCGTTTTTTTAAGCCAGGTAAATTATGGCCAGTGATAATACGACCGCGCAGCGTGAATATCTGCTGGAAATGACTGATGTCAGTAAATCATTTCCGGGGGTAAAAGCTTTAGATAATGTGAATTTAAAAGTGCGGCCTCACTCCGTTCATGCATTGATGGGTGAAAACGGCGCCGGTAAATCAACATTATTAAAATGCCTGTTTGGTATTTATAAGAAAGACACGGGAAGTATCCTGTTTCAGGGTAAGGAAATAGATTATAAAAGTTCTAAAGAGGCGCTGGAAAATGGCGTTTCAATGGTGCATCAGGAATTAAATCTGGTTCTTCAACGCACCGTAATGGATAACATGTGGCTCGGACGTTATCCACGCAAAGGCTTTTTTGTCGATCAGGATAAAATGTATCGCGATACCAAAGCGATATTTGATGAGCTTGATATCGATATTGATCCGCGCGACAAAGTGGCTAATCTTTCCGTCTCGCAAATGCAGATGATTGAAATTGCCAAAGCGTTCTCTTACGACGCAAAAATTGTGATTATGGATGAGCCGACTTCCTCGTTAACCGAGAAAGAGGTGAATCACCTGTTCACCATTATTCGTAAACTGAAAGATCGCGGCTGTGGCATTGTTTATATTTCTCACAAGATGGAAGAGATATTCCAACTGTGTGATGAAATTACTATCTTGCGCGACGGTCAGTGGATCGCCTCTCAGCCACTGGAAGGGCTGGATATGGACAAGATCATCGCTATGATGGTTGGGCGTTCATTGAATCAGCGCTTCCCCGATAAAAGTAATGTACCTGGCGAGACCATTCTTGAGGTGCGTCATTTGACCTCCTTGCGTCAGCCTTCGATTCGCGATATTTCATTTGATTTGCGTAAAGGGGAGATTCTCGGTATTGCCGGTCTGGTGGGCGCTAAAAGGACCGATATTGTCGAGACACTGTTTGGTATTCGTGAAAAGTCGGGCGGCACTATTAAGCTGCACGGTAAAGCGATCAATAACCACAGCGCCAACGAAGCCATTAACCATGGTTTTGCGCTGGTAACGGAAGAGCGTCGCTCAACCGGGATTTATGCGTATTTAGATATTGGCTTTAACTCGCTTATCTCCAATATCAAAAAATATAAAAACAGTATGGGGCTGCTGGATAATAAACGCATGAAAAGCGATACCCAATGGGTTATCGATGCCATGCGTGTTAAAACGCCAGGCCACCATACGCAAATTGGTTCCCTTTCCGGGGGTAACCAACAAAAAGTTATTATTGGTCGCTGGTTATTGACCCAGCCTGAAATCCTGATGCTTGATGAACCTACACGCGGTATTGATGTTGGCGCGAAGTTCGAAATTTACCAGTTAATTGCTGAGCTGGCGAAAAAAGAGAAAGGCATCATTATTATCTCTTCCGAAATGCCCGAGCTATTAGGCATTACCGATCGTATTTTGGTAATGAGTAACGGCATGGTAGCAGGCATTGTTGAAACTAAAACGACCACGCAGAACGAAATATTGCGTTTAGCGTCATTACACCTTTAATGAAGCAAGGGCTGTTAACATGAAAGCGACTACAAAAAAGAATGCGCTAACCTGGTTGAAAGAGGGCGGCATTTACGTTGTGCTGCTGGTTTTATTGGCCATTATTATTTTCCAGGATCCGACATTTTTAAGTTTAATGAACCTGAGTAATATTCTGACCCAATCCTCGGTGCGTATTATTATCGCGCTGGGTGTAGCGGGTTTAATTGTTACGCAGGGTACCGACCTGTCAGCGGGTCGTCAGGTGGGCTTAGCGGCTGTTGTGGCAGCGACTTTGCTACAGGCGATGGACAACGCCAATAAAGTTTTTCCTAACATGGATACCGTACCGATTCCCTTGGTTATTGTGACCGTGTGTATTATCGGTGGCGTTATTGGTCTGGTGAACGGCGTGATTATTGCGTACCTGAAAGTGACGCCATTTATCACCACGTTAGGCACCATGATTATTGTTTACGGCATCAACTCGCTCTATTACGACTATGTTGGCGCATCGCCAATTGCCGGTTTTGATGCAGGCTTCTCTAAATTTGCGCAAGGATTCCTGCGCTTTGGCGACTTTAAGCTTTCGTTTATTACGTTTTATGCCGTGATTGCCATCGTGTTTGTCTGGATCCTGTGGAATAAAACCCGTTTCGGCAAAAACATCTTTGCTATCGGCGGTAACCCAGAAGCAGCAAGAGTTTCCGGCGTGAACGTGCCATTAAACCTGATCATGATCTATGCGCTGTCAGGGGTATTCTATGCCTTCGGCGGTATGCTGGAAGCGGGACGTATCGGCTCGGCGACCAACAACCTTGGCTTTATGTACGAACTTGATGCTATCGCAGCGTGCGTGGTAGGCGGCGTCTCCTTTGCCGGCGGTGTCGGCACCGTAGCGGGCGTAGTTACCGGTGTGTTGATCTTTACCGTCATCAACTACGGTTTGACCTATATCGGCGTGAACCCGTATTGGCAGTACATCATCAAGGGCGGCATTATTATCTTTGCCGTCGCGCTGGATTCATTGAAATACTCGCGCAAAAAGTAATTTCCGCAGTAATAAAAAAGCGACCTTCGGGTCGCTTTTTTATTTGGCTGGCTTCTGCTTTTGCTCTTGTTCCAGCAGCTGTTCCGGCGTCACTGCAGGATAGCTTTGCGCATCTTCAGGTATTTCACGCACCGCCGGAATCGGCACCAGTGGGCCTAAGAAACGCGGTTCACGCTTCATGATAAACAGATCGCTTAACGCGCCTAACCGCGCCGCAACCTCACGTGCGCGAACGCTCAGCATATTTTTAGGCGAGGGCACGGCATAACATTGCGCCTGAATCCCTAAGTGCAGCGCAATAAACAGTGCGCGTTCACAGTGAAAGCGTTGAGTAATAATAATAAAGTCATTGGTATCAAACACTTTACGAGTACGGACAATCGAATCCAGAGTACGAAAACCGGCATAATCCAGCACGATGTCAGCGGGATCGACGCCCGCTTTGATTAAGTCACGGCGCATTGTCATTGGCTCGTTGTAGCTCTGTAAAGCGTTATCCCCGCTCAGCAGCAGATAATTCACTTTGCCGCTGTTATACGCATTGAGCGCACCCTGCATGCGATAAAGGTAATACTGATTAATGACGCCGGTTCGATAATATTTGGCTGTGCCTAATACCACACCAACCTGACGATGCGGCAATGCCGAAACATTCTCATAAATGTAGGGAGCAGTTTTCCAGCTAATCCAGCGATCGAGGCCAATAGCAGTCCCCACCATGAATAAGATGATGAAAAGCAGACCAATGAAAACGCGTTTCAACATGCGCGTGGGCACTCAACGTCAGGATAATTTGATGGGTCAAGGCTACTTGAGGTACATCGGGGAAGCAAGTTTGCGCCGGTTGGCTGATGCAAAATTAGGCAGTGCCGGATCTGATTCGACCCGGCACTAAAGCCGTTAAATTGAGGTACGACGATAATGACGATACTGCGGCAGCCAAAAGTTATTCGAAATAGCCAGTGACAGCACATCTTCTGACGTGACGACAGCAACGCCCGCGAGCTGTGCGGCCTTGCCTACTTCCATCGCGATGATTTTCGACACACCCTGAATATCTTTGATTTCTGGCAGCACCGGTCCTTCGCCGTCATTCACCAGCGGTGAGCAATCTGCAAGGGCGCGGCTGGCGGTCATCAACATGGTGTCGGTAACGCGGCTGGCACCTGACGCAATCACACCTAAACCGATACCTGGGAAGATATAGGAGTTATTACACTGTGCAATCGGATAGGTTTTGCCGTTCCAGCTTACCGGTGAAAACGGGCTACCGGTGGCGACCAGCGCGGCCCCGTCAGTCCAGGCGATAATATCCGCAGGCGTCGCTTCAACGCGTGACGTTGGGTTGGAGAGCGGCATGACGATAGGACGCGCGCAATGTTTGTGCATCTCGCGAATAATTTCTTCGGTAAACAAGCCAGGTTGACCCGAAACACCAATCAGAATGTCTGGCTGCGCATTGCGCACCACATCCAGCAGCGAAATAGCATCGTTGGTAACGTCCCACCCTTTGAGGTTTTCACTCTTTTGCACCAGCTTGCTCTGGAAGTTGAGCAGGTTAGGCAGTTTATCCGTTAACAAACCAAAGCGATCAACCATCATGACGCGGCCGCGTGCTTCGTCGTCGCTTAATCCTTCTGATTTCATCTGAGCGATAATCTGCTCGGCGATACCACAACCGGCTGAACCTGCGCCCAGGAATACCACTTTTTGCTCGCACAAACGGCTGCCTGCAGCACGGCTGGCGGCAATTAATGTCCCGACGGTAACGGCGGCGGTGCCCTGAATGTCATCGTTGAAGCAGCAGACTTCATCGCGATAACGCTCCAGCAGCGGCATAGCGTTCTTCTGCGCAAAATCTTCAAACTGCAACAGCACTTTCGGCCAGCGGCGCTTAACGGCCTGAATAAAGTCATTCACAAACGCATCGTACTCTTCACCGGTAATGCGCGGATGACGCCAGCCCATATAGAGCGGATCGTTCAGCAACTGCTGGTTATTGGTGCCGACATCCAGCACCACCGGCAAGGTGTAAGCGGGAGAGATACCGCCACAAGCGGTGTAGAGCGAAAGCTTACCAATTGGAATACCCATGCCGCCGATACCCTGATCGCCCAAGCCAAGAATGCGCTCGCCATCAGTGACCACGATCACTTTCACGTTCTGTTTAGTGGCGTTTTGCAGCATGTCTTCGATGTGATCGCGGTTCGGGTAAGAGATGAACACGCCACGCGCGCGACGATAAATTTCTGAGAAGTGTTCGCACGCGGCGCCGACGGTTGGGGTATAGATGATCGGCATCATCTCTTCAAGATGATTATCCAGCAGGCGGTAGAACAGCGTTTCGTTGGTGTCCTGGATATTGCGCAGATAGACGTGCTTATCGTTATTATTTTTGAAGTCCTGGAACTGACGCCAGGCGCGCTGCGCTTGCTCTTCAATACTTTCTACCGCTTCAGGCAGCAAACCTCTGAGGTTAAATTCATTACGTTCTTCGAGAGAGAAGGCGCTGCCTTTATTCAGAAGGGGAAATTCCAGTAAAATCGGGCCTGCGTAAGGGATGTAAAGCGGACGTTTACTTTCGTAGTCGAGTTCCATGCAATGATGCTCCGGTTGCGGTAGTGTCTGGCGTGACGCCGGAAAGGTAACGCCAGTTTTTTTCCCATCCTGATTCAGGCTGCTGATGCATTGGCCGCGCTTATTTATCTCAATGAATAACCAAAGCAAAGTATCAAGGGCAGACGCGTTTGACAGTACTGCAATGCAGCGCAAATCAATCTGGGTAATTGTTATAACGTGAATTCTGGCGCCAGATCCTAGTAATTTTCCCGCAGAAGTACAGCACTTGTTAATAAAAGGTCACAAAACTGCTGGCGGTATGACAAAAGGTTATGCTTTGTGCAATTCAACCTGCAACAGTTCGTTGCAGCCCAGCGCCTGAAGCGTTGCTTGCGTCGCGGCAAACTGACTCAGCGTGGCATCTTTCACTTCCGCTAAAACGGCCCTTTTTACTTGATTGCAAGCTTCACCGTGCATATTCAGCAGGATCAACGCGGCCTGTAATGGCGGCAGACTTGGATTAAACGCCGCATTTTCAGCATAACGGCCAGTCATCATTCGCCCTGATGCGGTGAGCAGCGCAACACCGCTGTGAGACTGGCTATAAGGCGCATGGCTGGCGTTAGCTGCAGCAACAGCAGCTTGTACCAAAGCATCACCTTCTGCGCGGTAGCCGTGATCCACTTCATCCATCAGTAATTCTGTGATCGCCAGATCGCGTGGGCCAAAGGCATCGGGGAGGTAATCGGCCAGCGTGCTGATTGCGCGTTGAGGCAGGCTGATACGAATCGCGGTGCCGCTGTTCAATTCGTTCATAAACTGACGGCAATGGCCACATGGCGTGTAATTTACGGTGATGGTTTCCAACCGCCGCTCACCGCGAAGCCAGGCATGGGTGATAGCGCTCTGCTCAGCGTGAACGGTTTGTTGCAGTGGCGCACCGACGAACTCCATATTGGCACCGAAATACCAGTTGCCGCTGATACCGCGCGCAATAGCCCCGACATTGAAATGCGAAACTGTGGCTACCGCGCAGGCAGCCGCCAGCGGTAACAACGCAAGCGCCAGGTTATCGGTATCCAGTTGCGTTTGCTGTTGCAGATTGGCGACCTGTGTGGCTGTCAGCACAGCGTGAAAATCAGGATCATCCAAAATCGGGCGAAGCGCAGTTTGCAGTGTTGACGGCAACGCGTCGAAAGCAGCGAGGAAACGTGGGTGCATGAAAGCCTCTTAAATCATCAGGAAAAGGTGCCGGATAACGGTTATATGTGATCCCCGTCGCTCTGACAATGCAACCTGGTTTGCTTGTTTCAACTTTGCGAGATCTCTCGCAAAGTTTTAGCCAAACCAGTGCATCATCAGCGGAAAGAGAAAGGGCGCAAGCAGCGAAGTAATAATGCCGCAAATCACCAGCGCCAATGAACTGAAAGCACCTTCCTGAAAATCAACCTCGGCGCTGCGTGCAGTACCCAGCGCGTGTGAAGCATTGCCAATCGCTAGCCCGCGTGCCGCCTTGGTTTTAACCCCCAGCAGGTTAAGCAGCATGTGACCAAACACCGCCCCTAAAACGCCGGCAATGAGCACGCAGATAGCACTGATGGCGGGAATACCCTGCAGCGAGCCAGAAACCGCCATCGCAATCGGCGTGGTGACAGATTTAGGCATGATGGTGGCGGCAATCTCAGGTGTTGCGCCCATCCATAAGGCAATTGCGGTGCCGGAAACCATGGCAGTCACGCTGCCGATAAAACAGACGCTAATAATTGATTTCCAGCGAGCACGAATCTGATGCATTTGCTCATACAGCGGTAGCGCGAGCGCAACAACAGCAGGCTGCAACAGCTGATTAAGGATCTGGCTGCCAGCAAAATAGCGGGTGTAAGGAATGTGCAGCAGCAGCAGAATCGGGATGATAATCGCCATGGCGACCAGCAGCGGATTGATCAATGAGATTTTCAATCGCTTAGCCAGGCGACGTGCAATGTAAAAGGCCGCAATGGTCAGCGGCAGCGACCACCAAATATCAATCATCGCGCGGCTCCTTTACAGGACGCGTATGCAGTTTGTGTGTGCTCAATCCCACCACCGTTAACACCAGAAAAGTGCTGACGACGCAGGAGACTACGATTGGACCAAACTGCTCGGTCAAAATATCGGTATAGCTCATTACGCCTACGCTGATCGGCACAAACAGCAACGCCATGTAACGAATGATGAGATGACACCCGGGCTTAACCCACTTTACCGGCAAGATTCGACAAGCCAGCAGGGCGAATAAGATCAGCATACCAATGATGCTACCGGGGATAGTGATAGGCAGTAACAGCGCGATGCCATTTCCCGCATATAAACAGAGATAAATGATGATGAAGGCGCGAAGGTAGCGCCAGATGACAGACAGCACGGTGGGCATGACAGGCTCCTGTTTTTACTGAGCTTCATCATACGCATTAACTGCTTAGCGTGCTAGCGGTCACATTTACGCGGGGAAACGTTGCGTTACTGACTGGAATAAAAGGAGAAAGACGGATTTGAAGAACACTCTCTCCCGCTGAGGGAGAGAGTGAAAAAGCTTACTTAACCGGCATGCCTGGTATTGCACCGCTGTCCACAGAGAGCACGAACAGATCTTTGCCGCCAGGACCCGCAGAAAGCACCATGCCTTCTGAGATGCCAAAGCGCATTTTACGCGGTGCCAGGTTGGCAACGATGATGGTCATTTTGCCGACCAATACCGAAGGATCGGGATAGGCTGCGCGAATGCCAGAGAAAATCTGACGCTTCTCACCGCCCACATCCAACTCCAGACGCAGCAGTTTGTCAGAGCCTTCGACCAGCTCAGCTTTCTCGATCAGCGCAACACGCATATCAACTTTAGCGAAGTCATCAATGGTAATGGCATCACCAATCGGTGCATCGGCCAGCGGGCCGGTGGCCGCAGGTTTGTTCGCGACTGCAGCATCTTCTTTTGACGCTTCAATCAGACCATTTACTTTGGTCATTTCAATGCGGCTATAAAGTGCTTTAAACGGTGCCACCTGATGATCCAGCAGCGGTTGCTGAATGGCATCCCAGCTTAGCGCTGAGTTTAGGAACGCTTCGGTGCGTTCGCTCAGCGATGGCAGCACGGGCTTCAGCCAGGTCATCAATACGCGGAACATGTTGATGCCCATAGAACAGATCGCCTGCAGGTCAGCATCGCGGCCTTCCTGCTTAGCCACCACCCAAGGAGCCTGCTCGTCAACGTAACGGTTGGCGATATCGGCCAGCGCCATAATCTCACGGATAGCACGGCTGAATTCGCGGTTCGCCCAGGCTTCACCAATTTTCTCTGAGGCATCCAAGAAAGTTTGATACAGCGCCGGATCGGCCAATTCGCTGGCAAGCTTGCCGTCGAAACGCTTGGTAATAAAGCCCGCGTTACGTGAAGCCAGATTCACCACTTTATTCACGATGTCAGCGTTCACGCGCTGAACGAAATCTTCCAGATTCAGGTCGATATCATCGATGCGGGAAGAGAGCTTCGCTGCGTAGTAATAACGCAGGCTGTCGGCATCAAGGTGTTGCAACCAGGTGCTGGCCTTGATGAAGGTGCCGCGTGATTTGGACATCTTCGCACCGTTTACGGTCACATAGCCGTGAACGAACAGGTTGTTTGGCTTGCGGAAGTTGCTGCCTTCCAGCATTGCTGGCCAGAACAGGCTGTGGAAGTAAACAATGTCTTTACCGATAAAGTGATAGAGCTCAGTGGTGGAATCTTTTTTCCAGAACTCATCAAAGTCGATGTCGCCGCGCTTGTCGCACAGATTTTTGAATGAGCCCATGTAACCAATTGGCGCATCCAGCCAGACGTAGAAATATTTGCCCGGCGCATCGGGAATTTCAAAGCCGAAATAAGGCGCATCGCGGGAGATATCCCACTGTTGCAGGCCCGACTCAAACCACTCCTGCATTTTGTTAGCGACCTGCTCCTGCAGCGCGCCGGAACGTGTCCAGGCTTGCAGCATTTCGCTGAACGAAGGCAGATCAAAAAAGAAATGTTCAGAGTCACGCATTTCCGGTGTCGCACCAGAAACCACCGATTTAGGCTCAATCAGCTCAGTTGGGCTGTAAGTTGCGCCACAAACTTCGCAGTTATCGCCATACTGATCGGGTGACTTACAATTCGGGCAAGTGCCTTTTACAAAGCGATCGGGCAGGAACATGCCTTTTTCAGGATCGTAGAGCTGAGAAATGACGCGGTTTTTAATGAAACCGTTCTCTTTCAGGCGGCCATAGATCAGTTCTGACAGCTGACGGTTTTCATCGCCATGCGTTGAGTGATAATTGTCATAGCTGACATTGAAACCCGCGAAATCCGCTTCATGCTCTTGTTTCATTTCAGCAATCATCTGCTCTGGCTCAATGCCAAGCTGCTGAGCTTTGAGCATAATTGGCGTGCCGTGCGCATCATCAGCGCAGATGAAATAAACCTGATTGCCACGCATTCGTTGGTAACGCACCCAAATGTCTGCCTGGATATGCTCGAGCATGTGGCCGAGATGGATTGAACCGTTCGCGTAAGGCAGTGCGCACGTTACCAGAATTTTTTTAGCGACTTGAGTCATAGTTTGCGTAGCTTTCTGTTGATTGAAAAAACGGGCTTAGATGTTAACCGAAGCCTACTCCGGCGTAAACACAAGCGGCGTACGCTTCATCATCGTGGGCTTCTGATAGTATTGACAATACACCGCTGAAATACAGCGTTAGAAAAATGAAAAAGGAGTGGGGATGACATCACAATCCCGAGAACCGCATACACCTGAAGCTCTGCGCGCCGTTGTTGTCGGCGTGCTGAACAGCTTTGAACATCCAACCCTCAAACGCAACCTTACCGCGATCAAGGCGCTGCACCATGTTGCTCAACTGGATGGCAAACTGCATATCGAGCTGGTTATGCCCTTTGCCTGGACCAGTGCCTTTGAGGAGCTGAAAGCGCAAACCAGCTCTGAGCTGCTGCGTTTAACCGGTACGCGCGCCATTGACTGGCGGCTCAATCACGATATTGCCACCCTAAAGCGCGTGAAAGGTCAGTCGGGTGTAAAAGGGGTAAAAAATATCGTTGCCGTCAGTTCTGGCAAGGGCGGCGTCGGTAAATCCAGTACCGCTGTCAATATGGCGCTGGCTCTCGCGGCAGAAGGCGCACGCGTGGGTATTCTGGATGCTGATATTTATGGCCCTTCAGTGCCCACCATGCTTGGCACTGAAAATGAACGTCCAACCTCGCCGGATGGCACGCACATGGCACCGATTATGGCGCATGGCCTTGCCACCAACTCTATCGGTTATCTGGTCACCGATGATAACGCGATGGTGTGGCGCGGGCCGATGGCCAGTAAAGCACTGATGCAGCTGTTGAACGAAACTTTGTGGCCCGAACTCGATTACCTGGTGCTGGATATGCCGCCAGGAACCGGTGATATTCAGCTCACGCTGGCGCAAAATGTTCCGGTAACGGGTGCGCTGGTAGTGACCACGCCGCAAGACATTGCGCTGATTGATGCACGCAAAGGCTTGGTCATGTTTGAAAAAGTGAATGTGCCGGTGCTGGGTATTGTGGAAAACATGAGCATTCACATTTGCAGCAACTGTGGCTTCCATGAACCGATTTTTGGTACCGGCGGCGCTGAAAAACTGGCAGAAGATTACGGTACGCGATTGCTGGCGCAGCTGCCGTTGCATATTAATCTGCGTGAAGATCTGGACGACGGTGAACCCACGGTTATTCGTCGCCCTGAGAGTGAGTTTACTGCGCTCTATCGCCAGTTAGCCGGGCGGGTTGCCGCTCAGCTTTACTGGCAAGGCGACGTCATTCCTGACGACATCGCCTTTCGCGCGATTTAACCCACGCCCGATCCGCTGGCGAACGCTGACGCCAGCGGATAATGCATCAAGACATATTTCCCCTGATCGCCTTCACCCTGCGCAATCATTTGCCAGCCGTGTTGCAGGTAAAATGCCTGCGCCGCCTTATTCATTTGCAGGCATTTCAGTGCACCCGTTGAGGTAAAGCGCGCTTGCACCGCTTCCAGTAAGGCGCTGCCGACGCCACGCCCTTGATAATCGGGATCAACATACAGGCTGTGCAGAAAGTTATCGTTCTCTAGCAATCCTGCAAAACCCACACGATGTCCCTCTAACTCAGCGACCAATATCGTTTCGCCAATAATCACTGCATCGAAATCCTCAAGCTTCCAATGGCTGCCATCAATCCAGTGCCAGTTTTCACGGCGTGAAGCTAAAAAGAGGGTGCGCAGGAAAGGGCGATCGGATTCAGTAAACAATCGAATGTGCACAAGTCAGCTCCTAAAAACATCTTTTCTACAAAGCTAGCAGCTAAGTTGAGAAATGATAAACCGCGTTAATACAGCGAGATTACGTGTAAACTGCGCAGCGGTGCCATTTACTCGTCTTACTTCCCGTTGCAGATCTGCTGGCTGTTCGCACGCATCCTCTTTGAGCCAAATCCTAAGGGTTCGCGCGCTTGCCGCCTTTTTGCAACGCGGAGTAGGTAGAGTAAAGATTGATAAAATCGGCGTTTGATAGCTTTCGTTTATTTGATTGATAACGACTGCATATTAGATGTTGGCCCAAAAATTCTGTAACGTGCATCACATCTTTTAACGGAGGCCATCATGTCTATTATCAATACCAAAATTAAGCCGTTTAAAAACGCAGCATTCAAAAACGGCGAATTCATCGACGTAACCGAGAAAGACGTTGAAGGTAAATGGAGTGTTTTCTTCTTCTATCCAGCTGACTTCACCTTCGTTTGCCCAACTGAACTGGGTGATGTTGCTGATCATCACGAAGAATTCCAGAAACTGGGCGTAGATATCTATTCTGTTTCTACCGACACCCACTTTACCCACAAAGCCTGGCACGGTTCTTCTGACACCATCGCAAAAATCAAGTATGCGATGATCGGCGACCCAACTGGCGCGCTGACCCGCAACTTCGAAATCATGCGTGAAGCAGAAGGTCTGGCCGATCGTGGTACCTTCATCGTTGACCCAGAAGGCATCATTCAGGCAATCGAAATCACTGCTGAAGGCATTGGCCGTGACGCATCTGACCTGATTCGCAAAGTTAAAGCGGCTCAGTATGTGGCTTCTCACCCAGGTGAAGTGTGCCCAGCTAAGTGGAAAGAAGGCGAAGCAACGCTGGCTCCATCTCTGGATCTGGTTGGCAAAATCTAATCCCGCTTTAGCCCTTCGATCTTTCTCTCATCGGGTGCTACGGCACCCGATTTTTTGACCAGGAACTCACTATGCTCGACACAAATTTGAAAACCCAACTCAAGGCCTATCTTGAGAAATTAACCAAGCCTGTTGAGTTGATTGCCACACTGGATGATGGCGCGAAATCAGCAGAGATTCGTGATCTGTTGGTCGATATCGCGGGACTTTCTGAGAAAGTCAGCTTCCGTGAAGAGAACGATCGTCAGGTTCGTAAACCCTCATTTTTAATTACTAATCCAGGCGCAAATCACGGTCCACGTTTTGCGGGTTCGCCGTTAGGCCACGAATTTACTTCACTGGTGCTGGCATTGCTGCAGACCGGTGGACATCCATCCAAAGAAGCGCAGAGCCTGTTAGATCAGGTTACTGAGCTGGATGGCGACTTCCATTTCGAAACTTACTATTCGCTGTCATGCCACAACTGCCCTGACGTCGTTCAGGCGCTGAACCTGATGGCCGTGTTGAATCCGCGCATCAGCCACACCGCGATTGACGGTGGCCTGTTCCAGAACGAGATTCAGGAACGCAACATCATGGGCGTGCCAGCGGTTTACCTGAACGGTAAAGAGTTTGGTCAGGGCCGTTTGAGCCTGGCGGAGATTGTCAGCAAAGTAGACACCAACGCGGATAAGCGTGCGGCAGAAGAGTTAAACAAACGTGAAGCCTACGAAGTGCTGATCGTCGGCAGCGGCCCAGCGGGCGCAGCGGCAGCGATTTACTCCGCACGTAAAGGCATCCGCACCGGTTTGATGGGTGAACGTTTTGGTGGTCAGGTGCTCGACACCGTTGATATCGAAAACTACATCTCCGTACCAAAAACGGAAGGTGCAAAACTGGCGGGTTCACTGCGCGCACACGTTGATGATTACAACGTTGATGTGATTGAAAGTCAGAGCGCCATCAAACTGATTCCGGCTGCGGTCGAAGGCGGTTTGCATGCGATTGAAACCGCGTCTGGTGCAGTGCTGAAATCTCGCAGCATTATCCTGGCGACCGGCGCACGCTGGCGCAATATGGGTGTGCCGGGCGAAGAAGAATATCGCACTAAAGGCGTGACTTACTGCCCACACTGCGATGGCCCACTGTTCAAAGGCAAACGCACAGCTGTGATTGGCGGCGGTAACTCTGGTGTTGAAGCGGCAATTGATCTGGCAGGTATTGTTGAGCACGTCACCCTGTTGGAGTTTGCTGGTGAAATGCGCGCCGATCAGGTGCTGCAGGATAAACTGCGCAGCTTGAAAAATGTTGACGTGATTCTGAATGCACAGACCACGGAAGTGAAAGGCGATGGCAGTAAAGTGACCGGTTTACAATATATTGACCGCACCAACCAGACCACGCATGAGCTGCCGCTGTCCGGTATCTTTGTTCAGATTGGTTTGCTGCCAAACACACCATGGCTGGAAGGCGCGGTTGAGCGTAACAAGATGGGCGAGATCATCATCGACGCAAAATGCGAAACCACTCTGAAAGGCGTGTTTGCTGCGGGTGACTGCACCACCGTACCGTACAAGCAAATCATCATCGCCAGCGGTGAAGGCGCCAAAGCCTCACTCAGCGCTTTTGATTATTTAATTCGTACGCAATCAGCTGAGTAATTAACACACTCGCTACGCAATAACCCCGGAACCTCTGTTCTGGGGTTTTTTTTAGTATCCCGCTAACGACATGAGCATCATCCACACCGGCGTGGTTATGGCTGCAAATATCGTGGAAAACAGCATGCTGGCCGCTGCCGGGCCGGTAATGACATTGAACTTCTGCGACATCAAATAAACATTCACACCCACCGCCATTGAACCCAACAACACCACTACTTTGCTCTCCAGCGGCGGTAAATCAGTTAACCACGCAATAGCCCACACCGTCATCGGTTGCAGAATCAGCTTCAGCAGACAAATGGTATAACTCTCTTTTAATCCTTCACGCACCCGGTAATGCGCCAGGCTCATGCCCAGCGTGATCAGCGAGAGCGGTGCGGCGATGGAGGCCAGCATGCGTAGCGGTTCCGCCGCAATTAACGGCAGGGGGCGCTGTAAAAAACTCCAAATCGTGCCGCTTAAAATGCCGATGATCAACGGATTTTTCAGCACGCTAATCAAGGTAAGGCCTAAACCTTTTAAGGATAAATTGCCGTGCTTAGCCCATTCCACAGAAAGGGTGAGCAGCGTCCAGAGAATCAGGCTGTTAAACACCAATACCAGCGCCACCGAAGGCAGCGCTTCGGCTCCCAACAGCGCCGTTGCTACGGGAATACCCAGCATCACGTTATTCGAGAAAATGCCGCCGAGTGCAAACACCGAACCGGCAACCCCATCTAGCTTAAATAAGCGTGTCGCGAGAGCACGCCCAACGATAAACACCAGCAAGCAGCTACCGAAAAAAGCCAGCAACAGGCGAAAGTCCACCGGTGGGCTTTTATAAAAATCGCTCATGACGCGAAATAACATGCAGGGCAGGGCGACGTTGAACACAAAGCGGTTCATGCCCTCGCTGATACTGGCAGGCCATTTACCAAAGCGGGTCAGACAAAAACCGATAAAAATGAGTACAAACAGCGGGGCTGACAAATAGATCTGATGACTTAGCGTATCCAACAAGGTAGACATAGGCGACTGAAGGTAAGTGTCTCAATAGTTTTAAGACTAACAGGTTGTCGCTGAAGGTGTAACCTGCTGAATGGCTTAAGGTAGGTAACGCGTCGGCACGTTATCCTTGAACGGTAAAACTAACCCAACCAGCGACGTGCTTGTTCATCGCTGATATCGCGGTAATAAATCCGATGGATCATCTCACCGCAACTTTTGCAGCTGGCAGTAATATAAGTAGAAAGATAAGTTCGGCCATTAGGCGAAACTGCACCCTGACGGGTAATATTAATCTCGTGCCAGCGGTGCCGATGGGGAATAAACGCTAAGAATCGCATCATACTTCCTGAAAGTATAAAGTTCCGTCTTTATTGTCTTCTTAACTCCTTGAAAAAAATGCTCTTTTCTCTATGTTTTGCGCAGGTTCTTTATTGTTTATAATTCAGCTAATACTGGGGTTTAATTAAATTATCGTTGTAAGCTATTTCTGATTAAATTATTTCCGTTCGTTTTTAAACCCGCTGCATTAAGCCTGTTTTTAAGGGGGAAAGGGTTGATCGAGATCATGCGATACGCTTCAAGATAACATTTATCTACCTTGCTTTAGTTTTCACGCTTCCTTATGCTGCAAGCCGTAACAATGACTCGGGGCGCCGCTTTCTACCAGGAAAGGGCTAACAATAAAAGGACGAAGTAACATATGCCAATTCCAGCTTACCTATGGCTTAAAGACGATGGCGGCGCATTGATCAAAGGCTCTGTTGACGTTCATGGACGTGAAAACAGCATCGAAGTGCAGGGTTTTGCACACGGTGTAACTCTTCCTGTTGACCCGACCACTGGCAAAATCACCGCCACTCGTTCACATATGCCTGTCAGTTTTGAGAAGGAATTCGATGCATCAAGCCCGTATCTTTTCAAGGCTGTGACAACGGGACAAACACTCAAATCTGCCGAAATCAAATGGTATCGCATTAGCGATGCAGGCCAAGAGGTTGAATATTTCAATATGCTCTTCGAAGGCGTGAAGATCGTTTCTGTTTTGCCGGGGATGGCAAACATCAAAGCTAGCAGCGGGCAAACTAATCACGTTGAATCGGTTGCAATGATGTATGAAAAAGTGACCTGGCGTTACACTGATGGCAATATCCAGCACTCTGATGCATGGAATGAAAGATAAAATAAACTGGGCTAAGCCCGGTTCTTATATTTCTTAAATAAAAACAGAGATATAATCATAGTTAGTATTGTTTCGATGAGAGACATTGCCACCAACATTTGACCAAATGCTCCTTCAGCATCGTGAAAGCCTAATTCAGATGTAAAATCAATAAACCACGAGGTGTTAGATTTAATTACTGGTATAAATATTTTATAGTTCAACCACATAAATAAAAAAAACATCAAGGCGAAGGATAGCGTCTTCTTCGGAATCACTGATGATTTAGCACACACCGGAAACTCCTCCGTCGATTACTTCAATTGTTCCATACGAATACAATTGTGTTCCGGGGATGTTTGTATTTCCATATGTATAAGTCATTAGCGCCTGCCTTATTTTAATGAAGTCACTACGGTGCTGTAATGTTATACATCCCTGAGAAATCCCTGCCGGACCAATTGGATGCAATCTAAAATTCCCCCTTTCTACGCCATCAATGAATGTTTTGTCATCAACGTATGAATCTTGTCTAAATAGTCCAAACCATTCCGCGTGAATTACGGGGGTATCCGTTGGCCATGTCCAAGCCTCACGGCTCATTGTGTACAGCATGGACTTAAACCCATTAACAGGACGTTTCACGATGTGATAGCGACCAAGCGGGATCGGCCCTTTAAAAGGTACAGCGGCACATGCGGCATTGTTGCGATACTGATCATTGCCAGAAAACGCCATAAAGTGCCCTATACCTGGTAGTATGAGGGGAGAGAATTGTGCGCCTGTAAGAATGAACTTTCCGTTGATTGCCATTTGGCTTTAATCCCTTATTAGTAAACCACTCTTATTATAAGGTTTTTATTGCTGATTTAAAGAAATCATCAGAATTAACAATGTATTAATTACAATTTCAAAAGCTTTTAGCACGGTGGTAGGCTCTGCCAGGGGCTCAGTCACGCTCCCTAAAGAGTACTTGGTTAACCTCATCACAACGCGTTTGGTGAGTATTGCCTGATAGGGGGTAGGTAGGGAGGCAAGGGAAATAAATTACATTTGCTGAGATAAAATTTAGGATCGTCTTTTTAATACATAAATTAGCTGGGGCCTCAGCCCCAACTCCTGACAGATTCATCAATCGACGTTCTAGAGGTATTTGATGGTTTCTTATCGCAGGTTAACGACGGAACTAAAGGACGCTATAGCAACCTTCGCCGTGGGATTGTTTTTGCAGGTTCTGATGCATACAGCAAGTTACGTTTTCATACGTCGATGAAAAGTGCATTCCAATATGTTAGTCCACTTGATGCAGGAAATATCATTACACAGAGACGTGAAATCTTACCCAATGTTCAAACATTCACAATGCCTGGCATTGCAGTTGACGTAATTAAAATCACAGACCCACTTCTAACATAATGGCGAAGATTAATATTCAAGATGACGAAGGCAATAGCCTTATCATCGACAAAATCAACGACAGAATGTTGGTTAGCTTGATTAATATCAGCCGATTAGCACACATTACAAAATAACTACGCAACTTGTAGCCTTAATAACCTGCAAAACATTTATTGATGGTGAAGAGAAGCCTTACCGGAGTTTGGTACGGCGATTAACTCGCCAGTTAGAAAATAGAGTAAAACGCCTTAATGATTGATCCTCGCACTGCGGGGATTTTTTGTATAGGGCTTCTGCGCGTTATCAAAGCGGTCAAAGCGGTCAAAGCGGTTTACAAGCTGGGATTAACTCACCTATGATTGCACTGAGTGATTGAGCAATTTTTATGAAAATATGCTTATCTATCAATGACTAGGGGTGCCTTTTAGGCTGAGATATACCCTTTGAACCTGATCTGGATTAATGCCAGCGTAGGGAAGTCTGATGCCTGACCGCATTTGCCTTCTTGTTCGCCGGTTGGGAGTTATGATGACACATCAACCTGAACACCTTTCTGACGCGCCCGTCGCGCGTATCCTGCATCAATTTCGCCAACACGCGCCGCTGGTTCATTGCATGACCAATGATGTCGTGCAAACCTTCACGGCCAATGTACTGCTGGCGCTCAACGCGTCGCCTGCCATGGTTATCGATCCTGAAGAAGCTGCGCAATTCAGCGGTTTTGCCGACGCGTTGCTGATTAATGTGGGCACCTTAACGCAGGATCGTCAACTCGCTATGCAAGCCGCCGTTACCGCCGCCAATCAAGCTGGCACGCCATGGACACTTGATCCGGTTGCGGTGGGCGCGCTCACGTTACGCAGCGCATTCTGCCAGCAATTGCTGAGTCAAAAACCCGCCGCTATTCGCGGTAATGCCTCTGAAATTTTAGCGCTAGCGCAGCAAGCTGCGGGCGGGCGAGGCGTTGATAGTCTGCATCAGGCCGATGCCGCAGTGGCAGCCGCTCAGCAGCTTGCTCGCGATTATCACACCCTTGTGATCGTCACCGGCGAAGTCGATTACGCCACTGATGGCTCACGCACCTTAACCATTTCCGGCGGTAGTCCACTGATGACACGCGTAGTCGGCACGGGCTGCGCGTTATCGGCGGTAGTTGCCGCTTTCAGCAGCCTGCCGGGCGATCGCTTGCTCAACGTTGCCTGTGCATGTCGGGTGATGGCGCTGGCAGGGAAAAAAGCGGCGGCGCAAGCGCAAGGGCCGGGCACCTTTGTCGCCGCGTTCCTTGATGCGTTATGGATGCTGGAGGTGGCAGCATGAAGCGCATTAACGCCTTAACCATCGCCGGCACCGATCCCAGTGGCGGAGCCGGGATCCAGGCCGATCTCAAAGCTTTCTCTGCGTTAGGCGCTTATGGCACCAGCGTTATTACTGCGCTGGTGGCGCAAAATACCTGCGGCGTGCAATCGGTTTACCGCGTGGATCCTGACTTTGTCACGGCGCAGTTGGATTCAGTGCTGGATGATGTGCGCATCGATAGCGCGAAAATCGGCATGTTAGCGGAAACCGCGATTGTAGAGCGCGTGGCTCAGCGCCTGAAACGAGCCAGTTTACCCTTTGTCGTGCTGGATACGGTGATGGTGGCTAAGAGCGGCGATGCACTGCTTTCACCGGATGCGATTGCCAGCGTGCGTGAACTGTTATTGCCACAGGTTTCACTGATTACCCCGAATTTGCCAGAAGCCGCCGCGCTGTTGAATTGTGCAATTGCGCACAACGAAGATGAAATGCTGACGCAGGGTGAAGCGCTGCTGGCGTTGGGTTGTCAGGCGGTGCTGATGAAAGGGGGACACCTGAGCGATGAGGAAAGCCCGGACTGGCTGATTACGCGCTCAGCTCAGCAACGTTTTACCGCACCTCGTGTGAATACGCGTCACACACATGGCACCGGTTGTACGCTTTCGGCGGCGCTAGCGGCGCTGCGTCCGCGCCATCAAAACTGGCAGGAGACGTTAACGGAAGCCAAAGCCTGGTTGCAGCAAGCCTTGTTACACGCTGATTCACTGGAAGTGGGCAAAGGCATTGGGCCGGTGCATCACTTCCATCAATGGTGGTAAGGAGAGAGACTAAAACGGGGCTTTTTCCTGGGGATCCGTCTGAAAAATGGAGTCAGCAATTTGCGTCATAGCGTGAATAAGGTCCAGGCTGTGGGGGTCGAATCGGCGGGTGCCGGTTCACCCTCGACAGCTAACAGGAGTTGACATGACGGACATCGTACAGTTATTGGGCAAAGAAGCGGATTCCCTTCTTCAACATCGCTGCATGACCCTTCCAGCGGAAAGCCTGTATTTACCAGGCGCGGATTTCGTTGATCGGGTAATGATCGACAACAACCGTTCTCCTGCGGTACTGCGCAATATGCAAACGCTGTATAACACCGGTCGCCTGGCGGGAACCGGTTATCTCTCTATTCTGCCGGTCGATCAGGGTGTGGAGCATTCAGCTGGCGCCTCGTTTGCCGCTAATCCGCACTATTTCGATCCCAAAAACATTGTTGAACTGGCGATCGAAGCGGGCTGTAATTGCGTAGCATCAACCTACGGTGTATTGGCTTCCGTATCACGTCGTTATGCGCACCGCATTCCATTTTTAATGAAGCTTAACCACAACGAAACGCTGAGTTATCCGGCGCAATACGATCAAACGCTGTATGCCAGCGTCGATCAGGCGTTCAACATGGGCGCGGTAGCGGTTGGCGCGACTATTTACTTCGGTTCAGAGCAATCACGCCGCCAAATTGAAGAAATTTCTGCGGCTTTTGAGCGCGCACATGAATTGGGCCTGGTCACAGTATTGTGGGCTTACCTGCGCAATAACGATTTCAAAAAGGATGGTGTGGATTATCACTCCAGTGCGGATTTAACGGGTCAGGCGAACCATTTGGCGGCGACGATTGGTGCCGACATCGTTAAGCAGAAAATGGCGGAAAACAACGGCGGCTATAACGCGGTGAAATTTGGTCATACCGATGAGCGCGTTTACACCAAGCTGACTACTGAAAATCCCATCGATTTGGTGCGTTATCAGTTAGCAAACTGCTATATGGGCCGCGCCGGGTTGATCAATTCGGGTGGCGCGTCAGCGGGTGAGACAGATATTGCCGAATCAGTGCGTACCGCCGTTATTAACAAACGTGCCGGTGGCATGGGATTGATTCTGGGACGTAAGGCGTTTAAGAAATCGTTGAAGGATGGCGTCGCGCTGATAAATGCAGTGCAGGATGTTTATCTGTCAAAAGAGGTGACGATTGCGTAAGAGGTGAGTCCTCTGCGCGCTGCCCCCCATCCCGGCCTTCCCCCGCGAAGCGGGGGAAGGAGACGCTGCCACATGCCGTCTCATCACTAACATAAAGCAGCATCTTCCTCCCCCATTTTATGGGGGAGGATTGAGGTGGGGGGCAAACGACCTCGCACTTCAGAGGATTGAGGTGGGGGGCAAACGATCTCTGCGCGCTGTCCCCCATCCCGGCCTTCCCCCGTTTTGACGGGGGAAGGAGACGTTGCCCCATGCAGCTTCAATACTCACATAAAGCAGCATCTTCCTCCCCCATTTATGGGGGAGGATTGAGGTGGGGGACAAACGACCTCGCACTTCAGAGGATTGAGGTGGGGGACAAACGGCCTCGCACTTTAAAAGAATAAGGGGACAAACGACTCAAGGCCCTTCAAACCATTCACTGTTGCGTTCGGCAATGGGCGTTATCGAGAAAATCATCTCTTGTAGATGGCGGCGCATCGCTGCTTCTGCGGCATCAGCATCATGAGCTTGTAGCGCTGCGAAAATTTCCTGATGCTGCTCAATCAAACTTTCCGGGGGAGAAACTTCACTCAAGGTTAAAAAGCGCACCCGATCCATCGCCGCCTTGATATTTTCCACCGTTTCCCACGCCAGCGTGCAGTTGATGCTCTCAGCAATTAAACGGTGAAACTCATCATCCAGGCTAAGAAATGCCTGGCTGTCATGCCGCTCAGCAGCCATTTTTTGCAATTGCAAATTGTGTTCCAGCGCCATCAAAGCCGGCGACGCGATCTCCACTGCGGCACGGCGAACCACCGCAATCTCCACTGCTTCGCGGATGAAACGTCCATCGGCTACGCGCTTAGCGGAAATCTTACGCACGAAGGTGCCACGTTGTGGCAGCACCTGTACCAATCCGGCTTCTGCCAGCTTAATAAAAGCTTCACGTACCGGCTGACGTGAAACATTGAAGCGAGCAGAAACTTCTTTCTCAGAGAGCAACGAACCGGGTTGAATCACACAGGTGACGATATCTTTGCGCAGATAACGGTAAATCTGCTGGTTCACTGGCTCGCTGGTGGTAATGGTATAGGCGATCGTCATGCGGCAATGTCCATATTACGGCTGACATAAGCCAGCCCGTAGAGAAAGAATCAGTCTAATCAGCACGCTGCATCTGCGCCAGTGCTTTTGCTACCGAACAATCATGCCGCGTTCATTATTTGATGTACGGTAGCGCGGGCGCCTTGCTGCACCAGTTGCTGATAAAAATGCGTTAATCGGGCAACAAACTCACCATTTTGTGCCAGATCTTCGCCAAATACCGCATTCATCCCCAACAAAGCCCGCACGCGAGCTTCACCGTCTTCGCTGTTTTTCACACACTCAGCTAGCGCATTTTTCAGAGGATCTCGTATCTCAATCGGCTGGCCTTGTTCATCTACACCGCCGACATAACGCATCCAGGCGGCAATGCCAAGCAGCAGCAGGTCGCAGCGGCTGCCGTTACGCAGGTGCCAGCGCAGACTATCCAACATCCGTTGTGGCAACTTTTGGGTGCCATCGGTAGCGATCTGATAAGTACGATGTTTAATCGCGCGGTTTTCATAGCGGGCGATTAACGAGTCGGCGTAGGCTTGCAAATCTACCCCTTGAGTGCGCAAGGTTGGCGCTTGCTCATCCACCATTAATGCGCGAGCGGCGGCCCGGAAGTGGCTGTCATTCATGCAATCGCTGATGTGTTCGTAGCCCGCCAAAAAACCCAAATAGGCGAGGAATGAATGGCTACCATTCAGCATCCGCAGCTTCATCTCTTCAAAAGGCAGTACATCGTTTACCAGTTCGGCACCGGCTTTTTCCCACGCTGGGCGGCCGCTGACAAAGTTATCTTCAACCACCCACTGAAAAAACGGCTCTGCTTCTACGGCCACCGGATCCTCGGAACCCAGACGCGCGGTAAGCTGCTCGAAAGCGCTTTCAGTCATGGCAGGTACGATGCGATCAACCATCGTAGAAGGGAAAGTGATGTGGTGCTGAATGTAGTCGGCTAAATCGTCATCCTGACGCTGCGCCAGTTGCACAATCACATTGCGCGTGACATGGCCATTTTCCGGCATATTGTCACAAGACATCACGCTAAACGGCGCTAACCCGGCGTCGCGACGGCGGCGGATTGCCGCCAGTATCAGGCCAGGCAAAGAGCGTGGCGCGTCTGGCTGGGCAAGGTCATGCACGATATCAGGGTGATCTGGATTGAGATCACCGCTGGCAGGTAAATGGCAATAACCCTTTTCCGTTACGGTCATCGAAACAATGGCGACGTCTGGCTGGCTCATGGCGTCAATCACCGCCTCGATTCCGTCGCCTTTGCCGTGCAGCGCAGCAGTGATCACGCCAATTACGCGGGTATTCAGCGAGTCGTCGGCCATCTCTGTAACGGTGTAGAGCAAATCCTGTTCACGCAGCGCCTGAATAAGTGCGCCGCTGTTGAGATTCACTTCGCAATAGCCCCAATCTGAACCTTGCTCAGCCAGCTTGTCGCTGCACAGCGCCTGATGGGCGCGGTGGAAGGCGCCAAAGCCAATATGCACCATACGCGTTTTAAGTTTGCTACGGTCGTAGCGCGGGCGCTGAACGTCAGCGGGAAGGCGATCGATATCTAACATAGTCTGTCCTTATGGCAAACGGGGCGCCATGCGCCCCGTAATCAGTAATGCATTAACCGCGTCCTGCTTAAACCGAAACCGGTTTGTCGATGGTTTTCGGACTGCGAATCACAAACAGCACCAGGAATGCACCCACGGCGGCGACACATCCCGCCAGGATAAAGGCGCTGTCGAACTTGCCGGTGTGCTGCACAATGAAGCCGGTCACGATGGGACCGATGATGCCCGACAAACTGCCCACCAGATGAATAAATCCACTGATGCTGCCGACGCGGCTTTTGTGCACGACATCCTGAATAATCGCCCAGTAAATCGCGCCGGTGATGTAGAGGAAGAAGATCGATATCGACATCATCATCACGGCAGGCACCACATCTTTTATCGTACCCGCCAGTGCGACACAAATGGCGGCAGCAAACAGTGAGACCACTAACACAATTTTACGTGACAACAGCAACTTGCCAGTGATGTTGAAGATTTTATCGGAGATCAAGCCGCCGAGTGCCAGGCCGACAAAGCCAACAATCCACGGGATCATCGTCGTGATGCTCATGGCCTTGATATCCAGGCCATGCGCCTGCACCAGATAGGCCGGGAACCAGCTCAGGAAGAAGAACAGAATGTAGTTGTAACAGAAGAAGGCAAATGCGGTGACCAGGATAATGGGCTGACGCAGATAATAGCCAAAGGGATGAGCAGTTTGCGAAAGGTCAGCTTCATCATTCGGGTTTTCAGCCTTCATGTGATCAATCAGCGCACGCTCTTTTTCAGTCACCAGCTTGCTTTTTGCCGGGTTATCCGCCGCAAAGAACAGCCAGATGGTCATCCAAACCAACCCGATGCAGCAGACGATAACAAACGCTGGACGCCAACCGTAAGCAAGTGCCAGATAACCGATGATTGGACCGGCAACCGCGCCGCCCAGCGGTGAACCGGCGCTCAGCAAACCCATGGCGGTTGCTGCCTGTTTTTTCGGGAACCAGCCGTTAATAGCTTTGTTCGCCGAGGCGCAAATTGGGCCTTCCGCCATGCCGAACAACACGCGCAGAATCAACAGTGACCAGAAACCGGTGGCCAATGCAGTCATGCCGCAAAAAATTGACCAAGCGCCAACAGCCACGGCGAGCACGATTTTTGGCCCAAATTTGTCGGTCGCCAGGCCACCAACAAAGTTAAACAACGCATAGCCGAAGAAGAAGCTACCGAAAATCATGCCGAACTGCTCAGCATTAATCGCCAGATCTTTTTCCACCATTGGAACAGTCAACGACAGCGCTACGCGATCAAGGTAGTTGATCATGTAGACAAGGAACAGCAGCAATACGAGGGTCCAGCGCAGATTCTTGAACATAGAAACTCCGTGATCTGTTTTCTACTTGTAATAGGCCGGCGGGTACGTACCGGCAGAGGACACCTGGTGTTCAGGCTAGGTTAACGCATTTGAAGAATCACCTTGCAGCAGGTACGTGGATCTTTTTCGAACAGCGTCATCGCACGTTCGATGTCGTGCAAAGGGAAATAGTGTGTGACCAGCTTCTCCGGCTGGATTAACCCTTTTTCCATCCATTCAATGACCTGCGGAAAGCGATGGCTGTTCAAACGCGAGGTAAACAGCGACAGCTCCTTGCTGGTTAAACTTTGCTGAGTAATGCTGCACGGCTCGCCGGAAAAACCGAGTAAACCGATGCGCGCAGCCGGTGAGGCGAGGGCGGCCGCTTCAGCCAAAATCGTAGGGTGGCAGGCAGCATCAATAATCAATGTTGGCTGTAACCCTTCTAACTGCGCCGCCAGCGGCACGTCAGCGTTGTTAAAGACGCGATCCGCACCGTTCTGCAACGCTAATTCCAGCCGCTCAGGTAGACGATCTACCACCAATACCTGATCCACGTTATAGACGCCTTTCAGCACCTGAATGGCGGTTAAACCCATCGGGCCTGCGCCGTAAATTAACGCAACATCTTGCTGCTGCGGCTTGAGAAACGCAGTGATGTTTGCCGCAATGGTGAAAGGCTCAACCAAACTGGCCAGTTTGTCGGGAATTGAGGCGGGCAGACGATACGCATTTTTCGCCGGAGCCACCGCATATTCACTGAAGCCGCCGTCACGATGCACGCCAATGACCTGTAATTCCTTGCACACATTTGGCCGGCCTACTGAACACGGATAGCAAGCGCCACAGCTCACCACTGGGTCGACCGCCACACGTTCACCGAGGCGCACAGCATCAACGCCTTCGCCTAAAGCATCAATCACGCCAAAAAACTCATGGCCAATGACGCGGGGATATTTGGCAAACGGATTATGACCATGCCAGATATGCACGTCAGATCCACAAATACTGGCAAACTGCACCTTAACTCGCACTTCACCCGCAGCGGGTTGCGGCATTGGACGTTCGGCCAGCACCAGCTCGCCAGGTTGCTCAATAACGACACTTTTCATTGTGTTCTCCTTACCAGTTCCACAGCGTGCCATCTTCGAGGCGGGCTACGGGTAAATAGGCAGGTTCATAGGGATATTTCGACGCAAGTTTTTCATTGAAGTCGATACCTAAACCCGGTTTGTTGCCCGGATGCATGTAACCATCTTCGAACGTCCAGTTGGCGTCGAACAGTTCCATCATCTGCTCGGAGAAGCCCATATATTCCTGAACGCCGAAATTGGGTACCCACAGGTCAAAGTGCAGCGCAGCAGCCATGCAAACCGGCGAGAGATCCGAAGGGCCGTGCGAGCCGGTGCGAACCTGATACAGCGAAGCAAAATCGGCAATACGGCGCATACCGGTGATGCCGCCTGCGTGGGTAATGGTGGTGCGGATATAATCAATCAGCTGCTCTTCAATCAGCTGTTTACAATCCCAGATGCTGTTGAACACTTCGCCTACCGCAATTGGCGTGACGGTATGCTGACGGATCAGACGGAAACACGCTTGGTTTTCAGCAGGGGTCGGATCCTCCATCCAGAACAGGCGGTAATCTTCCACGCTTTTTCCGAAGCGCGCGGCTTCAATTGGCGTCAGGCGATGATGCATGTCATGCAGCAGATGCTCGTCAAAGCCAAACTTATCGCGGATCGCTTCAAACAGCTTTGGCGTAAAATCGAGGTATTTTTCGGTTGACCATAATTGCTCTTCTGGCCAGTTACCTTTGGTAGCAGGCTCATAAGCCAGACCTTTGCCTTTTGCCATGCCGTAAGTGGTTTTCATTCCGGGTACGCCGCATTGGGCGCGAATCGCTTTAAAGCCCAGCTCTTTATGTTTGGCGTAATCGTCCATCACTTCATCAATAGAATGCCCGGTGGTGTGGCAATAGACCATCACGCCGGTGCGCGATGCGCCACCAAGCAACTGATAAAGCGGCATGTTGGCGGCTTTGCCTTTGATGTCCCACAGTGCCATATCCACGGCAGAAATCGCAGACATGGTGACAGGGCCACGACGCCAGTACGCACCTTTGTAAAAGTATTGCCAGATGTCTTCGATTTGATGCGCATCGCGGCCAATCAACTGCGGGCAAACGTGATCTTTCAGATAGGAGGCAACAGGTAATTCACGGCCATTCAGCGTCGCGTCGCCAATGCCAGTTAAGCCTTCATCGGTGGTGATCTTAAGGGTGACAAAGTTTCTGCCTGCGCAGGTTACAAACACTTCCGCGTTAACAATTTTCATCGATATAAGCCTTTATCCAGCGTTCAATGATGAAAAAATACGCGCATTAATACTACCATACAAGTTGATGTAGCGAAGTTGTGAACAGAATCACACTGTGCTTAACAGGTAAGGGGAAGCTTCAAAGAGAAAAGGGCGGCGCACCGCCCCTTGAGCCAGCATCAGGCTAATAGCGGACACTGTGGTGGTAAGCGACAACTCAGCGCGCCGGGCAGAACATCGATATGAAACTCACGGCCCGACAGCGGCTCGCCATCAAGGTTGAAGGTCATTTCATGCGGCGAAAGGATATGCAGCGATTGCAGCTTCTTTCTGACAATGCCTGGATTGTCATCGTCGCCGGTCAATGAGTGCATCAATGTGGGCAACAGTTCCTGTGCGGTAACAATGCTGATATCGAGTTGCCCATCGTTGATCAACGCCGAAGGACATAAGCGTTGTCCGCCGCCTGCCTGACGACCATTGCCGATGCCGATCACCAGCGCATCGCCTTGCCAGTGAAAATCTGGCCCGCTGATTTCGCAACTGTCGGCTTTCAGGGTATCCATGCGCATCAGGCCATGAATAAAGTAAGAGACGCCGCCGAGTGCAGACTTTAACTTCTCTGGCGTTTCAGTGGTAATACGCGTACCAAAGCCGCCGGTTGCCATGTTGATAAAATAACGATCCTGATTCACGCGAGCCAAATCGATCATGCTGGCTTTGCCCTGAATCGCCAGGCGCAACGCCGGTTCCATCTCGGCGGGAATGCCGACGCTGGTGGCGAAATCATTGGCGGTGCCCAGCGGCAGGATACCTAAAACAGGGCGTGCTGAAGCCTCGATAGCGGCCAGAGCAGTTGCAATTTCATTGATGGTGCCATCACCGCCGCCTGCAACTACGGTTTCAGCTTCCAGCGTAATGGCTTCATCTAAATAGCGCTGTCCATCACCTTTCTCCCAGGTGACGCGCACAGCAATATTAAAGCCTTCATCACGCAGTGTATTGATAGCTGCGCGCAGATCTTCGTTACCTGCGCCTTTGCCATTGAGGATCAGTAGCGTTAGCGAATTTTTGTCCATTATTTTTTCCTGGAAGATCAGCTCAGAGCAAAGGTTATAGCACAGCTGAGGCTGTAAAAAGATTGGCGAATGGGAGAAAAAGAAAACCCGCGCGGGGGAGCCGGGCGGGTGAATGAGGTGGTTCCTGGTAATACTTGCTTTATTGTTACTCGTTCGAAGCAGGCGCGACTATAAAACAGGGCGAAGCGGCGGTCTGTGATCCTACTCTAACTTCGTCTAAATGTTTCCAATAGTTAACGTTTTGCCATGGGGATCACGCGTGCTTAGACCTTCGGTGAAATTTCTCAGCAGTAAACTAAATGACAAATCAACCGTTTCTGGCACCTGCATCCAGACGCGATGTCCGTCACCGGGCGCAACATCGATCGCTTCGCCGCGCGCATTTTGCAGGGCATCCAGCGTACAGATCAGATTGCCTGAAGGGGTCATAATTTCCAGACTGTCATGCAGCATAAACTTATTTTTCACCGCTACTTCTGCCCAATCGCCACGGCGTTCGCCGGTAAACTCGCCAACAAATTGCTGTCGCTCGGAGATCGAATAACCTTGCTGATAATTTTGATAGCTGTCATGCGTGTGGCGCCGTAAAAAACCTTCGGTATAGCCGCGATGCGCCAGGCCTTCCAGCGTCATCAGCAGTTCAGGATCAAAGGGTTTACCGCTGGCTGCATCGTCAATGGCGCGACGATAAACCTGAGCGGTGCGCGCGCAGTAATAGAATGATTTGGTGCGGCCTTCAATTTTCAACGAATGCACGCCCATTTGACTCAACCGCTCAACGTGCGCCACAGCGCGCAGATCTTTGGAGTTCATAATGTACGTGCCGTGTTCATCTTCAAAGGCACTCATTACTTCGCCCGGCTTCATCTTCTCTTCCAGCAAGAAAACCTTGTCGGTGGGCTGACCTTTACCCAAGGTCGGTGTGATATTTTGCACCTCAACCGGCTGATAAATTTCAACAATATTACCCACCTCATCCTGCTTGCCTTCTTCCACTTTATACTCCCAGCGGCAGGCATTGGTGCAGGTTCCCTGATTGGGGTCGCGTTTATTCATGTAGCCAGAAAGCAGGCAGCGGCCGGAATAGGCCATGCACAGCGCGCCATGTACAAACACTTCCAGCTCCATTTCTGGCACCTGCTGACGGATCTCGGCGATCTCTTCCAGCGACAGCTCGCGAGAAAGGATGACGCGCGTTAATCCCATTTGCTGCCAGAATTTCACCGTCGCCCAATTCACGGCGTTAGCCTGCACGGAAAGATGGATTGGCATCTGGGGAAACGCCTCTCTGACCAGCATGATCAAGCCTGGATCGGACATGATCAACGCGTCCGGCTGCATCTCTATCACTGGCGTTAAGTCACGTATAAAGGTTTTAAGCTTGGCGTTATGCGGCGCGATGTTCACCACCACATAGAATTTTTTACCCAGCGCGTGTGCTTCGTTGATCCCTTGAGCGAGGATTTCGTGGGTGAATTCATTGTTGCGCACCCGCAGACTGTAGCGTGGCTGGCCAGCGTAAACCGCGTCAGCACCATATGCAAAGGCATAGCGCATGTTCTTCAGCGTTCCCGCTGGAGAAAGAAGTTCTGGTTTCAAAGGTTTTCTCACTGATGTCAGGTCAGCATGCCGCCGACTACGGTGGCACGTATAGGGCCGTGGATAACGGCCCTATAAAAGGTGCGGAATTGTAGGCTGTGAGCAGCCGTAGGTAAATTGATCCAAATCAATCTAGATCAAATGACAGAGATCGGCTTCCCAGCGGTATCCCATGCCATACACCGCACGGATAAAGGGTTGCTCGCTGTCGAGATTTTCCAGCTTGCGACGCAGGTTTTTGATGTGGCTGTCGATGGTACGATCGGTAACGACGCGATAATCGTCATAGAGATGATTTAGCAGTTGTTCGCGTGAAAACACTTTGCCCGGCTCCAGCGCCAGGGTTTTCAACAAGCGAAACTCGGCGGGGGTTAAATCCAGCGGTTGCTCGCGCCAGCTTGCCTGGAAACGGCCTTCATCAACTTTCAGTAGCGACGATTTCTGCGCCTCTTCCGGCGAACGTTTTACCCGACGCAGAATAGTTTTAACCCGCGCCACCACTTCACGCGGGCTGAACGGCTTGCACACGTAATCGTCGGCACCGATTTCCAGCCCCAGCAGGCGATCTATCTCTTCGGTTCGCGCTGTCACCATGATGATTGGCAATTCAGAGAAGCGGCGGATTTCCCGACACAACGTTAAGCCATCGGTGCCGGGCAGCATCAAATCTAGCAGCAGTAAATCAGGCGGCGAGTGCTGAACGTAATCCAGCACCTCGTTGCCGTGCGCGATATGGTGCGTGCGGTAATTGGAAGCCTGAAGATAATCAATCATTAACTGGGCCAATTTTGGCTCATCTTCCACGATAAGAATTAGCGGGTCTTGTTTTTCCTGGCTCATAATCTGCTACGCATGAGGAACATAGCGCAATTGTAGCGTGATTTTCAGGCCACCTAAATCAGAGTGCTCTGCAGAAATATTGCCGCCGTGTGCTTCGGCGATATTTTTACAAATCGCCAGTCCCAAACCGGAGCCGCCGCTGGCACGATTACGTGAGCCTTCGGTACGGAAGAAGCGCTCAAAGATTTGCGTCTGATGATCGCCATCAACGCCGGGTGCGCTGTCGTCAAAGGTCAGCGTCCAGTAAGGTGCTTCATAAGCAATGCGCACCTGCACGCTGCCGCCCGAATCGGTATAACGCAGGCTGTTTTCCAGCAAATTGGTAAACAGCTGCATCAGCCGATCGGGATCGCCAAAGAACGGCGCCTGTGCTGGCAGAAACAAATTCAATGTTAAGCCATGTGAACGATAGCGTTCGGCGAAGCTGCCCGCCGTGACTTCCAGCAGCTGCACTAAATCGGTGGCCTGTTTACGATAGGCGAGGGCACCTTCATCTGAAAGCGAGAGTTGATGAAGATCGTCCACCAGTTTGGTGAGTACCACCACTTCACTTTGCAGCGAGCCGAGCGCTTCGGGCGTCAGCTTACGCACGCCATCCTGCATCGCTTCCAGTTCACCACGCAGAATAGCCAGCGGCGTGCGCAGCTCATGCGAGATGTCGGCCATAAAGGCGCGACGCATGCTTTCGTTCTTCTCCAGAGAGCTGGCGAGACGATTGAAATCATGCGCCAACTGACCCAACTCGTCATGGCTGCTGACTTCAACCCGGCTGGCAAAATTGCCTGCCGCCAAATGATGAGTACCATCGACAAGGCGTTTCACGGGTGCCAGCAATCCGCGAGCGATGATCCATGTCACCAGCGCGGCCAGCAGCGCTGACAATCCCACGATATACCAGCTGGTTCGCCGCTGTTGCTGATCAAAGTTGATATCGGTACTGCGCGTCAGGCGCTCCGGTGGCGATCCGATCACCCAACCGACAATCTTGCCATTGGTCAGCGTGATATTGCGGCGCGAACCCTCTTGTGGAACCGGCGATCGCGGGCCAACCAGCACTTTATATTGCTGATCGATAACCCAAAACTGCGTGCGCCAGCCGTGCGGCGGCAGCTGGTTGTTGCTGTCGGGATTTTGCTCCAGCGAGCGCAGAATATTAAACACCAGCCGATCGTTATTGCGCACGAAATCCCAGTTACCATGCTGCTCATATTGGTCTGCCAACGCATCACTGAGCATATTCAAACGTTGCTCATTGCCACGCTTGATATAATCGACAAAGCCATGTTCAAAACTGAGGCGCACACCCCAATGCATGGTGATCAAAACCAGCATGCAGGTGGCGAAAATCGCCATAAAAAGTTTGGCGCCAATCCCGAGGCGCAAGGTCGGTTTCATTCACTTCTCCGACGCCGCATATCGACGTTTTTACTGAGATCTTTGGGTACACGCCAGAATACCAGCGCGGGCAGGATAATGATCAGCGCCATACACAAGTAGGCATAGACAAACATCTGGTGGCTGGCTGCGCTGTCGCTCGCCGCATCCTGACCCAATGCGCCCAATAACAAACCGGCGATGGTGACGCCAATACTCATGGAAAGCTGCATGATCATCGACAGCAAGCTGTTGCCGCTGGAGGCGAGCTCATCGGGCAGCTCTTTCAACGTCAGGGTGTTCATGGAGGAGAAGCGAATCGCGTTGACCATGCCTTGCAGGAATAACACCAGCGGCAGTAGCCAAATCCAGCCCATTATTGCCACCAGCGGAAACAGCAACACCACCAGCGCGAGTCCAATGGTGGAGCCGACCAGCACGTTGCGGTAGCCAAACACGTTGACGATGCGCACCACGATGCGTTTCATGCCCATGTTACCAAGCACCATCGGGATCATCATCAATCCCGCATGAAACGGGCTGTATCCCATGCCGATCTGCAAGAAAATGGGTGTCATAAACGGCAACATGCCGCTGCCGATGCGGCCAGTGAAGCTGCCGAGCAAGCCAATGGAATAGACGCGATTGTCGAACAGTTTCAGGCTAAACAAGGCGCGTTCGTTGCCGCGTGCATGCATCAAATAAAAAATCAGCGAGAAGAAGCCAATCAGGATCATTGCGCCGAGCAGCAACGCTGAACCGCCGCTGCTGCGTTGACCATCAAGCGCCAGCGTCAGCGTGGCCATCCCGGCGGCCAGCAGCACAAAGCCGAGGAAATCGAAGCGTCGCGTCGGCATAGAATAGTTCGGCATCAGCATGATAGTCGCAATAGCGCCAATGATGCCGACCGGAATATTGATTAAGAAGATCCAATGCCAGCTGGCGTATTGCACCAGCACGCCGCCCAGCGCCGGGCCAAGTAGCGGGCCGATTTGTCCTGGCAGCGTGACAAACGTCATCGCCGACATATATTGTTCACGCGGGACGATTTTCATCACCGTTAAGCGCCCAACCGGTACCATCATGGCACCGCCAATGCCTTGTACCACCCGCGCCATCACCAGTTGATCGAGCGTGGCAGAAAACGCGCACAGTAGCGATCCGAGGCTGAACAGAACGATAGCGGTAAAAAAGATATTACGGACACCGAAGCGGTCGGCCAGCCAGCCGCTGACGGGCAACATCACCGCCACCGTTAACAGATAAGAGACAATAACCGAGTGCATATGCAGCGGGCTGACGCCAAGATCGTGCGCCATCGACGGAATCGCAGTATTGACGATGGTGGTGTCCAGCGTCTGCATAAAGAATCCGAAAGCGACAATCCACAGCTGCCAGCGAACTGTCGCGTTCTGCGTACTCATTAAGGCGTCTCCTAATTTTGTGTAGCGTTAACGGCGTGATGTCGTTTTTTACGGCGCAACTTATCCATCATTAAATAGACCACCGGCGTGGTGTAAAGCGTTAACAGCTGGCTCATGACCAGGCCGCCCGCAATAGTGATGCCAAGCGGTTGGCGTAGCTCCGCGCCGTCGCCGCTGGTTAACATCAACGGCAGCGCGCCAAACAGCGCTGCCAGTGTGGTCATCAGAATCGGGCGAAAACGCAGCAGGCACGCCTGGAAAATCGCGTCACGCGCGCTGAGATTGCCGTTGCGTTCCGCATCCAGGGCAAAGTCCACCATCATGATGGCATTCTTTTTGACGATGCCAATCAGCAGTAAAATTCCGATCAGCGCAATCAAACTGAATGGCGTATCGAACAACTTTAGCGCCAGCAAGGCGCCCACGCCTGCCGAAGGCAAAGTCGATAAGATCGTCAGCGGATGGACATAGCTTTCGTACAGAATGCCCAGCACGATATACACCGCCGCAATCGCCGCCAGCATCAACCAAACCTGGCTGCTTTGTGACTGTTGGAAGATTTGCGCGGTGCCGGCAAAACTGCCGCGCACGCTGCTGGGTACGCTGATCGCCGTCATAGTACGATCAATCGCTTCTGACGCCTGCGACAGCGAAATGCCTTCCGGCAGGTTGAATGAAATGGTGGATGCCGCCGATAACCCTTCATGGTTTACCGACAGCGGTGCGTTAGCCGGCTGCCACTTGGCGAACCACGACAGCGGAATCGCTTTGCCTTCGCTGTTAATCACGAACATCTGGTCCAGGGCGCTGATGTCTTGGGTGTAGCGCGGATCCACTTCCATCACCACTTTGTACTGGTTGAGCGGCTGATAAATAGTGGAAATCTGTCGTTGACCAAAGGCGTTATTCAACAAGCTATTGGCATCGGTAACGTTTATTCCCAAACGCGCCATGCTTTCGCGATCATAAGTCAGCGCCATTTCGCTGCCTTTGTCTTGCTGATCGGAGTTCACGTCAGCTAACTCGGGCAGGGCGGCAAAGGCTTGGCGAATCTTCGGTTCCCAGGTTCGCAGGTCGTTGAGATCGTCTGACAGCAGCGAATATTGATAGCTGGCATTGGATTCACGCCCACCAACCCGAAGATCCTGCACCGCATTGAGATAGAGGTTTGCGCCAGGTTCTTTCGCCAGTTTGATTCTCAGCCGTGCAATTACTTCCTGCGCGCTTTCGCTGCGCTCCGACAGCGGCTTCAACGAAATAAACATTGAGCCGCTGTTGGTACGCATACCGCCAGTAAAACCGACCACGCTTTCCACCGCCGGATCGGCCCCGACGATGGTCATAAAGTCTTGCAGCTTGCTGCGCATCGCCTGAAACGAAATACTCTGGTCGGCAGAAATAAAGCCAGAAAGGCGGCCGGTATCCTGCTCGGGCATAAAGGTTTTGGGAATGCTGATAAACAGCCAAACCGTTAGCGCGATGGTGCCCAAAAAGAGCAGTAGCACCCAACGGGCATGATTGAGCACCAGATTTAGAGAACGTCCATAACCTTGCTGGATCGCCATCAAGATGCGACCAAAACCGCGCTGGCGCGGTTGGCTACGCGGCGCGTGGGGTTTGAGCAAATAGGCGCACATCATTGGCGTTAGCGTGACGGAGATGAATAACGAAATGACAATCGCCACGGAAAGCGTAATCGCGAATTCAGCAAAAAAGCGACCAATCAGGCCGCCGATCATCAGCAATGGCAGGAACACGGCAACCAGCGATAAGCTCATCGATAGCACGGTAAATCCCACTTCCCGCACGCCTTTCAGCGCCGCCGCCAGCGGCTTCATGCCAGCTTCAACATGGCGCGAAATGTTTTCCAGCACCACTATCGCGTCATCCACGACAAACCCAGTAGCGATGGTCAGCGCCATCAGCGACAGGTTATTCAGACTGAAGCCGCACAGATACATCGCCGCAAAGGTGCCGATCAGCGAAACCGGCACCGCCGCCGCAGGGATCAGCGTGGCGCGACCTGAGCGCAAGAAAACAAACACCACCAAAATCACCAGCACCACTGCAATCACCAGCGATTGCTCAACTTCATGCAGCGACGCACGAATGGTTGGCGAGCGATCCTGCGCCACCTGCAAATCAATGGCGGCAGGGATCACTTCATGCAGTTCTGGCAGCTCCGCGCGGATGTGATCCACGGTATCAATTACGTTGGCTTCGGGCGTTTTTCGCACCACCAGCAGCACCGCAGGTTTACCGCGCGACATCCCGGCGTTGCGCACGTCCTGCACCGAGTCTTCGACGGTGGCGACATCCGACAATTTTACCGCTGCGCCCTTGTTGTAATGCACCACCAACGGCTGATATTCACTGGCTGTTTGCAGTTTGTCATTGGTACGCAGCTGCCAACGCTGTTCGCGGTCGTCCAATGCACCTTGCGGGCGGCGCTGGTTGGCATTCGAGATCGCTTCACGTACTGCATCCAGCGAGACGCCCTGATTAAACAGCGCTTGTGGATTCAGCGCCACGCGTACCGCCGGGAGTGAACTGCCGCCGACGGTGACATCGCCGACGCCTTCAATTTGCGCCAGCTTTTGTGCCAGCTGCGTTGAAGCGTAATCATAGAGCTGGCCCGGATTATAGGTATCTGAGGTCAGCGTCAGGATCATGATCGGCGCATCAGAAGGGTTGGCTTTGCGATAAGTTGGACGGCTTGGCATGCCGGTTGGCAACAGGCTTTGCGCAGCATTAATGGCGGCCTGCACATCGCGCGCCGCGCCGTTGATGTCACGATCAAAATCAAACACCAAAATGATGCGCGTGCTGCCCAGTGAACTGGTGGACGTCATTTCGCTGACGCCTGCAATACGCCCCAGTGAACGCTCCAGCGGCGTTGCAACGGATGACGCCATGGTTTCCGGCGCCGCGCCTGGCAGCGAGGCGGAAACGACAATGACCGGAAAATCAACCTGTGGGAGTGAGGCAACCGGCAGTAAGCGAAAGCCGAGGATGCCCGCCAGCGCAATCGCCAGCGTCAATAAAGTGGTGGCGACAGGCCGATGGATAAACAACGCAAAGAATTTCACCCTTGCGCCTCCGAATGATGAAAACGGCGGCGCGTAGCATGAGCCAGACGATCAAACAGCAGATAGATTACCGGCGTGGTAAACAACGTCAGAATCTGGCTGAGGATCAAGCCGCCAACCATCGCAATGCCAAGCGGATGACGCAATTCAGCACCAACGCCGGTACTGAGCATCAGCGGCAACGCGCCCAACAAGGCTGCCAGCGTGGTCATTAAAATCGGGCGGAAGCGCAGTAAACAAGCCTGATAAATGGCGTCATAAGGTGCCATGCCTTGTTCTCGTTCAGCGGCCAGCGCAAAGTCGATCATCATGATGGCGTTTTTCTTCACTATCCCGATCAGCAGGATGATGCCGATAATGCCGACAACATCCAGCTCGTTGCCACTCAACATCAGCGCCAGCAACGCGCCAACGCCTGCGGTTGGCAGCGTTGAAAGAATGGTAATCGGATGGATAAAGCTTTCGTACAACACGCCCAGCACGATATACATCGCGACAATAGCGGCGACGATCAGCCAAACAGTGCTGCTCAGCGCTGCTTCAAAGGCCAGCGTGCTGCCCTGAAATTGTGTCATTACGTCTGAAGGCATACCAAGCTGCGCTTCGGCTTGGGTGACGGCGTTGACGGCATCTTCCAGAGAATAACCCTCGCCAATGTTGAACGAGAAGGTGGCAGAGGGAAACTGGTCGAGATGGCTGATGCTAAGCGGCGTATGACGCTGCTCAACCGTGGCAATCGCGCTCAGCGGCACGCTGCCGCCTTCACTGCTGGCCAGACGAATCGCATCCAGACTTTGCAGTCCTGGCGTGGCGTGATTGTCCTGCTCCAGCACCACACGATACTGATTGGCCTGCGTATAGATGGTTGAAATCAGCCGCTGACCAAAGGCGTTGTACAGCGCGTTATCCACATCGGCCATGCTGATGCCTAACCGGCTGGCGCTGGCGCGGTCGACATTGACGTAGGCTTCCAGTCCTTGATCCTGCCAGTTGCTGCTGACATCTCGCAGCTGCGGCAATGTATTCAGTTCAGCTAATAGCGCGGGAACCCAAGTACTTAACGATTCCAGCGATCCCGATTGCAGCGTGAACTGATAAGGCGTGCGGCTGGCCTGCGTTTCAATGGTTAAATCTTGCACCGCTTGCAACCACAGCTGCACGCCAGGAATCTGACTCACCTGCTGCTGTAGGCGCTGCTGTACTTCGGGAATACGATCTTCGCGCTGATTGAGCGGTTTGAGGTTGATCTGCAAACGCGCGCTATTCAACGCTGCATTGGTGCCGTCAACGCCCACAAAGGAGGTCAGGCTCTGCACCGCCGGATCTTTCATGATAACGGACGCCACATCGCGAGTGCGTTCCGCCATATTGGCGTAGGAGACAGATTGTGGCGCCTGCAACGTGCCCTGAATAATGCTGTTGTCCTGCTGTGGGAAGAAACCTTTTGGAATCGCAATCCAGAGCAAAACGGTTAAAGCCAGCGTGCCGAGCGCAACAGATAACGTCAGCCAGGGATGATTTAACACGCGCGTCAGACCCCGGCCATAAACGGCAATGATGCGGTCAAACATCGCTTCGCTGGCGCGGGAAAAACGGTTCTGCTTACGCAGCGATTCGGCGCTAAGCATGCGTGCGCACATCATCGGCGTGAGCGTCAGTGACACAATCCCTGATATCAAAATCGCTATCGCCAGCGTAACCGCAAACTCCCGAAACAGACGCCCAATCACATCGCCCATAAACAGCAGCGGGATCAACACTGCAATCAGCGATAAGGTCAGTGAGATAATGGTAAAACCAATTTCCCCGGCGCCTTTAAGCGCGGCGGTTAGCGGTTTCTCCCCTTTTTCGATGTAGCGCGAGATGTTTTCGATCACCACAATCGCATCGTCCACCACAAAACCGGTGGCGATGGTTAGCGCCATCAGCGTCAGGTTGTTGATCGAGAAGTCGAGGAAATACATCGCGGCAAAGGTACCAATCAGCGACAGCGGCACCGCCACCGCAGGAATAATAGTGGCAGGAATGTTGCGCAGAAACAGGTAGATGATCATGACGACCAGCGCCATTGCCAGCATTAACTCATGCTGCGTATCGCTGACCGAGGCGCGAATATTGGTGGTGCGATCGGTCAGTACTTTGACGCTAACCGATTTGGGCAAGGTGGCGGTAAGCGCTGGCAGCATAGCGTTAATGTTGTCGGCGGTGGCGATGATATTCGCGCCCGGCTGACGCTGCACATTTAGCACAATTGCCGGATCGCGATTTGCCCACGCACCCAGCCAGCTGTTTTCTGCCCCTTGTTCGATGGTCGCGACATCGCCCAATCGAACTGGCGCACCATTGGTATAGCTGATAATCAACTGGCGATAATCTTCTGCTGATTTCATCTGATCGTTAGCAGAAAGCGTGATTGAGCGAGTCGGGCCGTCGAGGCTGCCTTTGGCTGAGTTGACGTTGGCGTTGCTGATGGCGCTACGCACCGTTTCGCTGGTTAATCCCAGCGCCGCTAATGCCTGTGCGTTCATTTTTACGCGCACCGCCGGGCGCTGTCCGCCCGAAAGCGTGACCAGGCCAACGCCGGAAACCTGTGAAATTTTCTGCGCGATGCGCGTTTCCACCATGTCCTGAACTTGCGTCAGCGGCATACTGCTGGTGGTGACGGCAAGCGTCATAATCGGCGGATCGGCAGGATTGACCTTGCTGTAAACCGGTGGATTTGGCAGATCATTCGGCAACAGATTGGTCGCCGAGTTAATCGCGGCCTGAACTTCTTGCTCAGCCACATCAAGCGGCAGCGTAAGCTGAAACTGTAGCGTAACCACCGATGCGCCGCCGGAGCTTTGCGAGGCCATCTGCTTCAGACCGGACATCTGACCAAACTGACGTTCGAGCGGAGCGGTGATAGAAGAGGTCACCACATCAGGGCTGGCACCCGGATAAAGCGTGACTACCTGAATTGTCGGGTAATCGACTTCGGGCAGCGCCGACACCGGCAAAAAACGGTAGCCGAGCACGCCCGCCAGTAATAGGGCAATCATCAACAGCGTGGTGGCGACCGGGCGCAGAATAAACTGGCGTGACGGCCCACCGCTGGACTCAGGAGGCTGCACCTGCATTAATCACGCTCTCCTTTTGACGGCAAGGTTGCGCGGCTATTGCGCGCGGCGGTGCTTTGCGGCGCAATGACTTCTACCTTCGCACCTTCAGTCAGGCGATCTAATCCGTCGGTGACGACTTTTTCACCGGCATCTAGCCCGGCGGTGATCACCACTTTCTGGCTGTCCTGTAATCCTGCGGTCACACTTTTTTTGCTGACCTTGTTCTCACTGTTAACTACCCAGACAAAATGACCTTCGTTGCCCATTTGCAGGGCAGCGGTGGGGATCACAATCGCATCTTGTAACGTGTTGACCTTCAAGCGTGCGTTAACGAATTGGTTTGGAAACAGCAGATCGTCTTGGTTATCAAAACGCGCTTTGATTTTAATGGTGCCGGTGGTGACATCGATCTGGTTGTCCAGACTCAACAACGTACCGGTAGTGATCAGGTTTTGATTACTGCGATCCCAGGCTTCAACCAGCAAGGGCTCGCCGCTTTTTTGCGCGTTTACTATTTGGCTAATGTTGTTTTCCGCCACGCTGAAGACCACATCAATCGGATGCGTTTGCGTAATGATGACAATGCCAGTGGTATCACCGCTGGTGATATAGTTGCCGACATCGACCTGTTTCAAGCCAACGCGTCCGTCAATGGGTGAAGTAATGCGGCTGTAAGTAAGGTCAAGTTGAGCGCTGGCCACGCTGCCTTCGTCGGCTTTCAGCGTGCCCAACGTTTCATTCACCAGCGAACGCTGTGTATCGAGTTCTTGCTGCGAAACCAACGACGTTTTCGCCAGCTTTTCAAAACGCGCTAAATCGCGACGGGCGTTGGCGAGCGTTGCCTGATCTTTCGCCAGCTGGCCTTGCGCCTGCGTTAAGGCGACCTGATAAGGCCGCGGATCAATTTCCGCAAGCAGTTGGCCCGCTTTGATTTGCTCTCCTTCGGTGAAATGAATAGCCACTAAATCACCATTCACTCGACTGCGTACCGTAACGGTGTTTGCTGCGGTGACTGTCCCTAATCCGCTGATAAATTGCGGCACGCTCTGCGTCGTCGCGCTTGCGGCTTGTACCGGTGCAAGTGGACGGCGAGCGTTGGCTCCGCCTTTACCACGCTGCGGCTGCGCATCAGCCTGGGTGTCGGTATTCGGTTGCGTTGGGTGTTGCCACCAGTAATAAGCGCCTGCTGCTGCGGCAATTACCACCAGCACAATCAGGCTTTTTTTAGTAAAAGGATTTCGGGTGCTCATCGTTTTAATTGCTCTCCAGCGGTGTCGTAGTCCCATCAGGCAGGTGAAAAAAAGGGCAACCTGCAAACGACCTCATTGTAATCGCCTCTGCCAGGCAGAAGTTGAAGGAAATAAGGATAACTGTCAGGTCAGGGTAAGTATTCATTTTCTGACACTATTCCATCTGGAATTGGCATTAACGATTCATTTCTCTTTGCGATACCCTTCAGACTTCAAGCTGCATGAACGTTAACGGCACGCGTTGCCCCGGATACTGACTTAAGTCAGTTCGCGAGGATTCACACGTTCGCCGCCTTCCTGCAACTTGAATTAACCAGGGTACAGGCTGATTACATACCGTCTCGATTCGCTTACAGGAGAAACTCATGAGTCACGTTGAAACCCGGCAGTTAGGTAATAGCGGCATCGATGTTCCGTTATTAACGTTTGGTGGCAATGTCTTTGGCTGGACCGTTGACCAGAACACCTCATTTTCGTTGTTGGATGCGCTGGTGGAGAAAGGATTAGGGTTTATTGATACTGCCGACGTTTATTCACGTTGGGTGCATGGTAACAAAGGCGGTGAATCGGAAACGATTATTGGCAACTGGCTGAAGAAAAGCGGCAAGCGTGACAGCATTGTGCTGGCGACCAAAGTGGGCATGGAGCTTTCACCTGATAAAAAAGGGCTGAAACCGCAATACATTCGCCAGGCTGTGGAAGAGTCGTTACGTCGCCTGCAAACCGATTACATCGATCTTTACCAGGCGCATCGGGATGATGAAGAGACACCGTTAGCGGAGACGCTGACCGCCTTTGATTCATTGATCAAAGAAGGAAAAGTACGCGCCATTGGCGCTTCAAACTATGGTGCAGCGCGATTGCAGGAAGCATTACAGATCAGTGAGCGCGAAGGGTTAGCCCGCTATGAAACGTTGCAACCCGAGTACAACCTTTACGATCGTGCAGGTTATGAAGCAGAGCTGGAAAAAGTAGTGACGGAGCACGGTTTAGGCGTCATCAACTATTACTCACTCGCCAGCGGCTTTCTGAGCGGTAAATATCGTATTGCCGCAGATGCCTCTAAAAGCGCGCGCGGACAAAGCGTGATAGAAAAATACCTAAATCCTCGTGGATTAAAAATTCTTGCGGCGCTGGATGAGATCAGCAGCGCGCATCACGTTTCGCCCACTCAGGTTGCGCTTGCCTGGCAAATTGCCCGTCCGAGCATAACAGCACCGATTGTGAGTGCAACATCGCTTAAGCAACTGGATGACTTGGTGGGTGCCACGCAACTGAAGTTAACGCAGTCAGAAATTGAACAACTGGCAGCAGCCAGCCAAAAATGAGCAACAGGGGCGGATGCGCCCCTTTTTATTCGTCATCATCCCGATTCTTTTTATCAACATCGCGTGTGATAAAAAATGCGAAATGTCTGCATAGAATGACCAATAAGCGATCTCATTCACAAATGTGCTAACGCACTGCTATTTTGCTGAATCGTGCGCACTTTTTTATAATTATTGAACTTTTCTTAGCACTATCCTCCGTGAGTCCTTCCCAGTAACTCACATAAGAATAATTCTCATGAAAAGTAAAAAAGCAGTGCAACGCTTTCCGCTGCGTCGCGTCGCGACCGGCACCTTAATGTTCGCGATGTTAAGCGGATCGGCGATGGCAGCCGACGCGCTGAGTTCTGACTCAGAGTGGATGTTTGGTGATTGGGGCGGTTACCGAACGCAGCTGCAAAACGATGGCATTAAATTCGATGTTAATTACACCATGGAAAGCGCGGCAAACTTAGCGGGCGGCGCTGATACCAACACCACCATGCGCTACAGCGACCAATGGTCGTTTGGCACCAATTTCGACCTGGAAAAACTGCTTAACTGGCAGGATGCGGAATTCCAGATGACAGTCACTAATCGTGATGGACAAAACCTGTCAGAGCAGGTTGCTGACAAGCGCACCGGTATGTTGTCCTCCGTGCAGGAGGTCTATGGACGTGGCCAAACCTGGCGTCTGACGCAATTCTGGCTGCGCAAAGGCTTGTTCGATAATGTAGTGGATATCAAAGCGGGTCGCGTCACTGTGGGCGAAGATTTCGATAACTTTGATGGCAATCTGTTCCAGAACCTGGCGCTCGGCAGCGGTCAGGCAGGGAACTGGCGTGGCGATCGCTGGTTCAACTGGCCGGTTTCGCAATGGGGCGGCCGCATCAAGCTGAATATTACGCCAGAGGTCTTCTTCCAGGTCGGTTTCTATAACCAGAACGCAGCGAACTACGATCGCGGTGATGGTTTCCGCCTTGATACCAGCAATTCTGAAGGCAATATGGTGCCGGCAGAATTAGGCTGGACGCCAACCTTTGGCCCGCAAAAATTGCCAGGTAACTATCGTCTTGGCGGTTATTACTCATCAGCCAACGGTGATGTGTATGGCAGCTGGCGCAACGGCGCGTATCAGGATAAAGACCACGCCTATGGCGGCTATCTGTTGTTGCAACAACAGTTGACGGCGCAGGATGGCGACGTTAATCGCGGTATAGGTGTACGCGTTCAGGCGGTAATGAACGACCACAAAACTTCAAAAACCGACAACTATCAATCTATCGCGTTTACCTGGAAGGGGCCGTTTGATGCGCGTCCTAAGGATGAGATTGGTATCGGTGCCGCACGCATTCATGTGAACAGCGATTACACCCGCTCGCTGCGTCAGCAGAATGGCGCTAACGGCGAAACTGATTTTGATAGCCCAACCTATCTGCCGGTTCAGGAGGGTTCTGAATACAACTATGAAGTCTATTACAACGCGAAAGTCACTAACTGGATGTCGCTGCGTCCTAACCTGCAATATGTCACCGCGCCGGGTGCAGTGAGCGAAGTGAAGGATGCGTTTATTGGTGGGATTAGCGCGAATATCGCGTTCTGATTGGATAGCATAAAGGCGAGCAGTGCTGTCACGCATAAAGAGAGCAACAGAGCGCTTCAGTTAAGTTAGCGGGGCGGTTCCACAGGGAGGTGAGCTCGCTTCGCAAGCAGATGCGCTAACTTTGGCTTCTCTCTCAAGCCAAAGTAAAAAAAGCGGCCCTTGAATGGGCCGCTTCGCTATGTAGAGTATGCAAATGCTAAGCAAACATCACTTCAGCCCATCTCGCTAATCCTGCTGTAACCGAGGCGAAATCATCGCCGCCAGCGATTGGCGTATCCGGTAAAGCTTGCTGCAACGCGGCGCGCAGCAGAGGAGAACGGGCGCTACCGCCGGTGAGATAGATAACATCGGGTTTAATGCTGCTGGTAGCAAGCGCCAGATGAACCTGCTCAAGGATTTTCTCTAGCGGCTGGTTGATTGCGTCGCGCAGCATCTCTACGCTGATTGCCGCCTGCAAAGAAGGCGCAATAAAGTCGAGCGCTGCGTCAGTTTCGATGCGATCTGACAGCGCAATTTTGCTCTCTTCTGCGGCACGCACCAGACGATAACTGAGTTTCTGTTGCCACACTTTCAGCAGGCGTGCGACAACATCGCCATTTTCGGCATCACGGACGAGATCGCGCAGCAACTTACCGCAGGCTGCCGAGTAAAACTCACTCTGAGCGGGAACGTCATTGATCGCAACTGCATTCCACCAAGGCAAAGCGGGCAGGGCGGTGCCTTTTTGGGTATTACCGCCGAGCCCGAGCAACGGCATCAGGGTTTTAAACGCGAGAGTAATATCGAGATCGTTACCGCCAACGCGGCAACCGCTGTGACCAAGCAAGCTTTCACGGCGATCGGATTGATTGCGCCATTGTGGCCCCATCAGCAGCATTGAGCAGTCTGTCGTACCACCACCGATATCAACGACCAGCACGCGTGTCTCTTTTTCCAGCGTTGCTTCAAAATCAAGTCCTGCCGCTACCGGTTCGAACTGAAATTCCACATCACGGAAACCGGCGCGCTTCGCTGCACGCAGCAAGATACCTTCTGCCTGTTGGTTCGCGTCTTCACTGCCCAAGCCCTGAAAGTTAATTGGACGGCCAATGACGGCTTGATCGATCGACTGATCGAGTTGGCTCTCACCTTGCTGGCGAATATGCAGCATCATGGCGCAAACCAGATCTTCAAACAGCGCGATCTGCTGTGGCTTCAGGCCGCTGGCACCCAGAAATGATTTAGGCGATTTAACGAACCACACATCTTCAGGATCAACCATATAGTGTTGCAGCGCGGTCAGACCAAACTGCACGCTGCCGGGCAGGACATCGATGTCCTCTTCGCGGTTATAACGCAGCGCACGCTGCAATAACGCTGTGGTTTCACTGTCAGGGGTAGCGACTTGATGATGGCGATACAACCATTCGCTAATGGATTCGCGCGTTGGTGCACAGATCATTGAAGGCAGCAGGCGCTGACCATTTTCCAGCGTCAACAGACGCGGCGCGCCGTTTTCGCTTACCGCAATAGAACAGTTAGCCGTGCCGTAATCAAATCCTATGAACATTTTCGCCCCCATGCCGGAAAAAAGGGGGCGACTTTAGCGCAGCTTTAAGAAGCTGGCAAGACACTGCCTGATCAATCGTCCTGGGATAAAACCACGCTGGCCGCCAGGCTGCTCAATGGCTGACGCTCGGCGATGGCGCTGCCCCAGACGCCATGAACATCCAGGCTGGCCAAGGTATTTAATACCGCAGGCACGGTAACTGGACCGGCCAAAAGCGCAATATTTCGTTGTTCGGCCTGGCTTTGAATAATCGACACCAGCATTTCGTCCATTAAATTGGTATGCACGTTAGCCACCAGTTCAGGCGCCAGCAGCAAACAATCGATCATGTCGCCAGTGAGTTGATTGAAGGCGTCAAGGTTACGTCCAAAATGCTCAAGCATGATGCAACAGCCGCTTTGCTGTAACTGGAGTAGGGAAGCCTGAAGGCGATCGCTGCCGTTTATTACGTTTGCCGCGTTAAGCGCGAAACCGCTGCGGCTGGATGACAAACCCGCTTCGTTAAAACGTTTGCAGAGACGTTGTACGAACTCAACATCATGCAGCGCGTTGGTATTCAGCGGCAAAATCACGGAGATGTTGTTGTCATTCAGTGCGTTAATATCGTGGCGGAAAAAGGCTTCAACAATATTGTTATCGAGCAGACGCTGCAGCGCTTCATCCGGCAAATTATTGCGTAACAGCGATTCGTCGATAAGCGTGCCGTCAGCAGTGAACAGCTGAACGTCCAGTAGCCAGAATGAGGTGAGTTTAGGCGTTTGCGGCGGGGCAATTGCCCAGGCAGAGAGCTCAACCTGCAAGTCGTTGAGCGTTGTGGCATCGAGTCGCTGATTGCTGCCCGCTAACGGCAACTGATGTTGTTCATAGACAACATAGCGCCCACGGCCGCTGCGCTTGGCGTTGTAACAGGCAATATCCGCTTGCGATAACACTTCGCTGCTGTGGCAGTTTTCAGCGGAAATTTGCGTTAACCCGGCGCTGGCACCGACCTGATAAACTCGCCCAAGCCACTGAAAGCGGTAATCATTCACCGCGCTGACGATACGCTGCACCACTTCGCGTGCCTGATCGACCTGGCATTCTGGCATTAACAGAGCAAACTCATCGCCGCCAAGGCGTGCAAGGAAATCACTGCTGCGCAGACGATGCTGCATTAACTCTGAAAGCTCACGCAACAGGGCATCGCCGGCGGCGTGTCCGGCGGTGTCATTGACCGCTTTGAACTTATCGAGATCGATAAAGACCAGAACATGCTGGTGCTGATGCTCAGCCGCATCCATCAGTAAGAGTTTGAGCTGGTGCTCGAAACTGGCGCGATTGGGCAAACGCGTCAAGGTGTCGTGTAAGGCGCTGTAACTCAGACGTTTCATGACTTTGCGTGATTCACTGACATCCTGAATAACCATCACGGCGCCCATTTCTGCGCCTGCCTCAGATTTAAGCGGCGTGATGCTGTAATGGATATCCATTTTTTCACCTGCTGGCGTATGCAATACCAAATCTTCCACTAAATCGGGTGTGGTTTTTTCAGTTGGCAAATGGCACAGCAGCAGATTTTCAATTTGTGGACCGTGGCGTCCCTGCGTGATGTGCAACAGTTCACTCAGCGGTTTGCCTGCGGCATCCTCTTGCGACCAACCACTAATCTGCTCAGCAATCGGGTTCATAAAGGTAACGCGCATCTCTTCATCGGTGCTGATTACCGCTTCGCCGATGGAATCCAGCGTGATCGCCATACGCTCTTTTTCCTGGAACAGCGCTTCGTTAAGATTGCGCAGCGAAGTGATGTCCTGACAAATGCCCAGCATACGTTCAATGCGGCCTTCCTGGCTCAGGATGCGATTGGCTTGCGTACGCAGCCAGCGTTCGCCGTCAGGCAAAGTGATGCGATATTCCATTTGGAATGCACTGCGTTTCTCAATGGCCTGTTGGATAGTTAGCGCAGCATGTTCACGATCGGCCGGGTTCATCAAGTGCAGCCATAAATCGTAGCTCGGCGATTCGTGAGGTGCGAGGCCAAACAGCGCGTACATCCGCTTGTCCCACAACATTTCACCGGTCAGTAAGTTCCATTCCCAAACGCCGATGCCGCCGGCTTCATTGGCCAACGTGATACGTTCCATCAGGCGACGATTAACTTGTTCACTCTGCTTGAGCTCAGAAATATCAATGATCTGTGCAATGAAGTAGAGCGGCTGATAGGCGGCATCACGCACCAGCGAAACCGTCAGGCGCGCCCACACAATTTCATTGTCCTTGCGGAAATAGCGTTTTTCCAGGGTGTAGGAATAGATCTCACCTTTTAACAGTTTGTCGAGCTGGATGAGATCGTTACTGAGATCGTCGGGATGCGTCATTTGCTGGAACGTCAGGCGTTTTAGTTCATCTTCAGGAAAGCCCAACGTCTGGCACAGCGAATGGTTCACCTGCAACCAGACACCCTGCGGTGAGACCAACGCCATGCCGATAGCGGAATATTCCATGGCATGACGGAAGCGGGTTTCGCTTTCACTGATATGGTTCTTTTCACGACGAAACGCATCCATCACCAGCGACATGACATGGCCAGGAATCAACACCAGCAAGAACGGCAGCCAGCTGCTGATTTGATCGAGCTGGCTGCTACCGCGGCCCACCGTAACGAGGTCAAATGCCAGCAGCATTGAGATAAAACAGGCGTTGAGGAAAAACAGCACGAAGGCTTCAAGTTTCGATAAACGTACCGCACACCAGAACAGGATCACCACAATAAAGGTGAACGGCCACGGCAGGAAACGCAGCGCCAGATAGCTGGCGGTAAGCGTCACCAACAAGGTGATCAGCAATTCAACTGAGTGGTGTTCTTGAAAGCTACGGCGCTTTAGGGGCCAGGGAAACAGCAGCAATACTGGTCCAAGTGCCAACATGCCAATAACTTCAGAAATGACCCAGGTATAAAAGAAGGGAACCGAGGCCTTACCACTGACCTGCAACATCCACATGGCTAATACGCCGCCAATGAGCGGTGTAACAATGCCAACGGAAAAAATAAACCGTGCCCAGTCAATCAAGGTGTTAAGCGGTGCCCGGCGATCAAGCAGCAGACGCAGTAATATCCCACCCAGCACTGCTTGCACTGAGTTGAGTAAAGCAAATTTCAAATTGGAAAACGCGGGGCCAATAATCAAGGCGTTAGCGAAAGCTGTGCCAATGACACAACACAGCAATAATAAAGGAACCTGACGCGATGGACAGCGAAAAACCACCACCGTCATTAATGCGGTAGAGAACCACAGTGGGGAGATTTTGCCGCTCACCATGATCAGCTCAAGGCAAAATAGCGTGAGAAAAAAAGCGGTGATGCCCAGCATCAATCCGTTTAAGACGCTGTTTGGTGTTTTGTTTTGCGAGGACAAAATATCAATGGTCATGCATAAACCCAGCTGCGTGCACCGCTTCGCAGTGGCGAAATATGCACCTGTTATTCTCTTTCGGGCATGCTAGCACATTCAGCAAAGAATACTGTCGCGAAATCACTTTTGTGCGTTATTCGGCGGATTGACTGGCCTTTTATCAAAAAAAGGCCATCACATTGATTATTGGCGGAAAAGATCGGCGCGGGAAAACGGTTTTTCTAAGCCTGCCAGATTCGCAGAAAAGCGTTCAAGGAACTGCTGCGTTGTGGCGACGCGACCCTGTCCCATCAGCAATAGGGGGACTAATAACACAACGCTGACCTGCGGCCAGCTAAAGCCTTTTAAAGCAGTGCGGCGCTGAGATATCAGGAAAGCCGTGCTTAAGGTAAAGCCCAGCAGTAAACCAGTAACGACTTCGCTTTTTGAGTGTGCATGGATAACCAGCCGCGAGAACCCCACCATCAGCGGAATCAGGTAGCCCACACCGAGAGCAAACCCACGCCATAAACTCGACCAGCGGCCAGAAATCAGCCACAACATCACGGGCCATAAGGTGGCGGACATGGCGCTATGACCACTGAAACCGGTGAAATTATAATGAGCACTGCCAATACCAAAGCCGAGAAACAGAATTTTTGACAGGCTAACAAACAAGCCAGCCAAACCAAACGCCACGATCCAATAGAGCACCGTGCGGCGATTGTCACTTTTCCAGGGCAGAATCAGTGCGATGATCACCGCCGTCGGGATCAGCAACATACTGTCGCCAAAATAGGTCAAGGTCTTCCAGAGCATACGACTCCTTGTGAATTAGTCAGGCACGATGATTTCCGCAATCATTCGGCGAAAAAAGCGTTTCGCCAACGCCGCTAAATTCAAATCGAGAGGGTAGCTAGTTTATCGATGAAATGATTAGCTTCCAAAGGGGAAATTCTGAAAAGCTTCTGGCGCCATTTCTCTGGCATCAAAACGCCGAAATCCCTATACTTAGCGCGAACTCACCCTCTCCATTTAGGCCCGCTGGCTGGGCGCGCATTCCGTGTACAGTCATTGGCTCCAGTTATCAGGTCTTTAAAAGTATGACTGACAAGTCTCATCAGTGCGTGATTGTTGGCATTGCCGGTGCTTCCGCATCCGGTAAAAGTTTAATTGCCAGCACGCTCTATCGTGAAATCCGTGATCAGGTTGGTGACGAGCACATCGGGGTCATTCCTGAAGATGCTTATTACAAAGATCAAAGTCACCTCACCATGGAAGAGAGGGTTAAAACAAATTATGACCATCCGAGTGCGATGGACCATGATTTGTTGCTGCAGCATTTGCGTGCAGTTAAAGCCGGAGAAGATATTCATCTGCCGGTTTACAGCTACGTTGAGCACACGCGTACCCAGGAATCTATTCACCTCAAACCCAAAAAAGTCATTATCCTGGAAGGTATTTTGCTGCTGACCGATTCGCGTCTGCGTCAGGAACTTAACTTCTCAATCTTTGTCGACACACCTCTCGATATCTGTTTGATGCGCCGCATGAAACGTGACGTCAATGAACGAGGTCGATCGATGGATTCAGTAATGAGCCAATACCAGAAAACGGTGCGCCCAATGTTTTTGCAATTCATTGAGCCGTCCAAACAGTATGCCGATATTATCGTGCCGCGCGGCGGGAAAAACCGTATTGCGATTGATATCCTTAAAGCCAAAATCAATCAGTTTTTCGAATAACCCACGTCCAACTGGACGTGACGCGAACGGTGCGCTGTAGTAACCGTTCGCTACACTTACGTCATGGAGTTACGTCAATGAGATTATGCGACCGCGACATCGAAGCCTGGCTTGATAACGGTAAGCTGGCGATTACGCCGCGCCCACCGGTCGAGCGTATTAATGGCGCCACGGTCGACGTGCGTTTGGGCAACCAGTTCCGTACTTTTAGCGGTCACACGGCGGCATTTATTGACCTGAGTGGGCCAAAGCAGGAAGTTAGCGCGGCGCTGGATCGCGTCATGAGCGACGAAATTGTGCTGCCGGAAGGGGAAGCCTTTTTCTTGCATCCCGGCGAACTGGCGCTGGCGGTCACGCTGGAATCAGTCACTATTCCAGACGATTTAGTCGGTTGGCTGGATGGCCGCTCCTCGCTGGCGCGTCTCGGATTAATGGTGCACGTGACCGCACACCGTATCGATCCTGGCTGGCAAGGTCGCATCGTGCTTGAGTTTTATAACTCCGGTAAATTGCCGCTGGCGCTACGTCCCGGCATGCTGATTGGCGCACTGAGTTTCGAGCCGCTCTCCGGCCCCGCTGCGCGACCTTATAACCGCCGCGAAGATGCTAAATACCGTGGCCAGCAGGGTGCTGACGCCAGCCGTATCGACAAAGATTGATTTCACTGAGGATGTCATGAGAAGAGTGATAACCACGCTGGCCATCTTGTTAGTGGTGGTCGTAGCGGGAATGACCGCATTAGTATTACTGGTGAATCCCAACGACTTCCGTGCCTATATGGTGCAACAGGTTGAGCAACGCAGTGGTTATCACCTTGAACTGCAAGGCGATTTGCGTTGGCACGTCTGGCCGAAGATGAGCATTCTGGCCGGCCGCATGAGTTTAACCGCGCCTGGCGCGGCGCAGCCGGTGGTTTCAGCAGAAAACATGCGGCTCGACGTGGAGCTCTGGCCTCTGCTGTCGCATCAACTGAGCGTGAGTCAGGTGATGCTCAAAAACGCCGTGGTACGCGTAACGCCCGATAGCGCTGCAAAAGCGCCGCAAAACGCGCCGCAAGGGCCGCGGAATGCGCAGACTTCCACTTCATCTAACGGTTGGTCATTTAATATCGGTCAATTGCAAATCGCCGATAGCCTGCTCATTTGGCAGCAAGCGGGCGGCGACGAATTTAACTTCCGTAATTTTAATCTCAACCTTGATCAAGACGACAATAAACAGGCCACGATTGCGTTGAATACCAGTGTGACGCGTAATCAGCGCAGCGCAACGGTAAACCTAAAAGGTGAGCTGGATGCGTCGCAATATCCACATCGCCTGAGCGGAAAAGTTGATCAGCTCGATTACGCGCTTGCCGGTGCCAATATCCCGCCACAGGGAATAAAGGGTTCGCTGAGCTTTGAAGGCAGCTGGAATGGTGATAACCAACAATTTTCAGTCGCTAATTTACAGCTGACAGCTAATGACAGCGCACTCACCGGCAATGCCGAAGGCAGCCTGGCGCTGCCACAGCGTTTAGCGCTTAATCTTCAGGCTACCTCTCTGAATTTAGATAATTTGATGGCGAATGCCCCCGTGAATGAGGCTGAAGGTGCTCAGCACGCCACGGTTGCACGCGCGCCTGTGATTGCCGAGCCGCGAGAAAGAAACAATGCCGATTCACCGCTTAACACCTTGGATCTGGCACTGAAGCTTCAGGCTAAGAGTGCGGTTTGGCGTGGTCTGGCGCTCAGTGATTTACAGCTTGATGCCAGTAATCAGCAAGGTCTGATGACGGTGAGTACCTTGAAAGGGGCGCTTGGGTCGGGCAGTTTCTCTCTGCCGGGAACCGTTGATATTCGTCAGCCTGAAACGCGTGTCAGTCTGCAGCCAGAGTTACAGCAGGTTGCCATTCAGCCGCTGCTTAAAGCGCTGGAATTACCCGAATCGCTGCAAGGGACGGTGAGCTTGTCCGGGCAACTTTCGGGTGAAGATCTGACCGTTGAGGCCGCGAAAAGAAACTGGCAGGGCAGGGCGGCAATCAGCGCCAACGATCTCACCCTGGCACAAATCAATCTGCAACAAATGGTACGCCGCGCTGTGGCACGTATCAGTAATCGTGTAAGCAGTGAAGACAAGGATGGGCAGGGCATTAAACAGATTGCGGGTCAGGTTGTACTTAATCGCGGCGAATTGGACTTTAGCGAGCTAACGGGCAGCGGCCCGCATCTTGCGCTGCAAGGCAAAGGGCAGGTGAATCTTCAGCAACAACTGCTGGATATTACACTCGGCTTGAAACTCAGCGGCTGGACGGGTGATGATAAACTGGTCACTGCGCTCTCAGAGCAGACAATTCCACTGCGCATGTTTGGTCACTGGGACAATGTGCAATATTCATTGCCTGTTGATGATGTCATTCGGAATCGGCTACAAAATGAAGCGAAGTCGCGGTTGAATGAGTGGATTGATCAGCAGCAAGATAATGACGACAAGCGGAATATTAAAAGTTTATTGCGCCCTTAATGGGCGCGCTTATTACACTTCGTAATCCGCCTCTGTTTTCTGTTCAACGATCTCAACCTTTTGCACGCGATGGTTTTCCACCTGCAAGGTACGCAGCAGGTAATTGCCTACCTGTAACTCTTCACCCTCTTTGGGAATATGTTGCAGGCTATCCATTAATAAACCCGCCAGCGTGTGGTAGCTGCGCTTATCATCCAGCGGCAATTTTACATACATCGCGAGATCTTCCAGTGGCATGTGTCCGTTAGCAATCCAGATGCCTTCGCCATTTTGCTGAATGTCATAACGCGCATCAATTTCCCCCGCTTCATTGGGTAAATTACCCGCGATGGTTTCCATCACATCACTCAATGTCACCACGCCTTCCACAGAACCAAATTCATCCACAACAAAAGCGAAGTGCGTATGCGCCTGGCGGAATTGTTCAAGCGCCAGCAGCAACGTTAAGCGCTCTGGAAAGATTAACGGCTGGCGTATCAGGGCGCGTAAATCTAAAGAATTCTGATGCAGCGATTGATGAAGTAGGTCAATAACATGTACAACGCCCAGCGGCTCGTTGGCGTTATCCGTGATTAACAGGCGAGTATGTTGGTTGCGGTCGAGTCGCGCCATAATCTCAGCCGGGTCGTCATTCAGATCGATATGTTCCACATCATGACGTGAGGTCATGATGCTGTTTACATGTCGCTGACCTAAGCCCATCACGCGCGCAATCATGACGCGCTCCTGACGGTTAAACAGCACATGAGATTCGCTGTCAGCGATCAACGATGACGTTTTAGCATCCAGATCGGCGCGTTCAGATTCACCCCGTAATAAATGCAGTACGGCTTCAGCGGTACGCTGCCTTAAAGGACGACCGGCAGACAAAACGCGACGACGGTTAAATTGCGCTAATTGATTGAGGGCTTCAATCAATACTGAGAAACCTATAGCGGCGTACAGATAGCCTTTGGGGATCGCAAAGCCAAAACCTTCAGCAACCAGACTGAACCCAATCATCAGTAAGAAGCTCAGGCAGAGAATGACAATTGTTGGATGGCTGTTGACGAAGCGGGTGAGAGGCTTGCTGGCAAGAAGCATTAGCAGAATTGCAATGGTGACTGCGGTCATCATGACAGGCAAATCGTTAACCATACCGACGGCGGTTATTACAGCATCCAGCGAGAAGATGGCATCCAGAACCACAATTTGAGCCACAACTGGCCAGAATTTAGCACCGCCTTTTTGTTGACCATCATCGTTATCGCTGCCTTCAAGGCGCTCATTCAGCTCTGTTGTGGCCTTAAATAACAGAAAAACGCCACCAAACAGCAACATAAGGTCACGTGCGCTAAAAGCGTGGCCCCAGAGGGTGACCAGCGGCTGAGTCAGCGTAACCAGCCAAGAGAGCGAGGCGAGCAGGAGTAACCGACACACCAGCGCAAGTAACAAACCAATCACGCGAGCGCGATCACGGAGCTTTCCTGGCAGCTTCTCAACCAGAATCGCAATAAAAACTAAGTTATCAATCCCCAGCACTAACTCAAGAACGATAAGCGTGACTAATCCTGCCCAAAGCGAAGGATCGGTTATTCCCTCCAACATGCCTTATTCACCTGAATGTATAAAAATGAGTTTTATCTGATGATAGTGGAGCTTAAAGCAAGCTACAAATAGCGCCTGGCTTAGCATGCTCTTAAGTGACCTGAGATTGTTCTTGTCTTGTAACGTATCGAGCTAATCACGTTGTATTAAATTGGCAAACAATACAAGGACGCGTAGACGAGTAAATAAAATTCATGAGGATCTTATTTCTCTGTAATTCTTATACGATTTGGTGGGGGTAGGGATATGGAAAAAATCTGAAAATTAGAGAAAAGATTGCACGCCGTGACTGATATCAATACTAATGGCTGGTAGTCTTTTTCCTAAAATAGTGCAGGGAAGGCGGGGCCTACTTGTAAACAAGCCAGTAATAACTAGTATAGCAACGGGTTAGTAAATGTCTGCGCTAATGAGACAATTCGCGCAGTGATTCGGCGTTTAATGTCATGAATTGTGATCTCGTCCTCTAAAAGTGGCGATTTGCATCTCATTTTAGTGGATAACCGGCAAGGAAATATGACGAACAGCGGTATTGGCAGCGACAGCCAAGGGCGGTAGCGTGCCTGAATTGCTTTTCTCGTTTATTAAACAGACGATTACCGCGCAGGAAAAAGTCGGACTAATCTGTTGGTATTTATAACAATTTTCTTGTTTTTATTGGTAAGAGCATTGGCGTAAACGCCGCAGGAGCTCCCCTAAGAAACGATTCAACCTGAACATTCATCACTGCTCATTTAATACACAAGGTTGGAGCGTTACGGGTTTAAGGAAATAAAATAAAGAGTTAAATATGCGCGATACAGAATTTACGTTTAAAAGTCTTATCACCAAATTATTGTTAGCTTGTTCAGATTTAATTTGTTTCAACGCAGCTTTATTTATTGCGATGGCGCTTATTAATATGATGTCTGATTCACCTTTGGCAGATATTTCTGAAAAAGAACTCAATTTAAAAATAGCCACACACATTTGCTTATCAATTATTAGCGTGGGTTGGTTCTGGGTAAGGTTGCGTCATTATACTTACCGCAAACCTTTCTGGTTCGAATTAAAAGAAATTTTTCGTACCATTCTTATATTTTCTGTTATTGATCTGTCGATCACGGCATTGTCTCAATGGCAAACTTCGCGCTTCCTTTGGATATTAACTTGGATATTAGCGCTGATTTTAATTCCAAGCTGTCGCGCACTTTCTAAGCGCCTGTTAAATAAATATGGCTTGTGGAAAAAGCAAACCATCATCATCGGCAGCAACAAAAATGCCCATGAAGCCTGGCAAGCGCTGCAAAGCGAAGAAGTGATGGGCTTTGATGTCATCGCCTTCTATGACGTCGACGGTAGCGGCCCTCATGGCAGCATGTCTGGCGTGCCAGTGCTGCGTGACGAGCAAGAGCTGTGGAATCTGACGAATAGCGAAACGCAGTTTATCGTGGCGGTTGAGTTCGAACAGAGCCAGTACCGCGATATGTGGCTGAAATCGCTGGCAATGCATAACTGCCGTTCAGTCTCTGTTATTCCAACGCTGCGTGGCGTGCCGCTTTACGGTACGGATATGGCTTATATCTTCAGCCATGAAGTGATGATTCTTCGTGTGCAGAATAACCTTGCAAAACGGACATCGCGTTTCCTGAAACGGGCTTTCGATATCGTCGGTGCGCTCTCAATCATCTTGATGCTGCTGCCTGCGCTACTGGTACTTGGCTTCCTGGTGGGCCGTGACGGTGGTCCGCCAATTTATGGTCATGAACGTGTAGGTTTGGGTGGACGTAAATTCAAATGTCTTAAATTCCGTTCGATGGTGATTAATTCGAAAGAAGTTTTAGAAGAAGTCCTGCGTACCGATCCTATCGCACGTGCGGAGTGGGACAAAGACTTCAAATTGAAGAACGATCCACGTATCACCAAGGTCGGTCACTTTATTCGCAAAACCAGCCTCGATGAATTGCCGCAGCTCTGGAACGTTGTGCGTGGCGATATGAGCCTGGTAGGACCGCGCCCAGTAATTGAAGATGAACTCTGTCGTTATGCCGGTGATGTTGATTATTACCTGATGGCAAAGCCAGGCATGACGGGATTGTGGCAGGTCAGCGGCCGTAATGACGTTGATTATGAAACACGTGTGTACTTCGACTCGTGGTATGTTAAAAACTGGTCTCTGTGGAATGATATCGCCATTCTTTTTAAAACAGTGGGTGTCGTACTGAAGCGGGATGGCGCGTATTGATCAGAGGGCGAGAAGGAGAGCGTAACACGGGCGCTCTCTTATTTAATGCCGTTGTTAGGTGTGTCGTTAGCTGCCCTATTCAAGGACGCGTTAAGTCGTCATTTATAACGGGTAATGATGGGTTCGCCTTATTTCGCCTTGTTGACCGGCGGCTACAAAAAAGACAGGAGCAAGGATAATGAACGACAAGTTCAGTGCTTAATTAGGTAGTTTTTACTTTTTGTTGGACGCTTACACAGCGGCGTATTCGCCTCTATCAATCAATAACTGATAGCGAAGATCTAAATGATTACAATCAAAATGAAATTGATACCTTTACTGGTATCCGCCACTTTTCTCTCAGGGTGCACGATCCAACCAGGTCAGCACCTTTCCACATCGGGAAAAGATGTCATTGAGCAACAGGATAGCAACTTTGACATCGATAAATACGTCAACGTTTTTCCATTAACACCGCGTCTGGTCGAGCAGATGCGTCCTAAGCCGCTGGTTGCCCAAGCCAACCCAGCGTTGCAGAATGAAATTCAGAGCTATGAGTATCGTATCGGTGTCGGCGATGTTCTGACTGTCACCGTGTGGGATCACCCTGAGTTAACCACGCCAGCAGGTCAATACCGCAGCGCCAGCGATACCGGCAACTGGGTACATTCCGATGGTACGATTTTCTACCCATACATAGGTCGAGTTCGCGTAGCGGGCCGCACTGTGGGTGATGTACGTAATGAAGTTGCACGCCGACTTGCACAGTACATCGAAAGCCCGCAGGTTGATGTCAGCATCGCCTCGTTCAAATCACAGAAAACCTACGTAACCGGTTCGGTAACGACATCAGGTCAGCAGCCGATTACCAACGTGCCATTGACCATCCTTGATGCTGTCAATGCCGCTGGCGGTCTGACTGCAGATGCAGACTGGCGTAACGTTGTGCTTACGCACAACGGTAGCGAGCAACGTGTTTCCCTGCAGGCGTTGATGCAAAACGGTGATCTGAGCCAGAACCATCTGCTCTATCCAGGCGACATTCTGTACGTACCTCGTAACGATGATCTCAAAGTCTTCGTCATGGGCGAAGTCAGACAGCAAACTACCCTCAAAATGGATCGCAGCGGCATGACGCTGGCGGAAGCATTGGGTAACGCACAGGGCGTAGATCAGACCACGTCTGATGCAACCGGCGTGTTTGTTATCCGTCCGATCCGCGGCACCAATCGCACTAAGATCGCCAACATCTATCAGTTGAATACCCGAGATGCGGCATCGATGGTGATGGGTACCGAATTCCAACTGGAACCTTATGACATCGTTTATGTCACCTCCACGCCGCTCACGCGTTGGAACCGCGTAATTTCGCAATTGCTGCCAACCATCGCGGGCATCAACGATGCGAGCGAGGCCGCACTGCGTTTCCGCAACTGGTCTAACTAGGTTCAACCATGATTACGTCCGTGTTAGTCGTGTGCGTTGGCAATATATGTCGCTCTCCCACCGGGGAGCGCTTGCTCAAACGTGCGCTTCCTCAGACTCGGGTAGCCTCTGCAGGGCTAGGTGCCCTAAAAGGTTATCCGGCAGATCCGACCGCCAGCGATGTAGCCGCCATTCATGGGCTGTCGCTTGAAGGTCATGAGGCTCAGCAGTTAACGGCAGAGATGTGCCGTGACTATGACCTGATTCTGGTGATGGAGAAGCGTCATGTGGAGCAGGTCAATCGCATCGACCCGGCCGCACGTGGCAAAACCATGTTGCTTGGGCACTGGCTCAATCAACGAGAAATTGCGGATCCGTACAGAAAAAGCCGTGAGGCCTTTGAAGAGGTTTACGGGTTACTGGAAAACGCTACCCAGAAATGGGTCAACGTATTAAGCCGATAGTTGGGATTATCCATGAATATAAAAAACAAGGTTATGACCGCGCCGAGAGAGGATTCGAATGGATGGGATCTGGCGCATCTTGTGGGACAGCTTATTGATCACCGCTGGATCATTGTTGCGGTTACCGCCTTCTTTATGCTGGTGGCAACGCTCTACACACTGTTCGCTACACCGATTTATAGCGCTGACGCTTTAGTTCAGGTTGAGCAGAAAAATGCCAGCTCGGTACTGAACGATCTGGACAGCCTCATGCCGGCTACGCCAGCATCCGATACTGAGATTCAAATCCTTGAGTCTCGTATGGTTATCGGTAAAACCGTAGCTGATTTGGGATTAGATACTGTTGTTGAGCAGAACTACTTCCCGGTTATCGGTAAAGGTTTGTCGCGTCTGATGGGCAATAAGCCGTCTGATTTGGCTATTTCGCGTCTGGAAATTCCACGCACCATCGATAAACGTACCGTAGAACTGGAAGTAACTGGACCAGACTCTTATACCGTTTCTAAAGATGGTGATGAGCTGTTCAAAGGTAAAGTTGGCCAGCTGGAAACGCATGGCGATGTCACCATGCTGGTGAGCGGCATTAATGCTGATGAAGGCACGAGCTTTAATGTCACTAAGCTGAACGAATTGCAGGCGATTAACTCTGTGTTAGCTAACTTGTCCGTTGCGGACAAGGGCAAAGACACCGGCGTGTTAGGTCTGGAATATCTGGGTGAAGATCCGGAGAAAATCAGCAAAGTCCTGAATCAAATCGTTAACAACTACCTGTTACAGAACGTTGAACGTAAGTCTGAACAAGCAGAGAAGAGCCTTGAGTTCCTGCGTAAACAGTTACCGGAAGTCCGCTCTAAACTGGATGTTGCTGAAGACAAGCTGAACACCTTCCGTCGTCAGAACGACTCGGTTGACCTGTCACTGGAAGCGAAATCTGCCTTAGATTCATCTGTTAGCGTGCAGAGTCAATTGAATGAACTGACGTTCCGCGAAGCGGAAGTTTCTCAGTTGTTCACTAAAGATCACCCAACCTACCGCGCATTGCTGGAAAAACGCAAAACGTTGGAAGGTGAGCAGGCGCAGCTGAACAAGAAAATTTCAGGCATGCCGCAGACGCAGCAAGAGATCTTACGTCTGACGCGTGATGTGCAGTCAGGTCAGGAAATCTACATGCAGTTGCTGAATCGCCAACAAGAGTTAGGCATCAGCAAAGCCAGCACCGTGGGTGATGTTCGTATCATCGATGGCGCCGAAACGGCTAACTCGCCTGTTGCACCGAAGAAAGCCTTGATTATCGCTGCAAGCTTGATCTTTGGTCTGTTTGTTTCGGTTGGCCTGGTGCTGCTGAAAGCCTTGCTGCATCACGGTATTGAAAACCCGGACCAGCTGGAAGAGTTGGGCATGAACGTCTATGCCAGCGTCCCGCTTTCCGAATGGCAGCGTAAGAAAGATACCGAAGCGCTGGCGCGCCGTGGCAATAAGGTGAAAACCGATCCGCACGACACGCTGCTGGCATTAGGGAATCCAACTGACCTCTCTATTGAAGCGATTCGTAGCCTGCGTACCAGCTTGCATTTCGCCATGATGGAAGCCAAGAACAACATCCTGATGATTACCGGTGCGAGCCCGGGTATTGGTAAAACCTTTATCTGTGCCAACCTGGCAACGCTGGTTGCAAAAGCGGGCCAGCGCGTCCTGTTCATCGATGGTGACATGCGCCGCGGCTATACCCATGAGCTGCTGGGTGCAGAGAACAAGTCTGGCTTATCCAATATTCTTTCTGGCAAAACTGAATTCAATCCAGCAATGATTCAGAAAGGCATTTACGGCTTTGACTTCATGCCACGCGGTCAGGTGCCACCTAATCCATCTGAGCTGCTGATGCACCGTCGCATGGGTGAGCTGCTGGATTGGGCGAGCAAGAACTACGATTTGGTTCTGATCGATACACCACCGATTCTGGCCGTCACCGATGCCTCAATCATCGGTAAGTTGGCAGGAACCTCGCTGATGGTGGCGCGTTTTGAAACCAATACCACCAAAGAAGTGGATGTCAGCTTCAAGCGCTTCGCACAAAACGGCATTGAAATTAAAGGCGTGATCCTTAACGCCGTGGTCCGTAAAGCGGCCAATGCTTATGGTTACGGTTATGACTATTACGATTACGAGTATGGCAAACCAACTAAAAGTTAATCATTGAGTGAATAAAGGGGCGGTTTGACCGCCCCTTTTTATCGCACTGTTTGAACGACGACACGCAACGATTTACACAGGTGATTCTGTATTTAACGCGTAAAACGCGACAGACGTGACGTCGCATAACAAGCGTCAATCACAGAATGCATCAGCAACAGAACTGACGTCCGCCCACGCATCCATGATGATTAATGGCGCGACACGCTGAGAATGTAGCCGGGAAGGCAAACAGCGTAAGTCACTGTTAGCGTGACAACTTGTGGAATTAAGGAATCACACCATGGCTCCATATTGGTATATAGCAGGGTTTTTGTTGTTGCTTTCGCTGGTCGAAATCCTGCTTAAAAAAGATGAACGTACCACGCATATTCTTACCTACCTGCTTTGCATTGCTACTATCACACTGATTGTTTTTGGCGGTATTCGTGGGCTTGGCACCGGGATGGATGATTACCAATACCGCAGCTTCTTTGGCGATTTCGTTCGACGCATTGAAGTTAATGGTTTTGCGAATACGGTTGCTTTTTTCCGTTACGAACCGCTGATTTTTGCTATCGCCTGGCTGACCAGTCTGTTTTCACACAATGCCAGTGCGTTTCTGTTTGTTTTCAGCATTCTGGCAGTATCGACCAACGCTATTTTCTTTAAAAAGATGTCGCCTTATCCAGTGCTGGCACTGGTGCTCTACTCAGCACACATTTTTATCAATAAAGACGTTAACCAGATCCGCTTTGGCTTAAGTTCCGCACTCTTCCTTGGGGTGTTGTGGACAATCTACCTGAAACAGTATTGGTGGGCGTTTGCCTTTTTTGTCCTCTCATTCTTAAGCCACAACACGGCGGTCATGGTCGTAACAATTGTGCCGTTTCTGTTTATTCGTGATTCCCGCTGGTGGCCGGTGCTCATTATCGTTGCGAGTATTCCGCTTTCCGTCGTAGGGGGTACCGGCTTCATTGCACTGATTGCCGGACATTTAGGATCGATGGGGGAAAGGGCGGCTGGATACAGTAATGAAGCGTCCAATGCGGGTGATGGCAGCGTGGTATCGGTTTCTAACCTCAAGAACATCATGCTGGTATTTATCTTTGTCTATTTCATGCTGAGCAATCAGTTAAAACGAGACAATTACGCGCAGTATCGCCTTAATTATTTGCTGATTTTGAGCTTTGCGATCGGCGGCGGTGTCAGGATCTTCTTTTATAACTATTCATCCGGCGCACGCTTATCGAACTATTTGTTGCAGGTTGAGCCGATTATTTTAACGTCGCTTATTTATCAGTCGAAGAAAATACTCAAGCCGGCGATGTTTGCGATGTTTGCTTTCTTCCTTGTTTATTACCTCTATTACAACACGATTTCACTCAAGCAGGCCGTGGTTGGCTATGAAGTTGCTCGTGAATTCAAATTGTTTCATTAATTGATGAGAGGAAATATGAGCAAGAAGTTGATGGCAGTTCTGTTGGTGGCTGCGCCTATGCTGGCGCAGGCTGCCGATGATAAAGCCGCATTTGTTATTGCGGCTTATGGTGACTCAACGACCGCCGGCGTTATTTCATCTGGCGGTCGTAACATCATTACTAAAAACAACGAGATGAATTATCTTCATCAGATGTTGAAAGACAAATATGGTGAGGGCATCCAGTTAAAAAACCACGGTTCTCCCGGCGCACAGGCGGCTGAATTGGTTTACAGCCAGGATAACAAACCCCATCTCGACTGGGCAGAACGTATGGCGAAGTCTGATGCCAATATGATTCTGCTCAACTATGGCATTAACGATGCACGTATTTACTTTTTTAAAGATAAGAAAGCCCATCAGGAAAGCCCGGAAGAGTACAAGCGCATCATGACGGAACTGGTCAAGGTAGCCAAAGCCAATAACAAATTGGTGGTGCTGCAAGAGCCTAATCCCATCTGTGGGCGCGCCGAACGCTGGAATGTCTGGCCTTACGTTTATCAATTAAATGAAGTGGCCAAAGAGCAGCAAGTTCCTATTGTGAAACAGTTCAGTCTTATAAAGGAAAATCGAGACTGGCAATCTGAGATGTCACCGGATTGCATTCATCCTTCCGAGATGCTTTATAAACAAAAAGCACAAAGAACCTTCGATGTATTAAGCGCCACTTTCGATAGCGCTTTATCTAAACACAGCAGCTAACCCAACCCAGACTATGTTGCTTTAGGAGCTGACATGTATGTATTAATCATGGTGCTGTCATTTTGTCTGGCGCTTATTATTTTACGTGTATTCTCCTTTCATAAAGGGGTTTATAACGAAAGTGGCATCAAAAGTATCTCTGGCTTACGTGCCCTTTTAGCAAGCATCGTGGCGTTCTCCCACTTTGCGCATTACATTTATTCGCTTGATGGAAAGTGGATATTCGATAAAGACTACTTTGCCTGGTTCTCGGAAGGTAACTTCTTTGTTAACTCCGGAAAATTCGGCGTGTTGCTGTTTTTCATGATCTCGGCGTTTCTGTTTTATCGCTGGTTAGACAATGACACCATGACGCCCGGCCAGCTCACCTATAAGCTCTTGAAATCGCGTATTCGCCGTATCGTCCCGATGTTCTGGTTCTCCGCATTCGTCATCATCGTGATTGGGCTGGTAAAAGGCGATCTGATCGTCGGTGCTACAGCGGTGAAAGATGCGGTACTGTGGTTACTGTTTATTGGCAGTTATCACATTGGCGATTATGCAACGGCTGACGTCAACGCAGGTGTCGAATGGACGCTTCGTCTGGAATGGCTGCTTTATCTCTCCATTCCGCTGATCTATGTCATCAATCGTGCCACTAACGGCAAATACAAAACGTTACTGATCCTCGGCTCAATTGGGGTGATTTTCTGTGTGGCTGTGGGCTTGCGCCTGTGGGGTAAAACCTACACCGATCCACGTCCCGTTCTGGGCTTCGCGATGGGGTACATGGCCTACAAACACCGTGAGCTGTTTGTTCACTATAAGCACTCAAGCCTGGCAGCCTTAGCGGTGATTTTACTCACCCTGTTTTCGCTCTCATTTACCAGCAACACCTTCTTTTACCTGATTTTCCTTTGCTGCCTCACGGTGATATTTTTCATCGTCAGCAGCGGTAACGCCGTGTTTGGCATTCTGGAAAACAAGACCCTGATGTCCATTGGCGAGGTTAGCTACAGCCTGTATCTCATTCATGGTGTGGTGCTGTATTTCATTAAGCAGATTCCGCTGACGCTGGTTCCTCACTCATTCCTGGTTTACACCTTACTGTCGACCGGCTTTTTTGTCGCTTCTTTCTATGTAGCCAAGCTGACTTATCTCTACGTGGAAAAGCCGTTTATCGGCAGTAATAAGAAGAAAAAAGTGGCGATCAAAGCGTCGCCAACAAATTAGGACATCACCGGTTATCCTTGGTCATCCATACGTTATATCTTTGAATTTGGAACTGTTTTTAATGAGGTGCTGGTAATGAAGGATATTCGCTTCTCCATCGTAATTCCCGCTTATAATGCGTCAGAATCGATTGTGACGACGCTGGATTGCGTCAAGGCGCAAAGCTATCGCAATTTCGAAGTGATCATTGTGGATGACAAATCCATTGATGCTGCCGCGCTGGCAGAGGTGGTTCGCAGCGAGCGTTATCAGGATTTGGACATTAATCTGGTGCTCTCTGAGGTCAAGCTCAACGGTGCCGGTGCACGTAACAAAGGCATCGAGTTAGCTACCGGCGATTACGTCAGCTTTCTGGATGCCGATGATGAATGGCATGCAGATAAACTGCTTCATGTCAGCGAGAAAATTGCTCAGCTGGACGCGCAGGGCAAGCAGAACTTCATCATCTTTAGTCAGGTAAATATTTATCAGGATGGCTCTTTTCTGAAAGTGATGCCAATGCAGCCGCCAGGTAAAGATGAAACGGTCGCTGAGTATCTGTTCGGCTGTTACGGCTTTATTCAGACCAGCACTATCGTGTTGAAGCGTGAAGATGCGGCCAAAATCCAGTTTGATACGCGCTATATTCGCCATCAGGATTATGACTTCTGTATTCGCGCCGATCGCATGGGCTACGACTTCGTTATGATCGCTGCGCCTTTAGCTAATTATCATCTGGTGACCAAATTTGGTTCCAAGCACAAAGGCGAGTCAGTGAAGTATTCGATTTTCTGGCTGGATACGATGAAACCGCACCTTACCTCGCGTGACATTCACACCTATAAAGCCTTTAAACTGCCGCTGCGCTACAAAATGGACGGCAATTCGCTGATGGCGAGCCTGAGCTTTGCGCGCTATTTCTTCCTCACCAATAAAGACAACCGCGCTTACTTTATGAATCGCCTGAAAGACAAGGTGAGAGCGCGCTTTGGCGGAGAAAAAGCGCTTTCCTGATGCAGTTTTGCTCATCATTGCTCCTGAACTCAGGAGCAACCCTTTGGATACACTTTTTTCTTTTATTCAGGTATGAAGATGAATAATCAAGTTGGAACCGTCGGCATTGTTATGCCTATGTACAATGCACGTCAGACGGTATTACGCGCCGTGCAATCGGTTATCAATCAGAGTCACACAGACTGGCACCTTTACCTGATAAACGATAAATCAACCGATGACTCGCTGGCGTTCGTGCGCGAAAATTGTCAGGATGCACGCATCACCATTTTGGATAACGCCGTTAATATGGGCGCCGCCGAGACCCGCAATGTTGGGCTGCGTGCGGCTAAAGAGGAGATCATTGCTTTCCTCGACAGCGATGACGAATGGCATGCTGACAAGTTGGCGCAGCAAGTCGCAGCGATTGCCGCCGGGGATGATTTTGTGATCACCGAGTATCACTACAAAACCCAAAAAGCTGACCACGACATTACCTACTCAAAACCCTACCTCCAACAAGAAAATTTCGTGAAGAAGCAGTACCGCGTCTGTTTTTCATCGGTCTGTTTCCGCCGTCCGCCGCAGGGTATTTTTTTCCAGCGCAAAGGCCACGAAGATTTCCTGTTTCTCTACGAATTGTTCACTCGCTACAAGCAAGCACGCGTTATTCAGACAATTCTTGTCAATTATTACGAATTAGGTGATTCACTTTCGCGCAATAAGAACAAAGCGGCGAAGTGGCACCTTGAATTATTAAGAATTATCTATAAAAACAATCCGTTAAAAATCTATTACTATTACGGCTGGTATATGGTGAATGGTGTGCTGTTTACCTTGAAGCATCGTTAAGCCGATCGGCAGGATTGTCTTTTACTCATTTTGAGGTGGATTGCGTTACATGAAAAAAATTGTCCTGGTGATCAAAGATGCCTACTCGTATGCGGGCACCGAGAACATCTGTAACTTCATGTCAGAGTGTCTTGGCGAAACGCACGATGTCACCGTTTACTCGTTGGAAGGCAGCGGAAAAACCTTCTATCCCTTTGAGCATGTGAAAGAGATCGTTAGCTTTGAGGGACACAGTAATCCGATTAAAAGCGCCGTCAGCCGTATCCATGAGGAAGATTTTGATACCGTTTTCCTGATCAGCATGGGTCGCCTGAGTGTGATGTTCGCTTTCTGGAACCTGATGTCGATGAAGAAAAAACGCGGCAAAGCCTACGCGTGTGAACACATTGCAATTAATTCCTTCAGTAAACCCATCAAATTCCTCAAGTATCTGCTGCTGCGCTACTACGATCGCGTAATTGTGCTGACCGATAAAGATCATCAGGTTTTTAATCGTTGGCACATTCCTAGCAAACAAATTCCTAATCCTGTGGTGTTTAAAGCCTTTCAGCGCCAGACGCGTAACCGTCAGGCATTAGCTGTGGGCCGTTTAGATCATCAAAAGGGATTTGATCTGTTGCTGGATATCTGGCGCGACTTCGCTAAAACCCATCCTGACTGGACGCTGGTGATTGCCGGTGATGGTGAACTGCGTCAGCAGTTGCACGATCAGGCCGCGGTATTGGGTATCACAGACAGTGTTAATTTTGTCGGCAAAGTCAGCAATATCAATGATTACTACCGCGACAGCGATATGGCGCTAATGACGTCACGCTATGAAGGCTTACCGCTGGTGTTACTCGAGGCGAAAGCATGGTCGCTGCCGGTGGTGGCCTATGACTGCCCAACTGGGCCACAAGAGATCATTAATCACGGTGAAGATGGATTTCTGGTTCCCATGAACGACAAAGCGGACTTTCTGGCACGCATGAACCAGCTGGCCAGTGATGATGCGCTGTTCTATGCCATGAGTGAAAAAACAAAAGAAACCGCGCTGAAATTCGACGGTAATCAAATCAAGCAAAGCTGGCTGGCGTTGGTTTAACTCGGGTAAATCCTACCCAATTGCAAAATGCCTCAAGGGACTAAGCCTTGGCTGATAACACGGCCTCATTAACCACGGGATATGTTGCATGAAAAGAAGAGAAGTGTTGCAAAGCGCAGCCTCAGCCATTGTTGGTGCCCTCTCTGTGAGCACCTTTTCCAGCTACGCAGCAAAAAGTAATGGTATTGCGCTTAAGCCGGTTGATGCCACCGCTGTACCCAAAAGCGACGTACCGATCTTAACGCCAGAAAATGTCTATGCCATGCCACCTCAGTTCTGGCAAGGTTTTGAAGGTAAATTATGGATTGGCAAAGCGGGCAGCGATGCCAGTAAAGCAGGTAACCAAATTCCTGTTTTTCTGCGTGATGCCAACGGTAAAGTCTCTGAGATCAGCCAGCCCATTTCGCTGAACAAAGGCAACTTTGCTCAATTCATTCATGACAATGCCGCGTTGATCGCCGATCCGTCGCATTCCATGGCCGTCGAGGACAGCAACGGTCAAACGCTGTTTAACATTGCTGATGTGAGCCGTCCAGGGCAGGCGGATTTTAGCCAACGGCTGGCACAGCCCACGGGTTATCAGCTGATTGGCGAAATTCCTTCGGTGGAAGAGCTGCGTAAAACGCGTCCGCTGTTTGAAGGAGCAAAAATCAAGCTGAAAAGCTGGCACGCGGGCCTTGAAGTTGGCGGCGGTGAGTTCGTCGGCAGTTTCCAGGATGCGAAAGATGATGACGGCGTTAATTTTGCAGGGCAGGGTTTTCACTGGCGTCGCGTTATTGAAGATTACAACCGCCTGACGCTGTTTGATTTTGGCGCGATTGCAGATGGCAAAACAGATACCGCGCCTGCGATTAAAGCGATGTATCAATGGTCGCTAGCCGCTGATCTGCAGATTTGCGTGCAGTTCCCGGCAGGTACCTTCTTTGTTACGGCCTGTGATTTTGGCCCAGATAATATGCGCTTCTTCCGTATTTCGGGCGCGATGGTGAACTTCGGTTATTTTCCTGCGACCACTTTGGTGTCCGACGGTAAATCCGATTTTATCTTCAAAGTTAATGCTCGCTGGGTGGAAATCTCCAACCTGATTTTCAACGGCAACACGGATACCCATCCCAACCAGCAAGGCTTGTTTAGCAACAGCTGTCCGGGAGGACAATTCTTCCGCGGCTCATGTTTACGCTTCACGCATGTGGGTGGCACGGCATTGAGCCTGCTGGATACGCTGGATTGCAAAATTGACCAATGGTACGCGTCACGCTGTACCGGTGATGTCATCAAAGCCGGTTGGTCTGGCCAGAAAAAAGGCAACTGGGATCACAGTACGGCGATTGAGCTGTCGAATTTCAACGCCCAAAACTGTCGTGGCGGTAAGGTATTGAATCTGCCGCGCTGCGCTCAGTCCATCATTCATAATGGCTGGATCGAGCACTGCGACTATCCCGGAGACATCTCTAACGGGCAATGGATCGTTGATGCACTCAGCCTGGAAGATTGTAAAAACCCGCTGATAGCGCACAACTCGCGCTTGAACATGCGTCAAACCAGCCTGCAATCAGGCAGTTGGATTGATAACTCTTCGCAGGGCGATCGCTGGCTCAGTGTTTGGGAGATGGGTTCGACGCGGGTTGAATCTTACGGTGTCGCCATTGATGGCAGCCTTAATTACAACTACATCACATCGCGCTGGCGGTTGGAAAATAACTCGAACCAACAAACCTGGTTTGAGCTGGGCAGCCTCTATTCCCCTGATGTCGGTGATTCATGGGAAATCGAAATTTTTGGCCAATCGCAATTCAATAACGGTACTGACTCGCAGCCGTTAATGAATGTCGTGAATGACAAAACAACCGGTGGCCGTGCGGTGATCCATGTTCAACGCAAGAAGGGCAAGTCGGAAGCCAGCTGGTCTGCCGAAGGAAGCTGCCCGGTGGTTGAGGTGCGCTACGTTGCGCAGCACGACACCGATGTGCGTGTTTTCGTCAAGCTGGCAGGCTGGACGCCTGCCGCAGTGGTATTGGTGAAAAGCACCGGCAAAACGCGCTTTGATACCGGCCGCTGCGCCCGCGTTAACGCCAAAATGGTGCCCGCCAATCCGCCGGGCGGCGAGGAAAGCAAAAAAGCGCCTCAGCGTTTCAGCCTGCACAACGGGAAAGCGGGCGTTGGCGCGAACGAAGAGGGCGATCTGCTTATTGCCTCGCGTCCGCTTTCTGACGATCAGGTTGATACCAGTAAGCCTGCAGGATTTGTCTCGGTAGTCATTAATGGCAAGCAGGTCGCGATGCCTTATTTTTCCATCAAGTCATAGCATTTAAACGGGCCGCCACAATGGAGGCGGCCAGCAGTTTCAGGAGCGGGTTTTTGGGTTTATTTGCCTTATTGCAGTGCTTTAACAGAGTTCACTTTGCCAGTTTGGAAGATGGCGGCTTGCAGAATTAAAAAAATTTATTTGGAGTTTTTATGAAAATTTTATTGGTGGGTAACCATACCTGTGGGAATCGTGGGGATGGCGCGATTCTTCGTGGACTGATTGATTCGATGCAGTCCGCGCGTAGTGATCTTGATATCGATGTCATTAGCCGTTATCCAACCAGCTCTGGTTATTTGCTTCAACAGCACATTCAGCAAGACTCGCTGTTTTTGCACAACAGCAAGTCAGGTAAAGGATTGGTCGGTTCAGTAAAGCGTAAAGTCGCGAACCGTCTGATGCCTGACATCATGATGGCGCACTTGGGCAAAGGCGGCTTGTATAAATCCTTTTCTGTACCAGCGCACCTCAAAGCCTTTACTGAAAGCCTGAAACAGTACGATGCAATTATTCAGGTTGGCGGTTCATTCTTCGTCGATCTGTATGGCGTTACCCAGTTTGACCATGCGCTGTGTGCCTTGATGGCGAAGAAGCCGATTTACATGATTGGTCACTCAGTCGGCCCGTTCCAGAATCCTCGCGTTAACGCCCTGGCGAACTTTGTGTTTGACCGCGTAAACAGCCTGGTATTGCGTGAATCTGTCAGTCTTGATCTGATGAAGCGCGATGGTGTGACCAGCTCTAAAGTCGCTGCCGGCGTTGATACCGCGTTTTTGGTTAAAGCGCGTGAAGTTGAAAATCCAAGTCATAACTTGCGTCACTGGCAATCTATTATCAGCGCGCGCAAAACGATCGCCATTACCGTGCGTGAACTGGCGCCGTTTGACAAGCGTCTGGGTGTGACCCAGAAAGAGTATGAAGAGGCTTTTGGGCGCGTCATTAACGCGATGATTGCCGAAGGCTATCAGGTTGTGGCTTTCTCAACCTGTACCGGCATCGACAGCTACGCGAAAGATGACCGCATGGTGGCGTTAACGTTACGCGATCACGTTGCACAGCCTGAGCATTACCATGTCATCATGGACGAATTCAATGACCTTGAATTGGGAATCCTTTTAAGCCACTGTCATTTGACGATCGGCACTCGCCTGCATTCCGCCATTATTTCCATGAACTTCGGCACGCCAGCCGTTGCGATCAACTACGAGCACAAGTCGATGGGTGTGATGAATCAGCTTGGTTTGCCGCAGATGGCAACGGATGTCAAAAGCCTGATGGATGGTTCGCTGATCGACAAGGTTAAGACCGTTCTTGCTGATTACGACAACATCAAGCACAAGGTCGACACGGCCGTTGCGAATGAAAGGGAAATTGGCAATCGGATCACTGAAGAGATTCTCAAAGTATTAGGGTAATCAGATGAAGCTGACTTTTTTCACCATGCGTTTCCCGGTTGCCTCCGAAACCTTTGTTTTGAATCAGGTAACCCATTTTATTGATGCCGGTTACGATGTGGAGATTATTTCGGTATTTCCCGGTGATTTGGTGAATCGGCACGCTGCCTTTGATGAGTATGGGCTGGCGGCTAAGACACATTATCTGTTGCCGGAAGAGAAAGTCTCGCTGGTGGATAAGCTGATCCAGCGCCTCAAGCTGGTCTTGCCGAAGATAACCAAATCTTCGCTGCTTCGTTCGCTCAATGTGCGCCGCTATGGCGCACAATCCAGCAAACTGTTGTTGCCATCGATTGTGGCAAATGCGTCCCAGATTTTCACTGCTGATGTGTTTCTGGTGCATTTTGGTTATGCAGGTGCGCTCGCCAATAAGTTACGCGAGTTAGGCGTGCTGAAGGGCAAACAGGCCACCGTGTTTCACGGTGCTGACATTTCACGTCGACACATTCTGGAGGAGCACAAACACGATTACATCAATCTGTTTGAGCAGAGCGAACTGATGTTGCCGATCAGCCATTTATGGGAGAACAAGCTGATTGAGATGGGTTGCCCGCCAGAAAAAATTCATGTTACCCGCATGGGAATTGAGCCTGAGAAATTTAATTTTCAGCCGCGTCAGGGATTTCATAAACCTTTGCGGATTGTCTCGGTTGCACGTCTCACTGAGAAGAAAGGACTGGATGTCGCGGTGAAAGCGAGCGCAATTTTGAAACAGCGCGGTGGCCAGTTCCAGTACACCATTATTGGTAATGGTGATCAGGATGAGATGATGCGCGGCTTTATTGCCGAAGAGGGCATGGAAGATTGTGTGACGATGCCAGGCTTCAAGCCGCAGAACGAGATCCGCAAAGCATTAAGCGAGGCTGATATCTTCCTGCTGCCGTCTAAAACAGCTGCCGATGGTGACATGGAAGGCATTCCCGTGGCACTGATGGAAGCCATGGCGGTCGGTTTGCCGGTGGTTTCTACCTTTCATAGCGGCATCCCTGAACTGATTGAAAACAATGTTTCCGGCTGGTTAGTTGAAGAAGATGACCCGGAAGCGCTGGCGGACACCTTGCTGAAACTCTCACAGGGAGAAGTGGATGTCGTGCCGGTAGTGGCAGCGGCTCGACACAAAGTTGAGACCGAATTTAATCAGCATATCGCTTATGGCGAGCTGGCACAGATTCTGGAGCGATTGGTGTGAGTGGATTTAAGTCACAGGCGATTTGGTTGTTTGGCAGCACCTGTTTTTCGGCGGTGCTGCAGGTTGCACAACTTAGCCTTCTCGCCCGTAAGCTGGAAACCCATGAACTGGGGCTTTTAGCCATTATTAACGCCATTCTGGCCGTAGCGGGTGTACTTCAGGATATGGGCATGAGCAGCTATCTCGTGCACCGTCAGAACATTACTCGCCGCGAGCAGAGCACCATTTACTGGGTGAACGTCTCACTCAGTTTATGTACTGGCTTGATCATGCTAGCGATTGCCTTTCCGGTTGCCTGGTTCTATCACCTGCCAGAGCTGGTAGGTCTGATCATGTTGACCAGCCTGAACTTTCTGGTGTTGGGGCATTTGTCGCAATACCAGGCGCACTACATCAAAACCAAGCGGATGGTCTCGCTGGCAAAAATTGAGATGGGCACCAAGCTGTTCGCCTTTCTGTGCGTAGTGGCGATGCTGCAATACACCTCGCTTACGGTGGCCGCGGCCATTCTCGGTCTATTCATTAACGCCTTTACCCGCATCATTTGCATGATTGTGCTGGGCGAGAAATCATGGCGTCCCACGTGGGAGTTTGATAAAGCGACCTTTATTGGCGCGGTGCGTTACGGTAGCTATCAGCTGGGATCGCAGACGATCAATCAGTTACGTACCCAAGCCGATGCGCTCGTGGTGGGTAAAGTGATGGGCGCGGAGATGCTGGGGGTTTACTCACTGGCGAAAGAGCTGGTATTACAACCGCTGAAGCTGGTTACACCGGTGATTAACCGTTTAGCGCTACCGCGTTTTGCAGAGAAACAGCAGGATCCTGAACAGCTTAAGAAACTGTTCCTGAAGGGAACGCTGGCGATTATGTTGTTCAGCAGCGCCATGTATTTTGTTATCGGCGTCTTCTCTCCGGTTATCGTGCGTGTGCTGTATGGCACATCCCATGAGCAGGTTTATCATCTGATCCCGCTGATGTTGTTATTCGGTATGCTGCGTCCAATGGGTGGGTTGACCGGGGCGATTTCGCAAGCGAACGGCCGCACTAACGTGGAATTCTACTGGAACATTGTTGCAAGTCTGGTGGTATTAGGGGTATTAGCCACGACCTTCATCTGGCCAAATGTCCTCTACGTTGCATTAACGCTCTCTATCTCTCAGGTGTTGATTTCAGCACTGGCTCATCCCTTCTTTATCAAGCCGGTGATTGGTATTCGCTTTATGCCCTATGCGCGTCAGTGGATGTCAGTTTCAGTGGTGTTCGTTGGGCTAATGATGCTGATTAATCACTTCAATTTGTTTGTAATGCCGGAGTGGTTTGAGCGCTGGTTGTAATGCCCTGTTCCCCCGAAGAGTCCGTGTGTAGAAACGCAGCTTAACAAGGGGACGAACGGAGCAATACCTGGCAAGCCTGGCTAAGCTCCGGCGATGTAAGTTCAGGGTATATAACATCAAATTATACGGGTGACACGGTGTCGCCCGTTTCTTTTTTTGGCTGGCCTCAGGGCGTTTTCTTATTTCATGACGGATCGGATTTGTGTCCAACCGGATCGAAATTCATTTGGCGATTACTGATTGTCTTTCCTCATATTCTGCACGCTCTGTCCCTAGGTAAAAAGCCGAATTTCCATGATTTGACAGTCAGTTAGTGTAGGATTTTCAGATAAAGATTATACTTGCAGCTCTGGCCGATCCTGCATAATCGATCCACATCTTCACTTCATTAAACGGAATAAACATGACCAAGCTTAAAGCAGTAATCCCGGTTGCGGGTCTCGGTATGCATATGCTCCCTGCGACTAAAGCCATTCCGAAAGAAATGCTGCCTGTTGTCGACAAACCGATGATTCAATACATCGTGGATGAATGTGTTGCAGCGGGCATCAAAGAGATTGTGCTGGTCACCCATGCTTCCAAAAATGCGGTGGAAAACCACTTTGATACGACTTACGAGCTGGAAGCATTGCTTGAAGCGCGCGTTAAGCGTCAATTGCTGAGCGAAGTACAATCAATCTGTCCTCCGGGCGTTACCATCATGAACGTGCGTCAGGCACAACCATTAGGTCTTGGTCACTCCATTTTGTGTGCCCGCCCAATGATTGGTGATAATCCGTTCGTCGTGGTACTGCCAGACGTGCTGCTGGATGATTCCACTGCTGACCACCTGCGTTATAACCTGGCAGCGATGGTTGCACGCTTCGAAGAAACCGGTCACAGCCAGGTGCTGGCGAAACACATGCCAAACTCTGATCTCTCTGAATACTCGGTGATTACCACTGAAGAACCTATCGACAACCCAGGCGATGTTAGCAGCATCACTAACTTTGTTGAGAAGCCAGAAAACCCGGCTGAACTGAATTCCGATCTGGCTGCGGTAGGTCGCTATGTTCTTTCTGCTGATATCTGGGCAGAACTGGAACGTACCGAGCCAGGCGCGTGGGGTCGTATTCAGCTGACCGATGCTATCGCCAGCCTGAGCAAGCAGAAAACGGTAGACGTTTCGCTGTTAACGGGTAAAAGCTTCGACTGTGGTCGTAAGCTGGGTTACATGCAGGCATTCGTTTCATACGGCCTGCGTAACAACGCACAAGGTCGCGATTTCCGCGAAGCTATTCAAAAGATCCTGGCGAAGTAACCTTCAACATTCACGTGCCGCGTGTTTACGCGGCAGACTGAAAGGAGTTCACATGGCTATTTTAGTAACGGGCGGCGCAGGCTATATCGGCTCCCATACGGTGCTGGCATTGTTGCAGCGTGGCGACGACGTTGTTGTGCTGGATAACCTGTGCAATGCCTCGCGCGAAGCCATCAGTCGCGTAGAGAAGTTATCTGGCAAGAAAGCCACGTTTGTTGAAGGCGACATTCGCGATCGCGCCTGCTTGCGCGATCTGTTCGCATCTAATGATATCTCTGCCGTGATTCACTTCGCCGCGTTGAAAGCGGTAGGCGAATCAACGCGTATGCCGCTTGAATACTATGAGAACAACGTAGCGGGCACCGTGGTGTTGCTGGAAGAGATGCGCAGCGCAGGTGTCTGGAACTTTATTTTCAGCTCTTCTGCCACCGTCTATGGCGCAGATGCGCCGGTTCCGTACGTAGAAACCACGCCGATTGGCGGAACGACAAGCCCGTATGGCACCTCGAAGCTGATGACTGAATTTATCCTGCGTGACTTCGCCAAAGCCGATTCAAACTTCAAAGCGATTGCGCTGCGTTATTTCAACCCAGTTGGCGCACATGAGTCAGGCGAAATTGGTGAAGACCCAACAGGTATTCCAAACAATTTGCTGCCTTACATTGCGCAGGTTGCGATTGGACGTTTAGAAAAGCTGGGCGTGTTCGGTGGTGATTACGATACGCCAGATGGCACCTGCCTGCGTGATTACATTCATGTGGTTGACTTGGCAGAAGGGCACCTAAAAGCGCTGGATCACTTAAGCAAGGTGGAAGGGTATAAAGCCTATAATCTTGGCGGCGGCAAAGGTTTCTCAGTGCTGGAGATGATCAATTCATTTGAGAAAGCTTCTGGTAAGAAGATTCCATTTGAGATCAAACCGCGCCGCGACGGTGACCTGCCAGCGTTCTGGGCTGATGCGTCGCTGGCCAATGATGAGCTGGACTGGCGTGTGACGCGCGGCATCGATGAGATGATGCGTGATACCTGGAACTGGCAGAGCAAGAATCCAAATGGTTTTAAATAACCGTTAAGCTTTACCCAACCAGCCCGGCTAAATGCCGGGCTTTTTAATGTCTAAAATGCGTAAATCATTCGACAAATCAGTAACAATTTAAAGATTATTCTTGAATTTTCAGGGCAGATGACAGCATCAAATACGGATTTATCCTGGGCATGTCTAACTTAAAAAGAGCATGAATAACCGCATTGTGCTGTCGATCAAGGCTAAAAAGGCAATGTTCTACTATGCTGTTTTTTCGATAATTATTGCCCATTGTTGGCTCATTATATTTGTTAAATGTGCCTAATGCTTTCATCGCTAACAAATAAACAATAGGCATGTTATTTCTGCCGCACAAAATGTACTATTTGCGGTGGTCTTAATACTCGAATGGGGTTGTGTAAATTATAACCAACACATGAAAGTATTAATCATCAATAGATCTGTTTCTTACACAGCGTATTGGTTGCTGCAAGCCAAGGGCGGTAGCGTGGCTGTTTATTCATTTGAATAAAGATTGACCCGCTTTAAATGCAATAGCACGTTTAAAACTGTTAGAGGATGTGGAATGTTACTTCCCGTAATCATGGCCGGGGGAACCGGCAGCCGCTTATGGCCCCTTTCCCGAGAATTGTATCCAAAGCAGTTTATTTGCCTTCACGGTGAACACTCCATGCTACAGGAAACGGTCAATCGCCTTTCGGGTATTGAGGCGCGCGCGCCCATGGTGATTTGTAACGAAGAGCATCGTTTTCTTGTTGCTGAGCAATTACGACAAATTAATAAGCTCTCGCACAATATAATTTTGGAGCCGGTTGGCCGTAACACTGCACCTGCCATCGCGCTTGCGGCATTGAACGCCGTTGAGCAGGGTGATGATCCGGTTCTGTTAGTGTTGGCTGCAGACCATGTGATTGAAGATCGCGCTGCATTTCATCATGCAATCAAAACGGCTACTGCCTATGCCAAGCAAGGTAAACTCGTCACATTCGGTATTGTGCCAACTGGTCCAGAGACCGGTTATGGTTACATTCAACGTGGAGAAGCGTTGCCGGGTGAAGAAGACGCACCTTATGCAGTACAGCGCTTTGTCGAAAAACCGAATTTAAAAACCGCTGAACAGTATCTTGAGTCAGGGGAGTATTATTGGAACAGTGGCATGTTCATGTTCCGCGCTAAGCGTTATCTGCAAGAGCTTGAAAAATACCGTCCTGATATCCTTGAAGCCTGCCGCCTTGCTATGGCTAACGTGAAGGAAGGCAATGACTTCATCAGCATTGATAAAGATGACTTTATCGCTTGCCCCGATGAGTCTGTCGACTATGCCGTTATGGAACAGACCGATTCCGCTGTGGTGGTTCCACTTGCAGCAGGTTGGAGCGATGTAGGTTCCTGGTCAGCATTATGGGAAGTTAACGATAAAGACGCTCATGGTAATTCCTTAAAGGGCGACACTTTTCTGCACAACACTAAAAATTGCTACATCAACAGCGAAGACCAGTTGGTTGCAGCGATTGGTGTGGAAGACCTGGTCATCGTAAACACCAAAGATGCCGTATTAGTGGCACGTAAGGACCAGGTACAAGACGTAAAACGCGTGGTGGAATTCCTTAAAGGGGAATGTCGTAGTGAGTATCGCCGCCATCGTGAAACCTATTGGCCTTGGGGACGCTGTGACTTGGTGGTGAATACCGGCCGTTTCAACGTTAACCGCATCACCGTAAAACCGGGGGAAGCTTTCGATTTGCAGATGCACTATCACCGTACTGAACACTGGGTAATTTTATCTGGCACCGCGAAAGTAACCATTCAAGATAAGTCGCTGTTAATGACAGAAAACCAGTCTACCTTTATTCCTATTGGCCATCCGCATACGCTGGAAAACCCAGGCAAAATCCCTTTAGAGCTTTTGGAAATACAGTCGGGATCTTACTTGGGCGATGACGACCTTATTCTTATAAAAGAACAGTTTGCAAGTAAGTAAGGACAGACGAGATCATGGCAGCATTGACCTGTTTTAAAGCTTATGACATTCGTGGTGAGCTTGGTACCGAACTAAACGAAGATATTGCTTATCGTATTGGACGCGCATACGGCGAGTTCATCAAACCTAAAACCATCGTGGTTGGTGGTGATGTGCGCCTTACCAGCGAGCCATTGAAGCTTGCATTAGCAAACGGTTTAAGGGACGCGGGTACCGATGTTTTAGATATTGGTATGAGCGGCACTGAAGAGATTTACTTCGCCACGTTCCACTTAGGTATTGATGGCGGCATTGAAGTCACTGCCAGCCACAATCCAATGAACTACAACGGCATGAAGTTAGTACGTGAAGGTGCTCGACCAATTAGCGGCGATACCGGCCTACGCGATGTGCAGCGTCTGGCAGAAGCAAATGACTTTGCTCCGGTTGAAGCAAGCAAACGCGGCACCTACAAAAAGATTTCTGTACTGGATGCCTACGTTGACCATTTGATGAGCTACATCAATCTCGCTAACTTTACCCAACCGATGAAGTTAGTAATTAACTCCGGCAACGGTGCTGCCGGGCATGTTATCGATGAGATTGAAAAACGCTTTCAGCAAGCGAATGCACCCGTTTCCTTTATTAAAGTGCATCACGCAGCTGACGGTAACTTCCCGAACGGAATTCCTAATCCATTGTTACCTGAATGCCGTAAAGATACGGCTGATGCGGTGCGTGAACATAAAGCCGATTTGGGTATAGCCTTTGATGGCGATTTTGATCGCTGCTTCCTGTTTGATGAGAATGCTGAATTTATCGAAGGCTATTATATCGTTGGTTTGTTAGCTGAAGCATTTTTGAAAAAAGAGCCTGGCGCTAAAATTATCCATGATCCGCGTTTAACCTGGAACACGATCGATGTGGTCACCAAGGCGGGTGGCATTCCGGTAATGTCTAAAACTGGACATGCGTTTATTAAAGAGCGTATGCGTGAAGAAGATGCGGTTTATGGCGGAGAGATGAGCGCACATCACTATTTCCGTGATTTCGCTTATTGTGATAGCGGAATGATTCCATGGCTGCTTGTCGCAGAATTATTAGCGGTGAAGAGTTTATCACTTTCGCAAATGGTATCTGAGAGGATGAAAGCATTTCCTTGTAGTGGCGAAATTAATTATAAAGTGGTAAATGCGAAAGAAATTATTAGTGCGTTAACTGAAAATTATTCTGTGAATTCAAAAAGTAAAGATGAAACCGATGGTATTAGCCTTGAGTGCTCAGAATGGCGATTTAATTTAAGAACTTCAAACACTGAGCCTCTGTTAAGACTGAATCTTGAAACGAGAGGTGACTTCAAAAAGTTAGCTCAATTACTTGTTGAATTTGATTCATTAATTAAAGCTCATCAATAACATTTTTTTGAAATAGGTTACAAATGACTAATAAATCAGCAGTTGTTACAGGTATTACTGGCCAAGATGGTGCATATTTAGCCGAATTATTACTCGATAAAGGTTATAAGGTTTTTGGAACTTATCGTCGTACGAGTTCAGTAAATTTTTGGCGTATAGAAGAGTTGGGAATTAAAACAAATCCTAATCTTCATTTAGTTGAATATGATCTTACTGATTTGTCATCCAGTATTCGCCTGTTACAAGAAAGCCAAGCAACAGAAGTTTATAACCTTGCAGCGCAAAGCTTCGTTGGCGTTTCATTCGATCAGCCCCTGACAACTGCCGAAATTACCGGTATTGGTCCTGTTAATCTGTTAGAAGCTATTCGCATTGTAAATCCAAAAATTCGCTTTTATCAGGCATCAACCTCAGAGATGTTTGGTAAAGTTCAGGCGATTCCACAAAAAGAAGACACGCCATTCTACCCACGTAGCCCATACGGCGTTGCTAAGCTGTATGCACATTGGATGACCATTAATTATCGCGAAAGCTATAACATTTTCGCTTCAAGCGGCATCCTGTTTAACCACGAATCTCCTTTGCGTGGGCAGGAATTCGTTACGCGTAAAATTACTGATTCCGTTGCTAAGATAAAACTCGGCAAGTTAGATGTACTTGAGCTGGGTAACATGGACGCAAAGCGTGACTGGGGCTTTGCTAAAGAATATGTAGAAGGGATGTGGTTGATGCTGCAGGCAGAAGAACCCGATACCTTCGTACTTGCAACTAATCGTACTGAAACTGTACGTGATTTTGTTTCAATGGCATTCAAAGCGGTTGGCATCGAATTGCGCTTTGAAGGCAAAGACGATCAAGAAGTTGCGATTGACGTTGCATCTAACAAAGTGGTCGTTAAGGTTAACCCTAAATTCTATCGTCCTGCAGAAGTAGAATTGCTGATCGGTGATCCTCAGAGAGCTAAAGACATTTTAGGCTGGGAACCAAAAACGACTTTGGAAGAACTGTGTGCAATGATGGTTGAAGAAGATCTTCGCCGTAACAAACAAGGATTCTCGTTTTAATATGAATAATGGCAAAAAAGCATTGATCACCGGGATCAAGGGCTTTACTGGCCGTTATATGGCAGCGGAGTTATCCGCTGCCGGATATGAAGTGTATGGCCTTGGTTCTACTCCCGCAAATGACCTCAAAAATTATTACGTAGCAGACCTGACTAAAATATCTGAAGTAAAGGCAGCTATTGATCTGATCTCACCGGACGTAGTGATCCATTTGGCAGCTATCGCTTTTGTCGGCCATGATGACGTAAATGCATTTTATAACGTCAATATTTGTGGGACACGTAATCTCTTACAAGTTTTGTCTGAGCTTGAAAAGCTGCCAGAAGCCGTCTTATTAGCAAGTAGCGCGAATGTTTATGGCAATACTACGCCAGGAAAACTCAGTGAAGAAAGTAATGTTAATCCGGCTAATGATTATGCAGTAAGTAAAGTTGCTATGGAACACATGGCAAACTTATTTAATAACAAGCTTCCCATTATCATTACAAGACCATTCAATTATACAGGTGTAGGTCAAGCTGATAATTTTTTGATTCCAAAAATAGTAAAACATTTTAGAGAAGAAAAAGACGTTATTGAATTAGGTAATATTGATGTTTGGCGTGATTTTTCTGATGTAAGATACCTTGCACGTTGTTATATGGCTCTTCTGTCTTCAAAAGCAGCAGGGCATATCGTTAATGTAGCATCTGGCGAAATGTTCTCATTACGTGAGGTTATTACTCTTTGTGAGGAATTAACCGGAAGAACTATTCAAATCAAAGTTAATCCGCAATTCGTTCGAGCCAATGAAATAAAAGAGTTATGTGGTGATGTTAGCCTTTTGATGGAGTTAACAAATAGTAAGCTATCTAAAATCCCTCTAAGAGAAACATTAAAATGGATGTTAGAAGCCAAAAGTTAAGTGTTGTCTTCTCAACAGACTGTATTAAATATCCTTTAACGGGTATTGGGCGCTACGCATTTGAGCTTGCTAATGAATTGCAACGCCGAACAGAAAAAGTTGATTTAACTTTCATACATGGTACTCGGATTCGTGATTCTCTTGCAGTGGCAAGCGAATCTGCGCAATCTGTTCAATCGCTTAAACGAAAATTACAAAAAAGCAAAATAGTAAGCGAACTATATCGCCTCACATTCCCAGTAGCAAAATCGATTGCTTTGAAAAAATATAAAGACCACATATTTCATAGCCCTAATTATTATCTTCCACCTAGAGTTAATCATGCTGTGGCGACGTTTCATGACCTTTCAGTATTTCATTGGCCGCAATTCCATCCAGCAGGACGCGTGCATTTGATGCAGAAAGAACTTAGAAACACGATTAAACGTGCAAGCATGTTGATCACCGACTCTGATTTTACCAAAAACGAATTAATGGAATTTTTTGGGGTTGAATCAAAAAATATTACTGTAGCTCCTTTAGCCTGTAATGCTAATTTCCATCCGCGTCTGAAAGTCGATGTTGAATCAGTATTGGCTGATTACAAGATAAAATGGCGCCAGTTTTTTTTATATACTGGCACCATTGAGCCACGTAAAAACATCCTTACTTTACTTCGTGCTTATGACAGGTTATCTCTCCAAGAAAAAAGAGCTTATCCGCTCGTAATTAGCGGTTATAAAGGTTGGGAAAATGAAGCACTGTTCAAGCTGTTTAACAAAGGTGAATCTGAAGGCTGGCTTAAATATTTAGGATTCGTGCCGGGAAAAGATCTTCCTGTTCTATTTAGCTCAGCAACTGCTTTTGTTTTTCCCTCAATTTATGAAGGGTTTGGCCTGCCCGTGCTCGAAGCCATGGCTTCGGGGACGCCAGTGATTTGCTCGAATGCGACCTCTTTACCAGAGGTAGTTGGCAATGCTGCATTAATGCATGACCCTGAAGATATTGAAACCTTAACCAATTATATAAAAAAAATGATTGATGATTCAGAAATTAAAAGTGAGATGATTAAGGCTGGATTAGCACAATCACGGAATTTTTCGTGGTCACATTGCACGGATAAAACAATTGAAGCTTATGAGCAGGTTGCTAGATTTATATGATAAAGGTTCTACATTGTTATAAAACGTATTATCCAGATACCTTTGGAGGAATTGAGCAAGTAATCTATCAACTTGCTGAAGGCGGAATCAAAGAAGGTATCAAATCGACAGTATTTACTCATAGCCCAAACTTTACAGAAAAAGAATCGATTTTTGATCACCATACAATTCATCGTGTAAAAACAGTATGTGAATTAGCCTCTACGCCTTTTTCATTCTCGGCAATTAGTGAATTTAAAAAGTTGGCGATGAATGCTGACGTAATTCATTATCATTACCCTTATCCTTTTATGGATTTAATGCATTTTGCAGCTCGCATTAATAAACCTTGCGTAGTAAGTTATCATTCAGACATTGTAAAACAAAAAACGTTGGCTAAAATTTACTCTCCTTTGATGAATAAATTTCTCAGCAGTGTCGATGCAATTGTTGCCGCCTCGCCAAACTACGTTAAAACGAGTCCTGTATTATCGAATTATTTAGATAAAGTTTCTGTCATTCCGTATGGATTAGATGAAGAATTTTATTTGAACCCTGCCAAAGAGTGTATAAATAAGTGGGGCGCTAATTTTCCTGATGGTTTCTTTCTTTTTATCGGCACCTTTCGATACTATAAAGGCTTACATATACTTATAGACGCTGCAAAAAATAGTTCTTATCCCATTGTTGTTGTTGGCGCTGGCCCTATAGAACAAGAATTAAAAAAACAGGCTAAAGAATTAAACGTAAATAACATACATTTTTTGGGCGCATTAGGTAACGATGATAAAGCAGCGCTTCTCGCTCTTTCTACCTGTATTGTTTTCCCATCGCATTTACGTTCAGAAGCATTTGGTATTTCATTGCTTGAAGGAGCTCTTTATTCTAAGCCTTTAATTTCAAGCGAAATTGGTACAGGTACGACCTATATAAATATTGATGGCGAAACGGGTTTAGTTGTCCCGCCAGGCGATGCGGCTGCATTACGTAACGCTATGGATATAATCTGGAATGATAAGGTTTATGCAACGAAGCTGGGTAAGGGCGCAAAAGCACGTTTTGAGCAACTTTTTACTGCTGAGAAAATGGTTAAAAGCTATACCGATCTTTATAATTCCCTAATTAAATAGGGCTTATTTACAGATATTTTCCTTTTAGCTATCGCACCAATGTCTACCGCATTCTCGTTAACCTGAGTTAACATGTTTGCCAGTTTTGTTCACAAACCTTGGCGTTTGTGGAGTGTCCCTCAGACAGGAGTATATGATGTCCAAGCAACAGATCGGCGTTGTAGGTATGGCAGTAATGGGCCGCAACTTGGCTCTTAACATTGAGAGCCGCGGTTACACTGTTTCTATCTTCAACCGCTCACGCGAAAAGACTGATGAAGTCATCGCTGAGAATGAAGGCAAAAAACTCTCACCTTACTACTCCATTGAGGAGTTCGTTGACTCATTAGAAAAACCACGCCGTATCTTGCTGATGGTGCAGGCGGGAGAAGCTACTGACAAAACTATCGCTTCACTGACTCCGCATTTGGATAAAGGCGACATCCTTATCGATGGCGGCAACACTTTCTACAAAGACACCATCCGTCGTAATAAAGAGCTTTCTGAGCAAGGCTTCAACTTCATCGGAACCGGCGTTTCCGGTGGTGAAGAGGGTGCCCTGAAAGGTCCATCCATCATGCCTGGCGGTCAGAAAGAAGCTTACGAACTGGTTGCACCGATCCTCGAGAAGATTGCTGCCCGTGCTGAAGGCGAAGCCTGCGTAACCTATATCGGTCCAGATGGCGCTGGCCACTATGTGAAGATGGTGCACAACGGTATTGAATATGGCGACATGCAGCTGATTGCTGAAGCTTATTCACTGCTGAAAGGCGCACTGAATCTTAGCAACGAAGAACTGGCTAAAACCTTTAGTGAGTGGAACGACGGCGAGCTAAGCAGCTACCTGATCGACATCACCAAAGATATCTTCACTAAGAAAGATGAAGACGGAAAATATCTGGTTGATGTAATTCTGGATGAAGCCGCGAACAAAGGCACTGGTAAATGGACTAGCCAAAGCTCACTGGATCTTGGCGAGCCACTGTCGCTGATCACTGAATCGGTGTTTGCACGTTACTTGTCTTCACTGAAAACTCAGCGCGTTGCAGCGTCTAAAGTTTTAAGCGGCCCAGAAGTAAAAGCCTTCACCGGTGACAAAGCTGAATTCACCGAGAAAGTGCGTCGTGCTCTGTATTTGGGTAAAATCGTTTCTTACGCCCAAGGCTTCTCACAGCTGAAAGCAGCATCAGATCAATATAGCTGGGATCTGCATTACGGTGACATTGCTAAGATCTTCCGCGCGGGTTGTATCATTCGCGCCCAGTTCCTGCAGAAGATCACCGATGCCTATGCAGACGACGCGAACATTGCAAATCTGCTGTTAGCACCTTACTTCAAGAACATCGCTGATGAATACCAGCAGGCGCTGCGTGATGTGGTTGCTTATGCTGTTCAAAATGGTATTCCAACGCCGACCTTCTCAGCTGCGATTGCATACTACGACAGCTATCGCTCAGCAGTTCTGCCGGCTAACCTGATTCAGGCCCAGCGTGATTATTTCGGTGCGCATACTTATAAGCGTACGGATAAAGAAGGTGTATTCCATACGGAATGGCTTGATTAATGTAGTCACTAACCTGGTTAGCAAATAAGTAAATAAAGCACATCTATGGATGTGCTTTTACATTTAAAAAGATAGTTGTTCTAAAAAGCAAGCTATTAATAAGATGGTTATAAAAACATAATCAAGAAAAAATAAAAATCCCAATAATTAATATTTGGCTTTGCATTCTTGTGAACAAAGGATAGAGAATGATTTATTACGATATTACAGATATTATTAACCATTCGAGATTTTCAACTAAAGTAAGTGGTATTCAACGAGTTGTACTTGAAGGTTTAAAAGGTTTAGATGGTGAAAATACCATATTTTTTATCAGTCCGATCACTGGAAAAACATATGAAGTAAATGGATTAGGTCAGATTGATTTAAATGATCTCAGTCCGTTTATCAACCTGTGGATTTATGCCGATTTATATATATCTAAATCAGAAGAAAATATTGACAAGTATTTTCAAAAAATACGCGGGTTAGGTAGGAAAAAGAAAGCCGTAAGTGATGCTTATTTCTTGTTTTCCAAAATACCTAGTGTAAGAAAAATTAGTCATAAAGTTATAATAAAGTATTTAAAAAATCGAATTAGCCTCTATCCTGGTTTAAAAGTTACTGAGTTTAGCAATTTTAAAGAAGAAGCATCGGTAGCTTTATTTGGTGGAGTCTGGAACTTTCAAAGTCAGTATCAGGAATTGTTTAATTCAAAATTACACAGCCTGCGAAAAATATTTATGGTGTACGACATGATTCCAATCGTATCACCCTATGTTCCAGATGAACTAAAACAAATGTTCAAAGGATATATTCCTTTTGTACTCGAGTATGCAGATAAGATAGTCGTTAACTCACAAAGTTGTCGCAATGATCTAAGTAACTATTGTGTTAAACGAGGTGTTACCCTTCCAGATATAGAAGTAGTTCATCTTTCTCATAAATTACCTGATACATCGAAAGAAAGAGATGTGGAAACAAAAGCAGAAATGGATTTTGAATATCCACTTCGTGTCAGAAAATTAAAAAATGAGCAATATGCATTTTGCGTTGGTTCAATAGAATCACGGAAAAATCACGTCAACTTATTATTAACATGGATAAAGTTTTTTAATAGTTCAGAGTATGCAAATCAAAAATTGGTCATAGCGGGTAAATGGTTATGGGATACGGATGCCTTTGCTAATCAGCTAAGCTCTACAGGTAATGTATATGGTAGTGTCATTATAATGCAAGATGCTTCGGATGCAGAAATAGGAGAACTATATCGTAATTGCCGATTTACCGTTTATCCCTCTCATTATGAAGGTTGGGGTTTGCCTTTAGGAGAGTCGTTAGCGTTAGGTAAACCTTGCTTACATTTTGATAACTCTTCTCTTAAAGAAGCGGGCTATGGTATGACGATAGCTGTTGAATATCCGAATTACAAAAAATACTATCAGGAGTTCTCTAAATTGATGAGTGATGATAGTTATCTTAATGAAAAAGTTAATTTAATCGAATCTAATAAAAGTAAGTTACGTAGCTGGAAGGACTTCTCTACAGACATTAAAAAAATCTTTATTCATGAAGAGGAAATTCAATGAGTGAAAATGGGAAGATGATTTGGTTCGGAAATAATGCTCCAGAGGGAAGCGTTAGTTTAAACACAAGATTTGTTGTTAATATTGATACCAGACTGTCCCATGAGCATTATCACAAATATAATGATATAAATTTTGTAGAGGCGCCAATATCAAATTATAAGAATTGGCCATTTATACTTGATGAACTTTTCAAACTTAGCTATGGAAAAACAAAGTTTTCAATTAAATTTAGATCATCTTCTCCTATATTCTCTATTCCTAAGTTTTATAAGCAAATTTATAATTTATCTGCGGGAAGCGCAGAATTTCTAAGTCTAGAAAAAGGCGAGGCAGTAGGCGGGTTTATTATTCATTTTACAGCAACCAGACGAAATTTTGATGTTTCTAGAAATTGGACGTTTGGTATTCTATGGGATGGGAAAAATGAAAATTACTTACAGACTTATGTTGATAGTGTCACCAGACAGCTTTCATCAGGATCACAAATCGAATTAATTATTTGTGGGCCACAGCCTGGATTTGCTATCAACATTGACCACACTGTCATAACCGCTGATCAAGATACTGAAAAATACGCAAATATTTCGCGCAAGAAAAACTTAATCATAAAAAATGCGAAATATGAAAATATTTGCCTGGCACACAATAGATATCAAATTGATAATAATTTTATTAAATCATTTGACCGGATAGGTCATGATTATGATATTTGTGTTATTAAACAAGTGTTAAATGAAACCGGGGAAAGAGTGCCGGATTGGGTCTCACAAGCCTCTGATCAACGATTAACAGCAAATTACTTACTTACCTATGGTGAGTATTCGCCCTATATTTATGTTCCGGGTGGATTAGTAATTGGGAAAAAACATGTGCTGGAAAACTTCCTGTTCAACGACCTTGGTACATGGAACATGGCTGAGGATGTCGAATTATCACAAAGATTAATGGCTAATGATTATATTCCACGCATAAATACTAAGACAGTTGCGAAAGTATTGCAGTTAAGAAAAGAAATAATCGCAGACTTTAAAAAGCCAGATCTGAATAATTTTTATCATAATATAGATTTGTTTCAAGGGCACAAAACGGCATTTAAACGGTATGGGGATTTTATAATAAGAAACTTATCGGTGTTTCTAACTAACCCAGCATCTTTATATAAAAAAATAAAGTCAAGGTTGAATGATAATTAACTTATCATGTTTGATCTCGTCTGCCAAAACTACCTTGTGGCAGTATCTTAAAAGAAGGGATAAGTTTTTGTCTTATTACTTCTATTAATATTTATATCAAATTTAAATATGCTTCTAAAATTTAACTTTAAATTTTAAGTAGTGTAAATAAAAGGTTATTTAAGATGAATATTGTTATCCCAATGGCAGGCGCTGGAAGCCGTTTTGCAAAAGCAGGTTATGTTGACCCTAAACCTTTAATTAAGGTTCATGGTATTCCTATGGTTAAACTCGTTATTAACAATCTTAAACCATCAAGGCCACATAAATTTATTTTCATCGTGCAGCGAGCACATGATGAGAAATATAATTTAACAGCGCAACTAAAGCATTGGGAACCGACTTGTGAAGTTATATATACAGATGGCCTAACAGAAGGTGCCGCCTGTACAGTCTTATTAGCTAAAGACTTAATTAATAATAACGAACATCTGATGATTGCTAATAGTGACCAATTTGTAGATTGTAACATAGATGATTATATCGCTGAGATGGAAAAGCATGATTATGATGGAATTATCATGACCATGAAAGCGGATGATCCAAAGTGGTCTTTCGTTGGGTTCAATGAAAATGGTAAGGTCAATAAAGTCGTTGAAAAGGAAGTCATATCAGATGAGGCCACTGTTGGAATTTATAATTTCAAAAAAGGCGCTGATTTCGTAAGAGTAGCAAACGAGATGATCATCAAAAATGATCGCGTAAATAATGAGTATTATGTTGCACCCTCATACAACTACCTTATTAATGAAGGTGCAGATATTGGCATATTTAATGTTGGTTCTGAAGCTAACGGTATGTATGGTCTAGGAATTCCTAGTGACTTAGATCTTTTTCTAAAACTTGAATTGTCACATAAAGCGACTCAAGGAAGTTAATATGGAAATAATTAGCCACCGTGGTTATTGGAAGACAAAGCAAGAAAAAAATACGCTTGAAGCTTTTGAACGTTCATTCGAGCTTGGTTTTGGAACAGAGACAGATGTAAGAGATTTCAATGGTGAGCTCGTTATTTCACACGACATTCCCACGGGAAATGAAATAACTTTTTTACAGTTTTTAAAGCTTGTTGCTGGTAAAAACGTTTCGCTAGCGCTAAATATTAAAGCTGATGGGTTAACACAAAAATTAAGCGATGCATTGTCACTTTTTGATATAAAAAAGGCATTTGTTTTTGATATGTCCGTGCCTGATCAATTAGGTTACTACAGACATGGCGGAATCGAATTTTTTTCGAGAGCTAGTGAGTATGAGCCTGTAATATCATTGTATAAAGAATGCCATGGAGTTTGGTTAGATGCTTTTGAATCTATTTGGTACGATATGGATTATATCGAAGCATTACTAAGAGATGGCAAAAAAGTGTGCATCGTTTCCCCTGAATTACATAATAGAAACAACTTTAAAGATCTTTGGAGCATGCTTGCGCACTCAAATTTTATCAATTCTGAAAATTTAATACTTTGTACTGATCTTCCTGAGGAAGCTCAAAACTACTTTAAGGTGTCACTATGATAAAGGCTGTCATTTTCGATATGGATGGCGTGCTCATTGAGGCTAAAGATTGGCATTATGAAGCTTTGAATAAAGCGTTGAATCTTTTTGGATTTAATATCAGTCGATTTGATCATCTTACAAAGTTTGATGGCCTTCCTACCAAAGATAAACTAAATATTCTTACTACAGAATACTCATTGCCGATTGAATTACACTCATTTATAAATGAGATGAAACAAAATTATACAATGGAAATTGTTCATACCAAGTGTAAACCGCTTTTTATACACGAATATGCGCTATCGAAATTAAAAATGGAAGGGTATAAGTTAGCTGTAGCATCTAACTCAATTAAAAACACCATTATAACCATGATGGAGAAAGCAGCGCTGTCAAATTATCTCGAAATAATGCTTTCTAACGAAGATGTTGTAAAAGGAAAGCCTGATCCCGAAATCTACACGAAAACTATTAATCTTCTCGGCTTGACACCGGAAGAATGTGTTGTTGTCGAAGATAATGAAAATGGCATTCGTGCGGCCAAAGCAGCAGGAGCGCATGTTTTGATTGTTAACGAGGTTACAGATGTTATTTATCGCAACATAAGACAGTTCATAGACTCGGTCGAGGAAAAAAAAGCATGAATATTCTAGTGCTTGCTGCGGGTGAACATTACATTGATAGCGATGATAAAAATTACCCTTTTTGCTTGTCTGAATTCTTAGGGAAACCATTAATTCAGTTGATTGCAGATCAAATTAATTTTAATACAGGGAAAACTGTATTTCTTTTTCAAGATAAACATATTAAAAAGTACCGACTTGATAATATTGTACAGCTGCTTTCCAATGGCAATTTCCATTCTGTGTCAGTACCAGAGGATACGGCAGGTGCTGCATGCACAGCGTTACTCGGTGTAGTAAGTCTTGATCAGGATGAACCTTTACTTATTGTTAGCGCTAATCAATTGCTTGATATTAATTATGAAAGCTTCGCTTCATCTATGAACGATTCTAACAATGATGCAGGAACTGTCATTTTTGATTCTGTTCATCCGCGCTATTCGTATGTCGTACTTGAAAAAGATATTGTTGTTGAAGCCTCTGAAAAAAATCCAATAAGCCGTAATGCTACTGCTGGCGTTTATTGGTTCAAAAATACAGCTTTTTTTACTGATGCAGTGAAACAGATGATAAGAAAAGATGCACGGGTTGATAATATGTTCTATATCTGCCCATCTTTTAATGAGCTTATATTACGTGGCATGAAAATAGGCGTACAAAAGATCGAAACATCCCAATATCATCCCTATAAATCAATTTCTCACTTTGAAAGTCGTAAGGCCGTCAATGAAAAACTATAAACTTTCAGATATGAAAGGTGGCTGGATCGTTGGAGGTTTTGAACCTACAGCCTACTCAACCTTGGACTGTGAAGTTGCGGTTAAGTACTATAAAGCAGGTGATACTGAGAGCGAGCATTTCCATAAAATCGCAACTGAAATTACGTGTATAGTATCGGGAGAAGTTATTATGTGCGGCAAAAATTGGTCGACTGGAGATGTTATTGTCTTATCACCAGGGGATATCACTTCATTCAAAGCAGTAACCGATACAATTACTACCGTCGTAAAATTACCCGGCGCGCTGAATGATAAGTATACAGTGTAGCAAAAGAATTAACCATGTCATGTGCACGAGTCTCGGCATTGCATTGAGTATAATTGTTAACCCCATTTTCCTGGCACAACATCATGAAAGCTAATATCTAAAGCTGCTCTCTTCAGCTCCTAATGAGATTTTTTGATTGTTGAAATATTTTCTTACTTAATACATCAAAATAACGTAAACGCATGTGTTTTTGAATTTCAGCTTTAATATTAATCTGAAATTTTAGCGCGGGCGGGGATTTTTAGGGCATAACTGTTGACTACATGATAGTGCAACTTAGAATACATAACTTTTAATAGTGGAATAAAATAATGCAAGGTAGTTTTACGCGAGTTGCTCTGAAAGATATTATAGGGGCATTGGGGCGTTATTCGTTAGTTGGAATGCTTGGCTGGCAAGATGTGAAGCAGCGATATCGTCGTTCGGCATTAGGCCCTTTCTGGTTGACTATTAGCATGGGCGTGATGATAGGAACCATAGGTATTGTCTTTGGTTCCATCTTCAAAACGTCATTAGAAGAATTTTTACCGTTTCTTGCGAGTGGTATGATTCTCTGGTCTTTTTTTACAACGGTTGTGAATGAAGGCTGTGCAGGATTTATTAATGCTGAAAGAATTATAAAGCAGTTACCTATTCCACTCTTTGTGCACATATTAAGGATAATTTGGAGGAATATAATTATATTATGTCATAACATAATTATTCTCCCTCTTGTTTTTATCGCCGTGGGTAAGCCGCTTACACTTAATATATTCTTTGTAATACCTGGTTTTATATTGGCTACATTGAATCTTACCTGGATTGCTTTGATGTTAGGTATATTATGTGCTCGATACCGAGATTTGCCTCAAATAATTACAAGCGTATTAAATGTTATTTTTTATTTCACGCCGATTATGTGGATGCCACATTTAGTACCACAACGCGCAGGTGAATTAATCTTAGGTCTGAATCCCGTCTATCACTTAATGGAAATTGTAAGAGCTCCATTACTTGGACAGATGCCTGGTAGCTCAAGCTGGATTACATGCCTAATTATTGCTGCTTGCGGATGGCTAGTTACTATTTTCGTCTATGGACGCTATAAGCGTCGTATCGCTTACTGGTTATAAGAAGATTTATCATGGCTTCGGTAGAATTCAAAGATGTATGCGTAGATTTCCCTATCTATAACGCTAATGGACGTTCACTTAAAAAGCGCTTAATGCAAGTGGCCACCGGTGGCCAGTTGGGCTCAGATCCACAAGGGCGTGTAATTGTCAGAGCAATTGATCATCTGTCATTTACGCTCAAAGACGGTGACCGTGTAGGTTTACTTGGACACAATGGTGCTGGTAAAAGCACATTGTTGCGTCTTCTTAGTGGGGCTTATGAGCCTTCTTCGGGCACTGCTGTAAGCCGTGGGGAAGTAGGATCACTAATAGATATCTCTTTAGGGATTGATGTTGAAGCAACAGGAAGGGATAACATCTTTTTACGAGGAGGCTTATTAGGCCGCACTCGAGCAGAGATTAGCGAAAAACTTGATGAAATTATTGAGTTCTCAGAGTTAGGTGATTTTGTGGATATGCCGGTAAGAACCTACTCTTCTGGGATGCATTTGCGTCTTGCTTTTGCTGTTTCAACCATTGTTCGTCCTGAGATTTTATTAATGGATGAATGGCTCTCTGTTGGAGATGAGGCTTTTAAGCATAAAGCGGAGTCCCGATTATCTGAAATGGTTCAGGCAACCAATATTTTGGTCATTGCATCTCATTCTAAAAGTATGATCATGAAATCTTGTAACCGCGCAATATGGCTTGAACACGGCAAGATATTGATGGATGGGAATGTCGAAGAAATTTGCTCACGTTATTTTGGTAAGTAAAATATCATAGAGGATAAATACTATGGTCATTACATCAGATTTATGTGAGTCAATGGGTTTAAATTCTTCTCAAGCTATGCTGAAGAAAAAACCCACATGGATCGCAGGTAATATATCAGAGTTTGATCAGCCTTTATTGATAGGATTAACGAAATTATTAAAACCTAAAAAGGTTGTTGAAATAGGTGTGGCAAGCGGCTGGAGTGGATGCCTTTTTATAGAGGCTCTGTCTCAAAATGGGCTACCTGCACAGTATGTAGGCATAGATTTATCCTCAAAATATTATTTAGATAGTAGTCGAGATACAGGGTCAGCAATTTTAGAGATGTTCCCGGAAGTGAATATTGGCTATGAGTTATTGCTTGGATCTCATGCAATAGACAATCTAAAGGAAATTGGTAATGAGATTGATTTAGCATTTATAGATGGAGATCATCGGCATCCTTGGGCAATTTTAGATTTCTTATCCCTCCTTCCAAACTTAAGTCCTAAATCTTATGTCCTTATTCATGATTTGAACCTTTCGACTTACCCAAGGCATGAGCAAACTAACAGAGGGCCTAAATATTTATTCGAATGCTGGCCATTTGATAAAATTCACTCCTCACAAAATTTGCCCATGATTGGAGCTGTTAAGATGCCGGAATTGATAGATAACCAATTCCTTACTCTAATTCTTAACACGACTTGTACACCGTGGGAAACAAATGTTGATCAAGCTATATTAAATAAAATTTCAGCATCGATTGGTTTGCATTACGGCGAGATTTGGGGAGAGAAATTCAGTGATGCTTTCCATAAAATGAATGTTGGCGCTTATAATAATCATGCTGATAATATTGAAAAAGACTTCATTGAACAGTTAATACAAGTTGTTTCACGTAATCCCTATTCTTCTTCACATTTAGCAATGTTGGAATGCGCAACCCTTGTTTATCCTGATTCTGGCAGACTATACCATCATTTATCGGTTTTAAAATATCGCAACAATGATGTTGAAGAGGCTATAAAATTTTCACTAAATGCTGTTAAATTTTCCAAAACAAATGCACACTTTATTTCATTTCTGGGTGAGCTTTACTGTGCTACAAATGAATTAGCAGAAGCTGAGCGTTGTTTGGTTTCCGCAATTGAATTGCAGGAAGATGTAGCAATATTCCACTATCGACTAGCGCATCTGTACGAAAAATCTGGCCAGCTTAAAGATGCGATTTTTTCAGCGCGTCGCGCATGTGAATTGTTACCTAACAATAGTCATTTTGAGAAATATTTTAATCACTTATCAAGCTCGTTATAAAACCTTCCTTCTCTGGGTATATCATGAATAAATTAATTATTTAAAATGATGGTTTTATCATTTTTTTATAATTAATTTCAAATGTTATAATTATATAATGTTTGATATTTTGAACGGATTAATATGAAAAATATAGTGCACATTAAGATTTCTGATAAAGGTTGGATTCTTGAAAAGTTAGCAAGTGAACTAGCTACTAGATTGCCATATGTAAGCTATGGTCTTGAACACGATTCAAATTCTGAAATTCAATATTACATGACATATGGATGTCATCAGGAACGCGTATCACCAATCGAGGTGGCGTTATTTACTCATAAAGAAGATGTTCCTTCAGCTGCAGATAAATTTGATAAAGTTGCTTCTAATGTCGATTTTTGTGTCGCACAGTCAATAAAAACTGAATCTATTATTCGGGAGCTTGGTTTATCTAACGTTGAAACAATTTCTCCAGGTGTTGACCTAAATATTTTCTCACCAGTGGTTCGAATTGGAGTCGTAGGCAGAACTTACCATACAGGGCGTAAAGGCGAAAAACTTGTTGCTCAGGTGATGGATATACCAGGTATTGAATGGCACTTTACTGGGGAAGGTTGGCCAGGTCCTGCTAACTTTATTGAAGAATCTAAACTACCTGATTTTTATAGGTCGCTAGATTACATTCTGGTACCTGCATTAATAGAAGGTGGCCCTATGTGTGTGCTTGAGGCACTTGCTAGCGGCTGTAAGGTTATAGCTTCTCCTGTGGGTTGGGTTCCTCAATTCCCACATATTGAGTTTAAGCTCGGTGATGCGAGCGATTTACGTCGCGTACTTTTGGAAGTAGTTGAAGAAAAGCTTGCCCTAAGAAAAAGCGTTGAAAACTATACTTGGAAAGTATGGGCTGATAAGCATCACAACCTTTTCACTCGATTGCTGAATCGCGATCCTCTTATCGAAAAAAATCATAATGAGCAGCGAATCTTTACTCCTGAAATTCTTCCTCATCAACAGGAAAGTAAGCTAAGCGTATTGGTAGCCGTACATGGTGCTGAAATGACAACGTCTTTGGGAGGGCCCTCCGTTCGTGCCCCGAAGACGGTTGAGGCATTGCGGCAATTAGGTACAGACGCTAATTTCGTATCAAATAGGAATTTTTCGACAGAAGGCGTGGATCTCGTTCATGTTCTCAATGTGTGGCATCCTGACGAGTGTGAAGTTTTATTGAGGCAAGTTGAGAAAAATCAACGACCTTCGGTTCTCTCTCCAATATTTTTGGATTTGTCTGAGCTTAATTTTTATAATGTCAGGGTCAGAAAGATTCTTTCAGATAGTGAAAATATTGAGGATGCGCTTCATGACCTTTCAATTCTTTGCAATGAAAACACTAATCATCGTTCTTTACCATTAACAGCACGAGAACCTTTTCCTAATTACTTTTTGGCAATCCGTCGTTTAGCTACATATTCAAATCATCTCATTCTACTTAGTCACCATGAGAAATCTTTACTCAAACAAATAGGCGTTAACCATCCTTCAACAAGTATAGTAAAAAATCCTGTCAATACTGTTGTCTTCGAAAGCGGTGATCCATCATTATTTAAAAATGCTTTTGATGTTCAGGATTATGTTTTATGTGTGGGTCGAATTGAATCTAGAAAAAATCAGGCACTTCTGGCATTAGCATTAAAAGATACCGGTATTCCGCTAGTTTTAATTGGACATGAGGCTGATGCTAAATATGCCGATTTAATTAGGAAATGGGGAGACGAGAATGTGATTTTCGCCGGGCGTATAGAGGCGAACAGTCCTATGTTAGCCTCTGCATTTTCTGGCGCTAAAGTTTTTTGCTTACCTTCCTGGAGTGAGGGGGCACCATTAGTTGCACTCGAAGCTGCTGCTGCAGGTTGTAATATGGTTTTAAGCGATCGCTCATCTGAATCTGAATATTTCGGTGAATTGGCTCGTTATGTAAATCCAGCTGATGTTAGTGATATCCGACAAAAAATTCTTGACGCTTGGAATGATTCTGAGCTTACTAATTCTTGCCGCTCCGATAAACTTATGCATAAGATGCGAACGGAACACAGTTGGGAAGCTTATGCTCGTCAAACTCAAGATGCCTATAAAGCTGCTTTATCTTGTCAAGCTAAGAAACCGGCTCTATTAGAGTCAAAAGAAAATAAACGCATTTTTGTTGATCTTACAACGTTAGCTCATCATAACGCTACGCCTACGGGTATTGCGCGTGTAGAGAGTCGTTTAGCAGAAGAGTTAGAAAAATTCTATGGGGTTAATGTTGATTTTATCCTTTGGAATTCTCGTTATGGTAAGTTTATTAAAGTGGAATATGCGGATTTAATTAACGCAAGAATCAAAGATTTTGCTGGTGAAAATATCCCCGGTTTTCCTCCTGGTATTCCAAAATCAAATGTGCATTTCAAAAGTGATGATTTAATCCTGATATTTGGTGGGGCTTGGATAAGAAACTCTAATTATTTAAGAGATCTTCAGAGTCTTAAGAAAATGCATGGTGTCGCTGTTGTTAGTACCGTATATGATATAATTCAACACAAAATGAAATACTTGTTTCCTGAGGGTGTTGGTGAACAGTTTGCTGTTAATTGCAAAAAAATTATATCAATTTCAGATATGGTAATTACATGTTCTGAGCAGAGTCGAAGTGACATTGTTGATTTTTGTATAGAAACCCAAACCCCACTTTGTCCTGTTTCTGTATTTAGGTTAGGTGACGAACCTGTTCATGCTGACTCGAATAATGATATTGAGTTCTACAGAGAGGGGCTCTCAGAATTAGCAGTTGATGATAAATTCGTAATGTTTGTTAGTACTATTGATGTTAGAAAAAATCATTCATTACTACTAATGTTATGGAAAGGTTTAATTAGTGAATATGGTGACGACGTACCTAAATTAGTGTTGGTTGGTAATGTTGGTTGGCGTGGTGAGGAATCGGTTAATATACTGAATAACAATCCCGCATTGAAAAATAAAGTTTTGATGCTGCACGGCATCCAAGACTCAACCCTTGATTGGCTTTATAAGCATTGTTTATTCACTGTCTTCCCTTCCCGATATGAAGGGTGGGGATTGCCAGTGGCTGAAAGCTGTCGTTATGGTAAGTTTTGCCTTGCTTCAAACGCAGGTTCCTTGCCAGAAGTTGCACCTGGTTGTGCAGAATATATTGATCCTTTAGATTGTATTGCTTGGTATAAGGCATTGCAGAAGTACTGCTTCGACCCTGCTTTGTTAGCACAAAAGACAAAACTTGCTATGAAATATCAACCAACTAACTGGCAACAAACCGCTCAGCAAGTTATCAACTCTATAAAAGATGTTTGTGCTTCGACTCGGCTCGAATCTCTAAATATAAATGGAGAAATTTGTTTTTCAGCTAAAACACTGCCAGGAATGTTCTCAAGTGATAAATTTACATTAGACGGGTGGTATCAGATTGAAAACACGGGAACCTGGACCTCAGGTAATGAATCATATATTGGTTTCCAATATGATGAGCAGCCGACCAGTGAACTAGCCTTAACTATTACAGCGTTTGGTTATGTCCCGACCTCTGAAGCGATCATCGTAAATGTATTTGTCAATAATGTGATGGTTGCAAAATGGGAAGTTGATGGAAAACGTACTAATCTTACTGCACCAATCGATTCTTCTATTTTACAAAGTTCTAAAAATATAATTGTTAGACTTGAAATTGAAAATCCGCGATCACCTTCAGAGTTTGGTTCTAATGATACTCGTATGCTTGGTTTGCATGTTATTAGCGCGAATTTGATTAATGGTTCTCCTGTTTCTGACGTTATTCAGCGTTCATTGTTGAAAGCAGAAGGCGGACAGAAAAATAGGTTAATACACACGTTACGGATTTCTAAACGTGTTGAGAATAAGCTTAGACAAATAAAGCGCAGGTTAACTAGTTAAATTATTTGCTCACTAACTATTTAAATAACCATTAATAATTGCCTGCTTCCTTATATTTTATTGAAAGAAGCAGGCATTTCTCGGGATATGTATTAAATAGTTTTAATAGAATCCCATGAACTATATATCACCCCACCAACAACTCACCACTCCTAACCTCATTCTCGCCCGCCAACCTCACTACCAGCATCCCCGCCGTAGCAAAGCGTACCCAATGTCGTGCATACAAAATTCCACCAAACTCAGCTACAAGCGGCGTTACTTGATCAGTCACCGGATCGATAATCTCCGCGACGACTTCGCCCGATCGGATATGCGCGCCTAATGGTTTACGATGCAGGATTAATCCCGATACGGGTGAATGGATATACTCGCAACCCGACAACGGCGTAGGCGGATTTTTCAGGGCAGGGGAAGCGGTAGCAGTACCTTCGCTATAGCGCTCTTTGATCACGCTCGACTCATCGGTCGCTTCAATCACGTTCGGTACGCTTAAACCAACACCATTTTCAGCGTTAACACTCACATCTTCGCCGCCAGAGCTCACCGACACTAATTCATCGCCACCAATGACAGGCGCGGCGACTTCAACGGATACCGTAGGTTCGCTACCGCCAATATAGCCACCTTCTTGCAAAGCAGAAATAATCGCATCCGCATCTTTCTCAGCCTGCTCCGGGCAAACATCACGAACACCACGTAATTCCAGCGTCACCGGTAACAAGCCGCGCGGCATCGGGTATTCTTTGCCGAAAATGTCTGCCAGCGTTAACCAAGGCTCGCAACAAGCTTCATCAAAGGGTTCACCACCCGAAATCTGTGCCAGCAACTGGACTTCGCTGCCCAGCCAACGCGCCAGCGGCTCAATATCTGGCCAGGCATGTGGCGTGGTGTATAAATGCGGCACGGCTTCCCAGTCACAATGCAGATCAATCATTAAATCGGCCTGGCTTGCCATACGCATCAAGGTAAAGCGCTGCGCATCCAGTTCGGTTTTAGGAATGGTGTCGCGGTAGTGAAGGTCGATGGCGTTACGAATCAGTCTTTTATTATCATACTCACTTTGCGTAAACGAACCTGAAAGCTTCTCCGCTAGCGCCTCACCTAAAGACGGAAACTTGCGATTAAAGTCCTGACCAGAAAGGGTATGGAATCGGCCTAAATGTGTGCCATGCCAATGCTGGCTTAACGCCAAAGGGTTCGCGACGGGTACCAGCGTAAAGGCTGCTTTTAACTGGCCAGCACATTCCAGAGCTTGTAAACGCTTCTTTAAAAACCACGCAACCGCCATGCCGGGCAGTTCATCGCCGTGTAAAGCCGCCTGAATATAGACCTGTCGTTTATTGTCTTCGCCGAAGTGGAAACTAATAATTTCGCGTTGAGTGCCTAACGATGCGCTTAGCAGAGGATGATGTTGTTGATGCATATCGGTCCTGTAATCGGCTGCGGGCGAGAAATGTAACGCCCTCTAAATGAGCATAAAAAGAAAAGTATAGTGCTGAATAACAACAGGCGGCACAAATGCCGCCTGTGATATTACTGCTGAATTGAGATATCAGTCGCGAAATAGGATTTCTGAATCTTATCGAAGGTGCCGTTTTTCTTGATTTCCGCGAAGGCGTTATCAAGCGCGGTTTTCAGCTCGGCATCGCCTTTACGTAAGCCGATTGCTGTACCGGGACCAATAATCGGATCTTGCACAATTGGGCCAGCCAGCTCGAAATCTTTACCTTGTGGATGCTTCAGAAAGCCAATAGCGGCCTGAGCAGCATCGGTGAAGACCGCATCCAATCGACCTGAAATCAAATCGCTTTCCACCTGCGCCTGATCGCCATACGGAACCACGGTTACGCCGTGCGGCTGCCATTTTGCCAGCGCATAACGCTCCTGCACGGTACCTTGCTCAACGCCAACCGTTTTGCCTTTCAGCGCTTCAGCCGTGGGCAAAATACCCGAGCCTTTGCGGGCAATCAGCTGGGTGTGGGTGTCATACAGCGGCACGGTGAAGTCAATTTGCTTCATTCGTTCTTCGGTGATGCCCATGTCTGAAAGGATGGCATCAAATTTACGCGCCTTAAGCGCAGGGATCATGCCGTCGAACTGGCTTTCTACCCAGACGCATTTAGCCTGCATTTGCTCACATAAGGCATTACCCAAGTCGATATCAAAACCAACCAGTTTGCCCTGCGGCGTTTTGGATTCAAAAGGAGGATAGGTGGGATCGACAGCGAAGCGTACCTGTTCAATTTTTGCCTGCGCGCCGAATGCACAGCCTGCCATCATCGCCATAACCAGCGTCTGACGCAGACGTGTTTTAGTGAAAAAATTTGCCATTATAAGGTCTTCTTTATTCGTGATGTTGAACAATGAAGATTACCTTTCACCTCTGGTGATGGCAATTACTGGATTATTTTCACTACGTTAGCATTACTGAATGTGCGGTAATCCTCTGTATTCATTATTACCGAGTAGTCCAGCAAACCGGCGTTGAAGGCAATCTCGCTATAACGTTCAAACAGCAACGGATCAACAACCAGTTTTAATGCCGGATGAAAACTAAACGGCGGAATCGCGCCAAACACGCAGCCCGTCAGCGAATCCACTTCGGCTGGGCTTGCCAGCGATGCACGGCGTCCGCCAACAGCATCCGCCACTTTTGCTAAATCCGCTTGTTGATCGGCGGGTAACACCGCCAGCACATGCTGTTTAATGCCGTTGCCTTTCACATGACACACCAGCGCTTTGGCGCCTTGTCCCACTTCAGTACCGCGAACAGCAGCCACCGCTTCGCATTTGCCGGTGGCTTCATGGTTCATCAGCCGATAACGCGCTTGATGCTGATTAAGCAGGGCGATCAGTTTTTCATGTGTGGTCATTGGACTCTCCATGATCAGCAAGCTGGATTAATAATGTTTTCAGCATATGCGGTTGGCGAGGTAATACGCCTAACTTAAGCCCTAAAGGTTTACATGCTCGATTTAAGGTGCTTAGCGTGGTGTTCTCGTTATCCTGCTCGATATCAGATAACGTTCGACGACTGATGCCCACCAGCGCGGCATAGCGCTCTTGCGAGAATCCCAACACCTTTTTACGTAGTTGCATTAATAACTCGCCTTGCGACAGCTTATCCTTAATAACCTGCTGAAGCAGTTCAAGTAACATGGCTTCACGCTGAAAAGGCGATATCGTTATCTTCATAGTCGCCATCCTTCGATGCGTTGGTCTAAATAATCAAAACCAATAGTCGGCAAATTCAAAATTGAGCACCCATTTGCTGCGCATATTTCAGGCTGTAGCTTGCATAATTGTTACGATCTATAGGGTCAATGGCATAGTTGAATTAGAAGGCGAGGGCGGCGGCGCTTTCACGGCCTTTGCGTGCCTCTTTAACGTCCAGAAACGCAATATCGTGTCATTGATTATCGACAAACAATTGCAGGGTTAACATGCCGCGCCTCTGTTGAGCAGTATATTGCTCAATATTAGTGTTTTTAGGTTTATTTTTTGAGAAAAATACTGCTCAAAATTATCATATGACCACAATTTTGAGCAGCATATTGCACGATTTACTTATGACGAGATCGCAGGTTAGCGATGATGGTGCTGAAGTCCAGATCCTGATCCTGCAATAACACCAGCAGGTGATAAATCAAATCCGACGCTTCGTTGGTCAGCTCATGGCGATCGTTGACGGTGGCCGCCAGCGCGGTTTCAACGCCTTCTTCACCCACTTTTTGCGCGATGCGTTTGGTGCCGCTGGCGTAGAGTTTTGCGGTGTAGGAGCTTTCTGGATCACCATTTTTACGTGAAGCCAGCAACTGCTCCAGCTGATACAAGAAAGTCCAGTCTGGCGCAGCGGGTGAAAAGCAGCTTGACGTGCCGAGATGGCAGGTTGGGCCAATGGGATTCGCTAAGACCAGCAGCGTATCGTTATCACAGTCAGGTGTGATACTCACGGTTTTCAGGAAGTTGCCGGAGGTTTCGCCTTTGGTCCACAAGCGATTTTTGGTGCGCGAGAAAAAGGTGACGTTGCCTTCTTGCAGCGTTTTTGCCAGCGCTTCTTTATTCATATAACCGTGCATCAGCACTTCGCCTGATACGCTGTGCTGTACGATTACCGGCATCATGCCTTGCGTTTTGTCCCAATCAAGTTGGGCCAGTTGTTGAACAGTTAACACGCGCGAATCTCCACACCGTTGTCGATCAGAAAGCTTTTCAGCTCACCAATATTGATAATCTGTTTGTGAAACACCGACGCGGCCAGTGCGCCATCGACGTTGGCCTGTTCAAAGGCCTCAAGGAAATGCTGCATAGTGCCCGCGCCGCCAGAAGCGATCATTGGTACTTTACAAACTTCACGCACTTTTTTCAGCTGCACCAGATCATAGCCGTTACGCACGCCATCCTGGTTCATCATGTTTAACACGATTTCGCCCGCGCCGAGTTTCTGTACTTCCTGCACCCATTCCAGCGTTTCCCACGTGGTAACACGGGTACGGGATTCGTCGCCGGTATATTGATTGACGTGATATTTACCGGTGCTTTCATCAAACCAGGTATCAATGCCCACTACAATACACTGCACACCAAAGCGGTCAGCAAGGCGGGTGATTAAGGAAGGATCGGCCAGCGCGGGCGAGTTAATGGAAATCTTGTCAGCGCCGAATTCCAGAATGCGCGCCGCATCTTCGGCAGATTTGATACCGCCCGCCACGCAGAACGGAATATCGATCACTTCAGCAACGCGTGATACCCAACTTTTATCCACCACACGGCCATCGGATGATGCTGTAATATCGTAAAACACCAGTTCGTCTGCGCCTTCTTCAGCGTAACGCTGCGCCAGCGGCACGATATCACCAATGATTTCGTGATTACGGAACTGAACGCCTTTGACGACCTGACCGTCACGTACATCGAGACAAGGAATTATCCGTTTTGCCAGCATGAGATTGCCTCCGAAACTGTGAATTTGCCTTCCAACAATGCGCGTCCAACGATCACGCCCTGCACACCGCTGCTGCGGAGCGCGGCGATGTCGCTCAGTTCGCCGATGCCGCCAGATGATTGAAATGCAATCTCTGGATAGCGCGCAGTCACTTCCTGATACAGCGTCACGTTGGAGCCAGTTAGCGTGCCGTCACGCGAAATATCGGTACACAATACATGCTTCAGGCCAACAGGCTGGAATTGATCAATGACGTCTTCCAGCGTCACGCCGGCGGCTTCTTGCCATCCGCTGATCGCCACTTCTTTGCGATTATTCGTGTCAATGCGCACGTCTAATGCCAACACAATGGCCTCAGCTCCAAACTCTTTAAACCACTGTTTCACTTCTGCTGGCTCTCTCACCGCCGTGGAACCGACTACCACACGGCTTGCACCCGCATCCAGCAGGGCTTTGACATCTTCGCGGGTGCGAATACCACCACCGACCTGCACGATGGCATCAACGCCATTCAACAAGGTTTTCAGCAGGGGAATCTGGCGTTTTGCCGGATCTTTTGCACCGGTTAAATCCACTAAATGCAACACCGCTGCGCCTTGGCTAGCGTATTCCTGCAAACGCGGGAGCGGATCGCTGCCGTAATCACGCTGCTGACCATAATCACCCTGATGCAGGCGAACCACTTTGCCGTCAATTAAATCTAACGCGGGGATAATCATCACATCTCCAGGAAGTTTTTCAGCAACTGCGCGCCCGCTTTGCCAGAGCGTTCTGGGTGGAACTGCACGCCGAAGAAGTTATCTTTTTGCAGCGCCGCCGTGAACGGTAAACCGTAATGGCATTGCGCGATGGTGCTGGCGTTAACCGGCATGGCATAGCTATGGACAAAGTAGAAGTAGCTGCCTTCGTCAATGCCACGGAACAGATGATTACCCGCTTGCGCGGTGATCTGGTTCCAGCCCATGTGCGGCAGCGGCAAACCCTGCGTATCCATCAGCGAAACCGGTTCGTCAACAATGCCCAGCGTTGGAACCCCGCCGTTCTCATCACTGCCGCGCCCCAGCAACTGCATGCCGAGACAAATGCCCAGCACCGGTTGAGTACAGGCTTTGATTAGCTCGATAAGGTCACGCTCTTCAAGCTGACCCATTGCCGCTTTGGCGGTGCCAACGCCCGGTAAAAACAGCTTGTCGGCACGCAGTACCACGTCAGAATCGCGGCTAACAATCGGCGTATAACCCAGGCGTTCAACCGCCCATTTCACCGAAGAAAGATTGGCGCAGCCGGTATCAAGGATCACCACATTCATCACAGCACTCCTTTGGAACTCGGAAGGGTGTTGCCATCCACGCGAATCGCCTGGCGCAGCGTGCGGCCAAAGGCTTTAAACAGACTTTCAACGCGATGATGATCGTTTTTACCTTTGGTTTTCAGGTGCAGCGTGCTCATCATGCTGTAAGAAAGCGAGCTGAAGAAGTGCTCAACCATTTCGGTGCTGAGATCGCCAACTCGTTGATAATTGAATTCAGCTTTGAACTCAATGTGTGGGCGGCCAGAGATGTCTAATGCACAGCGCGCCAGGCATTCATCCATCGGCAAAACAAAGCCGAAACGGCCAATGCCACGCTTGTCGCCCAACGCTTTTAACAGCGCTTCGCCTAGCGCCAGGCCGGTATCTTCAACCGTGTGGTGATCGTCAATGTAGAGGTCGCCTTTCACTTCGATATTCATGCGGAAGCCACCATGCACCGCAATCTGATCCAACATGTGGTCGAAGAAACCGACGCCAGTGTTGATCTTGCTGCTGCCTTCGCGGTCTAACCAGACTTCTACTTTGACTTGGGTTTCTTTGGTGTTGCGGTTCACCAACGCGTAGCGGTCACGCTTAGTCAAACGCTGCTCAATGGCGCGCCAGTCTTCACCTTCGGCGCCATAGCGGATTGCCTCAATACCCATGTTCTCCGCGAGCTGAACATCAGTCAGGCGATCGCCAATCACATAGCTGTTGGCTACATCAATGGCGCCTTCAGCCAGCCACGCATCAACCATTTTGGTTTTTGGCTTGCGGCAATCGCAGTTGTCATCCGGCATGTGCGGGCAGATCAGCACATCATCAAATTGAATGCCTTGCGATGTCAGGATTTGCATCATCAGATTGTGCGGGCCATCGAAATCCGCCTGCGGGAAACTCGATGTGCCTAAACCATCCTGATTGGTGATCATCACCAAACGATAACCGGCGGTTTGCAGCGCCAGCAAAGTGGGGATCACGTTGGGTTCAAATGCCAACTTGTCCATGCGATCCACCTGAAAATCGGCAGGCGGTTCAGAAATAATGGTGCCGTCGCGGTCAATAAAAAGGGTCTTCTGGCTCATGCTTGCTCCACAGATAAAGCTTGCAGCGCGGCGATCACTCGCTCGCACTCTTCACGCGTGCCGATGGAAATGCGCAGGCATCCCGACAGGCCCGGATTTTTGTTTTGGTCACGCAAGATAATGCCCTGATCCCACAGCGTTTTGAATACCGTTGGCGAATCAGTGAAGCGCGCCAGCACGTAGTTGGTGTCACTGGCAAAAGTTTGCTCGACGCAGGCGCACTGAGCGAGCTGCGTTAGCAGCCAGCTGCGGTTGTCGTTTAACTGGGCAACGTGTTCGCGCATCAATGTAATGCCTTGCTCGCTCAATGCCTGAGCCGCTACATCTGCCACCGGCGTGGCCAGCGGATAGGGCGCAATCACTTTCAACAGCAGATCGATAACCGGCTTGTTTGCCAGCGTAAAGCCGCAGCGTAAACCCGCTAGCGCAAAGGCTTTCGACAGAGTGCGCAGCACAACTAAATGTGGATAATCTTTCAGCCAACCGGTCAGCGTCGCTTCCGGGCAGAACTCAATATAGGCTTCATCTGCTACCAATAGCGCTTTACCGGCGGTCATATCCAGCAGCTGGCGAATATCGTCCGGGTTGATCAGGTTGCCGGTAGGATTGTTCGGACTACAAAGATAGACAATCTTCACGCCTTCCAACTTGTCGGCAATCGCGGGTAAATTCAGTTGCCAGTTATCAAGCGCCGGAACGGTGCGATACTCAATGCCGATGGTTTCGGCGCTGACGCTGTACATGCCATAGGTGGGAGGACAAAACAGAATTGCGTCTTTACCGGGTTCGCAAAAGGCGCGCATCAGCAGTTCAATGCCTTCATCTGCACCACGGCTTGCCAACACATTCTCAGGCTGCAATCCGGCATAGGCTGCGTAGCGTTCAATCACTAATTTTGGCTGGCATTCTGGATAACGATTCAGTGTCTGCTGCGAAAGCTCAAACGGCACCGGCAGCGGAAACTCGTTGGCGTTGAGCCACACATCGCCCTGACCACCCAAGCGACGCGCCGACTGATAGGGCGTCAAAGTACGCACGTTTTCGCGCGCCAAATCTTCAATATTCAGGCTCATGCTTGCTCCTTCAGTGCGGCAACGCGCAGGGTAACGGCATTTTTATGGGCATCTAACTGTTCAGCAGCGGCAAGGGTTTCGATGGTAGCGGCAAGGTTCATGAAACCTTGTGGCGTCAGCTCTTGTACCGTCATACGTTTCTGAAAATCCGCCAGTCCCAGGCTGGAACAGGTCGCGGTATAACCATAGGTTGGCAAAACGTGATTGGTGCCTGAAGCGTAATCACCTGCAGACTCTGGCGACCAGTCACCGAGGAAAACCGAACCTGCACTGGTAATGGAATCCACAAGTTCACGCGGCTGGCGCGTTTGAATGATCAGATGCTCAGGGCCATAGGCATTGGAGATTTCCACGCATTGCGCGATATCACGCGCCACAATCAAACGGCTGCTTTCCAATGCCTGACGTGCAGTCGCCGCACGCGGCAGTTGCGCCAGTTGTTGTTCTACGGCCTTGGCGACACCTTCAGCCAAGGCTAAAGAAGGCGTCAACAAGATGACCTGTGAATCGGGTCCGTGTTCCGCTTGTGACAACAGATCAGAGGCGACAAACGCTGGCGTTGCGCCTTCATCAGCAATCACCAGCACTTCCGATGGGCCGGCAGGCATATCAATTGCCGCGCCATCTAAACGCTGGCTCACTTGACGTTTGGCTTCGGTAACGTAAGCGTTGCCGGGCCCAAAAATTTTGTCGACGCGCGGCACGGTTTCAGTGCCAAAGGCGAGGGCAGCAATGGCTTGTGAACCGCCAACCTGGAACACTTCTTCTACGCCACACAACTTCGCAGCATAGAGGATCTCATCAGCAATCGGCGGTGGGGAGCAAAGCACCACACGACCACAACCCGCAATACGCGCTGGCGTTGCCAACATCAGCACGGTGGAGAACAACGGCGCGGAACCACCGGGAATATACAAACCAACCGATTTTACCGGACGCGTAATTTGCTGGCAGCGCACGCCGGGCTGCGTTTCAATATCGACTGGCGCGAGGATCTGCGCATTGTGAAAGGTTTCAATATTGTTCACCGCAACAGCCATCGCCTGTTTCAGCGTGTCGCTTAATCTGGCGCTGGCCTCTTCAATTTGCTGCGGCGTGACGCGCAAGTTTTCAACCTGCGCCTTATCGAAGCGCGCGCTAAAAGTGCGCAACGCTTCATCACCGTTGGTTTTAACCTGATCAAGCACGTCGCGAACGGTTTGAGTGATGCTTTTTGAGGCGGCGATTGCCGGACGCATCAGCAGCGCCTGCTGCTGCTCCGCGTTACATTGCTGCCAGTTGATTGGGGTTGCAAAGGCCATGGCTTACTCCATCATCTTCTCAATCGGCAGCACTAAAATTGAGCTGGCACCCAACGCCTTCAATTTTTCCATGGTTTCCCAGAACAGGGTTTCGCTGCTGACCATGTGCATCGCCACGCGAGATTGATCGCCGGCTAAGGGCAGAACGGTAGGACGCTCGGCACCAGGCAGCAGTTTGATCACTTCTTCCAGACGATCGCTGGGTGCGTGCATCATGATGTATTTCGACTCACGCGCTTTAATGACGCCCTGAATACGCGTCATCAGCTTGTCGATCAGTTCCTGTTTCGCACCTGGCATCTCGCCGTCACGCTGAATCAGGACGGCTTTCGAACGATAGATCACTTCGACTTCACGCAGGCCGTTGGCTTCTAACGTGGCACCGGTTGAAACCAAATCACAAATGGCGTCCGCCAGGCCAGCGCGAGGCGCAACTTCAACGGAACCATTCAGCATGCAGGTCTTAAAACTCACATTTTTTTGATCGAGGTATTTTTTTAGCAGGTGAGGATAAGAGGTGGCGATACGCGAGTTGTGCAAGCATTGCGGGCCGGTATATTCATCATCTACCGACATCGCCAGTGACAGGCGACAACCGCCAAAATCCAGGCGACGCAGTGTAAAGTAGCGTGGATCTTCGCCTTGTGCGCGGCGGGTTAGCAGTTCTTCTTCCAGCACGTTTTCGCCAATAATACCGAGGTCGACCACGCCATCCATCACCAGGCCAGGAATATCGTCATCGCGCACGCGCAAAATGTCGATAGGCATATTCTCCGCAAACGCAATCAGGCGCTGCTGCTGAAGGTTGATTTTAATGCCACAGCGCGCCAGCAGTTCGCGTGAATCATCACTCAAACGGCCAGATTTCTGCATAGCTATGCGTAAACGGGTGTTATCTAACATGGTTCCTGTCCTCTTAATCCTGTCCTGAATGTTTCGGTTGCGTCAGCCCATAAAAAAACCCCCGGAAGACGATCTTCCGGGGGTTCTCTTGCGTTCACACCACTGGAAGATCTTAACAGTCTCCCAGCACACATCGCCTGAAAGACTAGTCAGGATGATGGTGATGATGGTGGTTAAACTGAACGCGTGTCATATAAATTCCGTTGATGAATGAGTATTCATTTATGTGCTAATTAACCTAACCAGGATGAACTCGATTGGCAACCCTTTTTTAGCGTTACCTTCAGATTCATTTCAGAAAGCACCGAAACTCATTTGGGCTGGTTTGCAATGCGCCTCAGCACTAGTATGAATAACATCTTGATGCGCAAAGCCAGGAGTCAGATATGAAGAAGGTCGCAATAATAGGTTTGGGATGGCTAGGCATGCCGCTGGCGATGGCGTTAACGGCACGCGGCTGGCAAGTGACTGGCAGCAAAACCACACCGGATGGCATCGACGCGGCACGGCGCTGCGGCATTGAAGCTTTTCAACTTGAGCTCACGCCAGAAATGATCTGTGAGGCTGAAGATCTTGAGCCGCTGTTAAATGTGGATGCGCTGGTGGTGACTTTGCCCGCCAGCCGAACTGCCGAAGGCGGCGAGAAATATCTGCAGGCGGTACAAAACGTGGTGGACAGCGCACTGGTGTATAACGTCCCACGCATTATCTTCACCAGCTCTACATCGGTCTATGGCAATGCTTCCGGCGTGATGCGCGAAAACAGCCCACTTCAGCCAGAAACGGTGGCAGGAAAAACGCTGGTGGAATTGGAAAACTGGCTGCATAACTTGCCGGGCACCAGCGTGGACATCTTACGGCTGTCAGGGCTAGTTGGACCTAAACGCCATCCTGGCCGCTTCCTCGCCGGTAAAAAAGATGTCCCAAATGGTTCACAAGGCGTGAATTTGGTTCATCTGGACGATGTAGTAGAAGCCATTATGCTGCTGTTGCAAACCCCAAAAGGTGGCCGAGTGTTTAACCTTTCCGCGCCAAAACATCCTACCCGCGCAGAATTTTACCCCAGCGTTTCAAAGCAGCTAGGACTTGAGCCACCCCAGTTCTTGCCGACTGAAGGCCAAGACAGCGGCAAACTCATCGATGGCACGCGCATCTGTAGCGAGCTGGGTTTTGAATATATTTATGATGATCCGGTTAAAATGCCTTTGGAGTAAAAGACGTTTCATGCTGCTTCGCCTCATAAACACAAAAGTTCTTAATAGCGTCTTATTTATAACGGACAGGAGAACATAACGGGTAGATGAGCCCGAGGAACCTTCCCCCTTGTAGGGGAAGGTTGGATGGAAGAAAGCGAGCACAATTCTGCAATATAAACCCTTACACCCCTAATCGATCCCGTATCGCATACCACACCGCGCCCATCGCGGTTAACGGTACTTTGAATCGTCGTCCGCCGGGGAAGGGTAGGTGAGGTAAATTGGCAAAGGCATCAAAGCGCTCTGCATCGCCGCGCAGGACTTCGCTGATTAACTTGCCAGAGAGATGCGTGCAGGTGACGCCGTGTCCACTGTCGCCCTGCATAAAATAGACGTTATTCTCCAGGCGGCCAAACTGCGGCATGCGCGACAAGGTCAACAGGAAATTTCCGCTCCAGCCAAACGCCAGTTTCACATTCTGCAACTGAGGAAAGGTACGAAGAAGTTTTGGGCGAATAAGTGCTTCAATATCTCGAGGATCGCGCGCACCGTAAACCACGCCGCCGCCGTATAACAGGCGGTTATCGGCGGTAAGGCGGAAGTAATCCAGCAGGTAGTTACAATCTTCCACGCAGTAATTGTTGGGCAACAGCGACAGCGCCTGATCGCGACTCAACGGCTCGGTTGCGACAATTTGTGAGCCGCACGGCATGCTTTTGCTGCTAAGGCGTGGTTCGACTTTGGTCGGCAGGTAAGCGTTACCGGCAAAAATCACAAATTTTGCTGTGACTTCTCCCTGCGCTGTTTTCACTCGATTCGGCGAGCCATAAACCACGTTCAACGCGGCAGATTGCTCATAGATGCGGCCGCCGTGGCGGCGAATGGCTTCTGCTTCGCCCAGCGCCAAATTGAGCGGATGTAAATGCCCGCCACGCTTATCCAGCAGGCCACCAATATAGCGCTCGGTCGCGACTTCCCGGCGAATGCCGCGTTCATCTAAAAGTTCAAGATCGTGATTACCATATTGCGCCCACAACTTTTTCTGATTACGCAGGTGGCCCATTTGACGCGCATTTAATGCCGCAAAAATGCCGCCGGGGCGATAATCACAGGCGATCGCATAACGATCAATACGATCGCGGATGATCTCGGCACCTTCAAACATCATGCTGCCGAGCATGCGCGCGCTCTCTTTCCCGTAACGCTGTTCAATCACATCGACGTCACGGCTGTAAGAGTTCACCACCTGGCCGCCGTTGCGACCGCTGGCGCCATATCCGACGCGGGCCGCCTCCAGCACTACCACGTCATAACCCGCTTCGGTCAGGTAGAGGGCAGCGGATAAACCGGTAAAACCGCCGCCGATAATGCAAACGTCACACTGAATACTCTCTTGCAATAGCGGCCACGGTTCATGAGGATTGGCTGTTGCAGCGTAATAACTCTCCACGTAATTCATCACAACCTCCTCAAAACGCAATTTTTATTAAAAATTGGCGGGCGTATGGGCACTGATAATGCGACATATGTGATCGGTGGTATTGGTAAAGCTGTGCGGCAAACCGGTGTCGATAACGTAACTTTCACCCGCATATAAATGAAAACTTTGCCCGTTCACCACTAAGGTGATTTCACCTTCCAGCAGCGTGCCGGTCTCTTCGCCGGGATGACGCAATTTCTCACCCGTGCTGGCACCGGGCTGATAGGTTTCCAGCAGCATGCCCAGTGTGCGGCGGCTCTGCCCGTTATGAATGAGCTTGAGCGACACGCCCTGGCTGCCTATCTCCAGTAAATCGTCCGGGCGAACGATGATTTTTGGCGTTGAATCCGCTTTGGCTTCAGAGAAGAACTCCGACAGCGATAAGCCATATACTTTTAATAATTTCTGTAAGGTGCTTACCGCCGGGCTGACTTTATCCTGCTCTATGGTGCTAATTGCGCTGTGTGTTAAACCTGCAAGTTCAGCGACGCGGCGCTGAGACAATCCCAACTCTTGCCGGATTTGCGATAAACGCCTTCCGGGGGCCAGAGTGGCATCATTCATGTTCTCTTTTCCTTGTGGTAACGGATTGCGGCCTGAATAAATCCATCGAACAACTGACGTGACGTTGCCGAGCTTTCCGCTTGCCATTCAGGGTGCCACTGCACCGCCAGGGCAAAGGGATGATGATGCAGGCTGACCGCTTCAATCAGCCCGTCGGGCGCGCGCGCTTCGATGCGTAATTGTGGACCCAGCTCGCGGATCCCTTGTTGATGCAGTGAGTTTACTGTCAGCGTGGTGCTATCGAGCAGGTTGCTGAGCAAGCCATCCGGCTCAACCGTGACGGCATGCGCTGACGCATATTGCTGATCAAGCGGCTGAGAATCATCTTCATGATGACGCTGAAACTGGCGATGCTGGCTAATCTGGCGATACAGTGCGCCACCATTGGCAACCACAAGTTCTTGCATACCGCGACAAATGCCGAACAGCGGCATCTTTTTACCCATGGCATGCGTGATCAAACTAAAAGCCAGCCGATCGCGGCCAGGATCGCTATGCAACTCTTTGCCTTCTTCACCATATTGCCAGGGTTCGATATTGCTGGGGCTACCGGTGAGCAATACGCCATCCAAAATCGTCATAGCGTTTTCTAATAGATGAGGGGCGTGCATTAAATGATGAGGCAGGGCAAGCGGGACACCGCCCGAGGCCAACACGGCGTCAAGATATTTGTTATGCACCGTTTGCGTGGGATGACCGCCTTTATCGATCTGGCACATCGTTACGCCAATCAAGGGTTTGTCAAAAATAATGCCCATTTTTCCCCTCACTTGCTGTTCGAAATATCAACCGAAAAAGCGCGATTGGTGCTTAAGTGTGCAATATTTTGTCAATCTAGCAATCTGTTGCGGGTTCTTCAAACAGATTTGTTACATTTGCACACTTTTTGTGTTGGCGCTATGTTAGAAGGGTGGCTGTTATTTTGAGCATTGCGCAAACCATTTACGGGGCGGGTGAGATCATGACAAACCTGGTAGAAGTAGAAGACTTTACGCGTCATAGCGAAGAGAGACGAACCAGCGCGTTCCAGCTTGAGGTGAAAGCCTGGCTGGAGCGCCATCCTGAAACGCAGTATGTCGACATCTTATTAAACGATTTAAATGGAGTCTTTCGCGGTAAACGCATTCCGGTTTCCGCGCTGCTTAAACTTGAAAAAGGCTGTTACTTTCCGGCATCGGTGTTTGCCATGGATATTCTCGGCAACACAGTAGAAGAGGCCGGTCTCGGACAATCCCTCGGTGAACCTGATAATCTGTGCCTTCCTGTTCTCAATACGTTAGTTCCTTCCGCTTCCGATCCTGAACACATTGCGCAACTGCTGTTAACCATGCGCAACCAAGATGGCACTCCCTTTGACGTTGAACCCCGAAATGTCCTCAATCAACTGTGGCAGCAGCTACGCAATCGAGGCTTGTTTCCGGTGGTAGCGGTAGAGTTGGAGTTCTATCTGGTGGACAAAAAGCGTGATGCGGAAGGCTTTATTCAGCCGCCTTGCTCGCCCGGCAGCGATGAGCGCAACATGCAGAGCCAGGTTTACTCAGTAGATAATCTCGACCACTTTGCCGATGTCCTGCGTGACATTGATGAGATAGCCAAACTGCAGGGCATTCCTGCCGATGGCGCGCTGGCAGAAGCGTCGCCAGGCCAGTTCGAAATCAACCTGCATCACACTCGCGATGTGCTGCAAGCCTGCGATCACGCTATACAGCTAAAACGCCTGATACGTCAGGTGGCCGAAAACCACGGTATGACCGCAACCTTTATGGCTAAACCTTATGAAGAGTATGCGGGCAGCGGTATGCACGTACATATCAGCATGCTGGACGCCGCCAATCACAACGCTTTTGCCTGTGATGACGGCAGCGATTCGCCGCTGCTCAAACGCGCGCTGGCGGGAATGATTGATCTCATGCCCGCATCAATGGCGCTGCTGGCACCTAACGTTAACGCTTTTCGGCGGTTTGTACCGGAAGCCTATGTGCCGTTGCAGGCATCGTGGGGCCATAACAATCGTACCGTGGCGCTGCGCATTCCCTGTGGCGATGTCGAGAATCATCGCATCGAATACCGGGTTGCTGGCGCGGATGCCAATCCCTATTTAGTGGTTTCGGCGATTTTAGCCGGCATGCTGCATGGATTGGATACGCAACTGCCGCTACCGCATCCGGTGACTGGCAACGGTCATGAAGCAGAAGGTTTGGCGATTCCTATACGTCAAAGCGATGCTTTATATGAGTTCGAGCAGAGCTATCCGCTGCAAAAATTATTAGGCGAGCGCTTTGCCAAAGTATGGTACAGCTGCAAGAATTATGAGCTGATGCAGTTCGAGCGGTTGATCACTGCCACCGAAATTGACTGGATGCTTAAAAATGCCTGAGTAATATTTTGCATTTGGTGCCGCAACATCTTGTGCTGAGCCAATTGTTTGAGGCAGAATATGCGCGCTGCAAAAATGACATATAACCGACGCTTACCGCGCCGGTTATTTTTTTTGCACATTGTTTTTACTGACAGGTTTTCGCTGACTTAACCGAGGCCGGGCACGCACCCGGATAGATAAACACTGAAAACACGCTTAAGCGTGAGATTGAGGATTCAAAGATGGGGATGTTTTCCACACTGCCAGCCTATGCTGGTACGCGTTTTCGTGATGACTACGGCGCCACGCGTTCTACACACCTTACTCCCTGTCGCATCTTGCGCAGTTGCCCCGTGACTCAACCTGGCCAGGTTGTCGCACAGGAGGCAATGAAGCATGTCGCTTAATACCTCTGCAGCACCTCAGCGTGCGCATCTGAAAAAATCGCTGACCTTACTTCCGGTCGTCATGATGGGCTTAGCCTACATGCAGCCTATGACCCTTTTTGATACGTTTGGTATCGTCTCTGGGTTGACCGATGGTCACGTTGCCACCGCTTATGCGTTTGCACTGATTGCGATTCTGTTTACCGCCGTGAGCTACGGTAAGCTGGTACGCCGCTTCCCCTCTGCGGGCTCCGCTTATACCTACGCGCAAAAGGCTATCAGTCCGCACGTCGGGTTTATGGTGGGCTGGTCATCTTTGCTGGACTATTTGTTCATGCCGATGATCAACATCCTGCTGGCAAAAAACTATTTTGAAACACTGGTGCCCGGCATTCCTTCGTGGATTTTTGTCGTGATGCTGGTGGGCTTCATGACGCTCTCGAATCTCAAAGGCATCAAAACCGTTGCCAACTTCAACAGCATTATTGTGGTGCTGCAGGTTGTGGTTATGGTCGGTATCACTGTGATGGTGATTTACGGCGTAGCAAACGGCGAAGGCGCGGGCACCTTGACCAGCAGCAAACCTTTCTGGTCAGAAAATGCCCATGTCGTGCCCATGATTACCGGCGCGACGATACTCTGCTTCTCCTTCCTTGGCTTTGATGGAATCAGTTCCCTGTCGGAAGAGACCAAAGATGCAGAACGCACCATTCCACGCGCGATCTTCCTGACGGCGTTGATTGGTGGTGTAATCTTTATCATTGCCTCGTACTTTTTGCAGCTTTATTTCCCGGACATTACCCGCTTCCAGGACCCGGATTCGTCACAGCCAGAAATTATGCTGTTCGTAGCCGGTAAAGCGTTGCAGGTCGGTATCCTGATCTTCTCGGTGGTCACGGTGCTGGCTTCAGGTATGGCGGCACATGCAGGCGTTTCACGTCTGATGTATGTCATGGGTCGTGATGGTGTGTTCCCAGAGCGCTTCTTTGGTTACATCCATCCGAAGTGGCGTACACCGTCTCTGAATGTACTGCTGGTGGGTGCGGTTGCCTTGATGGCGATTAATTTCGACCTGGTCACGGCAACAGCGCTGATTAACTTCGGCGCGTTAGTGGCGTTTACCTTTGTGAACCTGTCGGTGATTGCGCAGTTCTGGATCCGTGAGAAGCGTAACCGCACGCTGAAAGATCACTTCCAGTTCCTGGTACTGCCGCTGCTCGGTGCAATGACAGTCGGTGCACTGTGGATCAACCTGGAAGAGAGTTCGATGGTTCTGGGCCTGATTTGGGCGACTATCGGTATTCTGTATCTGGCGTTTGTGACTCGCAGCTTCCGTAATCCGGTGCCGCAGTTCAGCGAAGAGATTTAAGTAAACCACTCTGTACCTGCATGTTGCAGCGTCTCCTTCCCCCGCTTCGCGGGGGAAGGCTGGGATGGGGGACAGCGCGCAGATGAGGTCGTTTGTCCCCCACCTCGGTCCTCCCCCATACATGGGGGAGGAAGACGCTGCAAAATGCCCACTCTGTATCTGCATGTGGCAGCGTCTCCTTACCCCGCAATCACCAGTTCCCATTCTCCTTTATTCAGCGATTCCCGCGCCGCACCACTTAGCTGTTTATCCGTAATAATGGTGTCGAACTGCTCCAGCGGCAGGGCTAAAAACGTTGCGATTTTGTTGTACTTCGAGCTGTCGCTCAGCAACACGCGCTTGCTGCTCACTTCGCTGACCGTCTGCTTCACCGTCACTTTGTCTTCATCTGGCGTGAACAACCCGCGCGGTCCCCAGGATGACGAGGAAATAAACGCGATATCGATCGCCAAATGACGCAAACTGCGCGCGGCCGCTTCTCCCACGCAAGAACGATTTTCCCGGCAAACTGTGCCGCCTGTGTGAATTACCCGACAGCTACTGGCCTCCATCAACAAATTCGCCACCATGAAATCATTGGTTACCACCAGCAAGTCATCACGATCCACCACCTCACGTGCCAGCGCCAACGTGGTGGTGCCAGCATCCAGATAGATACAGCTGTTACGCGGAATATGCTGCGCGGCTAATCGACCAATCGCATTTTTTTCATCGTTAAACAGGGCCGTTTTCGTTAGATGCGAAGGTTCCGCCGCCAGCCGATCGGCTGAACGCACGCCGCCCGACACCGACAGCACAGCACCTTGCTCTTCCAACTTTTGCACATCACGACGAATTGTCATGTGTGAAACACCGAGTCGATCGGTCAGTTCGGCAATACTCACCACGCCACGCTCGCCAACCAGCGCCAAAATTTGTTGATGTCGTTCGACGGGAATCACATCGGCTCCTTGAAAGTTATCATTTTTTCACATTGTAAGGGTTTTACTCTTTAACGCGAATAGAAATTTCTTAGCCTGACAGGGGCGGTAATGGCTATATATCCGCTTGCAGCAAGGCTTGAGTGAGAATGTTCTGCTTTGTGAATATTTGTTGTTTTCGCGGTATGAAGTTATTTTTTGTGAGTTGGCGCGCATTTTTTCGCCCGACAACCTGTCAGGATTAACATCAACAAACAAATAATCACTTAATTTAACAGCGGAGGCCTACGGTGCCAGTCTCAAATATCTGTGTTATCGGTTTAGGTTCAATGGGGATGGGTGCAGCGCAATCGTGTATCCGTGCAGGTTTAAACACATGGGGCGTGGATCTCAATCCCGCTGCACTGGAAACACTGCGTCAGGCTGGCGCACGTGACGCACAAACCTCCGCTGACAGCTTTGTTGATCAGCTCGACGCAGTGTTGCTGCTGGTGGTCAATGCCAAACAAGTCAACGCTATTCTGTTTGGTGAAAACGGTCTGGCAGCAAAGTTAAAGCCCGGCACGCTGGTAATGATCTCTTCTACTATCTCGGCACAAGACGCGCAGCAGTTTGAGCAAAAACTGGCGGAACACCAGTTACTGATGCTGGACGCGCCGGTATCCGGTGGCGCAGCCAAAGCTGCCACCGGCGACATGACGGTAATGGCATCGGGCAGCGAAGCGGTGTTTGCACAACTGCAGCCCGTGCTGGATGCAGTTGCGGCGAAAGTCTATCGCGTGGGCAATGAAATCGGCCTTGGCTCCACCGTTAAAATTATTCACCAGCTGCTGGCTGGCGTGCACATTGCGGTGGGCGCAGAAGCGATGGCGCTGGCCGCGCGCGCGGGCATTCCACTCGATACCATGTATGACGTGGTGACTAACGCCGCCGGAAACTCCTGGATGTTTGAGAACCGTATGCGTCACGTCGTGGATGGCGATTACAGCCCCAAATCGGCTGTCGATATCTTTGTAAAAGATCTCAACCTGGTCGCTGACACCGCCAAATCATTGCATTTTCCGCTGCCTTTAGCCTCAACCGCACTGAATATGTTTACCGAAGCCAGCAACGCAGGCTATGGCCGTGAAGATGACAGCGCGGTGATCAAGATTTTCAGCGGCATTACGCTGCCACAGGCGCAGGAGAAAGCATGATGCGTTTGGGTGTGATAGCTGACGACTTCACCGGTGCGACCGATATCGCCAGCTTTCTGGTGCAAAACGGTCTTTCTACTATTCAGTTTAACGGCGTGCCGGATAACAGCGATGCGCTGGACGCGCAGGCAATTGTGATTAGCCTGAAGTCACGTTCTTGCCCGGTTGAGCAGGCCATTGATCAGTCGCTGGCTGCTTTGAAATGGCTGCAACAGCAAGGCTGTGAACGTTTCTACTTTAAATATTGCTCCACGTTCGACAGCACAGCACAGGGCAATATCGGCCCGGTGACCGATGCTCTGTTAGCGGCGTTGGATGAAACGCAAACGGTGATCTGCCCGGCGCTGCCGATTAATGGCCGCACGGTTTATCAAGGGCATCTGTTCGTGGGTGAGCAGTTGTTGTCCGAATCGGGTATGCGTCACCATCCGGTCACACCGATGACCGACAGCAATTTGTTGCGATTAATGGCGCGTCAGGCAAAAGGCAAAGCAGGGCTGATTGCCGCACCCATCCTCGACCAAGGCGCAGCGGCGGTGCGCAGCAAGCTTGATGAACTGCGTCAGCAAGGCATTAACTATGTGGTGATCGATACCTTAAATGAGCAGCATCTGCTCACCCAAGGTGAAGCGCTGCGCGATATGCGTTTGGTTACCGGTGGTTCAGGTTTAGCGATCGGCCTGGCGCGTCAATGGGCGCAAGCAGGCAGCGATCGCCGCGAAGCAGAAGAGGCGGGGCGTCCGCAAGGCAGCCGTGCCGTGGTGATTTCCGGTTCCTGTTCGCAGATGACCAACTGGCAGGTCGCGACTTATCGCCAACAAGCGCCAGCCCAGGAAGTGTTAGTTGAACGCTGTCTTGACGATGCAGAAAGCTACGCGCAACAGCTGTGTGACTGGGTTGATGCAAACAGCCATCAACCGTTAGCGCCGCTGTTATTCGCCACCGCAGATGCGCAACAGCTGCAAGCTATTCAGCAGCAATACGGAGCACAACGCAGCAGTGAAGCGGTGGAATCACTGTTTGCCGCGGTAACGCGAGAATTAAAAGCACGTGGCTGGCAGCGTTTTATTGTTGCGGGTGGTGAAACATCTGGCGTGGTAGCGCAAAGCCTGGGCGTGACCGCTTTTCACATCGGCCCAACTATTTCGCCTGGCGTGCCATGGGTACGCGACATCCAGCAGCCGCTTTCACTGGCGCTGAAGTCCGGTAATTTTGGTGATGAGCAGTTCTTCCGCCGCGCACAAACGGAGTTTTCCCATGTCTGAGCAATTTTCTTCGAGCGAACAGCAAGCCCGTCTTGAGATGGTGAAGTTGGGTGCCTCCTTTTTTCAGCGCGGTTACGCGACAGGATCTGCCGGTAATCTGTCGCTGTTGCTGGAGGATGGCAATCTGCTCGCTACACCGACCGGTTCTTGCTTAGGTGAACTGGATGGTGAACGCTTATCAAAAGTGACGCTGGAAGGCGAATGGATTTCGGGCGACAAGCCTTCAAAAGAGATCGCGTTTCACCGCGCGCTCTATCTGAATAATCCCGACTGCAAAGCGGTGGTGCATCTGCACAGCCATTACCTGACGGCGCTCTCCTGTCTGCAAGGATTGGATAGCGAAAACTGTATTCGACCGTTCACGCCTTATGTGGTGATGCGGGTTGGCGATGTGCCGGTAGTGCCCTATTACAAGCCGGGCGATCAGCGTCTGGCGGACGATTTGGCGCAACTGGCGGGAAAATATCGCGCCTTCTTACTGGCAAATCACGGGCCGGTGGTGGTCGGTAAATCGCTGCGTGAAGCAGCAGACAACACCGAAGAACTGGAAGAGACCGCACGGCTGATGTTCACGCTGGGTGACCGTGCCATACGTTATCTGACAGATAGCGAAGTGGCGGAATTAAGGAGCCGATAATGCCAAAGTTTGCTGCTAATTTATCTACTCAATTTAACGAAGTCCCGTTTTTAGCGCGCTTTGCTGCCGCCGCCGAAGCCGGATTTGAGGCGGTGGAATTTCTGTTCCCCTACGATTATCCCGCTGCGCAGTTGAAACAGCTGTTGGATGAGAACCAGCTCAAACTGGTGCTGTTTAACACCGCTGCCGGTAACGTAGCGGCGAGTGAATGGGGTGTTTCTGGCATTCCTGGCCGCGAAGTTGAGGCCAAGGCGGACATCGACCGTGCGCTGGAGTACGCGCTGGCGCTGGCGTGCCCACAGGTGCACATCATGTCTGCGACCGTGCCAGAAGGCGCAGATCGTCAGGCATATGTTGATACCTTTATCAGCAATATGCGTTACGCCTCCGAACAGTTTGCACCGCACAACATCACTTTGCTGATTGAAGCGCTGAACCCGAAAACCAAACCGAATTATCTCTATTCCAGCCAGTATCAAACGCTGGAAATGGTTAAGCTGATTGATCGGCCTAATGTCTTCACCCAGCTCGACCTGTTCCATGCTCAGCTGGTGGACGGCAATCTCAGCCACTTAATTCGCCACCACGCAGGCCGTTATCGCCACGTGCAGATCGCCTCGGCGCCCGATCGTCACGAGCCGGATGAAGGTGAAATCAATTATCCCTATCTGTATGCATTGCTGGATGAGGTCGGTTACGACGGCTGGATCGGCTGCGAATATATTCCGCGCGGCAATACGCAAGAAGGCTTGGGTTGGTTTAAAGACTGGCGTACCCGCCGCTAAACCCTTTTAAAAAGACCACATCGGTTAATTTGCAATCGATGTGCGTCGCTTTGTACCTAAAATCCACCAGTTAGAAATTTTCAAAATACTTAACTTGATGAAAAATATAAATAATTAGAGGTCTGCCGATGTCCACTACCTTCTTGTTGTCCATCGCGCTAGTCAGCGTGATATTGCTGTTACTTCTGGTGATTAAAGCCAAAGTTCACCCCTTTATTGCTTTATTGATCGCAAGCTTATTTGTGGCGATCACCACGGGCATCCCTGCTGAAAACATCATGAAAGTGATACTCGGCGGCATGGGGAGTTTGCTGGGAAGCATTGCGGTAATCATCGTTTTAGGGGCGATTCTGGGGGCGATTATCGAAGCTTCAGGCGGCGCTGATGCACTGGCAAACCGTTTCGCCAGGCTATGTGGGCCGCAACGTATGGTGGCAGCATTAACCATTGTCGCCTTCATTCTGGGCTTACCCGTATTTTTCGATGTCGGTTTTATCATTGTCGTGCCACTGATTTATGGTTTTACCAAAGTGATGCGCGTTTCACCGCTGAAGTTTGGTTTACCGATGGCGGGAATGATGTTGATGGTCCATGTTACGGTGCCAACACATCCAGGCCCGGCGGCGGCGGCGGGATTACTGAATGCTGATTTGGGCTGGTTGATGATGTTGGGTATCGCGATTTCAGTGCCGGTGGGCGTCGTCGGTTATTTCGCGGCAAAAGCGTTAAACCGCAAAAAATATCATCTTTCAGTACAGGTTCTTGAACAGCTGCAACTGACGGAATCGGCCGATCACGCTTCATCGACACGTGATAAAAACGTGCCGGGCGCCATGTTGATCGCCAGTTTAATTGTTCTGCCGATTTTATTGATCATGTTGGGGACATTACTGCCTCCACACCTGACACCAGGCAGTTTGCCGTTAAAAGTCCTGACCTTAATAGGGTCGCCAGGTATAGCGTTGCTGATTACGTTGTTGCTGGCATCCTGGCTGCTCGGCTTGCGTCGTGGCTGGACCACAGAAAAGCTAGAAACACTGTCGAACAAGGCAATTTCAACTGCAGCCGGTGTCATTTTAGTGTCGGGCGCGGGGGGTGCGTTTGGCAAAGTGCTGGTGGAGTCTGGCGTAGGTAAAGCGCTGGCCGGTTCACTGCAAACCATTCATCTTCCCTTGATCCCTGCTGCCTTTATATTGTCGTTGGCACTGCGTGCTTCACAGGGATCAGCCACAGTAGCAATCGTAACCACGTGTGGATTATTAAGCACTGCCGTGACGGGGTTAGGCGATATGCAGCTGGTGCTGGTGGCGCTGTCAGCCTGCTTCGGCGCCTTAGGTTTATCTCACGTCAACGACTCTGGATTCTGGGTAGTGACGCGTTATTTAGGTTTGTCGGTAGCGGACGGTTTGAGGACCTGGACAGTGCTAACCACGGTGATGGGATTATGTGGTTTTGCCCTGACCTGGTTAGTGTGGACATTTATCTAGATTTGTCGCTGTATATCAAAGCGTCTCCTTCCCCCGCTTTGCGGGGGAAGGTTGGAATGAGGACAGCGCGCCTCGCACTCAATCAGCACTCAACTCAACATCAGTCGCACTGACTTTAAGAAACCAGTTCTTGCGCATATAAATAGAGCGCTTTCAATTGCCCCATTTTTTCCTGATCCGCCTCATGCAAACTCGCCAGCGACTCCAGCTCCAGTAAAAACGCCTGCACTTTCTCAGGATTCAGCACTTCACGACGATGCTGTAACCAGCGCTGTTGCTCGGCATCATCCAGCGTGCCGGGAAAGTTGCGGGCACGATAGCGGAACAGTAATTTCAATACGCGCGCGCTTTCAAAGGTCAGATCCATTGCCGGCAAGTTCTGCGGTGTAGTCTGGCGAATAATATTCATACCCGCTCGATCCGCGTCGCTAAAGAAACCGTCATAGAGCTGCGCGTCGACATCCTCTGAGGGCGTAAACGGCTCCGCTTCGGCAAACAAAGTGACTGCTTTCTCTCGCACATCAGGTTGCTGGCGCAGCAGCGCAAGATTAGCCAGACAGCGATCGCGATCAATCCCCAAACGGTCTGCATCTTCAGGACGCAAGGTATTCGCCGGGGCCAGCACCGGGCATTTATTAATATGCACCAGCTTAATGGGCACCGAGGCTAACTCACCCAAGTCGCTTTTACGCATATACAAACGCTCGCGTAGCGTGTCGGCATCCAACTCAAGCAGCGGCGTCATGTCACCCGCCAGATCAACCACGATCAGGGCATTACGATTATCGGGATGCCAGGCGAGCGGCACAATCCAGCTGGTATTGCCGCGTGCAGCACCGAACATGCCGGAAACGTGCACCAGTGGTTTCATTTGCGGGATGTCAATTAATGTCATGAGTTTGTTTTTGTTGCGATGCGTAAACAAAAATTCAAACAGTTTGGGCTGCTTCTCTTTTACCAGCTTCGCCATCGCCAGCGTGGCGTAGACGTCAGACATCGCATCGTGGGCATTTTCATGCGCGACGTCGTTGGCCTTCGTCAGGTGTTCCAGGCGGAAACTGGGAAAGCCATCTTCATTTTCTGGCCAATTGATGCCGTCAGGGCGCAGCGCATAGCAGGCGCGCATGACATCAAGCAGATCCCAGCGCGAATTGCCGTTTTGCCAACTCCAGCCGTAGGGATCAAAGAAATTGCGGTAAAAAATATTGCGCGTCACTTCGTCGTCAAAGCGCACGTTGTTATAGCCCACCACACAGGTTTGCGGCTCGGTAAACAGCGTATGAATACGTTCGGCAAACTCAACTTCGCTTACACCGCGCGCCATGGCGATTTGCGGTGTGATACCGGTGATCATGACCGCTTCCGGCTGAGGCAGATAATCATCCGGCGGGCGGCAATAGAATACCTGCGGTTCGCCAATCGGGTTGAATTCACTGTCGGTGCGCAAGCCAGCGAACTGGGCCGGGCGATCCAGCGAAGGACTGGTGCCAAAGGTCTCATAATCGTGAAACAGAAAAGTTAAATCCGAGGGCACATCGTTGTCCTGTATAGAGGAAAAACCAGTGCTCAGGATAGTCTCCTGCGTCCGTCAGCACAACTGCGTCGCTGTGCGATGCGAGGCAGGTCGCTGCGATCATACTTTTTTTCAATTTAATTAAACCTTCTCAATGCTTTTGCCGTAAAACGTGCGGCTGTTCTGTTTCGTAACCCATTTATGCAATTAAGGATGAAGTGTTGAAAAGGCGTCTGTTGATCACTGTAACTGCTACTGTTTTTTGGGCATCGCTGGCACACGCCGACGACATGCCGTTTCCTCTGACGCCGCCTGCCGTTGATGCGGCTTCATGGGTCTTAATGGATGCCACCACGGGACAGGTATTGACCGCCGGAAATCCTGACGAGCGCCGCAATCCTGCCAGCCTGACCAAACTCATGACCGGCTACGTCGTCGATCGCGCTATCGATCAAAAGAAAATTACGCGTGATGACATCGTAACCGTCGGTAAAGACGCATGGGCGGCGGGCAATCCGGTCTTCAAAGGTTCATCACTGATGTTCCTTAAGCCTGGCGACAAGGTAAGCGTGCGGGATTTAAGTCGCGGCGTCATCATCGATTCCGGGAACGACGCCTGCGTGGCGCTGGCCGATTACGTGGCGGGCAGCGAAGAGAGCTTCGTCAAGATGATGAATCACTATGTCGACAAGCTCGGTTTACAGAATACCCATTTTGAAACGGTGCACGGTTTGGATGCGCCAGGTCAGTTCTCTAGCGCGCTGGATATGGCAAAGCTTTCACGGGCCATTATCGATGGTGAACCCGATTTTTATGCCATGTACAGCGAGAAAACGCTCTCCTTTAACGGCATTACGCAAAATAATCGTAACGGCCTGTTGTGGGATAACAACCTGCATGTTGATGGTCTGAAAACCGGTCACACTGAAACGGCGGGTTTTAATATTATCGCTTCCAACGTGGTGGGAAAACATCGGTTGATCGCGGTCGTCATGGGCGGCAAAAGCCCAAAAGGGCGCGAAGAGCAGGCGCGTAAGCTGCTGGTTTGGGGCCAAAATACGTTTGATACCGTACAACTGTTCCATGCGGGTAAGAAAATTGGCAGTGAAAACGTCTGGTATGGCAATCCGCATCAGGTTGATGTCGGCACTGCGAATGACGTTTACCTCTCATTACCGCGCAGCGAAATTAAGAATGTGAAAGCAAAATACGTTCTCAATCGCAATGAGCTCGATGCGCCGCTCAAAGCCAATGAAGTGGTCGGCGAGATTCAGGTGATGGATAAAGATAAACAACTGGCGAGTTATCCGCTGGTTACGCTAAAAGCAGTTGATGAAGCTGGCATCATTACGCGCATCAAAGATTATCTGAAACAGAAGCTCTGAACCGCGTTTGTGGCATAACGCAAGGTGCGCCGCAGGCTGCTGTGGCAGAGTGGGCGCATCTAAAGCCACAAACAGAGGAGAGGAGATGGACGTTAAAATTGTAGAACGTACCGCAACGCCTTGGGTCGGTTTTCACCTGGTTGGGCCTTTTGAAGAGACCGCGCCAGAAGGATTTACACGCTTAACGGCATGGGCCGGGCAGCAAGGGATCAGCGGCGAATGGATGGGGATTTACCACGGTAATCCCAATAAAGTTGCGGCATCGCAGTTGGAAATCGATACCGTGATTGGTGTAGAGGCTGATTACGATTTGCCAGCCGCTGAAAATGGACCGCACAAAGGCGTGCTGGCGGGGGGAAAATATGCGGTGGCGCGCGTGATTGTGGAAGACGGCGACTTTGCTAAACACTGGCTGACACTGTTTGAGCAATGGTTGCCAACCAGCGGCTGGCAGGTAGATGATCGTCCTTGTTTTGATCACTATCTTAACGATGGTTCGCAAAGCGGCGTCTGGGACGTTGATCTCTACATTCCGGTTAAAAAATAATTTAGTGAAGATAATGTAAAAGGGCAGCCAAACGGCTGCCCTTCTTATATTGCGCTTTCAGGTTATTACTTGCGGTTATTGCAAGCTCTCCTTCATCTTTTTAACGTCTCCGGCCTCGACCGGCGACGCAGCATTACCCCAGCTGTTGCGAATGTAAGTCAGCACCGCTGCGATATTCTCATCGCTTAAGGTTCCGGCAAACGCGGGCATTGCAGGTGCAGTTGGACGGACATCGGTCTCTACGCCACGGCTTCCTGCAAGCACTACGCGCATCAGTGAGGTAGCATCCGTTTGATTAAGCAGTGGATTATCAGCAAGTTGCGGGAAGATATTTTTCTCACCACGCCCGCCAGGGCTGTGACAGGCTGAACATTTGGCTTCGTAAATAGTGGCACCCATTTTCATGCGTGCATCACTTGCCGCCAGCGGTTCAGGTTTCTCCTCGTCGCTTTTTTCACCTTCTTTCAGGTAAACCGCAACCGCATTGAGATCGTCTTCATGCCAGTGTTGCGTGGAGTGGCGCACCGCATCGGCCATCGGCCCGGAAGCAATATCAAAACGATTCACGCCGGTACGCAAATAACTGACAATATCCTGCTGTGTCCACTTACCTAAACCGCGGTGATCGCTAGCGGTAAGATTGGGCGCATACCAGCCTTCAACCACTTCGCCGCCGAGCAGATCACTTTTGTCTCCGCCTAACAGATTTTTCGACGTATGACAGGTGCCGCAATGGCCCAGCCCTTCCACCAGATACGCGCCGCGATTCCATTCCGCTGACTTGTTCGGATCGGGCTTGAACTCACCTTGGGTAAAGTTGATCCAGTTCCAGAACAGCAAACTGGTGCGGATGTTGAACGGAAAGGGCAATTGATTGGTTTCAACCGGATGATCGATCGGTTGCAGCGTTTGCATCCATGCCCACAAATCTTGCAAATCCTTTTCCGACATTTTGGTGTAGGCAGTAAACGGCATTGCGCCATACAAGCGTTTACCGTTGTGGCCTACACCTTCATTCATGGCGCGACGAAAATCATCGTAGCTCCAGTTACCAATGCCGGTTTCGCGGTCTGGTGTGATGTTAGCGCCCACCAGTACACCAAACGGCGTTTGTAACTTTACGCCACCGGCAAAAGGCTGTTGTTCATTGCTGGTGTGGCACGCCGTACAATCGCCTAACGTGGCGATGTAATTGCCACGGGCGATTTGATCATACTCCGGCTGCGCCTGGGTATTAAAGCTCAGCGCCATCAGCAAGGCAGCGGCGGAGAGAAGCGGTGATGTTTTCATGCGCTGATCATCTCCCCCGGACGTTTTAAATAGTGCTGACGAATATCGTGGGCCGCTTTGAAAGCCAGCGCGCCGACGGTGCCTGTGGGGTTGTAACCGGGATTCTGCGGAAAAGCCGAGGCGCCCACCACAAACAGATTCGGGACATCCCACACTTGCAGATGTTTGTTCACCGAGCTGGTGCGCGGATCGGCACCCATGATGAATCCACCTACTACGTGGGAAGATTGATACGGCACGCTGCTCCAGTGTCCGGTCATCGGCTTGACGATCATTTCACGCGGGTTCATCGACTTAGCAATCTCCGCTACCTTGTTGGTGCAGTACTGCGCCATCTTCAGGTCGTTTTGCGCAAAGTCGAAGGTGATGCGCAGCAGCGGGCGACCATGCGGATCTTTGTAGTTGGGATCCAGCGACAAATAGTTGGTGCGCGTGGTGTAGCTGCTGGCTTCACAGCCAATCGACATAGTGCTGAGGTAGTTATCTTTCAGCGTCTGCTTCCACTTCGATCCCCACTTCGGCGTGTTGGGCGGTAAAGGCCGATTACCAATCGGCGCGGCACCAATCGGCGTGACGCGAATACTGCCGCCGCCAAAGAAACCAAGGCCGCTGTGATCGAAGTTATCGTTATTGAACTCGTCGATGCCCATGCCAACCGCACCCGCCCCGATAAAGGGGTTGAAGTTCTTGTTATCAAAAAACAGCGTTACGCCATTGGCGGTTTGGTAAGCGTAGTTGCGCCCGGTAGTGCCTTTATTAGTGACCGGATCGTAGGCTTCGCCAATGCCAGAAAGCAGCATCAGTCGCACATTTTCAAAGGTAAAGGCCGCGACAATGACAATGTCAGCAGGCTGCTCCCATTTATCGCCAGAAGAGTCGATATAGGTCACGCCGGTGGCTTTTTTACCGCTGGAATCGGTCAGCACTTCCAACACTTCGCAGCTGGTGTAGGCGGTGAAATTCGGTTTACGCATCAGTGCTGGCAATATCGTGGTAATGGCGCTGGCTTTTGAATAGTTAGCGCAGCCGTAGTTGGTACAAAAGCCGCAGAAGGTGCATGGGCCCATCGTGACGCCATAGGGATTGGTATAAGCTTCGGAAACCAGCGAAGAGGGCACCGGAAAAGGCTTATAGCCAAGATTTTTGGCGGCATCTGCAAACAGCGTTGGGCCATAAGGCTGGCGCAGCGGAGGCGTAGGGTATTCACCTGACCTCGGCCCTTCAAACGGATTCCCGCCTTCGCGCACGTCGCCATTAATATTGCCTGCGCGTCCTGAGGTGCCCGCCACACGCTCGAACTGCATATAATGCGGCTCCATCTCTTCCCAGGTTGTCCCCCAGTCTTGCAGCACCAGCTCATCAGGCATCGCGGCAGCGCCGTAACGATCGGTCAGGTAGGATTTAAGATGGAACTCGTGGGGCTGAAAGCGGAAGGTAATCCCAGCCCAGTGGTTACCCGCGCCGCCCGTGCCGTTGCCGGGGTGAAACGATCCCCAGGTGCGCATCGGTAACGCCGTTTGTGACGGATTATTGCGCATGGTGCAGGTATTTTGTTTGGTGCGCAGCATTAACTCTTCGCGCATCACATAGCGCAACTCATCCGTGACGGTGCCGATGTTAAAATCGCGTGCAGTATCGCGCCACGGCCCGCGTTCAATACCGATCACGTCCAGTCCTTCATCCGCCAGTTCATTGGCAATGATCGAACCCGCCCAGCCGAGTCCAATCACTACGACGTCTGTTTTAGGCAATTTTTTCATGATTTATCCTTTCGCTTTCCATTGCGCAATGCTGATCGGTTCAAGGTGCAAGTCTTCGTTATGTCGCTCGATATAGTCGCGATAGTCATAACGCGCGCCTGGGAATCCCAGCATTTTCCACGACACCATCTCTTTGTTACCGCCATAAATCGGGTCGGCAAAAAAGCCTTCCATGGTGTTATTCAACACTTCCAGGAACAGCGATTGGGCATCGAACCCATCAAAATGCACTTTACCTGCTTCCATATCGTGCAGCAGCGCGTCTTGCTGTTCTGGCGTTAGGTCAACGAAGTTTTTCTGCGAGGTGGTTTGTACATAACGATTGAGTGCGGCTAAACCTTGACGATAACGCTGTTGCGGCACCAAAGCGGATTGGTCGCCCTGTTCGCTAGTGCCTTTCTGGAAAGGGCCTTCCATGTAGAGGCGCTCGAACGTGCCGTAAAACCCCTTGAGCTGGCGATCAATAAACACAGCACAACCCGCTTCTTTACCGCCAATGCTCAGTTCATCGTTGGGGATCAAGCGGTCTACCAGCGCTTCTACCGTGCGGGCTTCTTCATCGGTGAAAAACAGCCATCCTTGTTGATCAAAGGTTTCAGGCGGGTTGTCACTAAACGGCGTCCAGCCGGGCGATCCTTTCAACGACACGGCATCGGCGGCCTGGCTCACGCTGGCGGCAACGCCTAGCGCAGACCACGTCAACACTTGCCGTCGCGTGACTCCCGGCAGGGTTTTGGCTCTTTTTTTCATGATGCTTCCTTTAGCAATGTTAAATAAAAAGCGAAACTCAAATAAACAGTTACTCGTTTGTTTTATGGTTGGTTTGTGTATGTAATCTGTTTGTTGATTATTGTAAGTAAACGTCAAAACTGTTTTGAAATGTAGAAGTGTCGCTAAGCCTTAGCAAATCTAAGGGTTAGAATAAGGCACGAAATGATCCAACAGCTGGAAAGCCGTTTTGCGCCCTGATAAGCCCATATCGAAACTCGAATTTTGGTTCTACCGCCATTACCGCAGCGTGCATGGCGTGCGCATCGCTATCGCTTTTTTACTGACTTTTCTGTTTGTACGCATGACCGGTATTCCTGAAGGAACCTGGCCGCTGATCACCTTAGTGGTGGTGATGGGGCCTATCTCGACGTGGGGCAACGTTTTCCCGCGTGCCATACAACGCATCTGCGGCACCTTTGCCGGGTCAATATCGGGTTTGATTGCGCTAAAGCTGGAGCTGGTTTCACTGCCGGTGATGCTGGTCTGGTGCGGCGTTGTGATGTTTGTCTGCGGCTATCTCACGCTGGGTAAACATCCTTACATGGCGTTGCTAATTGGTATTACGCTTAGCGTGGTGGTAGGGGCTCCAGCGGGTGACTTCACTGTGGCGCTGTGGCGCGGGGGCGATGTGATTCTCGGGTCGCTGCTGGCGCTGCTGTTCAGCGCTATCTGGGCACAGCGCGCCTACATGCACTGGCGCATTCAGCTGTCAGATTCGCTGGAGAAGATCGCCACTATTTATCATGCTGGCTTCTCGCCTAATCTGGTGGAGAAACCACGCCTGAATAAGCCGCTTGGAAAATTACTCACCACGATTATCAAGATGCGTGCCTTGCTGGAGCCTTCCAGTAAAGAGACGCGGATACCCAAATCGGTGTTTGAAGCGATTCAAACCATCAACCGTAATATGGTGTACACCGTTGAAATGCAGATCAATGCGTGGTGGGCATCGCGTGAAAGCCATCTGATCTTACTGAACGCACCGACGTTACGCCGCACCCAGCAGATGACGGAAAACGCGTTGCGCGCGCTGTCGCGCCTGGCGGTATGCGGTGAAACCGAAGAGGTGATCGCCACCAGTCATGAGCTGGCAGAGATTACGCGTGAATTGAAGCAGTTAATTGCCGATGCAGGCAGTGAAAGAGTTGAGGAGACGCCGATTTACGGCTACGTCTGGATCAGTCTGGAGCTGGCGAAACAGCTGGAAAGGATGAATGATTTACTGCGTTTGGCGCTGCGCAAATAATCACCTCAGACAATGACTTAATGTGAAACCCGCTTTCTTTGCGCTAAGATAAGAGCCAGTCTGAATTTAGCTGTGAAAATTGCTTACAAGGCTGGCTAGCCGCTAAGCTGATCGTTTTGACTCTCTCCCTGCGACAGCAGGCTCAAAGAAAGGTGCCATCATGGAAAATGCCAAGCAATCATTTCAGGACGTACTGGAGTTCGTACGTATGTTCCGCCGCAAGAACAAACTGCAGCGTGAAATTCACGACAACGAAAAGAAAATTCGTGACAACCAGAAGCGTGTGCTGCTGTTGGACAACCTGAGTGAATACATTAAACCCGGCATGAGCATTGAGGCGATTCAGGAAATCATCGCCAGCATGCGCGTTGACTATGAAGATCGCGTTGACGAATACATCATTAAAAACGCCGATCTGTCGAAAGAACGTCGTGATTTGTCGAAAAAGATTAAAAGCATGGGCGAACCGAAAGCGCAGTAAATTTAGCCGATGTAACACCTACAGACTTGAAAAGTGCCCAAGCGGGCACTTTTTTTATGCCTTGTGCTCAGCCAGACGTCGCGCAATCTGCTGCAACTGCTGCGCCATTTCCGGTAAATCCTGCTTGCCGTTACCTGGCGCAGCCGTGGATTCCCGCAATACCAACGCGGTTTTCAGTTCTGCCATCGGCAGTGCTTCTCCGCGCAACTGCGCTAACAATCGATCCACGCTGACTTCACCCAGCCGCTGTAAATCCTGACGTACCGTGCTCAGCGGTGGCTGATACCACGCGCTTTCCACTGTATCGTCGTAGCCCATGACGGATATTTCACCAGGCACAGCGACGCCATGCTGATGCAGCGCGCGCATCGCACCCAGCGCCATTTGATCGTTTGCCACCAGCAAGGCTTGCGGTAAATCGTGGGGAAGTTGAGCCAGCAACGCCCGATAACCCGATTGCGCGCTCCAGTCACCGCGCAGTATGCAGTGTGGCGTTAGCTGATGCGTCGCCAGCGAGGCGATCCACGCTGCTTCACGCTGGCGTGCCGACACCGACTGTTCCGGCCCGTTCAGCAAACCTATTTTCTGGTGTCCCAGTGATACTAAATATTCAACTGCCGCTTGCGCACCTGCAGCATTGGGATACTGACACTGTGCCACTGCCGCCTGCGGCTCAACATCTAAAAACAGCGTCGGCTTTGCGCCGCACAACGTTTGAATCTGCTCTGCCTGTGGCGCGCTAAGCGGCAGGTTGATCAGCAAGCCATCAACGCGCTGCGCCAGCAGTTCATTTATCGTGGCTTCCGCCTGATTGCCGCTGTCCATGGCAATCACCAAATGATACCCGGCGGCTGCGGCACGCTGCTGGATCGCAGACGCAATCTGTGCCGGTGCCATTAACGCTAAGTCGCTGGTGGCAAGCCCCAGCGTGCGGGTGGCTTTTCCCGCTAGCTGTTGCGCCACGCGGTTCGGCACATAATTAAGCTGCTGCATTGCCGCTTCGACTTTTTCACGCGTACGCGGTGAAACTTGTTCAGAGCGATTAAGCACGCGAGAAACGGTTTGATAGGAGACGCCAGCCAGTTGGGCCACGTCATCAAGGGTCACGGAGCGGGAAGTCATTGAACTCTCCTGAAGATAGAGCGGCGAGTGTAGCAAATTTTCCAGCCAGCATGCCGGGAGAGCGGTACACTGCGCGCTGCACAGGAGAAAAAATATGCAACTCAGCGACAACGAAATTCAGGATATCAACGTGATTGCCGCCTGGCTGGCGCTTGATGACATGCCGCATCAGGGTGAAATCAGCGCTGATCTGGCTATTCTTGCCGGCCATTCGGTGTTACCCAATATCGAAGGTGCGGTGGCGCTGGCGAAAAAATTTGATCTGCCTCTCTTGATCAGCGGAGGAAAAGGGCATGCCACGCCGGTATTAGCCGAAGCGATGGCAACGCATCCGTTTTACCGTCAAATTGATACCCAGGACATGGGCGAAGCGCAGATGCTGGCAGCCATTGCCCGCACCTTCGCGGCACTAACGGATCAACAGTTGCTGTTAGAAGATGCCTCGCGCAACTGCGGCGAGAACGCGGCATTCAGCCAGCGTTTGCTGGATGAAAAAAATATTCAGCCGCAGCATGTGGTGTTGATTCAGGATCCGCTGTTGCAGCGTCGTACGGATGCGACATTCCGCTGGCAATGGCGCGATCGTGCAGATGCGCCGCAGTTCATCAACTGGCCGGTATTTACGCCACAGCTGATTCTTGACGCGGGCATGGCGCGCATTATTGGCGCACCACCGCAGGGATTGTGGTCGCTGGAGCGTTTTCTTTCGCTGCTGATGGGCGAAGTGCAGCGTTTACGCAATGACGAACAAGGTTATGGGCCGCGAGGCAAAGGCTTTTTCGGCGAGGTTGAAATGCCAGATGAGGTGGATGCAGCGTGGCAAAGGCTGATGCATCTGCCTAATATTCAGGGACGCATCAGCCGTTAAAGGCTAACAATTTACCGGTTAATTTGCGTGATGCTTAGTCTGTAAATAGACCTGCAAATTGACGTTTACCGCATTCAGCAACGGCGCATTAATGCCGTTGCGTTTGGCGCGTAACAGCAGGTCGCCAATGATTTGATCCGCTTCGATGTCAAAACCTTGTGTCAAATCGCGGTACATTGAAGAGGTCATTGGCGTGGCAGGATTACTCAATACTTCAAAAATCTTCGCTGTGATAGCCGGACGCGGTTGATAACCTTCCGCGCTGATCACCGCAAGAATCTCACTAAAAATGCTCTGCAGCAGCGCTTCGCCGCCCTGAGATTGCAAAACCTGTTGCGTGTTGCCGCGTGCCAGCGCGCACACCGCACCAAGCGTACTCAACAGCAGCCATTTTTCCCACAGCTCGCTGATGATGTTGTCGGTGAAAAAGGTCTCCACCACGCTCTCTCGCAGGGCGTCATCAATTCGCTGCAACCGCGCATCATTGTTGCCATCCAGTGCGCCGTAGTAAATTTGGTGAAGCGGGGTCATCTGTACCACTTCGCCATTTTTGCCTAGCGTCGCGTTGATTTTACACAAACCGCCAATCACCTTGACTGCGCCAAAGTGCTCGCACAGCGTATCAATGTGGCGCATTCCGTTGAGAATCGGCATGATCAAGGTGTCAGGCCCAACGGCTGGCGCGATATCCTCCAACGCCTGCTCAAGAGCAAAACTCTTCACCGTGATCACGATTAGATCGTAATATCCGTCCAGAGAGCTGGCCTGCACCAGTTGCGGTTGCAGTGTTTCAGTGCCTTGCGGCGTCTGTAAAATCAGTCCGGTCTCCCGCAGCTGAGTCAAGCGGCGCTCACGCACCAGAAACGTCACGTCTTGTCCCGCTTGCGCCAGTCGCGCGCCAAAATACCCGCCGGTTGCGCCGGCCCCAACAATCAGAATGCGCATGCTATTTTCCCTTGCCTGAAAACCTTTACCTTAAAACCTGACGCGTAGGGTTGCCAGCCAACAAATGCTTAATTATGTGCGATGGCGGTCAACAAGGTTTGGAGCAAGCCGGGAAAGCGCTGGTCAAGATCGTCCTGTCGTAACGAAATCAGATTTTCCCGGCCCATTGGCCGTTGCCAGATCACGCCGCTGTCGCGCAGCACGCGCCAATGATGCGTCATGGTCGATTTTGCTACCTCGCCGCGCAACGCGCCACAAGGCTGTTCACCTTGTCGTGCCAGCGTCTGCACAATCTCCAGTCGCAGCGGATTTCCTAATGCAAACAAAACATTCTCGAGGCGGATTTGCTCCGCTTCCGGGTGATTCGCAATCATAAATTCCTGTGTAGTGATCTAAATTTGATGAATTATAGCTCAAACTGTTCGTATATATACGTACCATTGGTCTAAGCTTGCTGACGCAGGTGAGCAAATGGTGCTCATCGCATTAATAGTCAAAATGACTAAGGACGCATCATGCCCCGACCCCTTCCACTCGCACGTTACCGCAACATCGGCATCTCCGCGCACATCGATGCCGGTAAAACCACCACCACCGAGCGCATTTTGTTTTATACCGGAATGAGCCATAAGCTGGGGGAAGTGCACGATGGCGCTGCAACAACCGACTGGATGGCGCAGGAGCAAGAGCGCGGCATCACCATAACATCCGCTGCGGTGAGTTGTTTCTGGCCTGGCATGAACGGCAGCTTTGAGCCGCACCGCATCAACATTATCGACACGCCCGGACACGTCGATTTCACCATCGAAGTTGAACGGTCGATGCGCGTTTTGGATGGCGCGGTAATGGTTTACGACGCGGTAGGCGGCGTACAGCCGCAATCAGAAACCGTTTGGCGTCAGGCCAATAAATACCGCGTACCGCGTTTGGCCTTCGTTAACAAAATGGATCGCCAGGGCGCAGACTTTTTCCGCGTTGTGCAGATGATGCAGGATCGACTTAAGGCGCATCCGGTGCCGATTGTGATTCCGATTGGTAGCGAAGAGCATTTTGTCGGCGTGGTTGACCTGAATAAAATGCAGGCGATTTACTGGGATGATGCCACGCAAGGCATGACGTTTAGCTACGGTGACGTCCCGGAATCGTTGCGCGAACAGGCGCAAATTTGGCGCGAAAAAATGGTCTCGGCTGCGGCGGAAGCCAACGAAACGCTGACCGAAATCTGGCTGGAAAAGGGCGATCTCAGTGAAACGGAGGTCATTGAAGGGCTTCGTCAGCGCACGTTGCTTGGCGAGATTCAGCCGATGCTGTGCGGCAGCGCGTTTAAAAACAAAGGTGTTCAGCGCATGCTGGATGCGGTAATTGAGCTAATGCCGTCGCCCGCCGATATTCCGTCGGTACAAGGCGTGGATGAACATGGCAAGATCGTTGAGCGTCACACTGACGATGACGAACCGTTCTCAGCGCTGGCGTTTAAATTAATGAGCGATCCTTTTGTGGGGCAGCTGACTTTTGTGCGCGTCTATTCGGGCGTGCTGCGCAAAGGCGACAGCGTGTATAACGCGGTAAAAGGCAAGAAGGAGCGCATCGGTCGCATTGTCCAGATGCATGCGAATGCCCGACACGAAATCGATGAGATTCGTGCCGGTGACATTGCGGCGTGTGTGGGATTGAAAGAGGCGACCACGGGCGAAACGCTGTGCGATCCCAACGCGATCATTACGCTTGAGCAGATGGAATTCCCGGAACCGGTGATTTCGCTGTCGATCGAGCCAAAAACCAAGGTCGATCAGGAGAAAATGGGCCTCGCGCTGCAACGTCTGGCGGCAGAAGATCCTTCGTTCCACCTGCATACTGATGAAGAGTCGGGCCAGGCGATTATCTCTGGCATGGGCGAACTGCATCTGGAAATCATCGTTGACCGTCTGAAACGCGAATTTGGTGTTGAAGCCAATATTGGCCGTCCGCAGGTCACTTACCGTGAAACCTTGCGCAAAGCGGTACACGACATTGAAGGCAAATTTGTGCGTCAGTCTGGCGGTAAAGGGCAATATGGACACGTGGTGCTGAGCCTGGAACCACAACCAGCGGGCAACGGCTTTGCTTTTGTCGATGCCACCAAAGGCGGCGTGGTGCCACGTGAATACATTCCTTCCGTTGAGAAGGGGATTCGCGAAGCGCTGAACAGCGGTGTGCTGGCGGGTTATCCGATTGTGGATATCAAAGCGACATTAACGTTTGGTTCTTACCACGATGTCGATTCGTCTGAGATGGCATTCCGCATGGCCGCAATTTTGGGCTTCCGCGCCGGGGCAAAACTGGCCGATCCGGTAATCCTTGAACCGATCATGAAGGTTGAGGTGGAAACACCGGAAGAGTACGCGGGCGGCATTATGGGCGATCTCTCCTCTCGTCGTGGGGCAGTACAGGGCATGGATGAGCATTTTGGCGGGCGCATTATTCGCGCTGAAGTGCCGCTGTCTGAGATGTTTGGCTACTCGACCAATGTGCGTTCGCTGACGCAAGGCCGGGCAACTTACAGCATGGAATTCCATCACTACGCGCAGGCACCACGACAGGTTGCCGACGCGATCATCGCCTCACGTAAATAAGCATAATGCGGCAGGGAAGCCGCGTTATAGCTGTGCAACGCCAAGCCTGGCGGCGGCCTGTTCCCATTCCTGCACGGGGTGATAAAAATGCCGATCGACCTCACTGAAGTGACTTATCAAATTAGCCGCACACACCGCCCGATACCTCTCATCTTTGACTAACGCTGCCAACGCACTGCGCAACTCTGCCAGCGTGGCGTCTGAGGTGGCAGCCGAGGTGATCAACGGCAGCGCGGGCGACAAGGGCGTTTCACCGATAATCGCCAACCCTTGCTGCTCTTCCGGTGCATAGCGTTGCAGCAAGGCCCAGGTTACGCAATCGATGGCAGCAAGATCGGCTGCTCCCTTACGCAGCGCCGCCAGCGACAGGCGATGACCGCCGCTGAAAATAACCTGCTTAAAGGCGACAGGCTGCTGCGCCACGACATAGCGCAATGCGTTATAGCCGGAGTGAGAGTCTGCGCTGTTACAGACTGCGCGGCGTCCGTGAAAATCTGCCAGCGTTTTGGTTTTGTCTTGAGCACGCGCCACTAAAAAGCTGCGATAGCATGCGCCTTCACACCCCGCTGCCGTGGAGTGGAATACGCCCACTAACTTGACGTCGGGCAGGCTGCTGACCAGCGGATAACCACAGGTTTGGCTCAATAACAGCCGCGCATCCTGCCAATGTGCTAGCAGATTGTCCGGCCAGATAATCTGCGTTTCAAGGCCGCGCTGTGCCAGCAAATCGGCAATCGCCTGCGTCAACTGCCGGGTTGCGGCGTGGTCAATGTCGTACATCGGCAATGAAAGCTGTTCAGTCATGCTTTTTCTCGCTACGTCGTCCTGGATGAGCATTCACAGCCACCGGTTTCGCCCAAAACTGGCGCAACCACACCGCGTATCCGCCCACGCGAAAACCGTGATTGCGCTGGTGATAGCTTTCACGGTAAAGCAGATACAGGTGGCGCAGGCCATACCAGGGCACGCCTGGCAGATCGTGATGCACTGAATGATAGTTCAGGTTGAGAAACAGAATTCGCCAGACCAGCGCCGCTTCGTTGTTCACCGAGCGCGCCAGCGGTTCTTCCGCCGCTTGATGCTCAAGGAAAGAGCGCACTTTGGTCAGCGCCAGCGCCGGATAACTCACCGCCGCCATGAACCACAGCGGCGAAAATCCTTGTTGCGCCATCCAGCTAAACAGCGCTACCAGCATCGCCCAATGCAGCACCCACATCACTAGCGCGGGCAGGTTGAAAGTGTATAGCGCCAGCCACACCGCCTTAAACGTGCCGAGCACATCCAACAGCGGGGCGATGAGCAGGCGACCAAAAAAGGTATTGCGCAGGTGAATAACCTGTTGCTGCCAGCGCGGCAGTTGTGCCCAGCGCGTCGGCGAAAAGTAATAGGTTTCAGGATCGTCATCCGGCTCGGTCAACGTGTGGTTACGGTGATGCGCCAGATGCGAATCGCGGTACAAACCAAACGGATACCAGACCGCCAGCGGCAGCATGCCAAACAGCTGATTAACGCGTGGCCAGCGAGTCGGATGGCCATGAATCAACTCATGCTGTAGCGACATATACCAAGCGGTGAACCAAATCAGCAGCAAGGTTGCAGGCAGTAAACCCAGCGTTTGCCAGTGGATCAGTGTGGCGAACCAGCCGCCATACACGGTGATAATCAGCAGCCAGGTTGGCAGTTCGCTGCGCCATAGCCAGCTGCGGGCGAGTTGGTGAAGCAGCTGGCGCTGCTGAGCATTGATGTAGCCGGGAGATGTTTTCAACCTGTTCTGCCTGAGAAACGTTGCATGATTCACAGACGATGTAAGAAAGGCGGGAGAAAGACAAAGACCTTAATTTTCTTAGCTATGTCGAATTTCTCGAATGTGGGGTTGAAAGAAATTGACTATCAGTGGCGGCCCGGCTGGCGTAACCTTTCTGCATCAAGAATTGTCTTATGACGCGAGGGCGAAAATGGCCCACCTGGAGAAGTCACACATGAAAAAAATTGGTTTTTTATCCTTTGGTCACTGGACGCCGTCTTCACAGTCGGCGACGCGCTCAGCGCAAGACGTGTTGCTACAATCGATCGATTTAGCCGTAGCGGCAGAAGAATTAGGTGCTGATGGCGCTTATTTCCGTGTGCACCATTTTGCTCGCCAGCTCAGCTCGCCTTTCCCGCTGTTAGCGGCTGTCGGTGCACGCACCAGCAAAATTGAAATCGGGACTGGCGTCATTGATATGCGCTATGAAAATCCACTCTATATGGTGGAGGATGCCAGTGCCGCTGACCTGATTTCCAACGGCCGCCTGCAACTGGGCCTGAGTCGTGGTTCGCCAGAGCAGGTGATTGATGGCTGGCGCTACTTTGGTTTCGAACCGAAAGCGGGCGAAACGGATGCCGATATGGGACGTCGTCACACCGAAGAGTTTTTGGAAGTACTGCGTGGCGAAGGGTTCGCTAAACCGAACCCACAACCGATGTTTGCGAATCCGCCGGGCTTGCTGCGTCTTGAACCGCTGTCGGAAGGATTGCGCGATCGTATCTGGTGGGGTTCAGGCTCCAACGCCACCGCAGAATGGGCGGCGAAAATGGGCATGAACCTGCAAAGCTCGACGCTGAAAGATGATGAAACCGGTGAACCGTTCCATATTCAGCAGGCAAAACAGATTCGCGCCTATCGTGCAGCCTGGAAAGCTGCAGGGCATCAGCATGAGCCACGTGTTTCCGTTAGCCGCAGCATCTTTGCTTTGGTGAATGACATGGACCGCGCCTATTTTGGTCGCAGCGGACAGGAACAGGATTCCGTGGGTTTCCTTGACGAGAAAACGCGCGCCATCTTTGGTCGCAGCTACGCGGCAGAGCCGGAAGCGCTGATCAAACAGCTGGCACAGGATGAAGCGATTGCCGAAGCCGATACGCTGCTGCTTACCGTGCCGAACCAGCTTGGTGTGGCGTATAACGCACACGTGATTGAAGCTATTTTGAAATACGTTGCGCCGGAACTCGGCTGGCGTTAACACCTGTTGCCGCGGCCTGGCCGCGGCTGACGTGCCGTCAATCAAAAGTGCGTCATGAAAAACAGGCAATAAAAAGCCCGGTCTTTTTGCAAAGACCGGGCTTTTCGAATTTGGCTCCTCTGACTGGACTCGAACCAGTGACATACGGATTAACAGTCCGCCGTTCTACCGACTGAACTACAGAGGAATCGCTTGAACGGGGCGCATGTTAACGGCACCCCATGTTCTTGTCAAAGCTCTTTTTCACAAAATCGTCTGACTGCTGAAATATACGCCAATCACGCCTTTTGCCAGTAAAAATCGGCCTGCTCTGCATCGTCTAAAAAATGCCTGCCTGTGAAATGAAATTTCTGGAACGCTTCCATTTTAGCCGCATTTTATGAGGTGATTGTGAGGTGTTAAGAAGAGACTTAATACTTGTCAGCATGCAGTTTAAGTGGTTCTCACCGATAGTTTTTTATCATCATCACATTTATTTCATTTCTACTTTGAAAACCGTCTAAATGAAATTTACATTCCGCTTTAATCTCATATTGAACCGGCGGAGTAAAAAATGAATAAAGTCAGAATCGGCATGATTGGCAGTGGCTATATTGGACGTTGTCACGCTATTGCCTACGCGCAAGCACCCACGGTTTTTGCCCTTAAAGGCGAAATTGTGCGTGAAATGCTGGCAGAGGTGAACGCAGATTTAGCCGCAAAACAGGCTGCCACCTTTGGCTTTAGCCGCTCCACTGGCGACTGGCGCGAGCTGGTACGCGATCCCAACATTGATGTTGTCGATATCTGCGCACCAAACTTCCTGCATAAAGAGATGGCGCTGGAAGCGATTCGTCACGGCAAACATGTTTACTCAGAAAAGCCGCTCTCCCTGACGGTTGCGGATGCTGAAGAGATGGTGGCGGCGGCCAACGCGGCGGGCGTGAAAACGCTGGTGGGCTTCAACTACATGAAAAACCCCACCAGCCAGCTGGCGAAAGAGATTATTGCGCGCGGCGAAATCGGTGAAGTGGTGCATTTTTACGGTACGCACAACGAAGATTATCTGGCTAAACCAGAAACCCCACTCGACTGGCATTGCCAAAAAGCGCTGGCAGGATTAGGCGCGCTGGGCGATCTGGCGGCGCACATCGTCAACATGGCGCACTATTTGGTGGGCGATATTGCTGAAGTGAGCGGCGATATGATGACGGTGATTAAATCGCGCCCTAATCCTAAAGATCTCAGCCAGCATGTGGCGGTTGAAAATGAAGATCAGGCCAGTGCACTGCTGCGATTTAACAATGGTGCGCACGGCGTAATTGAAACCTCACGCATCGCCTGCGGCAGCAAAATGGGGCTGACTTATGTGGTCACCGGTACCAAGGGAACGCTGCGTTATACCCAGGAACGCATGGCCGAAATTGAGCTTTATCTTCACGATGATCCCGCGGGACGTCAGGGATTTAAGACGATTTTAACCGGCCCGGCGCATCCCGATTATGCCAATTTTTGTATTTCGGCGGGCCACGGCATCGGTTTTAACGATCAGAAGACGGTAGAGATCCGCGACTTAATCAACGGCATCGCGGCGGGCGACAAAATGTGGCCTGATTTCGCTGAAGGCTTACAGGTGCAGAAAGTATTGGAAGCGATTGCGGTCTCTGCTATGGAACGTAAATGGATGCCGGTGTGAGATTTAGGTAGAGAGTAAATAGCCTGCCTCCACAAGGGAAGGCAGGCTGCACATTAACGTTCGGCGCTTTTTTCCCACCAGAGTTTATCCAGCGCGTAATACCGGTCACGCTCGATTTCCGGCTGATCCAAATCGCGGTTCCACGGCTTAGCCAGAATGTAGTGCAGATTCTTCACTTCATCACCTTGCCACATTTGGCTGTGCTGAAATGGCAGTGTTTTCAGTGCGTTGTAGATATAAGGCAGCACCAGCCAACGTCCTTCAAACACCTCATTCAACAAATCTTGCTCAGAGAAGGCGTAAGCACTCAAATCATCGATAGCGGCGATGCGCTGCTCCAGCGCTTCAAACACCGCGTTATCAGGCTTAAGTACCAGAAAACCGCCGTTGAGATAGTTGTCGAGCTCGGCGGGTGCCGGCTCACCGCGATCCTGCCAGGTATAATGGCACGCTTCCGGCTGCCAGCTGGCGGGGTAAGAGGCAATTTTATTGGGATTACAGCGGCAAGCGTGACACGCCGCCAGCTGATTATCACCGAGATCCAGCGTAAACAGCTCATCCATGTTTTGCAGTACCAGCATGTCGGCGTCTAAAAACACCACGCGCTCACACTCGGTGAGCTGCCAGGCACGAAGTTTGGTCCAGACTTCACCAAACTGGGCGGATGCGTAGTGCTGATCCAGGTCATCACGCGGATAGAGCGGGTCAACATGGTGAATAACGCAGCCCTGGGCCTGCAAATCTTCGCGATCGGCCAAGGGGATCGCATCGGTGGTCATCACCACCAGCGGCCAGCGTGTTTCGCTCTGTTTCAGCGAGCGGTGCAGCGCTTTCACGCCGACTAAATAATCGGGTTGAGTCAACAACGTTACCCAAGCAAACATGATTTTCCCCGTTTAATTCAATCAAAAAGTGTATTGATGTAGTCGTTACTGAAGCGAAGCTGTGGATCGAGCTGACGGCGCAAGGCACGGAACTCATCCCATTTAGGGTAGATTTCTCGCCACGTGTAGCGCTGGTCATCGTAGTATTTACCCCAATGCGGACGGCCGCCTTCTTCGACCAGCAGTTTTTCTATTTCTGTCAAAAAATGCAGCCCATCCTGCGAAAGTGAACCATCATCGGCGTAATAAACCACAAAGCCAAAATAGCAGGTAGGGCGCTGGTAAGAAGGGCTTAGCCAGGCGGATGACGCGCCGGTACAGCGCAAAATAATGGGATAATGCATGTGCGGACGATTTTCTGCATACCAGCTTTTGATCTTGCTGATGATCGCGGGCGTGTTTTCCAGCGGGACGCCAATTTCCACATTGATTTGCGGCACCGCAATGCCACGGCAAAATAACTGATAGATGTCGCCCGTCACATCGGTAAAGTCACGGAAACGGGTCACGGTGCGGAACTGCTTACCGCCTTTACCGTGAATCTGCGTATCGCGATGCATGTGTGCCAGGGTTTGGTCGATGGTGTCATTCAGGCTGTCGTCACCGGTATTCGCGTGCTCTACAACCTGACGATGGTTCTGCTCATAGCGCTGACATTCAGCGTCACTGGCTTCGTGAGCATTCCAGACATGCATCAAGTTGTCATCGACAAACCACCAGGCTTTGCTCAGCGGATATTCGTCGTTCCAACGCGGTAAATCTTGTTCAAGGTTATCGGCGCTAACGGCAAATTTATGGCAGGTAAAAATGCGGAACGGCTCAGTGCGCAACGTCACGGCGGTGATAATGCCCAGTGCACCCAGCGTGACCTGTGCGGCGGCAAAATCATCATCGCCACGGTCAAATTCACGCAGCGAGCCATCGGCGAGCACCATGCGAATGCGCAGCGCTTCATCCGCCAATGAACTTTGCTGTAATCCCTGACCGTGCGTGCCGGTAGCCATCGCACCCGCCAGCGTCTGCACTGCAATGACGCCAGGTGACGATCCCAGCATCCGATCCATTTCCGTCAGTGTGCGATAAACCTGTTGCAGCGGCGTAGACGCGCCAAAAGTAACACTGTTTTCATCGCTGGCGATCAGGCCGGAAAGGGCACTGAGATCCAGCAGTAAATCGTTCTCGCCCACATGTAGCATTCGGCCAGGCGAAAGTTTGCTGCCAACCACGCGTACCTGGCATTGTGACTGGCGAAGTAATTGCTGAAGTTCCGCTTCGTTTGCCGGACGTTTTACCTGCTGACGGCTGCCAACCTGAGCGTTTTGTGCCCAGTTCCACAGTGCGTCATCTTGTGGTTCAACATGAGTTTGGCGAAGCGGATAAAGGCGGGCGTCTCTGCTCACAACTGCATTCCTGTTTTAAGGTATTTGCGGGTTCGTCTATCAAGCGTAGACCATTACCCACGCGGGCTGGCTTTGCTAATCGTGCTTGCGGATGTATCGCAACGTTGCGGTCACCGCGAGGTGACGATTTCGTTGGATGCTCTCCTCTTCGTTGTTGTCCGGGCTGAACAACGCATTAAAGGTATAGCGATTTGATACGTGGTGGACGCAAATACTGCTGATCAGGCGATGCACATCGATGGTTTGCACCTCTTTAATGAACAGGCCTTGCTGCTGACCGCGCGTCAGGATGTCATCCAGCAGATCCAGCGCACTGCGATTAAGTTCTTTAATGCGTGCGGATTGGCTGATGTAGCGGCCACGCAGCAGGTTTTCGGTACAGACTAAACGCATAAAATCGGGATGCGAAACATGGTAATCAAAGCTGGCTTCGACCAGTTTAGTCATCGCGATTTCGGGTGACATGACGGCCAGATTCAGGCCCGTTTCATGCTGGCGAATTGCCTGATAAACCTGCTCAAGCACCTCAATATAAAGCTGCTCTTTAGTGCCAAAGTGATACACCACCATGCGTTTGGTGGTTTGCGCGTTCTCAGCGATCTGCTCCATGCGCGCACCCTGCATACCGAACTCAGCAAAGGTTTTTAATGCACCTGCGACAATGCGTTTTTTTAGCCCTTCCGGGTCATTTTTTCGTTTTGTAATATCCGACATGGGGCTCAGTAACAGGAGTAATGAAAGGGATACTTTAACACAGCCGCGGCTTGATGCTTTTGGCAGCAGAGGCGACTGCGGTAATTCTGCCGGGAACCCGATGCCCGTTTGCTCGCGTCGAAACCGCGAAAACACCGTGCGATGGAAAGCAAAAAGCCCGCTCAGGTTTCCCTGAGCGGGCTTTTCAAATTTGGCTCCTCTGACTGGACTCGAACCAGTGACATACGGATTAACAGTCCGCCGTTCTACCGACTGAACTACAGAGGAATCGTTTGAACGGGGCGAATATTAACGACGCTGCTGCGGGTTGTCAAAGCCCTCTTTGTCTTATTGCGTTCAAGTGCTCGTAAAAGCAGCGGATTGCCGCATTTTTATGGCATTCGCCTGCTTTTCAATCTGCCAACGAGATCTCACTTTAAGCGCATTTCTCTGTAGATGTTAGAGGCGTGTCAAAGTTTTGTTATTTGACGATGTTAAAACAATCATTTCAGTGCTTTTATGATAAAAATTTCAAAACGCCAATATATGGAACAAACGAACTGCTTACGGTCACGGAGGAAATTAAGTGAAAAAAGTGAAACGCGATTTTGAAATTAAATGTTTTGAGATCAAGAGATTGTGAAAAGGAGTTATCGGTCACAAAAAAGCGTTAAACCGAAAGTCTTACCTTAACAAACTGATAAAAAACGCCAGCAGTGTTGAATGAATGTAAAAGATATTTTTCATTCGCGGTGTCAACTCACTGAGCAAGTTAACAATAAAGAAGGGTTCCTATGAACATTAAAAAAACGATCGTTGCTTCACTGTTAGCCTGCATGTTGCCCGCCGCCGCAATGGCAAAAGATATTCAAGTTGGCGTCTCTATGGCGCTGTTCGATGACAACTTTCTGACCATTGTGCGCACCTCAATTCAGAAAGAGATGCAGAAAGATGGCGTAAAAGGTCAGATCGAAGATGCCAAAGGCGATGTGGCGCAGCAACTTCAGCAGGTGCAGAACTTTATCGGTCAAGGCGTCGACGCCATCATCGTGAACCCGGTGGATACCAATGCGGTAAAACCGATTCTGGATCAGGCCAAAAAAGCAGGCGTGGCGCTGGTGTTTGTTAACCGTCGTCCTCAGGCTGATCTCACAGACAAGATGGCCTATGTTGGTTCCGATTCTGAGCTGGCCGGGCGTTTGCAGATGGAAGCATTGGCTAAATCCATGAACGGGAAAGGCAATATTGCCATTTTATTGGGCGATTTAGCCAATGAGTCAACCCGTGAACGTACCAAAGGGGTTGAAGCGGTAGTGGCGAAATATCCCGGCATCAAAATCATCCAAAAACAGACGGCGAAGTTTACCCGCAATGATGCGGTTGACGTTGTCAGCAACTGGATGACAGCAGGTGATGACATTCAGGCCATCGCCGCCAATAACGATGAAATGGCGATCGGTGCGCTACAGGCGCTGGGCAAAAACGACAATCACATTTTAGTGGCGGGCGTAGATGGTACGCCAGATGCGTTGCAGATGATCAAGAACGGCAAAATGGTCGCCAGCGTATTCCAGGATGCCAAAGGTCAGGGTGAAGGCGCGGTGCAAACGGCGATAAAACTGGTTAATGGCGAGAAAGTGCAGAAAGTGGTCGATATCCCGTTCCAGCTGATCACCAAAGAGAACTACACCAAATACACCAGCATGAACCAGAAATAGTCGTTCCCGACTTAGCCGTACGGAGGTGATGTATGACCGCTTTTGCGCTTGAAGCCGAAGGTATCAGCAAATTTTTCCCGGGAGTCAAAGCACTCGACAACGTCTCGCTGCGCGTGCGTTCGGGAACGGTGCATGCCTTGATGGGCGAAAATGGCGCGGGCAAATCCACTTTAATGAAGTGCCTTATCGGGATGTACCGTCCCGATATGGGTACCATCCGCATTAAAGGGGAGCCGGTGCAGTTTCAGGACACGATGGACGCGTTGCGTTCCGGCATTTCGATGATTCACCAAGAGTTGAATCTGGTGCCGTACATGACAGTCGCTGAGAACATCTGGCTGGGACGTGAGCCGATGAGGCTTGGCTTCGTCGATCACGGCAAGCTTAACCAGATAACTCAAGAGCTGTTAAACAGACTGAATATTCGGTTGAAAGCCGATCGGATGGTGGGCGATCTCAGTATTGCGTCGCAGCAAATGGTCGAAATTGCCAAAGCGGTGTCATGGAATTCAGACGTCGTGATCATGGACGAACCCACCTCCGCGCTGACGGAAACCGAAGTTGCCCATCTGTTTACCATTATTCGCGACCTGCGTGAGCAGGGCAAAGCCATCATCTATATCAGCCATAAGATGGATGAGATATTCGCGATTACTGACGAAGTCAGTATTTTCCGTGATGGCAGCTGGATTGGCAGCAACCAAACCTCGGCGTTTACACGTCAGTCGCTGATCACCCAAATGGTAGGGCGTGAACTGACCCAGCTCTTCCCGAAATTCAACAATGCCATCGGCGAAGATGTGCTGACGGTGCGTAATCTCACCTGCAAAGATCGCTTCACCGACATCAATTTTACGCTGCGTAAAGGGGAAATCCTCGGTGTTGCGGGACTGGTTGGCGCAGGGCGCAGCGAGGTGATGGAAAGTCTGTTTGGTATGGAGAGTTTTGACAGCGGCGAAGTGCTGATTGATGGCGTGCCGGTGAATATCGATTCACCCTCGACAGCGATTGAGAAAGGCATGGCGTTTCTGACAGAGGATCGTAAAAAGTCCGGGCTGTTTCTGGTGTTGTCGGTGATGGAGAACATGAGCATCGTCAACATGCCGGAATACAGCGGCAAAAGCGGCTTTGTCAGTCACGTGAAGATGGCGCAGGACTGCATGGAGCAGATTCGTCGTCTTAACATCAAAACGCCAACCATGGATCAGATCATCAATAACCTCAGCGGCGGTAATCAGCAGAAAGTGTTGATTGCGCGCTGGCTGCTGGCTCAACCCAAGATTTTGATTCTGGACGAACCGACGCGCGGTATTGACGTCGGGGCGAAAGCTGAAATCTATCGCTTGATCAGTGAACTGGCGAATCGTGGCGTGGCAATCATCATGGTGTCGTCTGAACTGCCGGAAATCCTCGGCATGAGCGACCGCGTGATGGTTATGCACGGCGGACGTATAACCGGCATCCTCGATAAAGAAGACGCCGACCAGGAAACCATTCTGTCGTTGGCATCTGAGTGAGGCGTGAGAAAACTATGAGCAATATGAAAGTGACTGCCAATCCGGCATCCCAGCAGCAACCCTCTTTTTTCACCAATCTGCGGCACAAGCTGCCCAGAGATACCGGCATCTTTATCGTCATGGTCGGTATCGCATTAATTTTTGAAATGGCCGGTTGGTACGTACGCGACCAATCGTTCCTGATGAACACTAACCGTTTGATTTTGATTCTGCTGCAGGTTGCGATCATCGGCATTATCGCGGTTGGCGTGACACAAGTTATTATTACCACCGGCATCGACTTGTCCTCCGGCTCGGTCATTGCCCTGACAGCCGTGGTGGCAGCGAGTCTTGCGCAAACGTCTGATAGTCTTTCACCGATGTTCCCGTCGCTGGTGAATATGCCTGCGGCAATACCGATTGGTGCCGGGATTGGGGTCGGATTACTGTGCGGCCTGGTCAACGGCGTATTGATTACCCGCACCGGCATTCCACCGTTCATTGCCACGCTGGGCATGATGGTTTCCGCGCGCGGCCTGGCGCAGTATTACACGCAGGGTAATCCGATCAGTTTCCTCTCCGACAGCTTTACTTCAATCGGTCAGGGTGCAATGCCGGTGATTATCTTTTTGGTGGTGGCTTTCCTGTTCCATATCGCACTTAAGCATACGCGCTACGGAAAATATGTTTATGCCATCGGCGGTAACATGACCTCGGCGAAAGTCTCCGGTATCAACGTGAACAAATATTTGATCATCGTTTATACCATCGCGGGCGCACTTTCTGGCCTGGCAGGCGTGGTGCTGGCGGCTCGCGTCAGCAGCGGACAGTCAAGCATGGGCATGGCCTACGAACTGGATGCGATTGCGGCAGCGGTCATCGGCGGCAGCAGCTTAATGGGCGGCGTCGGCCGCATTACCGGTACGCTGATTGGCGCGGTGATCCTCGGGTTGATAAAAAGCGGATTCACCTTCATTGGCGTGGATGCTTATATTCAGGACATCATCAAAGGCATCATCATCGTCGCGGCTGTCTCCATAGATATGCATCGTAACCGTAAAAAACGCTGATACGCTGCCGCATGCGGGTAAATAGCTGCCACATGCGGTTAATGAGCGGGCATATGGCAGCGTCTTCCTCCCCCATTTATGGGGGAGGACTGAGGTGGGGGACAAACGACCTCGCACTTCAGAGGATTGAGGCGGGGGACAAACGACTTCCTCTGCGCGCTGTCCCCCATCCCGGCCTTCCCCCGCGACGCGGGGGAAGGAGACGCTGCCACATGCAGGTACAGAGCGGGCATATTGCAGCGTC